>Ga0066376_10002480_pt1 | contig 17144 bp, 11 predicted proteins | sample Knorr_S15_td_Bot_FD_77009 | JGI IMG/M metagenome (GOLD analysis project Ga0066376, IMG submission 77009) | Marine microbial communities from Southern Atlantic Ocean transect - Knorr_S15_td_Bottom_ad_5009_LV_A | ecosystem: Environmental > Aquatic > Marine > Oceanic | place: Southern Atlantic... | reverse complement strand
GCCCCTACAATTATACATTGATTTTCAGGAATTTGTTTAACTTGATATCCCCATCGCCTACATAGTTTAAAAGTAAGCTCCCAAGATTCTACTCCTGTAACTTTTGGCACCACCTTATCCATGCCCGTTATAGAAGTTGATGCTAATAAAAATGCACTCATATATTTATGTCGTATAGATCTAGGAACGGTTGGTAATTTTTCATTGTTTAAATGATGTGTAACTGCATCAACTATTTCCTGATTTAATTGTCCCTGATTTACAGCTGAATAACAACAAAGTCCATCAATTAATTCTTCTTCAATGTATGCTGCTACTCCATCTGCTGATGGTTTTCTGCATATTAGAGTTGAAGAATCTTTCACATGAGACACCACAACGTTTTCCAGTGGCTTATAATTCTGACCACCCTTTTCTTTTTCAATGTTCTCATGATCATCAGGAGATAGATCACCTATACGGACACCATCTACAGTAAGATCATCACCATATCCTGTAATTTTTGGATTAGACATCATAATTTTCTTCATTCATCAAGTCATTTAATTTAAAAATAAGTTCTAAGCTCTGTTGATTATTTAATCTTGGGTCACATGCTGTTTCATATCTATTCATTAGCGTACTATTATCAATATTTTGAAATCCACCTAAGCACTCTGTAACATTTTCGCTGGTAAATTCAATATGAATCCCACCAGGGAAGCTATTTGATGATTTATGTATACACATATATAGTTCCAGTTCTTTTAAAATTGTATTGAAGTGCCGTGTTTTTATGCCCTGATCATTTTTAAATGTATTTCCATGCATAGGATCACAAATCCATATCACATTTAAATTATTAATATTGATTTTATTAATTAATCCAGGCAATATATCTTCAACATTCTCCACGCCCAATCTTGAAATCAAAATAATTTTCCCTCTTTCATTTTTTGGATTAATTTTTTTAATAATATTAATTAATTCAATGTGATCAGTAGATGGACCAATCTTAATCCCAATTGGATTTTCAATACCAGAGACAAATTCAACATGCGCCCCATTCAGTGATCTAGTCCTATCACCCACCCAAATCATATGTCCCGAAAAATCATAATATTTTTTATCAATAGCATCATATCTTGTTAGCGCCTGTTCATACTCTAATATTAATCCTTCATGTGATGTGAAGAATTCATATAGCTCTATTCTATTTTTTTTGTTTATTTGGCTATCAACTGTTTCAATAAACGATAAAGCTCTTTGAATTTTTTTAATAATAATATTGTACTTTTTAATTTGAGGCGATTTTTTTATAAAATCCAAGTCCCATTTACTTGCATTCAGTATATTTGTATATCCACTATTAATCATAGAGCGAATCAGGTTAAGGGTAAATGAGGATTGTTCGTATACTTTAATCATTCTTCTTGGATCGGGCTTCCTTGATTGTCGTGTGCAACTTAGACCATTGATTGCATCTCCTCTATATGATGGATATTCATTATTATCCTTTATTTCAATAGTGCTTGTTCGTGGTTTGGCAAATTGTCCCGCCATTCTTCCGATCCTTAATGTTTTCATTGAAGTTGCGTATGATAAAAGAACTGACATTTGAAGTAAAATATTTAATTTATTTTTTATCAGTTCAGTATTAAAATCTGAAAATGTTTCTGCGCAATCCCCCCCTTGAACAATAAAACATTCTCCATCATGAACTTTAGACAACCGTTTTTTTAGTAATTGGATTTCATTTTTAAATACCAGTGGAGGACTGTTTTTTAGAGTAGTTACAGTTGATTGAAGATTTATATCTTTAGCCCAACCAGGAGATTGATCAAGGGTATATTGTTTCCATGATTCAAGTGACCATCTATTCATGTAAAAATTCTTCTTTAGTATATGCTTTAATTTGAAGGGCATGAATCTCTTTCGTTAAATGTTGATTTAATGACTTATATATTAGTTTATGTCTATTAATTAATGTCATCTTATCAAATATATCAGATACTACCAACACACTAAAATGATCTCCTGTCCCAGTTGTATCAACAACGTTCACCCTTGCTCCAGAGATTTCATCCTTCACTTTTTGTTTTATTGAATTAATGTTCATTTTTTATTAAAAATTTGAGTAAAATTTATAATGGAACAAATATTAGTTACAAGCATAGTAAATTTTAAGAATTATAATTATAATTAGCACATGAATACTTTATATAAATATTTTGTTATAGTTATACTATTTCAACTTACTATAGGACAAGATCTTAGTAAGGATGATATAGTTGTATCTAAGGATGATCTTCAGCGCATTGCAGAATCATTAATTAATATTGGTGATTTTGATAATGCGATCGCGATTTATCAGGAGATATTAAATTATCAAATTAATACATTGGGATTAAATCACATTGAGGTAGCAAATACGAGCGATTTAATTGGAGAATTATTTGTACAAACCTATAGACTAGATGAAGCAGAAATTTATTTCATTCAATCGCTAAATATTAAATCAAAACTTTTATTTGAGCAACAAATTTCCATTAGACCCTCACTTGAATTTTTACGTGATTTATATGAGGATTTTGGTGATACACTTAAAGTAGATTTTCTTGATAAAAATTTGGAGATTTTAAATAGCGCTGAATCAATATATTCTGATAATGAGAACTGGTCTCCCTTTACATTTGGTTTAGAGAGTTTATCAGATCAGGATAGAGAGCTTTCAGAATCCGAGATATCATTTCAAGCAATAAACCTTATGGAAATTAGCAGTTCATATATTAATGCTGGTTTATACTACGATGCTGTTAGTAGCATGATTTCTGCAATTTCACTTGATAACAGTCTTTCACTAAGTTATTTATATAATTATATAGATGAACATATGTCTCATACCCCTGAAATGTTAAATGCATTAATTAATTATTCTTCTGAAAATAATACACAATTTGGTCGAGAAAAATTATTATTATCTATAATACACTACTATCTATTAGATCATGAATTAACACGTCAATATATAGAGGAGTATATTGCTACCAATACATTAGACATAAGAGGATATCAATTATTAGGGGATTATTATTATCGAAATGAAGATTATATATCAGCCCTATTTAATTATAGGCAATCACAGCAGTTTGATCATCAAGACATATACTCTCTATTTAACCAATCATTATGTTTATATCATTTAGGATATTACAATGAGGCATCAGTATTATTATCTACTATTTTATCTGTGGAACCCTATCACCTTGACGCTTATTATTATCGTGGCCTTTCATATGTACAAGAAGCAAAATATAAAAAGGCAATCAACGATTTTACAGAATATATATTACTTAACCCTGAGAGCGAAGAAATTTATTATTATTTAGGCATTTGTTATTATAAAATAGAAAAATTTCATAGAGCAAAAGAATCACTGGAGAGATATTTAAAATTTAACAATGAAAATGGAGAAGCACATTATTATTTGGGTATTATTAATGAAAATATTGTAGAATTGGAAACCGCAATCTATCACTACACTCAAGCAAGGAAACATAATCCCAAAATAATTGATTCCAGTAGAAGGCTAGGTTTGTTACATTACAAAAACAAGAATTATAATCTTGCTATGGAGCCTCTTAGAGACTATATAATTTTTAATCCTGACAGCATTACAATCATGGAAACATTTGCTGATATTTTGTATAATGAAAAGAGATACCCCGAATCAATTGATGCATATCAAAGATTATATATTTCAGACTCATCCAATGTTGATTATTTATACAACATAGCAAACGCCTATATTGCATTAGATGATATGTTGAATGCTAAAGAAACCTTAACAAAATATATACTATTAGGAAAAGTAGATGCTAATATATTATTTACATTAGCGAACATAGAAAGTGAGCTAGGTGATTATAAATATTCCATTTTACATTATCAAATGGCAATTAATATAGGAAAACCTACCGTTAATATATTGTACAATCTAGCGATGAGCTATGCAGCAACCGATGATTTTATTCATGCATTAGATGCATTTAAGAGTGCTTATAAATTAGATCCCAATGATTTTGAAATTGTATATCAAATAGGAATATGCTATAAAAAACTAAAAGAATATTCTGATGCAATTAATTATTTCTCCATATTCATAGAAGAGAACCCTAATGATCATCTTGCTCATTATATTTTAGCAGAGATATACTTTCTAAATTCTAACTATAAATTAGCACAGGTCACTTTTCAAAAATCATTATCATTAAATTCCAATGATTCCATATCATTATACTATTTAGGAAGGTGCAATCAAAAACTTGAAAACTTTGTTAATGCAGCCAAGCTATTTAAAAAATCTATTAAAATTGATCCTCAATTTGCCCCTGCTCATTTTGAACTAGCAATAACCTATGATACACTTGGCAAAACAAGGGAAGTTAAAAAAGAACTAAATATTGTTCGTATGTTGGACCAAGAATTACATTCTGTATTAGTTGAAGAATTAGAAAAAAACTAAAAAAATCTACCACCTTTGAAAAATAATAGTTAAATTTTCGCTCAAATTTTTGGAATCGGTAATTATTATGAAATATCTTATACCACCAAGTGAGGGTAAGTTAAAAATAAAATCTCAAAAAGTCAAATTCAAGGACACGAACTTTATTTTTAAAAATCACATCAAGCAAATTGTAACTCTTTTAGAGCTTATTGATGAGGAGGATTTGACGACAATCTATGGAACCTCTGAGGAAAAATCATTAACATTTCATAGACAGAATGAAGATATTTTCAATAGTCAGTGTGCCTTTGCAATCGAGCGCTATACTGGAATTGTTTATAAAAATTTAAATTGGGAATCTTTTTTAGAAACCGAAAAAATTTTCATGGACAAACATTTCTATATTTTTAGTGGTTTGTTTGGTATGGTTACTCCATTAACATTAATTCCAGATTATAAGTTAAAAATGAACGTGTTATCTTTAGACCATCATTGGAAAGATATCCTTACCAATGCTTTAAAAGATGAAGATTTAGTAATTGATTTGCTCCCGCAGGTACACAGAAAGGCATATAAACCTGGTGATAATGTCAAAAAAATAGATTTCTTTGTTATCAAGAAGGGAAAAAAATCATCTGCAGGTCATTTTGGGAAAGCCGTAAAGGGTCAATTGATCAACTATATAGTAAAAAACAAAATCACATCCACTGATAAATTTGATAGTTTTGAATTTGATGGTTTTAGATGGGATGGTAAATTTTTTATTAAAGACCATTAATTAGTAGTATATAAATATCCTATCTACCTATCTTATTATTTTAAAATAATTCTAATTGAGAGGTCTAATGAATATTAGAGAATCAATATTATTTATCATTGTAGCAAGCTTTATTTTTTTGCTTATTAGAGTGAAAGAAAACATCTCAAGAGGAAAGTATGAAAACTTTTTATTATCTCAGTATAATATTATACCAAATCATTCTGAAGAAGAATTAAAAGAAATTCCAAAACCCGAACATCCACATATGGCAACATTTCAGAACTTTTTTATGAGCATTGATCCTGAGCTTGGGTATGTTCCCTCAGGTCGTTTGCATGAGGCATTTATAGCTACTAGAAATATTCAGAACCAAAACACATTAAGCAGAGGAATCAATTGGGAGAATGTTCCATCTAATATGGGCGGAAGGACGCGAGCCATTATGTTTGATCCAAATGACCCAACCAATAAAAAAGTTTGGGCCGCTGGAGTTACTGGTGGTTTGTGGTATAATGATGATATTACAGATTCTAATATTCAGTGGAATGCTGTTGATGATTTTTGGGATAATCTTAGTGTTTCACGAATAATACACGACCCATCAAATCCAGAAACTTTTTATATTGCCACAGGTGAGGCTAATACTGCAATTATTACATATCGAGAATCTTCATCACGTGGAATTGGAATTTGGAAATCAACAAATGCAGGCGCAAGTTGGGAGCTATTGTCATCAACCTCTGGCTTTGAGTATGTAACTGATATTTCCATAAAAGATGGGGCAGATGAAACACAGATATATGCTTCAGTTGTTTCTGGAACCTATCAAGGGTTAGATCACGAGAGTAGCCCAAGTGATGGATTGTTTCGATCAATTGATCACGGTGAAACGTGGACACAGGTGCTTCCTAATATTGTATTAACCGATATCCCTTATTCACCATCTGATATTGAGATTACATCTTCAGGTAAAATTTTTGTTGGTACCATGAAAAATTTAAATGGGGATGGAGGTTCAGTTATTTTAAGCTCTGATAGTGGTGATATTGGTTCGTGGGAGATATTTGATAATTATCAAACTATTATTGAACAAAGTGGAAATAATAATATTCCAGGTAGAGTGGTACTTGGATCCTGCTTAAGCGCCCCTGAGGTACTTTATGGAATTATTGGTTCAGGATTTCTTAATAACATGGGATTTAATTTATCATATGGTAATTATATTATAAACTCATTAGATGCGGGTCAAACATGGCAGCAGGTTAATTTACCAACCGACACAGGAAGTGAGTGGGCATCATTGGCATGGCATGCACTTGAGATTGAAGTAGATCCACAAGACCCAGAAACTGTATTTATTGGAGGCCTTGAGCTGTATCGATCAAATAACGGAGGATCTGACTGGGAGAATTTATCTGACTGGGATTTAATGTACTACGGAGGTGGCGATCGATATATACATGCAGATATTCATCAGGTTGCATTTCAGCCTAACAATTCTGATGCTATAGCTGTCACAAGTGATGGAGGTGTATTTTTTTCTGAGAATGCAATGGCAAATAGCCCGACATTTATTGAAAGAAATCAGGGATACAATACACTTCAGTTTTATACCTGTGATATTTTATCCAATGACGAGTCAATTCAGTTAGTGGGTGGCTTGCAAGACAATGGGACGTTGTTATTTATAGATGGTGAACTTGATATTAACGACATGATCAGTGGTGGAGATGGGGCATATTGTTTTTTTGATGATGATGATCCACTATTAATTACCTCTACATACTACAATGCATGGTATATATTTAATCTTGATGATAATAACTATGAATATGAAAATGGGAATAGTGGTATTTTTATCAATCCCTCTGACTATGATAGTGATAATAATATTATCTATGCAAACAAGGTTAGATTCAATGGTAATCAAGCCAACAGAATCATTAAAATATCAAATATTGATAATAATCCAAACACCCAAACCATTAGTTTAGGGACAAATACTCCAGTCTATTTTTCAGCTCTTGAGCTGTCACCGTTTTCAACTAATTCCACCACTTTATACATAGGCACCCAATCAGGAAGATTATATAAGGTGACTGATCTTAATGGTAATCTAAATAGTATTGAAATTAGTGATGATAATTTCCCAACTGCCAACATCTCATCCATTGATATTGGTTTATCTGAAGATGAAATTTTTGTCACATTTTCTAATTATGGTGTTAGTTCTCTATGGCTTTCAAGCGATGGTGGATCTAGTTGGACAGAAAAAGAAGCGAATTTACCTGACATGCCTGTTAGGTGGGGGCTTCTACACCCAGATGACAGTAATTTTGCGCTAATCGCAACAGAAATTGGAGTGTGGGAAACCTCAAATCTTCTTAGTGAAAATACAAGCTGGTCCCCATCATCTAGCGGATTAGCTAATGTTAGAGTTGACATGTTAAGCATGAGTGATAATATGGTTGTTGCCGCGACACATGGAAGAGGTTTGTTCTATGGAGAGTTTAACCCAGAAAATATTTTACCTGGTGATTTGAATAATGATACTGATATTAATATATTAGATGTGATTATTCTTGTTAATATGATTATTGATGGAGCAGATTATATTAATGTTGCTGATTTAAATTTTGATGAGAATATTGATATTTTAGATGTAGTTCTACTAGTGAATATCATTCTTGATAGTTAATTAAATATGAACTATTTATTTTATGATTTAGAAACAACGGGTCTATGTGAAAGCTTTGATCAGGTTGTACGATTTGCTGCCATCACCACCAATGAGCATCTCGAAGAGTTGAATAGACATGAGATTTCTATTAAACTTCGTCCCGATGTTGTCCCCTCACCATACGCACTCATTGTTACTAGATTAGGGATTAATGATATTATGAGCGGGCTTTCAGAGTATGATGCTTTTATAAAAATCCATCAATTATTCAACACACCAAATCAGATTAATCTTGGCTATAATAGCTTGAATTTTGACAATAATATGTTAAGGTTTGGTTTCTATAGAAATTTACTTGATCCTTATTTACATCAATATAAAAATAACACATTTCGCGCAGATGTGATGAACATTAATCTCATATATTATTTATATAAAAATAAGGCTATTAATTGGAATGATCAAAAGCCAATGAAGCTAGAGAATATTAATAAAAGAAATAATTTTATTGATGGGAAGTCACACGATGCGATGGTTGATGTTGAGGTAACCCTTAAGCTATGTAAAGCACTAAGGTTGCATGACAACAGAATGTGGGATTATCTTATTAATGGATTTGTTAAAAACACTGATTTATCAAGACTAAAAAAACTATCAACAATTACAATTGGGAATCATAGCTATCCCATTGGTATTTATACTGATATTTCATTGGGATATGACAGCCAATGTTGCTGTGTTGCAATATCCATAGGAAGACACAATGAATATAAGAATCAATCGCTATGGCTGAAAGTTGATTATCCCAACATATCTGACTATTTAGATATTGAAGATAAAACGCCAAGAGTTTTAAGAAGAAAGGACGGAGAACCCTCCTTTATTCTTCCTTGGAATAAATCCTATGATCATGTAGTTGGTGAGGATAGAGTAAATAATGTTTTAGAGAATATCAAGTGGCTAGATAGTAATGTAGAGATTATAGATGAGTTTATTTCCAACACAAGGCAACGCACATATGACAAAATTGACAATCTTGATATTGATGCATCAATATATGAACTGGGACTTATTAAAAATGATGAAGCAGCAGACATAAGTCAATTTCATAATGCTGATATCAATGGTAAAATTCAGATTATAGATTCAACAGTAAGCAAAAGAATTTCTACCTTAGGATTAAGAGTTCTATTTAGGAATTATCATGATCAATTAAATGAGAACATTAAAAATAAAGTCAAAGAATCTATTACTCATCCTGATTCAGTGAATATCAGGGGGAAAGCAAGAAGATCACCCCTTGATGCGATTGATGAGGCAAATAACATTCTATTAAAAGAAGATTTAGATGAGGATCAATCAAAAATTCTCAAGGAGTATTTGACATATCTTAATCGCTTGAAGAATTGACATTCAAGGCGTAATTGTATAAATTATAATTAAATGAAATTTACGAGACACATATCTATTGTATTGATGTTGTTTTTAACCCATCTTTTTTCCAATTCATTTGGATATTTAAGGCAGGTTGAAGCAAGCTTCTGCATGGATGACTGTTCCCAGTATATGCTTGAAGAAGAGAACGGAAGCTTTACCACCTTCCTTGCCAACACCAACGATATAGAATTAAGTTATTATATCAATCGATATATTGAGATTGTATCTGGGGGGGACTATCAGTGTATTGAATGTAGCGCCATGATTATTGAAAGTATACAGATTTCAGATGCCTGTGACTATCCAGTAGCATGCTTTGCAGATCCATGTGAAGTTGCAAACGAGTGCCAGCTTAATACCCCTGTTGAGTGTGTATCAATTTACTGTGATGGCTGCTATGCAGATTTTTATGATATGGATGGAAATTTAGTCGATTGTTATAATACTCCAGATTGTACGGATTTATCTGAAATATTTTTTGGTGAGTGTGACATGTTTATAGGCTATGGATATGCCAATGGACTGTGTCAGGGAATTTCTGGCTGTGGATGGGTGGTTGATGGAGTTGACTATTCAGATGCATTTTTTAATTCGATGGGAGAATGTGAAGAAACATGCACAGATGTAAGTGAGCCTACATGCGATGAAATTGAAGATCAATACAGCTCATTGCATTCAGGAACTTATAGCTCTTGTAATGAAGATAGCGATTGTATTTCAATCTGGGGAGATTGTGATGTTGGTCTTGGTGGATGTCACTACTCAGTAAACAATAATTTGTTTGACTATGAATATTCAGATGATCTGGTTGACATGTGGGTTAATGGTGATTGTATGCAGTGGGTTTGTGATTGCATGCCACTACCAAATTCAATATGCACCGCGGGGGAGTGTGAATTAACCTACTGTGATGGACCAAATCCAGCTGGCTGTTTTGATAGCGGGTGCCAGGATGGATATGAGTGTATAGATTTTGGAAATTCAGGCTATGCAGATTTTTGCGTGGCTAGTAGCTGTTTTTGTGATGAAGATTTTATATATCAATCCTACTGGACTTGTACGGAAGATTGCAATGGAGGGACATGCGTTCCCGAAGCGCCTCAACCAGGGGATCTATGTATATTTGAAGAAATGGATTTAAATATCCCTGGATTTGTGGATTGCAATGGTCAATGTATGGATTACATTTACCATGAATGGGTTGGAGATGGATGGTGTGATGATGGTTGGGGGTATTCATTTAATTGTGAGGCCTTAGAATTTGATGGTGGTGATTGTGTGAACAACTGTAATTCCGGGGATGTGAATGCAGATGGAACTCTTAATATACTTGATATTGTTTTAATGGTTGAATGCATACTGAACGCTAATGATGCATGTAATTGCTCTGATCTTAATCAAGATGGTCAAGTTAATGTAATGGATGTTATTATACTTGTGAATATGATTATTGGACTGTAGAGAGAATAAATTTATTATGCTTGGTCATAAAATAATATTTCTTTAATTTTTACCATGCACCCAGATAATAAAATAGATAGATAAATAGCTCCGCTTAGGAGCTATTTTTTTATATGCTCAGAAATGATTAATAATAAATGTAAGATATTATTTCAAAATGGAAAGATGCTAGAGGGACAATCCCTTGGATATATTGGGACAACGGGTGGCGAGGTGTGTTTTAATACAGGGATGACAGGGTATCAGGAAATTCTTACGGACCCCTCATACTGTGGCCAAATGATTACCATGACATACCCTCATATTGGAAACTACGGAATTAACCCTGAGGATGTTGAGAGTAATAAAATTCAATGCTCTGGATTTATTGTAAAGCAGGCATCTGAATTTCCATCAAATTATAGATCCACATCAACTATAGATGAATATTTACAAACAAATAAGATTATAGGAATTCAAAACGTTGATACCCGAATGATTACCCGGATGATACGTGATGAGGGTGCAATGAATGCAGTTATTAGTTCAAACGACACATCAAATGAGGATCTTAAGTTCAAGCTTGCTCAGCTACCTAACATGAATGGCCTGGACCTTGCCAAGGTTGTCACATGTAAGGCTCCATATTTATACAAAGATACAACAAATGCAATTCATAAGATTGCGGCACTTGATTTTGGGGTAAAGGAAAATATTCTTAGAATTTTATCTAAGCTTGGGTGTGAGATTAAAGTTTTTCCAGCTACAATAAGCTCCAAGGAGATTCTCAGCTATGATCCAGATGGGATATTTTTATCAAATGGACCAGGGGATCCCGAGCCCTGCACATATGCAGTTCAGACAGTCAAAAATTTACTGGGAAAAAAACCAATTTTTGGAATATGCCTTGGGCATCAGATACTTGCCCTTGCGCTTGGAGCAAAAACCTTTAAACTGAAATTCGGACACAGGGGATGTAATCATCCTGTAAAAAATTTAGATACCAATATCATTGAAATCACCAGTCAAAATCATGGATTTGCGGTTTTAGATGATAACCTTCCGGAGAACATAGAGATTACCCATATTAATTTAAATGATAATACCATTGAGGGACTCCGCTGCGTGGAGTATGACGCATTCTCCGTTCAGTATCATCCAGAGGGCAGCCCCGGACCCCACGACTCCCGATATCTATTTAATAACTTCATCCAACTTATTGAAAGTAAAATTCATGCCTAAGCGAGAAGACATCAATTCAATTCTTATTATTGGCGCAGGTCCAATTATTATTGGGCAGGCATGTGAATTTGATTACTCTGGAACCCAGGCTTGCTCCGCGCTCAGAGAAGAGGGATACAGAGTAATTTTAGTCAATTCAAATCCAGCGACCATAATGACAGATAAAGAACTTGCTGATGCAACTTATCTAGAGCCAATCAACATCCAGTCACTTGAATCAATTATAAAGAAAGAAAAGCCAGATGCCATACTACCAACAGTGGGGGGCCAGACTGGGCTTGATGTTGCAATTAAGCTCCACAATGAGGGGGTGCTTGATAAATATAACGTTGAGCTTATTGGAGCAAAGGTGGCAGCTATTGAAAGTGCTGAAAATAGAGAAAAGTTCAAAGAAACAATGGACAAAGCAAATATACCTACAGCAAAAGGAGGCTTTGTTAATAATATTGAAGAAGCTCAATCTATTATTGAGAGTATAGGATTCCCTGTAATTATTAGGCCTTCATTTACTCTTGGAGGGACTGGTTGTTCCATTGCATATAATGCAGAAGATTACAAAGAGCTTGTTCAAAATGGACTAAGATCCAGCCCCATCAGTGAGGTGCTCATTGAAGAATCATTGATTGGATGGAAGGAATTTGAAATGGAGGTGATGCGTGATAGCTGTGATAATGCAGTGATAGTATGTTCCATAGAAAACGTAGATCCAATGGGAGTCCATACAGGAGATTCAATTACTGTTGCACCCATACAAACACTAAGCGATAAAGAATACCAGAAAATGAGGAACCAGTCTATTGCATGCCTGCGTGCAATAGGAGTTGACACCGGTGGATCGAATGTTCAATTTGCCATCAACCCAGATGATGGGAGAATGATTATTATTGAGATGAATCCACGAGTTAGTCGATCCTCGGCGCTCGCTTCAAAGGCCACAGGATTTCCAATAGCAAAGGTCGCAGCAAAGCTGGCAGTCGGATACAGATTAGATGAGATAAGAAATGAAATAACCGGTGAGACTATGGTAGCGTTTGAGCCAACGATAGACTATGTTGTAACAAAAATCCCCCGATTTGATTTTGAGAAATTCCCAGCAGCCGATGGAATTTTAGGTGTTCAAATGCAATCTGTAGGTGAGGTAATGGCAATTGGAAGAACATTTAGAGAGTCTCTTCAAAAGGCTTTTAGATCACTTGAAGTTGGACTCAGTGGAATGCACCCCAAAAAAAGTGACTACAGAGATCTTGATATATCCAAGATTAGATTTCCCACTGCATTTAGACTTTTAAAAATAAAACAGGCATTTGATCATGGGAATACCATAGATGAAATTTATGAACAAACTAGTATAGACCCATGGTTTCTGTATCATATTAAAGTAATTTCTGATTTATATGCTACTTTTAATATTAATGATACTGAGGTTCTTCGACAAATGAAAACCGAAGGTTTTTCAGATCAACAAATTAGTATATTAACAGATACCAATGAGCAGCGTGTACGAGAAATAAGAAAAAGGAAGAATATATTTCCAACATTTAAAACTGTTGATACCTGTGCAGCTGAATTTGTAGCGAAAACCCCATACTGCTATTCATGCTATGAAACAGAAAATGAAATAGTTCCACTTGAAGGGAAGAAAATCATGATACTTGGTAGTGGCCCCAATAGAATTGGGCAGGGCATTGAGTTTGATTATTGTTGCGTTCAGGCTGTGTTTGGATTAAAGGATATGGGTTATAAGACAATCATGGTTAATTGTAATCCTGAAACGGTTTCCACTGATTTTGATATTTCAGATCGCTTGTATTTTGAGCCAATCACTTTTGAAGATGTAATGAATATCATTGATCTTGAAAAGCCAGATGGAGTACTTGTTCAGTTTGGAGGACAAACCCCACTTAATATTGCACAGAGACTTAAGAATGAAGGTGTACATATTATAGGAACTGATCCCGATGCAATTGATTTGGCTGAAGATCGAAGAAAATTTGGGAAAATTTTAGAAGAACTTGAAATAGCTGCTCCACAATTTGGAACTGCCCACTCAATCAACGAAGCACTAGACATTGCAAATGATATCTCCTATCCGGTACTGGTTAGACCATCCTATGTACTAGGTGGAAGGGGAATGCAGATTGTATATAATGATGAAGGCCTATCTAAATTTGTTAAGCAGGCAACAGAGGTATCCGGTGAGCACCCCATATTAATAGATCGATTTCTTGAGGATGCCTATGAGTTTGATGTCGATGCGCTGTGTGATGGGCAAGATGTTCTGATTGGTGGAATCATGCAGCATATTGAGGAGGCGGGTGTTCATTCAGGTGATTCATCGTGCGTGATTCCAGCCTATTCACTATCAGAGCCACTAAGAAACAAAATTAAAGATTATACCAAAAGATTAGCTATCCGACTAGAGATAAGAGGGCTAATTAATATACAATTTGCAATAAAGGATAATACAATATACACCCTTGAAGTCAACCCAAGAGCAAGCCGAACAGTACCTTTTGTTAGTAAAGTAACCAACATCCCATTAGCTAGGTATGCTTCACAAATTTCAGTAGGAAAAATGATTAATGAACTCACAATTAATAGGCCTCATAAAGATTTAATTGCAGTAAAGAAGCCAGTATTTCCCTTTAATAAATTTCCCCAACAAAATATTTTTCTGTCACCTGAAATGAAATCAACTGGAGAGGCCATTGGATTTGATCGCAACCTAGGCTCAGCATTTGCAAAAGCAGAGCTTAGTGCGGGATCAGAGCTTCCTACAGGTGGAACGGTATTTATTTCAGTAAATGAAAATGATAAAATTAAATCCATTGCGATTGCACGTGACTTTGAGGATCTTGGGTTTAATGTGATTGCAACTAATGGGACATCCAAACTTTTAAATGATAACGGAGTATTTTCTAAAAATATTTTTAAGGTTGGGGAAGGTCGTCCGAATATTGTTGATGCTGTAAAAAACAATGAGATTGATATTATCATTAATACTCCACTAGGTGTTGTTGCTCGAGAGGATGAGTATGCGATAGGAAAATCAGCGATACGGTATAAAATTCCAGTATTTACAACCCTGTCTGGAGCAAAAGCCGCAGTAAGAGCAATCAGAACAATTAAATTAGGAAATTTCAAGTATAGGAGCCTTCAGGAGATCTTTGACTAAATGAGAGTCGGACTACAAATCACGAAAAATAAAGATAAATACAAGAAACTTGTTTCATTATTTAATTCTTCGTTGCTAAAAGATGTTTCATTTATTCACATTAAAGATTATAAGTCACTAGAAAAAAATTTTAAAAATCTTAATGTGCTTGTTTGCTATGGAATCACCCCAGAATTATTTAGATATAGATCAGATAAATTAGAATGGATTCATATTGGAGCATCAGGGGTGGATGGGAATCTGTTTTCTGATATTCTTAAGAGCAAGGTAATAATTACCAATGCAAAAGGAATTAATTCAAAGCCTGTTGCTGAATTTATTATGTCTCAAATTTTATATTTTTCAAAACAATTGTCAGGGTGTCAAGAATTTAAACAAAGCAGAAATTGGAGTCAGTGGGAACTAGCAAAAAAAACCACACAGCTTTCTGGATCAACATTGGGAATAATTGGATATGGAGAGGTTGGCAAAGAGCTCTCAAAACTAGCAAAATCATTTGGGATGAGCGTGCTTGCCACTCGAAGATTGCAGAAAAATATTGAGAGTAAAAAGTTTGTAGATTTTCTTATTCCAACTAGTGATATGGATATGGTTATCAAGCAGAGTGACTACCTTGCCATTGCTTGTCCACTCACACCCCTCACAGAGAACATGATTAACAAACAATTTTTTAGATTAATGAAAAACAGCGCTGTCATTATAAATACAGCAAGAGGGTGTATTGTCAATGAGAAGCATCTAATTTATGCTATTGAAAACAAAGAGATTTCTGGCGCAGCGCTTGATGTATTTGCATCAGAGCCCTTAGATAAAAGTAGTAAGCTATTTACTTTTGACAACGTGCTACTATCACCACACATTTCAGGAAATTTCTCAGGTTATCAGGGAATAATGATAAGGCAGTTTAGTGAGATGCTCATAAAATATTTAAATAACAAAACACTCAAGAATCGAGTGTGCAAGAAGAGGCTATACTAATGATTTATGAGCTTTATCCAGAGATTGAGCCGTACAACACATTTAGATTAAAAGTTTCTGATATCCATGAAATATTTGTTGAAGAATCTGGTAATCCCAATGGAAAACCAGTTATATTTTTGCATGGTGGACCAGGTGGCGGGATAGTACCGATATATAGACGCTATTTTAATCCACATAAGTGGAGAATAGTTATTCTAGATCAAAGAGGATGCGGCAAAAGCACTCCACATGCTGAGCTTAGAGAAAATACAACCTGGGACCTTGTGGGTGATGTAGAGAAAATAAGAAGTAGCCTTAATATAGATACATGGACCGTGTTTGGAGGTAGCTGGGGCTCCACACTATCACTTACATATGCAATCATGCATCCTGAGAGATGTGATGCTCTAGTACTCAGAGGAATTTTTCTTGTGAGAAAAAAAGAAATTAGCTGGTTTTATCAAGAGGGATGTAGCTTTATATACCCAGATGCATGGGAAAAGTATCTTTCCACAATCCCAGAAGAGGAGAGGGGTGATCTTGTTTCAGCGTACTACAAAAGACTAACATCTGATAATCATAGCACTCGCATTAAAGCAGCAAGAGCCTGGTCAACCTGGGAGGCATCTACCAGTAAATTATTTCAAAGTGAAAAATCCCTACACATGTTTGATGATGAAAAGGTTGCCGAAGCATTTTCACGGATTGAGTGTCACTATTTCACCAACAATGGATTTTTTGAAAGTGATAACTGGTTAATTGAAAACATTAATAAAATAAAAAATATTCCCATAGAAATTGTTCAGGGCAGATATGATGTGGTGTGCCCAATGGTGACCGCGTGGGAGCTTCACCAAGCACTCCCAGACTCTGGTTTTCATGTTATTCAGGGTGCAGGGCATTCAATGACAGAGGATGGAATTAGAAGCAAGCTCATTGAATTAACAGACATGCTATAATTTTT
>Ga0066376_10002479_pt1 | contig 17145 bp, 15 predicted proteins | sample Knorr_S15_td_Bot_FD_77009 | JGI IMG/M metagenome (GOLD analysis project Ga0066376, IMG submission 77009) | Marine microbial communities from Southern Atlantic Ocean transect - Knorr_S15_td_Bottom_ad_5009_LV_A | ecosystem: Environmental > Aquatic > Marine > Oceanic | place: Southern Atlantic... | reverse complement strand
GGCCATTGGCAACCCTTTCGGTGTCGGTCGAACCGTCACCTCGGGGATCGTTTCAGCCACGGGCCGCGTGCTTCCCGGCTCGACGATCTTTGGAGACTACATCCAGACCGACGCGGCCATCAATCCAGGGAACAGTGGCGGCCCGCTGGTCAATATGCGCGGCGAGGTGATCGGGATCAACACCTTGATTCTCACCCGAAGCGGTGGATCTCAGGGGGTGGGCTTCTCCATTCCCTCCTCAGTCTTTATCAATTCCTACAACCAGATCGTGACCAAAGGAAAAATTGAGCGAGGCTGGCTGGGTGTTTCCATGAACACCTATCCGTTGACCGCGGAAATGACCGAATTCTTTGGTCTTTCCGGGGATGATCCCGAGGGAGTTAAGGACGGAGACGGAGTTCTCATCACCCAGCTCATTGACGAAAAGGGCGATCCTGCTGAAACCGGCCCCGCTTACCTGGCCGGCATCCGTGCCGAAGACGTGATTGTCAAGTTTGGAGACCGGGAGATAGAAAGTCTTCTCGATCTGCGGGTGGCCGTGGCCAATACTCCTCCCGGGGAAACAGTTCCCGTAGCCGTGGTTCGCAAGGGTGAGGTCCTGAATCTAACCGTAACCTTGGCGGAAAGAACTTATGACCAGCGCGAACAAGCCGAAAATGAAGGACTTTCTTTCGAGCAGCAAAGAAAAGAGGAACGAGAGAAAGAGATCGGTCTGGAATTCGAAACCCTCTCCGCCCAGGATGCAGAAAGACTGAATGTAGGTGACGAAAGAGGAGTCCTGATCCGTGAGGTAGCTCCCGGAAGCCTGGCTGATGAAAGCGGATTAGGCCCTAGTCAGGTCATCACGCATGTGAATGGCGTGGCCGTGACCACTGCCCAAAATCTGTACGACACGATCAACACCATGAGTTCCGGTTCGGGTATTGTGCTGCGTGTTATTTGGCCAAGCCCGCAGGAACGGCGAGTCAATATCGCTTATACTTCATTCATAAAGCCTTAGGAGCCTGTCGTCGGGTAGGGGCGAGCCAGTGGCTCGCCCGAACAGCTAGGATGGCAAAACCGAAGCCACACGGGTAACGAATGTGCCGTTCGTTCGGTTGGGCCCCCTCCCAACCCGCCATACCATAAGAAGCCTATGGCCAAGGCCAAAGCTTACAAGAATCTGATTGCCGGCGAATGGGTTCGATCCTCTTCCGGGAACACCTTTGACAGTCATAACCCTGCTGACCACCGTGAGCTGGTTGGATCCTTTCAAGAGTCCACATCAGAGGACGTCGAGAAGGCAGTAGCAGCCGCCTGTGAGGCCTACTCCCTGTGGAGGCTAACCCCTGCTCCCAAACGAGGTGAAATCCTTTTCCGACTGGGGGAGATCCTGTCTCATCGCAAAGAGGAAATCGCCTGCGACATGACCCGGGAGATGGGAAAGATTTTGCTGGAAACACGAGGAGACGTTCAAGAGGCCATCGACATGGCCTATTGGATGGCCGGAGAAGGTCGGCGAATGTACGGTCACACCACCCCCTCAGAACTGCGTGATAAATTCAACATGAGTGTGCGAATGCCTGTCGGCGTCTGCGGAATCATCTCGCCCTGGAACTTCCCCATCGCCATTCCAAGCTGGAAGATGCTTCCGGCATTAGTGTGTGGAAATACTTGTGTGTTCAAACCAGCTTCCGATGCCGCCCTAACTGCCGTGCATTTCATGGAAGCGTTCGAGGAGGCAGGTTTACCCAAAGGCGTTGCCAATCTGGTCACCGGAAGCGGCTCTCAAGCCGGAAGCGCAGTGGTTGAACATAAGGATGTGAGGGTTGTTTCCTTCACCGGATCCACCTCTACGGGAAGAATTGTCGCACAGACGTGTGCTCGTGATTTCAAGAGGTGCAACCTGGAAATGGGCGGAAAGAACGCCATCCTGGTGATGGAAGATGCCAACCTGGAGCTGGCTGTCGATGGTGCGCTTTGGGGCGGCTTTGGCACCAGCGGACAACGATGCACGGCCTCGAGCCGGGTGATCGTTCACAAAAATGTCTACCAGAAATTTGTTTCCAATTTGGTTGAGCGTACCCAGAAACTGCGTGTTGGGAACGGACTGGACTCCGAAATCGAAATGGGCCCGGTAGTGAACGAAAAACAGAAAGAATCGATCCTTCGATGGCTGGCTACAGGCCAAACGGAAGGTGCGCGGCTTCTTTGCGGTGGAAAGGCTCTCGAAGACGGAAGCTATCAATACGGCCATTTTATTGAGCCCACAATTTTCGGAGATGTGGATCCTCACATGCAAATTGCCCAGGAGGAGATCTTCGGTCCGGTGGTCTCGGTCATTCCCTGCTCATCTTTCCAAGAGGCGATAGAGATCGGGAACAGTGTCCGATATGGACTTTCCGCCGCTATATATACCCAGGATGTAAACCAGGCGTTTGTAGCGATCAGAGAGCTGAACACAGGAATTGTCTACGTCAATGCTCCTACGACTGGAGCGGAAATCCACCTGCCCTTTGGGGGAACCAAGGAGACCGGTAATGGTCACCGGGAGGCGGCAGAAGCGGCCTTGGATGTTTTCTCCGAGTGGAAAGCCGTTTACCTGGACTTCAGTGGAAATCTGCAGCGAGCACAGATCGATTGAGGATTAATGAATATCGGCCTTCCCAAGGAAGTCAAAGACAATGAATATCGAGTGGGATTAGGCCCTGCCGGTGTTCATGCCCTGGCCGGGGACGGCCATACCGTATTTGTGGAGAAGGGTGCCGGCCTGGGTTCGGGATTCGCCGATGAAGAATACACAGCGACCGGGGCCGAGCTTGTCGCCACGGCGGACGAAGTATTTGTGCGCAGCGACATGGTGGTGAAGGTCAAGGAGCCCACCCAGGAAGAGTACCCCAGACTTCGAGAGGGACAGATTCTATCCAGTTACCTGCACCTGGCTCCTAATCCAGAGCTGACCCGAGCTCTGTTGGACTGCAAGGCTATCGGCCTTGCTTACGAAACCATCCGGGATGGGCAGGGAGGCCTGCCCCTGCTTGCGCCGATGAGTGAAGTAGCGGGTCGCATGTCGATCACAGTAGGGTCCTACTACCTTCAGAAACCGACAGGAGGACGTGGTGTTCTTTTGGGTGGGGTGCCTGGAGTCCGTCCCGCTTCTGTTTTGATCATCGGGGGAGGTACCGTCGGGATTAACGCAGCCAAAATGGCACACGGCTTGGGAGCTCGGGTTTGCATCCTGGACCTGGATGTGAATCGGCTGCGGTTCATTGACGATCTCTTTCTCGGCCAGGTCAACACGGTTGTTTCCAGTTCCTATAGTATTGCCCAATTGATCAAGGACGCCGATCTCGTCATTGGGGCGGTGCTCATCCCCGGCGCCAGCGCTCCCAAACTCATTACCCGCCAGATGATTTCCTCAATGCAACCAGGATCGGTGATCGTTGACGTGGCGGTGGACCAGGGGGGGTGTTGTGAAACCACCCGCCCCACGACCCACAGCGACCCCGTCTACACGGTCGATGGAGTCGTGCACTACTGCGTCACCAACATGCCAGGCGCCATGCCACGAACCTCCACCTTTGCCCTAACCAATGCAACGGTTCCCTACATTCGCATGATCGCCAGCTTGGGAATAAAGGATGCGATCCGAGAGAATCCCCTGTTAAAGGATGGCGTGAACGTCTACAAAGGTCAGGTGACCTTTGAGCCTGTAGCAACTTCTCACGATTTACCCTACCATAACCTCGATGAGCTCTTGTGACAGCTGGGCCTACATTGTTGACGGTCCCAGGTCGGGCCTCGAGAACATGAGGATCGATCGAGAACTTCTTGATTGGGCGGAGAAGTGCTCGGATCAGATCACCGTGGTTCGGTTCTATCGGTGGACGGTTCCCACCATTTCTCTTGGGAAACACCAGAAGGTTGAGGAGGCCGTCAATCAGATCTATTGCCAGCAAGCGGCTATTCCGATCGTCCACCGGCCAACCGGTGGCCGGGCCGTTTTTCACGACCATGAGCTCACCTATTCCTTGGTTTCCAACCATGCCCGGTACTTTCCGTTGGAGAGCGTGAAGGACACCTATCGAGCGATCGCCACAGCACTACGGACTGGTTTGCAGAGCCTGGGCATCGACGCCCAACTCGCCGAGGGTGCTCGAGCATCGCCACCTCTTGCATCATCCAACGGGGGAAAGAAACCTTGCTTCATGACTCCTTCTCGTCATGAACTGTTGTTGGGTGGTTACAAGTTAGCGGGAAGCGCTCAAAGAAGATTGAGAAGAAGCTTTCTTCAGCAAGGTTGCTTTCCGCTGCAGGTCGACTATCCCAGAATGGCTGTAGCCCTGGGTGTCCAGGAAAAGCTGCTCAGGAAGACCCTTCTTTCCGTGTCCCGGGCCAGTGGCCAACAGGTGGCATTTGAAACCCTTTGTAACGCACTCAAGGAAGGATTTGAGATGACTTTCCGGGTCCAGTTGAGAGTACGCCCTCCGGATGAAGCCAAGCCGCGGTTTTCTAAGATGCGATAGAATGGGTTCTTATTAGACGGTTATACTATAAACTCTACAGATGGCCAGACAAGGATCTACAGTTCAACTGAACGAGCGGGCTCAGGATGTTCTCAAGACATTAATCCGGGAGTTCGTCGTGGATGGCAAGCCGATTGGTTCTCGTCGCCTGGCCAAGAGCTACTGGGAAAGACTGAGTTCAGCCACCATCCGCAATGTCATGTCTGATCTGGAGAAAGTGGGTTTTCTCACCCAACCCCACACTTCGGCGGGAAGAGTTCCCACCACCAAGGGTTACCGCTTTTATGTGGACTCCCTCTCGGATACCCGACAGCTAACGGCTCGGGAAGTAGATCGCATCAAACAGAGTTTGGAGCAGGAAACGGATCCCGGGGAATTGATGAGCAAGACTTCTCAGGTTCTTTCCACCTTATCGAGCAATGTGGGATTCGTGTTGGCCCCGCCGATCTCCCGTGCTGCGATGAAACACATTAAATTCGTCAGGATTGCCAAAAAACGAATCCTGGTAGTATTGGTGACTGGATCAGGACTCGTTCAACATCGACTCCTTCAGACCAATCAGGATTTTTCGCAAAGGGAACTGAATCAAGCGGGTCGCTATCTTGTAGCCCATTTTGAGGGAAAGACTCTGCTCGAAATTCGATTGGAGTTGCTTCGTCTCATGTTGGAAGAAAAATCTCTTTACGATCAGATGCTGAAGAACGTGACCTTGCTTGGCGCTGCTACCTTCGTGCGGTACGAAGGTGAAGAGGACGAGGAATCCGAAGTCTACTTAGGAAGTACGGCCGGTATGATACGAAAGCCGGAGCTTGCCGACATCAAGAAAATGACGGTTCTCTTCGAGACCTTCGAAGAAAAGAGTCGCCTGGTCAAGATCGTTACCGAATGTCTCAAGGCCAACCCTTCCGGCCCAACCGTAAGAATCGGTCTTGAGAAACACATCCCGGGAATGCGCGATTGGGCACTGATCACTTCCCCCTATCTTTGTGATCAGCAGGCCATCGGCAGCCTAGGCATTCTGGGGCCCTCGCGCATGGAATATGACAAGGCGATCAGCCTGGTGGACTATGTGGCCAAACTCTTCGGCAAAATACTGAACAGCGACTGATCCACTTCCACTCACCGCAAGAGTATTCGAGAACATTATGGGGAAGAAGAAAAGGAATCTGGAGGAACAAGATAGCGCCCCGGACAATGAGACCCATCCAGGTGCTGAAGAAAGAGAGTCTGAAAGTCCCCAACCGGACTCCCCTCTAGAAACCATTGAGACCCTGCGCAAGGAGAAAGAGGAGCAGCTCGATTTACTCCTCCGTAAACAAGCCGAGTTTGAGAACTATCGCAAACGAGTGGCAAAAGAAAAAGAGCAGTTGCGTCTCACCGCTCAGGCCAGTGTCCTTGAGGAATTGTTACCCGTCCTGGACGCCCTCGAGAAAGGGCTCCACAGCTTACCGGCAGCACCCGGTGACTCCGAGCTGGAAGCCTACCGAGAGGGCTACGAGTTGATGTTCAAGGAGGTTCAGTCTGTGCTCCGGAAGTTTGCTGTGATTGAAATACCCGGGGTAGGAGCGCCTTTTGATCCGAACGTCCATGAAGCGGTGCTTCGAGAGATCACCACCGGGTACAAAGAGGGTGAAATTCTGGATGAATATCGCAAGGGCTACAAGCTCAAGGACCGCCTGTTACGCCCTTCGCAGGTTAAGGTTGCCGTTCACCCGGTGGAGCCGTCCGCGGCCCCAGAGAAAGGGCAAGAAGAAGAAGAATAAGCAAGCCACCGCCAGCTTGTCAGCGGCCCAAAGCGATCTTATGATCACCCTAGTGTCTCTAACCGGGCTTACCCATAATCCCGGCTAGGTCGTACATCAGGAGAGTACTTTGCAGCAAAGAGACTACTACGAAATACTCGGCGTCCGAAAAGACGCCAGTGAGCAGGAAATCAAGAGTGCTTATCGAAAGTTGGCCATCCAGCACCATCCCGATAAAAATGCCGGGGACAAAGAGGCGGAGGAAAAGTTCAAAGAGGGAGCCGAAGCCTACAGCGTCTTGAGTAACCCTGATCAAAGAGCTCGATACGATCGCTTTGGGCATGCCGGCGTCAGTTCCTCGGCGGGAGGATCTCAAGGATTCGATCCCGACATCTTTTCCGATTTCAGTGATATCCTGGGTGATTTTTTCGGTTTCGGGGATGTCTTTGGGGGCTCCCGAAGACAGCCGAACCAACCTCGGCGGGGAACGGATCTTCGATACGATCTTGGGATCAGTTTTATGGAAGCTGTGGCTGGAGTGAAGACGAAAATCAAGATTCCCCGCCAGGAGACTTGCAAATCCTGTCAGGGTACAGGAGCAGATCCTCAAGAGGGTTTGAGCACCTGTACCGGCTGCCAAGGGCAGGGGAGCGTTCGATACCAACAAGGCTTTTTCACCATTCGCAGAACCTGCTCCACCTGCCAAGGTACTGGGCAGTTGATCAACAAAGCCTGTTCCCAGTGCAGGGGACAGGGACAAGTGCGAAAAGAAAAGGTACTTGAGATCAAGATTCCAGCGGGAGTGGACCAGGGCTCTCGCTTGAGAATCATGGGGGAAGGTGAGGGTGGACCGAAGGGCGGTCCCTCGGGAGATCTTTATGTGGATCTGTCCATCGAAGAGCATCCCTTCTTTCAACGCCAGGACAACAACATTTACTGCGAGATACCGATCAGTTTCTCCCAGGCGGCTCTGGGCGGAGAAACGACCGTACCCACCCTGGAAACGCCCGAAAAGATCAAGATTCCATCGGGAACCCAATCCGATACGGTCTTTCGCTTAAAGGGACGCGGGATTGTCAGCTTAAACGGGTACGGCAAAGGGGATCAGCTGGTACGAGTCAAGATCTCCACCCCAAAGAAATTGACCAAGGAACAAAAGGCACTCTTCGAACAACTAGGGGCAATTTCAGGAGATGCTGAAGAATCCAGTAGTCTCTTTGAGAAGGTTAAAGAGATTCTAACCTAGTGTCTCGTTCTTCAGAATCAGTTGGGAGTTTTTGCCCGTGAAATACCTGCCCTTGCTTCTTTTACTTCTCCAACCTGCGCTGCTTTTTTCTCAACAGCGCCCTCTCATCACTGAGCGGGCGGAGACGGTCAAGAAGAATATTCTCCTGTTCGATATCGGCATGGAATTCCTTCAAGATGCCGTTTTCGCCTTTTCCGGCCTGGAAGGTGATCTGACTCGAATCGGGGTAGTGGGAGTGCGTTTTGGGGCGGCGGACAACGTTGAAATCCAGATTCTGGGAACCATCCAGAACCTCTTGAGCATTAAGAATCGCTTTGACGCCCCCAACACGCCAAATCTCGACTTTTCGGGAAATTCAACGAGCGACTTTGGAGACTTTACCATGGCCACCAAAGTACTCCTTGTGAAGGAGAAGAACCGGTGGCCGGCCATATCGTCGCATTTTGGCTTTCAGATGCCCAATGCCTCAAACAAAAATGGATTGAGTAATGATGAAACCAACTTCTTCAGCAGTCTTCTCCTTCAAAAACAGTTCGGTCGGCTCCAGTTCTTCACGGAATTGGGTCTGGTCGTTTTGGGAGATCCGGTAAGCCCTGGAGCTCAGGACGACCTGTTCACTTACGGATTTGCCTTGATGCACCCACTCAATGACCAGATTAATCTGGTGGTCGACGCCTATGGCCGAGTGGGGGCGGGAGGGATCGGTACCGAAGAGCAGTCTCGGTTGCGGTTGGGGACTCAGATCAAGGCAGCTGGACTCTATTGGGATGTGGCCCTCTTTCTGGGATTTCGCGACACCGACCCTTCCTCAGGCCTGGTGGTGGGTGTGTCGAAAGAATTCCGGCTGCCGTTCTTCGGGAACTAGCCCGGACTATGCATAATCCGGGCTAGAGAGACTGGAAAAGATAGGGACAGACTACTCATCCCCCAATTTTCGAAAATTGGGGGATGAGTAGTCTGTCCCCAAATTCAATTAGCTACAGCCTGAAGTGGCTCCGCAGACACCGCACACGTGGCAGTTGCCGTTTCGCTGCATGAGATTTCCACAAATGAGGCAGGTGTGGGATTCCCGGTTACTTTCCTGCAGCAGTCGCTCGGTAGCGCTGGTGCTCTTGGGCCGATTTGCCTGGTCGGAGAAGCTCACCTGCACACCGTCCTGAATACTTCCATTCGGTTTCACGTTGTGGATGCCTAAAGCCTCCTGAACCTCAGGACTGAGGAACTGGGTTGCCAAATAACGGACCATGTAGTCGGGGATGGAAGTGGTGAAAGGGATCTGAGGATTGTCGGTATACCCAGCCGGCTCAAAGCTCATATGAGCGAACATGCGGACGTAGTCCTCCAGTGGCACACCACGTTGCAAACCCATCGAGATGGCGATTGCCCAAGCCATGCCCATCCCTTGAAGGGTGGATCCTTGTTTGGCAAAATTGAGGAACACTTCACCCAACTCCTTGTCCTCAGGGTACAGACCCATGGTCAGAAAACCCTTAAAGCCCTTGATCCGAAACTCGTGCTGCAGGGCGGGATGGTCCTTGGGCATGTTCCGATGGTGGGGTCCGCTGACGGGTTGATTTTTCTCCTTGTTGGAAAGCGGCTGCACCATCTTACATCCGTCCCGATAGATGGACACCGATTTCATCCCGTGCTTCCAGCCTTGAATATAAGCCTCCAGGATCTCTTCCACCGTGGCCTCGTTGGGGAGGTTGATGGTTTTGGAGATCGCTCCCGACAGAAAAGGCTGTACCACTCCGCACATCTTGATGTGGCCAAGATAATCAATGGATCGAGTTCCATTCACCGGCCGATCCGCGCAGTCAAAGACAGCCAGGTGGTCGTCTTTGACATGGGGTGCGCCCTCGATCGTTTCGTTCTTCTTGACATACCTCAAGATGTCGTCGATGTCCCCTTGCGGATAACCCATTCTCCTGAGGGCTCGAGGAATCGTGTTGTTCACGATCTTCAGGGTTCCTCCTCCCACCAGAGTTTTGACCTTTACCAGTGAAAAGTCTGGCTCGACACCTGTCGTGTCGCAGTCCATCATGAAGGCAATCGTCCCGGTGGGAGCCAGGAGTGTGACCTGGGCGTTTCGGAATCCATGCTCGGAGCCCTTGACGATGGCCTGATCCCACACCTCCATGGCGGCGTGCAGAATATCCATGGGAACCAGGGCCGAGTCGATGTCCGAGAGAGCTTCCCGGTGCTTATGCATGACGCGCATGGTGGGCACCCGATTCTTATCAAATCCTGCAAAGGCACCCGCCTGCTCGGCAATTTCGGCACTGGTCAGGTAGGCCTGGCCCGTCATGAGAGCTGTAATGGCGGCTGAGAGACTGCGGGCCCGATTACTGTCGTAGGGAAGTCCGCAGGCCATCAAGAGTGCTCCCAAATTGGCATATCCGAGTCCCAGGGTCCGGTATTCGTGGCTGACCTTGGTGATTTCCGGAGTCGGATAGGAGGAATTATCCACAATGATCTCTTGGGCCAGAATCATGATCTCAACGGCTCGGCGAAAGGCCTGGATATCGAATTGACCGTCTTCCTTCTGGAACTTCACCAAATTGAGAGAGGACAGATTGCAGGCTGAGTTGTCCAGGAAGACGTATTCTGAGCAGGGATTGGAGGCATTAATGGGTCCACTATTGGGGCAGGTGTGCCAGTCATTCAGGGTAGTCGAAAACTGGAACCCGGGATCACCACAAATCCACGCCGCTTCCGCGATCCACTCCATCATCTCGCGGGCTTTGTAAGTCTCAACAACCTCACCGGTAGTGACTTTACGCGTTGCCCATTCCCCGTCATTGACGACAGCTTCCATGAACTCGTCGGTCACGCTGACGCTATTATTGGCGTTTTGAAACTGAACGCTTCGGTAGGCTTCTCCATCAATGGTGTCATCGTACCCGAGCTGGATCAGTTTGTGAGCCTTTTGTTCCTCCAGAGCCTTGCACCAGATATATTCCCGAATATCAGGGTGATCTGCATTGAGAATGACCATCTTTGCGGCGCGGCGAGTGGCGCCACCCGACTTAATAGCCCCCGCAAAGCTGTCATACCCTCTCATAAAGGAGACCGGTCCTGAAGCGATCCCACCTACAGCCAAAGGCTCAAGTGAAGAACGAATCTTCGACAAATTGATACCGGAGCCGGAACCCCCTTTGAAAATCGTGGCCTCGACTTTGGCCAGGTTCATGATGGAATCCATAGTGTCTTCAACACTATTGATAAAGCAGGCCGAACATTGAGGTTTCTGCTTGATGCCCATATTAAACTGTACCGGACTATTGAAGGCGGCCATTTGATGCAGCAGTAAATAGGACAATTCATGATTAAAAGTCTGAGCATCCTCCTTGGAGGCGAAATACTTCATCTCCTGGCCCCAGGTCGTCAGGGTATCTACAATACGCCCAATCAACTGCTTGACACTGTGTTCCCGCTTGGTACTTCCCAGATGCCCGCGAAAGTATTTACTGGCTACTATGTCGGTCGCTCTTTGAGACCAAAACTCAGGGAATTCCAAATCCTCCTGCCGAAAAGCGACCTTACCCGTCGTGAAATCCTTGATTTCGGCGGTCCGGCTTTCCCACCGGATCTCGTCAAACGGGTGTTTTCCTTTTTGGGAAAAGTAGGGTTGAATGTGGAGACCCGTCGACACTTCCGCTTTTCCAGCCGGCTTTTTCATGTTCGTTCTTCCCTTCCGAGGATAGGTTTTAAATTATGGAGCGGAGCCCATTCTAGATCCCCACCCTGACTATCCGGGTGGACCTTGCATCCCACTCCGGATAACCCCTTCCAATCCCAGGATATGGAGGTTTCGGTGTCCTGATTATACTCCATATGGGGTCTAGGAGCCTGCCCAATACTAGGGGGGATCGCGTTACGGCGGCACCACTCATTACTCGGACAGGCTCCTCAGCAAGACGGTGAGTTCTTCCCTGGAAAGACCTTGGATTTCAACCGTTTTGTTCCAAGTGGACCGTCCTTGGCTCAGGGAGAGATTCTTGGCAGGTACATTCAGAGTGGTGGCCAAAAACTCCAGAAGGTGTCGATTGGCACGGTTTCTCTGGGCGGGGGCGGTTCAGCGGTCCATTGTAGGAACCGACGATTTGGTCGTTGGTCGCTCCTGGCTGGACGCGGACGGAAAGCAGGAGCATTCCAGCTTTTTCACGGATCTTGACTTCACCCTCGTTCACCGGCATGTCTCACAACCGACCTGTTGAGGAGGCAGATCTCGGCCCAAAGATGGAAGTTCCGATACGCAGCAGGGTCGCCCCTTCTTCGATGGCGATCCGGTAGTCATGACTCATTCCCATGGACAGTTCCTTCAAGGGTTGTTGGCGACTTCTGTTGATCTCGGCCAACAAGTCGGCCATCTGCCGAAAATAGGGGCGCGAGCCTTCCGCCTCTTTCTGGTAGGGAGGTATGGCCATCAGGCCCTGCATCTGAAGCCCGGGCATCGAATCCACCAGCTCCACCATACCCGGAATATCTTGAGGAAGGAGGCCGTGTTTTTGAGGCTCCACTCCAAGCTTCACTTCAACAAACACCCCTACGATCTTTTCCATCTCCTCGGCACACGCATTGAGCCTACGGACGATCTTGGGCCGGTCCAGGGTTTGGATCACGTCGAAGAGTTGAGCCGCACGCCTGACCTTGTTGGACTGAAGGGGCCCGATGAAGTGCCACTCCAAGCCACTGAGATCGACGGAGGGAATCTTTTCTTCGGCTTCCTGAATGCGGTTTTCCCCAAACAATGTCTGTCCCCATTGGTGGGCCTCTTTGACGCAATCTGCAGAGAAGGTCTTGGACACCGCCAGAAGGCGAATCTCCGCAGGATCGCGGCCGCAACCCAGGGAGATGGATTCGATTTCCCCGCTCAGCCGCTCAAGATGGGAGGCGATATCAACCATGAGCGTCAGTATAACTTACCTGTGGTAGGATGATGCACTCAGAAATGCCTGGAAAGTTCATCACATTGGAAGGGATCGAAGGCTCGGGTAAGAGCGTGCAATTGCATCTGCTGGAAGAGGAGCTGAAAAAGCGCAAAGTTCGTTTCCTGATCACACAACAGCCCGGAGGGACGCCCTTTGGCAAAGAGGTTCGTCAGATTCTTTTGCAACGAGAGGGTGCCCAACGCGAACCCACGGCCGAATTACTGCTCTACCTGGCCGATCGCTATCAGCACCTCAAGGAAGTCATCGAGCCCAGCCTGACCCAGGACCTTCATGTCTTTTGCGACCGTTATCATGACGCCACTCTGGCCTATCAAGGGCATGCGCGTGGCCTCGGTTTCCCAATGGTCGATCAATTGGCCAAAATTCTGGCACTACGGATTCCCGATCTGACCCTGGTTCTGGACCTGGAGGTGGAAGTTGGCCTCAAGCGGGCGAGAGCGAGGAATCAGAAAGAAAACAGCGAGACTTGGGGACGGTTCGAGGCCGAGGACCTGGACTTTCATCGCAGGGTAAAAGAAGGCTATCAGTTATTGGTCCAAAGGGAGCCCGATCGTGTCCTGCCGGTAGACGCTTCGGGCACTCCAGAGGAGGTGTTTAAGAACCTTTTGGGGCTTCTTGAGGAGAGGGGAATCATCGATTAGCGCATTACCGTGAGACTGAGAGACTTTGTTGGTAATCAGCGATTGGTTGAGATCCTGCGCCGGGGCCGGCTTCCCGGGGCCAGCCTATTTACGGGCCCTGAGGGTGTGGGAAAGAAGACGCTGGCGTTGAGCCTGTCTGCCCTGGCCAATTGCAAGGAAGGCTCCGAGGACGAACTGTGTGGAACGTGTTCTTCCTGCGTCAAGGAAGCCGCCGGTCATCATCCGGACATCAGGCTTTTCCAGCCCCACAAGAATCTCATCAAAATTGACACCATGCGGGAGCTCAATCGGGAAGTCCGATTCCGACCCTTCGAAGGGCGACTTCGGTGCTTTATCATTGATCAGGCGGAAACATTGACCGAAGAAGCCGCCAATTGTATTCTGAAAACACTTGAAGAACCTCCGGATACCTCTCGGATTATCCTGATCAGTTCCTTCCCGCACCGCTTGCTCCCGACCATCCGGTCCCGCTGCCAAGCCTTCCCATTTCACCCCTTGGGCCGGGAAGAAATCCTACCCTACCTGGAGGATCATCTGCCGGAGGACCATCCGGAGATGAGGGCTTCCTTGGCCGAGGGCAGCATCGGGATAGCCCTAAGCCTAAATCTTGAAGAGACGCTCGAGCAAAGGGACCGTATGCTGGAGTTGTTGACCTCCTGGTGTGGGCAGGAGTCCTTCGAATCCCTATACAAGCAATGTGAACAGCTTCCCCTGCGAAGTGAACTCAAAACCCGCGAGGGCGTTCGGCGCTATCTGAATCTCCTCCAACGACTCGGCGAAGATCTCTATTTCCTGCAGGTGGACACTCCCGAACGGATCGTCAATCAGGATCGACTGGACGACTTGCAAAAACTCTCAGAAGGTGTAGAGTTGAATTGGGTTAGAGAGTTTCTCTACCATGTGGACCGAGCCCGATGGGACATCGACCATTACGTGAATCCGCTGATGTGTTTCGAGACCCTTTGGCTAATGAGTTCAAGGAACACTAGCAATGTTGGAAATCGTCACCGTCAAGTTTGAGACCAATAAGTCCACGGCCAAGCTCTTGGCCCGTGACGTCGAGTTGCGCGTCGGAGATCGCTGCATCGTTAGCACGAAACGGGGAGTGGAGTTGGGTCTTGTCATCCATGGCCAGAGGGCTGAGAATCTCGATCTGGGCGCCTCTAAAGTGAATAAGGCCTTACGAAAAGCCACCGAACGGGATCTCTATCTTCACGAGAAGAAGAAAGATCAGGAAACTCGCGCCCACGAAATATGCAAAAAATTGATTCGAGCCGATAAGCTCCCCATGAAGCTCTCCCGGGTTGAGTATATCTTCGACGGCAGCCGGGTGATTTTTTATTTCACGGCAACGCGACGTGTCGATTTTCGCAGCCTGGTCAAAGATTTAGCTCGGCGACTGCGTGCCCGAATTGAAATGCGGCAGATCGGGGCACGTGACGAAGCCAAGTTAATTGGCGGAATGGGGTGTTGCGGCTTGGGTGAAAACTGCTCCGCCCGGTTCTTGAAGGAATTGAAATCCGTCAGTGTTCGAGCTGCCAAGGAACAGGGTCTGACCGTAAACCCTGGGCGCCTGTCCGGGATGTGTGGCCGATTGAAGTGTTGTTTGAACTATGAAGTCGGTGCTACCGGTGGCTGCGGGTCTGGAGCCTGTGCCTAGCTCCATAAATACGATGGCCCTTGTGGCGAGCGGAAGAACTCAACCTGTTTCTTTGGCCTTTTCTTTCAGTTTAATACTCCACTCAGTAAAGCGCTTGACTTCCTTTGAGGAGTCACTGCTCTGGACAAATTCCTCGCACACTTTCACTGCCTCCATAAAGGCGTTTTGTTTCTCCAAGACCCCGACCAGTTTTTCGTAGGCTTTTGCCCACTTGGGATTGAACTGGATCGCTTCCCGGTAACGCGCTTCAGCTGCCGTGTAATTGTGCCGTTTGTAGTAAAAATCACCGATCTCTACATGTTCTTTGGCCTTTTGAGGGTCTGGTTCAGGAGGGCCTTCCTCTAATTCATCGGCTTCATCGACTGGTTCAGCCGTAGGATCGACTCGAATCAGTACCGGTCTCCTCCCGGATCGACCTTCCTGCCCGAACAGGGGAAACCCAAGAATCAGGAGCAAAAGAGGAAGAAGATAGACGAAAAGTCTCATCCTTTGCAGATCAGTCTATTTGACTTTTTACCTCTTGTCAAAAGCTGAGGAGGATGCTAGGCTATGCCGTAGTAAGCTTTCTGAAGCATCTGAACCTTTACCAATCGTCCGTTTAGCGTCGAGGAAGAGGCGCTTTCTGTTGAGGTAGATAATCATGGTTAACCGGAAGTTAATACGTCCGTCGTTGTCCGACCTGAAGGATCAACCCCCTTCAAAGTATATCGAGGGTCAAAGAAAAAAGGTTCCTCCGGGAGCGACGAATGCTGAGCAATACTACTATTTGAAACAGATGTCGAACAAAACTCCGATGGTCGTCCAGCTCGTTGACGGCGAGGAAATCTTCGGCATGATTGAATGGTACGACAAACATTGCATCAAGGTGAACCGTGAAGCAATGCCGAACTTGCTGATCCCGAAGCACGTCATCAAATACATCTTCAAAGAAAGCGAACTCCAGGAAGTTGGCACCAGCGGCCCTTTCGAGAGTGAGAGTGACATGGAATGAACCTGGCTGAACCCGTGAAAGGGTTTCCTGTCGTTTTCTCGACAGGGGATCCCCATGGGATTGGCCCGGAAGTCATCCTGAAAGCACTTTCGGAATTCCCCACCATCCATCCCATCCTTTTTGGAGATCCTCACTACCTCGAAGGGTTAAGGCAAGATCTGGGCCTGTCTTGCGATTTGGATCAGATCGAGATCATTGCATCGGGTCATTACGACTATCCTCCTGCCTGGGGCACATTGGAGAAAGAAGCCGGCCGATTTGCCCTGCAATGCCTGGAATCGGCCGTTGAGTACTGCCGGGAAAGGCGTTCCCCATTGCTGGGCACCGGTCCGATCAACAAGAAGGCAACTCATCTTTGCGGATCTACTCGACCTGGCCAAACCGAGCTAGTGGCCTCTTTTTTCCCCACGGCAACTCCGGTCATGGCCTTTTTCTCAGAGCGCCTGCGGGTCCTCCTCATCACCGTTCATATTCCTTTACGGGAAGTTCCCTTAGCCCTTCACCACGATGAACTCGTCAGCAAGACAGAGGTTTTCATTGAAGCCCTCCGCCGCATCGACATTTCTCAGCCACGACTGGCTCTTTGTGGCCTGAACCCTCACGCTTCTGAAGAAGGTTCCTTTGGTGATGAGGAGAAGACCATTCTCGAGCCTGCTGTTCACACACTGAACCAAAAGTATGGCCCTGAGACGGTCTCTGGCCCTTTTCCTGCAGATACGATTTTTCGCAGGGCTCTTGAAAACGAGTTTGATGGTGTCATCGCCTTATACCACGACCAGGGGTTGATCCCCCTGAAGCTGGTGGCATTCGAATCTGCCGTGAACGTGACCCTGGGCCTTCCTCTGGTCCGGACTTCCCCAGATCATGGAACCGCCTTTGACATCGCCGGACAGGGTATTGCCGATTCCCGAAGCATGGTACAGGCTATTGAATGGGGAATCCGGCTGGCGAGAACTTAGGGACAGGCCCCGAATTCGGAAATTCTTGGGCCAGTCCCTAAATTCTCGCCAGCACGTGTTCATAGGCCCGTTGGCAAGCCTGAGCATTGAAGCGCACAAGAGCCTCGCTCGACAGCTGAAAGGCTTCTTCTAGAGCCTGGTAGAACTTCGGCAGTTCCTTGATTTCGTAAAGAGGCACAAGGTAATCACCCTTGAGGAGAAAGTAGTGAGAGAAAAGCGACACAATCAGCGGAGAATGGTGCAAAAAAGGATTGATTTCGTACAGGCGCATCTGTGAGAGACTCATCTGTTGTACCGCGTGCATGTCGGCAAAACTGGGACTGCGGACCCACTCAAAGAACCGGTCCATGGCTCCAGGAATAAGAACAGGATCCACCGGTTGGTGAGTGGAAGTCAGAGGCTGGCTTGAACTCTGCCGGTAAGAGTTTTCTTGATCGGGGACCAGG
>Ga0066376_10002478_pt1 | contig 17148 bp, 10 predicted proteins | sample Knorr_S15_td_Bot_FD_77009 | JGI IMG/M metagenome (GOLD analysis project Ga0066376, IMG submission 77009) | Marine microbial communities from Southern Atlantic Ocean transect - Knorr_S15_td_Bottom_ad_5009_LV_A | ecosystem: Environmental > Aquatic > Marine > Oceanic | place: Southern Atlantic... | reverse complement strand
GGAGACCCCGGAAGTCGACCACGGAGACGCTCTCGAAGCCGTCCTCGTTGCCCACCTGCAGGTCGATGGCATCGCGGCCGCGGACGACGAGGCGCAGCGGCGCCGCTTCGAAGTCGGGTGCGTGTACCACGATCTCGTCCACGTCGCGAACGTAGACCTCGTCGACCGGCCCGACGATGGCGCGGCTGCGGACGCCCGGCACCAGTTCGAAGGTGATCGCGGTTTCCCCCGAGCCCGCTTCAGCAACCACGAAGTCGTCGGCTTCGAGATCGAGGCGACGAACGTCGGTGGCCGGGGAGAGTCCCAGCTCGAGGCGCTCGCGGCGGTCGGTGCCGCAGGCCCGCACGTGCCAGCCGGCGTCTCGCGAGGCCAGGATCCACTCGAGTGCGGCGCGGAGTTCGGCCACCTTCTCGGGGTGTCCGCTTGCGAGGTTCTGCTTCTCGCCCGGGTCCGCCCCGAGGTCGTAGAGCTTTTCGAAGCCGCTCGCGGGGTAGAGGATCAACTTCCAGTTGCCGACGACGCTCGCCGATTGGTTGCGGCCGTCGAGGCGCAGAGTGGCCACGAAGGCACGGTCGTTGCTTGCTGCTGCGCCCGGCGCCAGCGTGGAGCGGCCCTCGACCCCGGCGGGCGGGTCGATCCCGAGTATCGCGAGCAGGCTCGGCACCACGTCTTCGAGAGCGACCCGGGCCGCGACGCTCTCTGCCGCTTGGTTCCCGGGCAGCTTCAGCACCAGCGGCACCCGCAACAGCTCCTCGAAGAGCGCGTGGCCGTGGGAGCCGTAGCCGTGGTCGAGGAACTCTTCGCCGTGATCCGAAGTCACCACGATCAGCGAATTCTCGTAGAGGCCCCGCTCTTGCAGGGCGGCGACGAGTCTCCCGACCTGGGCGTCGAAGTCGAGGAGTTCTCCCAGGTACGCGCGGTAGGCCTCCTCGGCGGCGGGGTGGGCTCCGCGTTCTCCGGGGAAAGTTTCTTCGACACCCTCGAGTGCGTCGATCGCCTGGCGGATGGCTTCCGGCGGCTGGTAGGGCGCGTGCGGATCCATGAAATGCACGTAGTGGAAGCCGGGCTCCGGGGCGCCGCTGTCGAGGGTCTCGATCACGCGGTCGACCAGTTGGCTCGCGTCGGCCTTGGCACCGCCCCAGTGGCGCGCTCCCACATCCTCGAAGATGTCAAAGCCCTGCCCAAAGCCGAAGAGCGGCAGCACGTTGGGGTTCGACGACCAGGCGTGGGTGGCATAGCCCGCTCGCTGCAGCACTTCGGCGAGGGTCTCTACGTTTTCGGGAAGCGAATCGAGGCGGCCGAAGACCCGGTGGCTCGAAGGCGTGAGGCCGGAGAGCAGCGAGGCGATGGAAGGCCGCGTCCACGAAGAAGGCGCGCGCGCCGCCTCGAAGACGATCCCGTCTGCGCCGAGGGCCGCGAGGTGCTCACCGATGGGCAGCTCTCCACCGAATAGCTCGAAGCGGTCCGCGCGTGCGGTGTCCGCCAGCAGCACGAAGACATTTGGTCGCGTCGGTGCGTCGGCGGGAAGCAGGAGCGGGTCCGAGAGGGCGATCTCGGTTCCAGTGAGGCCCGCCGTCTCGATCTGCAAGGTCGCCTCGGGGAGCGCTTCGGTGACTGCGAAGTCGCAGCGCTGCCAGGGGTTGGCTTCGTCCGCCAGCGGCCAGCGGAGTTCGCAGTGGGTCTCGAAGCCAGGCTGGAGACCGAGCCAGCGCCGGGGGCCCTCGAGCGTGAGGCGCAGCGAGCCGGAGCCGGAGTTGTCGACCGCCGCCACCGTGGTCTGCAGGCGGCCGCGCGGCACGGATCCCAGCGGTAGCTCGACGCGCACGCCCTCGGTCAGCGTCAGGCGCAGCGCATCGCGCGTGATGCCATCCACTTCGACTGGCGCGGCCAGAACGCCGCTCCCGGCGAATGCGCGTCGCAGGTTCCCGGGTTCGGGGTCGGGTGCGCAGGCGAGGAGCCCAACGGCCGCGAGGCCGAGCGCGATGCGCTGCCCGTCTCGCACGCTAGGCCACCCGCACCTTTGTAAAGAGTTCGCGCCGGGGGCCAGCGACGTGTACCGGCCCCTCGAGTTCGAATTCGCCCTGCAGCCGCAGATCCGCCGACGAGGCCCCGACCGACACGTCGAAGTGTCCGGGCTCGACGATCCAGCCGTGTTCGGGGTCGTAGAGGGCCAGGCGATCGGTGGACACTTCGAAGACGATACGACAGCTCTGGCCGGGTTCGAGGCCGACTCGCTCAAAGCCCTTCAATTCGAGGACCGGCCGGCTGCTTGAGGCCACGCGATCGTGGAAGTAGAGCTGCACCACTTCGTCCCCCGCGCGAGGGCCAATATTGCGAAGCGTGAGGGCGACTTCGAGAGGGCCCTTCGTCGCGAGCGTTTGTGCCGAGAGCGCGAGGTCGCTGTATTCGAATTGCGTGTAGCTGAGCCCGTGGCCGAAGGGGAAGACCGGCGCAAGATCGGTGTCGAAGTAGGTGTCGCGCACCGGCTTGTGGTTGTAGAAGAAGGGTTGGGTGCCGGCGTGGCGGGGCAGGCTGACGGGTAGCCGGGCCGCCGGATTCACGGACCCGGTGAGGACACTGGCGATGGCATGGCCGCCTTCTTCGCCCGGAAACCAGGCTTCGACGATGGCGGGCACCGCCTCGGCCATCCAGTCGAGGACAAAGGGGCGCCCGTTGGCGAGCACCACCACCGTGGGTGTGCCGCTCGCGACCACCGCCTCGACGAGTTCGCGTTGGCGCCCGGGGAGTTCGAGCGAAGCGCCGTCGTTGCCTTCGCCCACCGTGCCGGTACCGAGGATGCCCGACTGGTCGCCCACCACGCAGACGGCGAGTTCGCACGCAGCCGCGGCGCGCACCGCCGCCGCCAGGGCGTCGTCGTCTCCGTCTTCGATGCCACAGCCGCGCTCGTAAACGATCTCCACCTCGGGCAGCGCGGCCTCGAGACCTTCGCGCGCCGTCACGACGTGGGTTGCCTCGGGATCGGGCGCCCCTCCGGTCGGTTCCTTCCGGAACAGGCGGGCGATCGAGTCGATGTGCACCGGGTAGCTGTAGTCGCCGAGCAGTCCCTCGGCGCGGTCGGCGTTGGGGCCGATCAGCGCGATGCGCCGCAGGTCGGGAGACAGCGGCAGCAGCGGGTCGCCGCCATGGTGCGGCTCGTTCTGCAGCAGCACGATGGATTTCGAGGCGAGTTCCAGGGCCAGCGCGCGGTCGTCGGCGGTGTCGAAGGCTGCCGCCGCCGCTGTTTCGTCGACCAAACCCCCGTCCTCGAGGAGGCCGAGCCGCGCCTTCATCGAAAGCACGAGTGCTGCGAAGTCGTCGATCACCTTCTCGTCCACTTCCCCTGCGCGGACGGCCTCGACCAGCGGCGGACCGTAGGCGGCACGGTGGGGCAGCTCGGTGTCCATCCCGGCCTGCACCGACTGCACCGCGGCCTCGCGCGCGTCCTTCGCGGTGAAGTGCCGATTGTGTAGTTGGTCGATCGAGTAGTAATCCGAGACCAGCAGACCCTCGAAGCCGTACTCGAGGCGCAAGAGATCGTGGAGAATCTCGCGCGATTTTTGCACCGGGATGCCGTCGATCTGGCTGTAGGAATTCATCACCGAGTGGGCGCCGCCTTCGCGGATCGCCATTTCGAAGGGCACGCCGAAGACTTCGCGCAGCGTGCGCGGCCCGATGTGGGTGGGCTCCTGGTTGCGTCCGCCCTCGGAAGCCGAGTAGCCGATGAAGTGTTTCGGCGTCGCGATGCAGCCGCTGGCGAGGTCGTCGCCTTGCACACCCAGGACGTAGGCGGTGCCCATGCAACCCACCAGGTAGGGATCTTCGCCGTAACATTCTTCGACCCGCCCCCAGCGCGCGTCGCGCACCACGTCGACGTTCGGCGAGAGCACGTGCCGCACCCCGACAGCGCGCATCTGGCGGCGAATCACGGCGCCCATGCGCAGCAGCAGCGAGGGCTCGAAGCTCGCGCCGAGGCCGATGGCCTGGGGGAAAAGTGTCGCCCCCTTCACCTGCAACCCCGAAAGCCCCTCCTCGTGAACGATGGCCGGCAGGCCCGCTGGAGTCTCCTCCACCAGGAAACGTTGCAGCGCGTTCACCAGCGCGGCGCCCTCTCGCGGACCAAAACCCGCCGACGAGATCGGCCGCGTCAATTGTCCGAGCCCCTGTGCCAGGGCCGGTTTGGCGGCTTCAACGTCGCCCGAGCGGCCCCCGGTCACCGGAAAATCCGAGGTCAGCTGGGCGACCTTCTCTTCGAGGGAGAGAGCGGCGAGCAACTGCGGCACGCGGTTGTCGACGAGGCTCATTGGGCTTCGGCTTCCTTGCTAGCGGTGGCGGCGCACGAGATTTTCGAGGCGTTCCTGCCCCCCGGAGACGGGCTTCGGGTCGAGGCGCTGTTCTTCGACGAGAGCCGCGAGCTCCGCGAGGGTGCGCCGGCCTTCGAGGATCGCGCCCCCGAGTTCGTCGTTCCATCCCTGGTAGCGCGCCTCTACTTCGGTAGCGAGATCGCCGGCGAGGATCATGCGCTCGGCCACCAGCAATGCCTCGGCCAGGGTGTCGAGGCCGCCCACGTGGGCGTGAAACAGATCGAGGGGGTCGATGCTCTGGCGGCGCAGCTTGGCGTCGAAGTTGAAGCCGCCGTTGCCGACGCCGCCCGCCCGGAGGATCTCGTAAAGCGCGAGCGAAAGTTCTTCGACGCTGTTGGGAAACTGGTCGGTGTCCCAGCCGAGTTGCGGGTCGCCGCGGTTGGCGTCGATGCTGCCGAAGATCCCACAGGCCAGCGCTTGCGCGACTTCGTGTTGAAAGGAGTGCCCGGCGAGGGTGGCGTGGTTCACCTCGATGTTGATGCGAATCTCGTTCTCGAGGCCATTCGCCTGGAGGAAGGCGTATATCGCGGCCACATCGAAATCGTATTGGTGTTTTGTCGGTTCATGGGGCTTCGGTTCGATCAGCAGCGTCCCCTCGAAGCCGAGACGGTGCTTTTCCTCCACCACCATCTGCATGAAGCGACCGAGTTGCGCCGCCTCCCGGCGCAGGTCGGTGTTGAGCAGCGTCTCGTAGCCCTCGCGGCCGCCCCAGAGGACATAGTTCGCGCCGCCGAGGCGATGGGTGGCGGCGAGGGCCTGGGCCACCTGGGCCGCGGCGCAGGCGAAGACCTCGGGGTCGGGGTTGGTGGCGGCTCCCGCGGCGTAGCGTGGGTGACCGAAGAGGTTCGCGGTGCCCCACAGCAGGCGAACGCCTGTGGCCTCCATCTTCGCTTCGATGTCGTCGAGGATCGCGGCGAAATGCGCGCTGCTCTCGCGGAAACTCGCGCCTTCCGGGGCGACGTCGCGGTCGTGGAAACAGAAGAAGGGCACACCGAGCTTCGTGAAGAACTCGAAGGCCACGTCGAGTTTCTCGCGGGCTCGCGCCATCGGGTCGCCCTCGGCCAGCCAGGGCCGCGCGAAGGTGCCCTCGCCAAAGGTGTCGTCTCCCGGCCAGCAGAAGGTGTGCCAATAACAGACCGCCGGGCGCAGCTGCTCTTCCATGCGCTTTCCGAGAACCAGCCGGTCGCGTTCGTAGAAGCGGAAGGCCAGCGGGTTCGTCGATTCGGGCCCCTCGAAGGGGATGGACGCGACCTCCGGGAAGAAGGGGGCGCTCATTACTGTTTTCCTCGCAGGCGGGGGTAGAGGGCGCGGAACGTTTCGATGCGTTCGGTGGTGAGATCCCGAAGCACCGGGTCGACTTCGATCGCGAAGGCCACCGGGGGTTTCGTGCACACGGCTTCGGGGGTGTCCTCGCCGAGCGCCAGGCGTCCGAGGCGCGCGGCGCCGAGTGCCGGCCCGACTGCGGCGCCCGTACGATAGACGAGGGGGCGATCGAGTGCGGCGGCCAGAATCTGCCCCCACAGACGGCTGCGCGCGCCGCCCCCGATGACGCTCACTTCGGTGATCTCCGCGCCTGCGAGGGTGAGTGCCCGCTGTCCGTCGGCCAGCGCGAAGGCCACACCCTCGAGCACCGCGCGGCCGAGGTCGGCGCGGTCGTGTTCGTGTCGCAGGCCCACGAAGGCGCCGGTCGCTCCCGGGTCGTTGTGCGGCGTGCGCTCGCCCGAGAGGTAGGGCAGGAAGAAGAGCCCCTCTTCGCTGGGGCGGTCACGGGCATCGATCTCGTCGAGCAGCGCCGCCTCGTCGCGCGCGCCCGTCAGCGCCGCGACCCACGTCAGGCAACTGGCCGCGCTCAAGGTCACCGACATCTGGTGCCAGCGGCCGGGCAATGCGTGGCAGAAGGCGTGGACTGCGCTCTCGGGGAGCGACTGGAAGCGGTCGCCGGCCACGAAGAGGACGCCCGAGGTTCCCAGTGCCAGCGACGCGTCGCCCGGCTGGATCACCCCGGCGCCAATCGCGCCCGCGGCCTGGTCCCCGCCGCCGGCGGCCACCGGCACGCGCGCGAGCCCCCACGCTTCGGCGACCTCCTGGCGCAGTTGCCCGGTGGCCTCGCTGCCTTCGAAGAGTTTGGGCATGGCTTTGCTACCGAGACCGCAGGCCGCGAGCATGGGCTCGGACCACGCGCGTTTCGCCACGTCGAGCCAGAGCGTTCCCGAGGCGTCCGCGCAGTCAGTCGCGGCATCGCCTGTCATGCGCAGTCGCAGGAAGTCCTTCGGCAGCAGGACGCGTGCGACCTTCGCGAAGATCTCGGGCTCGTGCTTTCGCAGCCACCAGAGTTTTGGTGCGGTGAAACCGGGCATCGCCATGTTTCCGGTGATCGCGCGCGCTTCGGGGACGGCCGCTTCGAGTTCGAAGCAGGCCTCGACGCTGCGGCTGTCGTTCCACAGGATCGCCGGGCGCAGCGGACGGTCTGCGCCATCGAGCAGCGTGGCGCCGTGCATCTGTCCGGAGAGCCCGACCGCACGCACGTCGTCCAGTCGGTGATGGGAACGCAACGCCGCGATCGCATCGCAGCAGGCCTGCCACCAGTCCTCGGGATCTTGCTCCGACCACAGGGGCTTCGGGCGCTCGACCGAGAGCGGGGCCGATGCGCTCGCTTTCACCGCGTCGTCGTCGTCGACCAGAACGACCTTGACGGCCGAGGTGCCGAGATCGATCCCCAGGTACATCCGCTGCCTCCAATCGCCGCGCCCGGATTCTAGGCGAAAGAAGGCGCAGCGGATCGTGATGGACGATCGGGCTCCCTCGCGGTGCGCGGGATGGAAGCGATGCTGGGAACAGTGGTATCGGGTTCGGCGCTACGAACGAACGTCCGTCGCGGCTTCGGCAGCTTCGAAAGCGCCCGGGATCCGGATCGTCTCGACCAGGTCCTGGACTTCAGGCGGCGGGGGCGGAGTGAAGCGCGAGATCCCAAGGGCTACGGCGAAGTTGAGCAGCATCCCCACGCCGCCGATGCCTTCGGGCGAGATCCCGAGCCACCAGTTCGCAGGAACGTTGGCCGCGGGGTCGACGAACTTGAAGTAGATGATGTAGGCGGCGGTGAAGACGATCCCCACCACCATGCCGGCCACGGCACCCTCGCGGTTCATGCGCTTCGAGAAGATGCCGAGCACGATCGCCGGGAAGAACGAGGCCGCGGCCAGGCCGAAGGCGAAGGCCACCACCTCCGCCACGAAGCCCGGCGGGTTGACTCCGAAGTATCCGGCGATGACGACCGCCACACTGGCGGCGAGGCGCGCGTAGAGCAGCTCCTGCCTCTCGCTGATCTGCGGCATGAAGACCTTCTTCAAGAGGTCGTGCGAGATCGAGGCCGAGATCACGAGCAGCAGCCCGGCGGCGGTGGAGAGCGCGGCCGCCAGCGCGCCGGCCGCTACCAATGCGATCACCCAGTTGGGAAGCCCGGCGATCTCGGGGTTGGCGAGCACCATGATGTCGCGGTCGACGTGGAGTTCGTTGGCGCCGGAAGAGGGAGGATTTACGAAGCGGGGCTCGCCCGCGCTTCCGGTGGCGCCGCTGCGCGTCAGCCGCATGGTCTTTTCGCCGGGGATCGGGTCAAAGGCGCTGCCCGGCGCGTAGCGGACGCGACCATCGCCATCCTTGTCGACCCAGGCCAGCAAACCCGTGTTCTCCCAATTGTGGAACCACTCGGGAAGCTCGCTGTAGGCCGTGTCGTGGACGGTTTCGATCAGGTTGGTGCGCGCGAAGGCGGCGACCGCCGGCGCCGTGGTGTAGAGCAGGGCGATGAAGAGCAGCGCATAGCCCGCGGAAAGCCGCGCGTCGCGCACCTTCGGGACGGTGAAGAAACGGATGATCACGTGGGGCAGGCCGGCGGTCCCCACCATCAGCGCCAGGGTGATGAAGAAGACGTCGATGGTTTCCTTGCGCCCCTCGGTGTAGGCCGCGAATCCCAGCTCTCGGTGCAAGCCGTCGAGTTTCTCGAGCAGCGGAATCGACCCGCCCGAAACCGGATCCGGCACGTTGGCGCCGAAGCCCAACTGCGGCACGACTTCGCCGGTGAGCGAAAGCGAGATAAAGATCGCCGGCACCAGGAAGGCGAAGATCAGTACGCAGTACTGCGCCACCTGCGTGTAGGTGATGCCCTTCATGCCGCCGAGCACGGCGTAGACGAAGACGATCCCCATGCCGATCAGCACTCCGACGTCGATGTCGACATCGAGGAAGCGCGAGAAGACGACACCGACGCCGCGCATCTGCCCGGCCACGTAGGTGAAAGAGACGAAGAGCGCGCACACCACAGCCACCAGCCGCGCCTGCTGGGAGTAGTAACGCTGGCCCACGAAGTCGGGGACGGTAAATTGGCCGAACTTGCGCAGGTAGGGTGCCAGCATCAGCGCGAGCAGCACGTAGCCGCCGGTCCAGCCCATCAGGTAGACGGCGCCGTCGCGGCCGATGAAGGAGATCAACCCCGCCATCGAGATAAACGAGGCTGCGGACATCCAATCCGCCGCGGTGGCCATGCCGTTGGCCAGGGGCGAGACCCCGCCTCCGGCCACGTAGAAACCGCGCGTGGTGTGGACCCGCGACCAGAGAGCGATGCCGATGTAGAGCGTGAAGGAGAGGCCGACGAGCAGAAGCGTCCAGGACTGCAGGGTCATCGTCGGTTGCTCGCGCCGGGCCTACTCGTTGACGCCGTAGCGTCGATCGAGGCGGTTCATCTGCCACACGTAGACGAAGATCAGCACCACGAAGACATAGATCGAACCCTGCTGGGCGAACCAGAAGCCAAGCCCGAAGCCACCGAAGCGGATCGCGTCGAGTTCGTCGACGAAGAGGATCCCGCAGCCGTAGGAGACGGCGAACCAGATGGTGAGCAACGCCGCCATCAGGCGCAGGTTCGCGCGCCAGTAGGCGTGGCGACGTTCCTTGGAGGGCGTTCCGGGGGCGGTGTTCATGCGAAGCTCGCCGCGCAGCGCGGGGAAGGGATGGTGGCCCAGGGCAGAATCGAACTGCCGACACCCGCATTTTCAGTGCGATGCTCTACCAACTGAGCTACCGGGCCACGGGGTCGGCAGCGTAGCCCGGCGTGCCGGGCCGCGAAAGCGGGGACGTTGTTGCTTTGTTGCCTTCCCGCTCCGCCGCCCATGCGTGCGGCGGAGCGGGAAGGCAACAAAGCAACAACGTCCCCGTTTCCGCGGATGCGCTCAGTCGATCTCGATCCGCTCGATCACGACCCTCTCGAGGGGCTGGTGGGCAGGGCCCCAGCGGCCGTGCTCGTCGGTCTTGACGGCCGCGATTGAATCGAGGGTGTCGAAACCCGCCAGCACGCGGCCGAAAGCGCTGTACTTCCCGGCGAGGTGGGGGCTGTTTTCGTGGACGATGAAGAATTGACTCCCCGCGCTGTTGGGACGACCGCTGTTGGCCATGGCCACGGTGCCCCGTGTGAAGGGCACGGCACCGAACTCGTCGGGGATCACGAAGCCAGGGCCCCCTTGGCCGTCGTTGAGGGGATCGTCGTCGCGCGAGAGCGGGTCGCCGCCCTGGATCATGAAACCGGGGATCACGCGGTGGAAGCTGACACCGTCGTAGAAGCCGCCGCTGGCGAGGGTGGCGAAATTCAGGACGGCGGCGGGGGCGATGTCGGGGTAGAGGCCGATACGGATCTGCCCGTGGTTGCGAACCTTTAAGATCGCGACCACCGCGGGTTCGTCGGGCCAGAAGAAGGGGGCATCGAAGTCCGCATCGGGCTCTGCGATCGGCAGGGCGTCGTCGACTGCGACCGGGTGATCCATCTCCGGGGTAATGGCGTCGTCCGGGGGCAACGCGTAGCAACCGAAGCTCGCCAGCATCACCGCGAACGCGATCCCACTCCGTCGGCGGCCGAGGCCCCTGTGATAGCGTCGCCGCATGGCATCTCCGAAGCCGATTTCCGCACTGGGCCGGGGCATGTTCTCGCTTCTCCTGGTTTTCCTGCTGGCGGGGATCCTGCCACTCCTGGCGGCTTCGGTCACGGGCGCGGCATCGAGAGCCCCCGGCTACGGGCGCTCGGGGATGGTCGTAAGTTCGTCGGCGCCCGCCGCGGAGGCGGGATCCCGCATCCTGGCGGCCGGCGGCAATGCGATCGACGCAGCGGTGGCGACGGCTTTTGCCGTGGGGGTCACCCAGCCCTGGTCGGCGGGCATCGGCGGCGGTGCCTTCATCCTGGTGCGCCACGCGGACGGCACGGTGGAGGCGGTCGACGCCCGCGAAACCGCCCCCGCCGGCGCGACTCGCGACATGTTCGTCGCCGCCGGCGTCGCGAAGCACGCGTCTCGGCGTGGACCGCTCGCGGTGGCGACACCGGGGATGGTGCGTGGACTCTTCGAGGTGCACCAGAAATCCGGGAAGCTGCCCTGGGCCCAGGTGCTCGCGCCCGCGATTCGGCTGGCGGGCGAGGGTTTCGTCATCGGTCCGCGCGCCGCCCGCACGATCGAGCGCATGCGCCGATCGCTCCCCGCCGAAATCTTTCCGGAAACGACGCGCATTCAATTCGAGGGGGTGGGCGAACTTGCCGAGCCGGGCGACCGTCTGGTGCAGGCCGACCTCGCGAAGACACTGGAGGGCATTGCGGCAAAGGGCCCCGATGCCTTCTACGCGGGCCCCGTGGCGAAAAAGATCGCTGCCGAAGTGAAGCGCCGCGGGGGGGTGCTGCGCGAAGTCGATCTCCACAACTACCGCGCGGCCTTGCGCGAGCCCATTTCGGGCCAATATCGCGGCACCACCGTGTACTCCTTTCCGCCGCCTTCTTCGGGCGGGGTCGCCCTCGTCGAGATGCTCAACACGCTCTCGGGTTACGATCTCAAAGAGCGCGGCGCCGGCAGTTCCGCGAGCCTTCACCTGGTGGCGGAAGCCATGAAGCTCGCCTTTGCCGACCGCGCGGCCTATCTCGGCGATCCAGACTTTGTCGAGATCCCGGTGGAAGAACTGGTCTCGAAGGCCTACGCCGCGAAACTGCGCGCGAAGATCGACCCCGGCCGCTTCACCGCCACGCCCTGGAGCTTCGATTGCAAGGGGGCCGTTGGCGAGGTGAAGGGTCCGGGCCTGCCGGCGGATGACGCGGGTACCACGCACATTTCGGTGACCGATGGCGCGGGCAACGCCGTCGCCATCACCGCCACCATCAACACCCCATACGGCTCGGGCATCACCGTGCCCGGGACCGGCATCGTGCTGAACAACGAGATGGACGACTTCTCGGTGGCCCCCGACACCCCGAACGTCTACGGCCTCATCGATACCCGAGGCGCCAACGCCGTGGCCCCCGGCAAGCGGCCCCTCTCGAGCATGACGCCCACGATTCTCGTCAAAGACGGTCGACCCTTCATGGTGACAGGCAGTCCGGGGGGGCCGCGCATCATCACCACGGTGCTGCTCGGGATCCTGAACGTCATCGATTACGGCATGAATGTGCAGCAGGCCGTCTCGGCGCCGCGCTTTCACCACCAATGGGTTCCCGACAAGCTCTTTGTCGAGCCGGCCACGCCCGCTGACGTGGTGGCGGCGCTGCGCGCTTGCGGGCACCCGGTCGTGGTTTCGAAGCGCAACTGGTCGGCGAACGAGGCGATCGTGCTCGACCCCGCGACGGGTTGGCAATTGGGCGGCAGCGATCCGCGCACCGACGGTGGCGCCATCGGGAACCCGCCGACTCCCTAGCCCGCGCTGGCGTCGTCGCCGAGGTCGCCCACGAGGGCGAGGGTATAGGCGTCGAGCCGCAGCACGCGGGCGGCCACGCGCGCCACGTCTTCTTTCGAAACCGCCGCGACGCGCTCCTGGTAGCCGCGTTGGTTGTCGGCGCCGAGCCCGTAGAGACCGTCGAGGGTGAGGTGGGCCGCGCGCGACGCGTTGCGCTGTTGCTCGACCGCGAAGCTCCCCGCGAGGTAGCGCTTGGCCCGGTCCATTTCGGCGTCGCTCGGGGGCGAGGTCAGGAAGCGCTCGAGTTCAACGAGGATTCCGGCGAGCGCGGCATCGGTCTTCTCGGGCGCCGTCGCGATGTAGATCGAGAAGAGACCCGGAGCGACCCCTTCGAGGTTGCTCGCGCTCACGGTATAGGCGAGACCCTGGCGGTCGCGTAGTTCGAGAAAGAGGCGTCCGCCCTGGCCGGCGAGGACCTGGGCGATGACTTCGAGCGCGTCGCGGTCCGGGTCGTCTACGCAGAGGCCGCGGAAGCCCATGACGAGATGCGTCTGCGCGCGCTGCTTTTGCAGGCGGACGCGACGGATCGCCGAAGGGGCGTCCTCTCGCGCCGGCTCTTCGAGCCGAGCGCCAGCGGGAAGTGGTGCGAGCCGCGTCGAAAGCGCCAGGGCCAGCGCGTCGGGGTCGACGTCTCCCGAGACGCCAATGGTCAGGTTCTGGCCCGCGATCAACCTCTCGTGAAGGCGCAGGACGTCTTCGCGCGTAAAGCCGGCGACGCTCTCAGCGTCTCCGAGCATCGGTAGGCGGTAGGGGTGGGTTTCGTAGTGGTGCAGGGCGAGCAGCCGGAAGGCTTGATGGGCCAATTGGTCTTCGCGCCGCTGGATCGCGGCGAGGGTTTCGCGCCGCTCGCGTTCGATTTCGGAGGGCAGAAAGGCCGGTTCGAGCATGGCCTCGGCGAGGAGATCGAGGCAGGGTTCGAGTTGGTCGGCAGTCGTTTCGAAGACCAGCCCCACGCTGTTGCGTCCGGCGAAGCTGTCGATTTCGGTGGCGCGGTTCTCGACGGCGCGCGCGTAGTCGCTGGCCGATCGGCTCTGGGTTCCCCGCATCCAGAGCGCGCTCGAGAAACGGCACAGCCCGGCGGCTTCGGGTTGGTCGGCGAGCAGTCCACCGAGGAAGGCCGCGCGCCCGGCCACCACCGGAACGTCGCGCCGCGGCCACACGTGCAACTCGGCGCCGTTCTCGAACTCGTAGGAGTAGATCTCATCTCGCTTCTGGCTGCGCCGGGGAGCCTCGAAGCGTCGACGCGTGCGGGTCGCGGCGGTTTCGATCACTTCGGCAACGGCTTCGTTCGAGATCCCGGCAGCCGCAGCCTCTTGCTCGGGGAGCATCAAGCCAGCGGTCAGGCGCTCGGGCGAGAGGTAGGTGCGGGCCACGCGCAGCAGGTCGTCCGCGCTCGCCTTTCGCACCGAGTCGAAGTAGGCCCCCTCGCGCTGCCAGTCCCCGGCGAGCACGTGAAAGCCTCCGAGCTTCGAGGCGCAGCCCGAGACGCTTTCGCGCTCGAAGTGTTCGGCCGTGAGGAAGTTCAGGCGTGCGCGCTCGAGTTCTTCTTCGGAGATGCGTTCGCAGCGCAGGCGCTCGACCTCTTCGGCGATTTCGCCAAGGGCCTGCAGCCCGCGCGCGGAGTCGGTCTCGGCGGTCACCGAGAAGAGCCCCGGGTCGAGCGGCGAGTACGAGGAGGAGTCGATGCGATCGACCGACCCGTTGCGATCCTTCACGCGCTGAACGAGGCGGCTCGATTCGCATTCGCCGAGCACGAAGGAGAGCAGGTCGAGGTGGAGCGCGTCCGCGTCCGGCGCCGCCGCGCCGATCCACGAGAGGTCAAAGCGCAGACCTTCGAAGGGGCGCGTTAGCACCGCCGGCCGCAGCGCGGTCTGGAGCGGTTCTGCGACCCGATTGCGGCGGGCGCTACCGGCCGTGGCGTCACCGAAGGCCTCTGCCACTTCTGCCGCGAACTCCCGGGCTTCGAAATCGCCGGCTGCCACCACCACCATGTTCTCCGGCGTGTACCAGCGCTCGAAGAAGCGGCGCACGCTCTCGCGTTGAAAGCCGGCGACGTTTTCCGGGGGGCCGAGGATCGGCCGGCCGTAGGCGTGGCTGCGGTAGGCCTCGGCGTAGACGGCTTCGCCGAGAACGTGGTACGGCGAATCTTCCGAGCGCCGGATTTCCTCGAGGACCACCTCGGTTTCGCGCGCGACTTCGTCCGGGTCGAAGATCGAATTGCGGACGGCATCGCTGAGCACGTCGAGGGCCACCGCGCGCGAGTCCGAGGGCAGCGTTGCGTAGTAGACGGTGACGTCGAAGGAGGTGTAGGCGTTGATATTGCCGCCGGCTCCCTCGATGGCCGCCGCCACTTCGCCGACGCCGCGCCGCTCGGTGCCCTTGAAGAGCATGTGTTCGTGAAAGTGCGCCAGGCCTTCTTCGCCGGGGCGCTCGTCCGCAGATCCGACGCGAACCCAGATCTGCAGGTTCACGACGGGCGCGGCGTGCATCTCGCGTGCGAGCAGGGTGAGCCCGTTGGGGAGCGTCTCGAAGTGGATCACGGGTGTCGTCACGGCGGTCGAGGATACCGCAGGGGCCGAGGAGCGGGCGGCGATTCCCTACCGTCTGGGGATGCCGGGTCCGGACCACAGCGTCGGTGTCTATCTCCACGTTCCTTTCTGTGAGCGCGTGTGCCCCTACTGCGATTTCGCGGTGGTGGGAGTGCGGCAACTCGAGGCCTCGGTGGAGGCGCGCTACGTCGAGGCGCTGCTGCGCGAACTCGATGCCCGCGCCGCGCTCTTTACCGGTCGCGCGCTCGCCACGATCTACTTCGGCGGGGGCACGCCATCGCTGCTCCAGCCGGCTTCGGTCGAGCGCCTGCAGGCTGCCGTACGAGATCGCTTCGGCAGCGGCGATGGCGGGGGGGTCGAGGTGAGCCTCGAGGTCAACCCCAGCAGCGTCGAGCGTGCGAGGCTGCCCGGCTTTCGGGAGGCGGGCGTCAACCGGATCTCGATGGGGATCCAAAGCTTCGACGACGGCATGCTGAAGCGGCTCGGGCGTGCCCACCGCGGCGAGGAAGGGCTATTGAGCTGGCAGGCCGCGCGCGAGGCGGGCTTCGCGAATCTCTCCCTCGATCTGATCTTTGCGGGCCCTGGCGCATCGCCAGAGCAACTCGAGCGAGATCTCGACCAGCTGCTCGCGCTGGGCCCCGAGCACGTTTCGACCTACGCGCTGACCGTCGAAGATGGAACGCCGTTTGAAACGGCCCTCGCCCGTGGCCAACTCGAGCTTCCCGAAGAGGATGACATCGCCGATGCGATGGAGAGGATCGCGGAGCGCCTTGCCGCCTGTGGCATCGACCGTTACGAGGTCTCCAGCTATGCCCGGGAGGGCTTCGCGTCGCGGCACAACCAGCGCTACTGGAGCCGTCTGCCGGTCCTTGCCCTGGGTGTCGGCGCGGTGAGCAGCGAGCCTGCGAGCCCCGGGGCCCCCTACGGACGGCGCAGCTCGAATCACCGGAGCTTGGGCGCTTACCTCAAGGCGATCGAAGCCGGGGAGCCGGCCGCGCCGGAAGGGGAGGTGTTGGCGGAGGCCGTCGCGCGGGGCGAGGCGCTGTTCCTCGGGCTGCGGGGGGTGGCCGGTGTTGCGGCGCAGGCTTTCGCTGCCGAATTCGGGGGGCCGCCCCGCGATTTCTACGCTTCGGAGATCGACGACTTGCTCGAGGCCTCCCTGCTTTCGGAGTCCGAAGCGGGAGACCTGAGGCTCAGCCAGCGCGGCTGGCTGTTGGCCGACAGCGTGGCGCTCCACTTTCTGTAATTGGGGTTCCCGCTTGGCGGACTTCGATTGACTCCCCGGCAGCGGGGTGGTACCAAGGTTGAGGTGCCGGAATCGTTGATGTTTTTCCCCCAACCGAGAAACCGCTGTCGCAACTGGGACGCGGCTTTGGCGGGAGGTCGCTGAAATCGATGCGAGAATCGGATCCGCATACGATGCTCAGCGACCGCCAACAGCGGGTTCTGCGCGCGCTCGTCAGTGCCTACGTCGCCGAAGCCGAGCCGGTTTCGTCAACCATGGTTTCGCACCTGCTGCCGATCGCGCTTTCGTCGGCGAGCATCCGCAACACCATGGCCGAACTCGAAGAGCGTGGCCTCGTCCAAAAGCCCCACGCTTCGTCCGGGCGCGTTCCGACGCCGAACGGCATCCGGATCTTCGTCGACGATCTGCTCTCGCCCCGCGAACTCGCGGCCTACGAGCGGCGCAGCCTCGATCATTCTTTCGATGTGGGGGGCGGCGAGCAGGCGGTCCGGGTGGCGTCGCGGATGCTCTCCGAGCACAGCCACCAACTCGGTTTCGTGCTCGCGCCGCGGATCTCGCGTCTGCGGCTGCGCCACGTTTCGCTGGTGCGTCTCTCGTCCGAGCGGCTGTTGGTCGTGCTCGTCACCGAGGATGGGCAGGCCCACCGGGTAATCCTCGACGATCCTGGCTGGAACGATCAGCGCGAACTCGAGGCGGTGTCGTCGGAACTCAATCGGCGCGTGGCCGGACGCACCCTCGCAGCGATCCGCGTCGCAATGAAGCGGGAGGTCGCAGCCCTGCGTAAACGCGCCGACCGCGTGCTCTCGCGTGTGCTCTCGGTGGGGCTGCAACTCGCCGAAGAACCCTTCGAACAACCCGTTGAGATCGTGGTGTCTTCGAGGCTTGCGCTGCTGAGTCAACCCGAACTCTGCGATCCCGAATATCTCCGCGAGGTCTTCAGCGCCCTCGAGACCCAGGAACGCCTGATCGAACTCCTCGACTCCCTCCTCGATACGGAGGGTGTTTCGGTGGCGCTCGGCGAAGAACTCGCCGAGCCCGGCCTCCTGCACTCGGCGCTGGTCGTTGCGCCCTACGGCCTCGGGGGTTCGCACCTCGGGATGCTCGGGGTCCTCGGGCCCCAGCGCATGGACTACGCGCACATCATTCCGCTGGTGGATTATTGCTCGGGCCTGCTTTCGGGGAAGCTCGAAGCGTGACACCGCGCCGCAAGCAGGGCGAGCCCGCAGCCGCGCTGGATACCGACGAG
>Ga0066376_10002476_pt1 | contig 17159 bp, 14 predicted proteins | sample Knorr_S15_td_Bot_FD_77009 | JGI IMG/M metagenome (GOLD analysis project Ga0066376, IMG submission 77009) | Marine microbial communities from Southern Atlantic Ocean transect - Knorr_S15_td_Bottom_ad_5009_LV_A | ecosystem: Environmental > Aquatic > Marine > Oceanic | place: Southern Atlantic... | reverse complement strand
TTAGTAGAAAACCATTCTTTGGGAAATTTCTTAGCCGCCTCTTCATTGGCAACCGGGTCAAACGCCTGCACCTTTCCGCCCGCTTCAATTATTGATGTGATCAAATTAATAGAAGGCGCTTCCCGCATATCATCGGTACTAGGCTTGAATGATAGTCCCCAGACTCCGAAGGTTTTACCCTTCAGGGTTGACCCGAATTTCTTCTGAATATATTCAAACATCCTAGTTTTCTGAATATTGTTTCTTGCAACCACAGACTGCAGGACTAAGGGATTGACACCTGCTTTTTTTGCTGTATGTATTATGGCTTTAACATCTTTAGGAAAACATGATCCTCCATATCCAGCTCCCGGATAAATAAAAGAATATCCAATACGGGAATCAGCGCCGATTCCTTTCCGCACTGATTCAACATCTATGTCCAGTTTATCACAGATATGGGCGATTTCATTGATGAAAGAAATCTTGGTTGCCAGCATGGCATTGGCGGCATATTTGGTAAGTTCCGCTTCCTTTACACCCATAGTTATGAGACGATCATGATTCATTGTAAAAGGGGAATATAACTGCTTCAACATATCTAATGCATACTTGCTATCCGTGCCAATAATCACCCGATCGGGCCGCATAAAATCTTGAATGGCATCTCCCTCTTTCAGAAATTCGGGATTACTCACCATGTGGAAAGGAATATCCTCCCCTCTCATTTCCAATTCGTTCTTAATGATGGAACCCACTTTATCTGCTGTGCCAACCGGAACGGTTGACTTATTTACAATTACAGATTCACGATCTAAGTTAATCCCAATTTCTTTAGCTACATTATAGATATATTCCATATTGGCTTCACCATTTGGACTTTCCGGTGTACCCACCACAATAAGAAAAATGTGTGACTTTTTCAGGGCATCTTTCAAGGATGTGGAGAAAGAAAGCCGACCGGCTTTTTCATTCTGCTGGATCAGTTCCCCCAGACCCGGTTCATAAATAGGGATAATTCCTTGATTAAGGTTTTCAATTTTTTGCTTATCAATATCTACACAGGTAACAGTATTTCCCATTTCTGCGAAGCAAGTGCCGGTAACCAGGCCTACATAGCCGGTGCCGATAATGGTGATGTTCATATTTTAATACCCATTAATTCAAATCTAAAAATAAATTATTCTTTTAATACAATCCTTCATTATTACAATCATTATACCAATCATCTATGGCTTCTTTCAAACTATATTTTAACGGATATTTATCTTTAAGTTTGTTGCCAATTATATTAGTAGACACCATCAATTTATCAACTCTATCTGGATGAATACCCATTAATGTTTTACCTGTCAGCTTCCCTAATAATAAAATAATAGAAGCTATACATTTCAATAACCAGGCTGGTATTACAATATTTGGTTTTTTAACATTTGTTACTTCAGAAATGCTATTACAAATTTCTTCAATTGTAAATGGCTTAGGATAGCAACTATTATAAAGCGTTACGCCTGGTTTCGTGTCTATAGCCATCTCAATCATAATACTAACCAAATCTTTTACATAAATACATGCTTTTTTTGAATCTTTTCGGCCAGGATAAAAAAATATCCCTTTTGACATAGCATTATATAAACGAGATAAATTCCCTCCTTCTCCTTTACCAAAAACAATACCTGGTCTCAATATAATAAGACTCCTCTCATGTGGCTTTTCAGCCTGCCAAGTTCGATGGATATGTTCTGCAACTAATTTTGAGATACCGTACTCATTTGTGGGCATGGGAATGGAATCTTCAGTTCTTTCTTCTTCTCGCATGCCATAGGGGGCTATAGAACTGGTAAAAATTATTGTATTTATATTTTTTCCACGCGCAAAATTACAGACATGCTCAGCACCTAGAACATTGGTTTCATAATATTCTCTTTCTTCATATTTTGGTATAGTACATAATGCAGCAAGATTATAAATAACCAAATCTTCTTGAGTTGATAAATCTAATTGAATTGATTTACGAATATCACAGTACACATAGTTATCTGAATTTTGATTTATATCATAATTTATATAATCTGATTTTAATTTATCGATCAAATGTTGACCAATAAAACCCGAACCACCAAATATAATAGATTGATCCATTAATTATTTTCCCCCATAATATTTTGAATCCCAGTAATATTTTTGGCTACTAAAATATTTAAAAAACATCGGAGATAAATACTTTGAGTGATAGCCCACGGAATATCCTAAATACTTTACGATCGTTTGAATTATTGCATATGGAATTAAGGTTGGTTGTTGAGCCCATATTTTTCTTAAAATAAATATTAAATACTGCCTCCCCCGTTTTCCGGCTTTACCTACGGCATCCTGAATCCAAGGATTTTTTGCACGAACATAGCCTGTATCAAACATTCTTTGAAATTCTTCCTTAAGTGAATATTTATGGGAGTGAATTACTTCTGCATCTGATGCATAGGCAATTTTATGACCTTTAATTAATAATTTAGCACAAGAAAAATAATCTTCATTTGTAAGAGTTGGTTTTATTCCACCAATAGAGTCTAATGCTTTATTTGACCAAGCTGCACAACTATCTGAACAAAAAAAAGCATATACACCATAAGTATATTTATCTCCAATTGATCTGATTTGGCTTTGAGATGGGTAATTATACTCCCTCAATAGTGATTCAATTAAGTTTGCATCATCCCTTGGTATTTGCCGGGCATATGCTATTGATACTTCTTCATTAATTAATGGTTTAATTAAAGTATCAATGGTTTCTAAATTCTTTGGTATAGCATCTTGTGTTAAATAAACAACAATATCACTATTAGATAATCCTCTTCCTAATTCTCGTGTTGCTCCATGATTGAATTCAGATTTATCAATAGTTTTAATGATACAGTTAAAATTTTTGCAAATTTTTAGGGTGTTATCAATTGATGAGGAATCAATAATAAATACTTTATATTTACTAAAATCAATTTTTGATAATAATGTAAAAATTGTTTTTTCAGCATTATATGTTACAATTACAATTGAAATAGTTTTTCTTTTCAATTCAGCGACCTTACATTAGCTCTAACCTTTTTAATCATCATTCCTAAAATAGGGGGGATATGCCATTTTAATATTGCTTTTATTCTGACTTTAATCCAAGTTTTAGAAAATACCTTATTTTTAATCGTTAATATAAGTTCTTCATCTTTACATATTTTGCTTTTTCTTAATACTTTAATAATCCTCGAATTTAAATCATCTATGTGATCCGAATATTTTATATCTTTAACCGCATACAATCTCATTAAAAAAAACTCATATATAGTATTTATCAAGCAAATTATAAATTTTTGGGGATCATTATTAGAATAAGTAAAATGAGATTGAATCCCTCTATCTAATAAATTAATCCCAGCGATTTTATAAGATTCGAAATCCTTAGTAGAACCTGAATATGTTCCCTCATAATCTCTTGAATAAAACAGGGGACTGTCTAGATACCCAACAGTTTTGAACCTTAGACAATTAATTAAAAGTAAAAACTCTGAATGTATCGCAATGGGCGTATTAATCAACTTTTCAATGCCACCAATATCGATTAAAGAACTCCTATTGAAAACCCCGCAACATCCTGCAACAGAGATTTTTCCAATTAAGGCTTTTTGTACAAATTCCTCACCAGTATATATTTTTTCATTAACATTGATTTCCCCTGAAAGGCTGGGGTAATTTTTACCGTAAATAAATCCATAATTAGTATAAATACAATTTAACTGTTTTTTTTTATTAAACATTTTTAATATTGATTCAAAAAATGTTGGGGCATAAATATCATCATCAAATTGCCATGTAAAATACTTTCCTTTTGCTTGGCTTAAAATAAAATTAAGGTTATCAGCTTCACCTAAATTTTTTTTATTGTTTATTATTCTAATTCTATTATCACTGATCCCTAAATCTTCTAAAGATAATGGACTTTCAATATAATCATTTGCTATGATTACCTCATAATCATTCCAAGTCTGATCAAGTATAGATTGTATTGTATGTTTGAGTAATTCGATTCTATTATAAGTAGGAATTCCAATGCTAAACGTAGGCTCATAATCATTTACCATCCAGATTTTATCACATCACAAATCCGCTGTACATCACCCATACTTACTTCCATGTGCAATGGAAGAACTAAATATTTATCTTCAATTGAATCCATTACAGGAAATTTTTTGTTTCTACAAAATTCCTTAAAAATAGTATAACGATCATTTCTAAAATGAACTTGATTAGATTCAATATTATTTTCTCTCAATTTAATTTGCAAATTATATCTATCCTCAACTAAAATTGTATTTAACCAAGCGGCATGCTCACGACTATTTACTACTTCTCCAACAATTTTAACATCATTGAATCCATTTAAACAATTCGTGTACTCAGTCAACAAAGACTTTCTGTGTTTATCTATTAAATCAAAATCTGAGAGACCTTCCAATCCCATTGCAGCAGCTATATCTGTCATTTGGTATTTATACCCGACTTCATAAATATCGTTTTCCCATGTTCCACCCTGTTTTGCAGAACGATCAATTCCAAACCATCTAATACGTTGTCCTTTTTTATATAATTCTTTATTTTTACAAATAACCATTCCCCCATCACCAGTAGTAATCTGCTTAATTGCCTGAAAAGAAAATATTGTGAAATCAGATATAGTACCAATATATTTATCTTTATACTTTGCCCCTATTGCTTGCGCTGCATCTTCAATAATTGGTATGCCCCTTTCATCTGCTATTTGGTGGAGTTCATCCATATCACATGGAAATCCTCCATAGTGAACACATACAATAGCTTTTGTTTTATCAGTAATTAACTTTTTAACACTTAATGGATCAATATTCATAGTATTTGGTTGAATATCAGCAAATTTTATTTTAATTCCCATATATAATAGTGGGATATTTGTTGCTGTGCAGGTGAAAATCGTTGTGATTACTTCATCCCCTTTTTTCAAGCCACAAAGAATATAAGCCAAATGCAGGGCATCCGTTCCAGAACCTACTGCTAATGGATACCTTTTTTTGGTAAATTTATTTTTAAACTTTTTTTCAAATAAATCAACTTTAGGACCTTGGCCAATCCATCGAGTATTTAGTGTTTCATTTACTGATTTTTTTGCTTTTTCAGGTATATATGGATGAAAAAGAACAATATTATTTTTTGATTTATCCATGATCTTTAAATCACTTTGACCCTGTCTACTTTTTCCTTTTACACTATTATTCATTTTATATTATTTATTATTTTTTGTTTGTTGAAATTTGAAGTTATAATTCTATATACCATTGATAATGAGACTTTTGTATAATTTATATCCTTCGTTTCTATAAATAAATATATCGCTCTTCTTAATAGTCGTACTATAAAGAAAATATTTTCTCCGAAAGATTTATAACTAAGCATAAAAATTGATTCATAAAGTATTTGATTATTATACTTATCGGGTGTCATAAATTTGTTGAAATCTAAAATTGAAAGTTCATGTTTAATATTTACATTTAATACATATACTTTTTTATTTGCATCATTTATCTTTTTAAAAATCCACCTATCCAAACAATCAAGCCAATAAAGTTCACTAAATCCATCAATTTCCCGAATAAACGATATTTTTAATAGGGTGCAAGACCCAATCGCCATTAATTCTCCATTTGTATATACACCAGAGTATTTTAGACTTATTTGTCGATGTATTCCACCCCATTTAACTATGGCAGGTGAAAACATATCCCCATCATGAAAAATCTTAGGTACAATCGAAACCACGTCTTTATTAGCATCTACTTCCTTAATTGCCTTTTTTAATTCAATAAAATATTTTTCATTTAACTCAGTATCTTGATCTAAAAATAAAATCCAATCATATTTTAAATTTGCCAACTCGTATGCATAATTATAGGCTGGTGATAACCCTCCATTTTTTATGTCAGAGTGGTAAGTAAATGGAAATGAAAGATCGATTTCTACATTTTGTGCTTGTAAACTATTATCATAAATCAATAATTCGACTTTATTAAAAAGTTTGTTAATTTGAATTTTATTCCTTAAAATCGATTTTATAGTAGTTGAATTATTTATTTTTTCATTATATAACACAACCATGATAAATAATTTCATGATAATTCTAATTTAATACTAGTATCATGTTTCTTTGGAAAATTTTGATAAATCAACAGCATTGACAAAACAATAAATAGTTTAATTAAAAATTTAGCCCTGAAATGGGCATACTCACCTTGTATCATAAAATCGATGCCAATCATATAAATCATATAAATCATATAAGAATAAAATAAGTCTTTATATTTGAAGCAGTATATAAGAAATTGTATTAACAAGAAAAATAATAGAGTAAATAACAAATGAAATAATAGCCCTACTACATAACCAAAATGATATATAAGAATAGCCGGATATCCAGCCGCAAACCTAACACCTGCCTCTAATGACATTTCAGCAAAATGAGGAGTAATATCAAACATTAATTTACCAAATCCATATTCAATATTTCCCTGTTGGAACCCAGAAGATAAATCATTAAAGTTATTAATAAAGCCTGAAAAATCAAGATTAGGACCATTTTGAGTAAACAGATTAATAGTTCCCCAAAACACATGCCCCTCCAATATAATTCTCTGATAAATAAATAATATATCGTTTAATGAAATTTTTATTGCGAAAGGTATTAATGCTAATAAAAATAATCCTAAAGACCATTTGATACCTATTTTTCCTTGTTCAAGGTAATAGGCAATGAATAACCAGATTGTTGCGATCATAAATGCTCCGAACTGGGATCCTCGCATAAACATCAACAAACAGAATAATACATAAATAAATAATTTTGGATTTAATCTACGGGTTCTAAATAATGTATAAAGGAAAGCGAATATAAATATATATTCAATTCTTACAAATAACATTTTAAATGGTCCATCATAAATATCAAAACGCGTATAAATTGGATTTTCAAATATGCAATATAGTAGAACAAAACCAAATAGAATTGAAATTGGAATAAATACCCGTTTTTCTCGGCTCAAATAATGGGTGACTAAATATGTTTTTTTTACTGATAAATAATGAAATAGAAATAAAGATACTAAGCAGAATAAATAAAATATATAAAAAGCACCATTTTCAAAACCAAACATCTGCTGTTCAATTATAAACATACCATACTCAATTAGAATTAATGATACAAGAACACTCAGATTGACAAATACGATTATTGTATATAGTACCGTTTGTTTTTCTTTTTTTATCAAATAGAAAAACAATAATACGTAACAAATTATTAATCCTAATTTTATTATTTCGTTTATCATAATAAAGTTGAGAAAAAGTTTATTGACTTATGATCTCAAACAATCTCTTCGATGAATTTGAATCTTTAAATTCATTAAATTTAGCATTCATTTGTGATCTTTTTTCTTTATATAAATCATTTCCATTGACAATTTCTAATATTTCACTTTCTACATCAATCCAGTTTCTAGTCTTTGGGCCTCCAATAATCTCGTCATATTCAAAATATAACTGTCTATCATTAGAGATATAATCCTCATAATCAAAAGGTGTAAATATTATTGGTTTATTCAATAATAAATAATCAAAGTAACATCCTGAATAATCCGTAATGAGTATATCTGCATTTTTTAATATATGATTTAAATCCAGCAATGGATTATTATCAAGTTTGATAATCCTTCCATTTAAATCAACCAGACTACTTTCAGAAGCAAAATGTGCTTTTATTATTAGTTTCCCATTTATTTTTTCAAGTAGTTCCTCTATTCTTTCTTTAGAAAAACCATATTCATTTAAAAGATTATCTATACCTTGTCCACTTCTAAAAGTTGGTAAATACATAATTAGAAAATCCACGTCTACTTTATATTTGCTAAAATGAATACCTTGATTTTGGTTTAATAAAACATCATTTCTTGGATATCCTGTTAATAATATTTGGCTGGGTGATAATTCAAATGCAGATTGTAAATGATTAGAAAACGCTTTTGATGTTGAAATAAGAAAATTAACTCTATACTCGTCTAACATTTTGAAAATATATTTTGGTAGGAATTTCCAGAAAAAAGGATTATCAAGTTCCCTATTGTAAGATTTCCTTTTCTTAGTGTTTATATTTTCATCTAATCCAATTTTTTTCATGGGGGCACCATGCCATAATTGAAATATCCTAGCTCCATTAATAAAAAATCTGTTTACATCTGATTTACCACAACTAATTATCACATTTTTAGCAACCAAGGAAAAGACTATACCCCTGATGGAATTTGTTATATAACACCTATATCCCTTTTTGAACAAATGTTCGCTAATCATTGGATCTCTAGTTAACCAAATTGAAACGATTTCATAATGATATTGATTTACATATTCAAATAATGCTCTACTATTATCTGAATACATTCTTCCATGCCAAGAGCCAAATATCCAAATATTTTTTTTTCGCTTAATTAATTTTTGCAACCACCAAAAAGGTAAAAATGGAACTGAAATAAAATAACCCCCTAATCTTTTTAAAAATATTTTATCTATTATCATTGCTATACTTTTTTTTAATATATGTGTGTATCATATTTTTATCTAAACCAAATAATTTTGGTTTTAACAAGGCAATTAGAATAATTAAAATAGAGTAGATAAATAGATTCAAAAATAATATATAAATTATTTTAGTATCTTGAAAATAATAGTTGATAGTCATATTAGTGATAAAGGCAGTAAAAAGAAAAAATCCAATTACGATAAACTGATGGGAAAAATACTTGATAAAATTTAGGTTTAAATATTTTGATATATAAAATAACTGAACATTCACAGAAATAATTTGAATAATGACCATTTTTATTGCCAACCCCATTGCTCCCAAATTCAGACAATTCATTTCCACAGGACCTATTAAAAAATATGTTAACGGTAAACCTGGTAATAAAGTAAATATTCCAATTTTAGAATAAATAACTGTTTTTTCTGAAGCCATAAAAACAGATCCACCCAATTGACCATATACTTGATGTATAGGATAAAAGCTCATTATTGACACAGCGATTGATGCGCTATAAAATGATTTACCAGCTAATGTAACAACTATATTTGTGGAATTAACGGCTATAAAGCATGCTATAAAACATACAAAACTGTAAATGGTTGGGATGTATTTTCTAAAAAGAGATGATAATTCGCCTATGTTATTTTGAGCAAATACAACTGAAAATTCCCTAGTGATCAGTGGCGTCATGGCTGTTGAAAACAATAGACAGACATAACTCAATTGAAAAGCAAGTCCGAAGAATCCTTGCTCTTCATTACCATAATAAATTTGGAGTAACCATCTATCAAAAAGAATAATAAACGTACCTATTAACCCTAATAAAAAAAGAGGTTTACTAAATCCATTAAATTCTTCTATATATTTTTTAAAATTCGGTTTAATTAAATACAACTTATATGAATTCTCTTCATTAATAAAAATAGAGTAAAAAAGATGGAATACAAGCATGCATAAAGTAAAAATATTAAATAGGAAAAAGTTGAATAGATTCAATTCATCAAAAAAGAATAAGCTAACTAAAATAATTAAAGCAAATATTTTTTGTTGAATTCTAACTTTTTCAGTTTTAATTGTGAAACCTAAGGCATCAGATGTATTTAATAATAAGTTAGAATACCAAAATGATAAACTAATAAAAGCAGCTAGGTAAATAAAATTTAGTTTTTGGCCAGGCCATACTATACTATATAAATCAGTTAACTGAAAAAGTAGTATTAGTAAAATAATTATAGCACTTATTACAATTATAAAAAGAAAATAGAAAGATATTAATCCCTTATCTTCTTGTCGTTTTGATAATTTTGTGAGATACGCCTGAGTTGTTCCAAGTTCAGCAAAACTAGTAGTTTGCTGGAAAAAGCTAAATAAATAATGATAAATACCATAGTTATGGGGTCCTAAGGCTCTGGGAACTAAAAATTGAATGATTATATTACTTAATAGCGTTACAAAATTAGTTGAAAGCTTGAAAAAATACTTTTGGGTGAGAGTGTCTGTTTTCAAGGGTATATCGATTGGGTTAAAGATGAAATTGAAATAATATCCCTATTAAGATAGAGGGTAGTTTAGTTCCAGATAAAAAGAGCAATTGATTTTTAAATTATTAATATCATTAATAGTCAATTTATTTTTTGTATGATTACGTATTAATTGGTTGAAATTCTTAATCATCCTACCCTCTAATATCGATTAAGCCTAGCTGATACCAAACAAATAATTTTGGAGGTGATTATTATCAGCTAAGTTTTTTTCTAAAAATATTTTTCTATTTTCTCTTACAGTATTAGAATACCACCAATCACTTGGATTATCTTTAATCCCTTCGATGAACCTTGCAGCTTTAACTGGATCGGTTTGACAGATTCCACAGTCAATTAGTGGATCAAAATAATCTGTATAATTATCCTTGAGATAATAAGTATTTTTATTATGAAAAAATATTGTTGGAATATCAGAAACCAGTGATTCTAAATGTGCTGTTGATAAATAATCAATAATTACAAGCTTTGATTTTGCAATAGATTGCTTTCCAGTTTCTTTAACTGAATCAATTTTTTTCATCTTATCATAATAGGGTTGAAGCATATAGCTATCATCATAATGAAGCCAACCGGCGGAGATATTTTTCGGATATTCTCGCAAATATATTGTCTTTATAGTTTTATCACTCAATTCGAAAAATAATAATTTGACAAAATCATAATATTTCAATGTATTTTCACAGGATGTCCCATAACTAGGGGTTATCTGTGACATATTTGTTTGCTTTACATCTGTAATATAACAAATATTGTAAACTGGTGTATTTTTCTTTTTAATTTTAAAATTAAATAATGAATTACTCGCTTTCATGTTTGGATACTTTTTATCATACCAACCCAAAGATGTAAATATGTCCACCAACTTAATAGCCTTATCTAATTCATTATTTATATATGGATGTGCAAAATAATTATGCTCATTATAAATATGTTTAACACCCTTTGTTTTTAAATATGCCAACCCAATAGAAAGAGTGCTACAGCTCGGCCACGCCTCACTTGTAATATATTTTAGAGAAGAATTATTATTAAATAGCATATTATAATGTTTTAATACTTTTGAAAAGTTTTCAATAAATTCCATTGGAAAGAAATATTTAATAGTATAAAAAAAGAATCTATCAAAATTATCAAAATCTGTTTTATACTCTCCTAAAATATTTCGTTCATTGTTCCAGTTCTTATTTGTATTATAATTAAAATCAATATTCCAGCTAAAAGGATAAATTTTCCCTCTACTTCTAATCATCAAATCATTTAAGTCTTTATTACTAAAAAATGAACCATGAATTCCAATAGTATGGTTTTTATTATTATATAATTTCTTTAAAACTTCTCGTTTTAATAAATTATAATTTATTTTTTTTAGTTTCGATAGAAATGAGTGAAACCACTTATTTTTCTTTTTATTATCTAAATTATTAACTAATTCAATTTCTTTAGTGTATGAAATTTTATGATATCTGATATATAAACTGAATATTTGTTCTTTGCCAATATGGGAATGCTGAAATAGATCTCTTTGTTTATCAAAACTTATAGGTGTGTAAAATGACTCTAAAGATAGGATATTACATTTATGCAAGTCGGGGTTAAAGTTGGCTTTGCAGTTTGCATATACTTCAAATAAACAAGTAACATATCTTTCAAGGGAAATTGAAAGTGCCTTAGTCCAGAAAATACTGTCAAACTTTTTATTATGAATTGTATTCAACCTCTCTCCAATAATCGGTATGTATTTATTTACCTTTTTATTAATAAAATTGGAGTCACATACTAAGTCTTCTTTAGTTTTTCTTCTATAATTTGCTCTCTCTATGCTATCAAAGTATTGTATTTCTTTATTTTTTTTTAATTCATAATAAATAAAAGGATCTAAAATAAACTTATCATTTATTTCATCCATCCATAATTTTTTTAGACCGGAAACAATGAAGTTCTTTTTCATTTGAAAGGTTAAATTCTAGATGAAAGGTATTCTGCAAAATCAAAATCCAGTTTATCATCAATATCAATAGATCTTTCCGGTGGCATTATATAAGCAATTGTGTGATTTGAAATAAATGAGTTTTGTTTTATAAATAAATCTAATTTTGATATATATATTGCTCCATTGAGTTCATACCTCTTTTCAAAGTCTTGCCTTCGAGTGTTTTTAGACAAGGTGGTTACTAATTCAGGGATATGAAGGTCACCACTTATCCGTGCAGTCCATTCAACAGGATGCCTTATTTCAACCATAGAAACCAACGCTCCTGCATGCTTATTCTCTAGAAGTTCTAAAGCATTATCAATATCAAATGAATTTCTTAAGGGAGATGTGGGTTGGAGCAAAATGATTAAATCATATTTTTCTTCGATTGCTTCAATGGTATGTATTATTACATCTATAGAACTAGCTTTATCTGTTGCTAGTTCTGATGGTCGCATAAAAGGTACATCACCACCATATTTTAGTGAAATATCTGCAATCTCTTGATCATCCGTTGAAATTATACATTTATCTATATATTTTGATTCAATTGCCGATTCAATAGTCCAAGCGATTAATGGCTTCCCTGCCAAAGGTAAAATATTTTTCCCTAGAAGGCCTTTGCTTCCACCCCTAGCTGGAATAACGGCTAAAACTGACTTACCATTTATCAAAATTTATCAATCGCATTTTTATACTCCGCCCACTGACCTATATCAATCCAATCATCTTCTTCTATTGGAAAGACCCCCACTTTTTTACCATTACTTTTTAAATCTTCTATTAGGTGAGTGATGTGGTAAAATTTATTTTTTGGTATAAGCTTCAATACATCAGGGTTTAACACATATAATCCGGTGTTAATTAGAAAATTATATTTCGGTTTTTCATTAATATGAGAAAGATATCCATCCCCATTTAATTCACAGGTTCCATAGGGAATAATATATTCTTTAGCGGATGCTACCAAGGTTATATCATATTCACCTCTTTGGTGGAAATTATATAAACTTGCATAATCCGCTTTGATAATAATATCACAATTTGTAACAAAAAATGGTTTCTTGAACTTTCCATCTAAAAATCTTAAACTTCCTGCTGTTCCCAAAGGCTCATTTTCATCCACAAAGGAAACATCATATTTGGGATGCAATTCTTCAAAATAGGCTTTGAGGATTTTTCCCTTATAATTCACAGTTAAATGAAAATTTGAACAACCAATATCTGTAAATCGTTCAATAATATGTTCAATAATGGGTTTGTCATGGATTGGGACCAACGGTTTAGGCAATACCTTTGTAAAGGGTTCCATACGCGTTCCTTTTCCTCCAGCCATTATGACAACGGAAGCATTTAATTTCCTTTTTTGTATCTTTTCTCCATCATCTAGAATTTGTCCCAAGAGTAAAATATCTATCAATTTGTCCTTATCATTTACAATGGGTATGAGATCAAACCTTTTTTGGGTAAATAACTTTTTAGCTTTGTTTATCTCATATTTCCCATCAATGAGTACTGTAGGTTTGGGATTGTAAATATTGTGAATAGAATCCGACATGTCAGATCCATTTAAAATAGCCTTACGTAAATCTCCATCACTTAATGTTCCTAACAATATGTTCATATCATTAACAATCACGAGACACTTTTCTCCGGATTGGCTCAATTTTTTCATTGCTTGACGAATGATAATATCAGGTTTTATTATTAGATTATTCATAAGTTGTAGAAACTCTTTTTCAGATTATTAGGCAAAGATTGACTTTTTAAAATATCCATTATTTTTTCAGTTGCCTTTCCTTCACCATAAGGATTTTTGGTAGATTTTAGCTTATTTTGAAAATCATCAGTGTAAAGTTTTTCTATTGCGGAAGTAATTGAATTTTGATCTGGGTTACAATCTATAATACTTTCGGCTTTTAATCTGCCCCTCTGCCGATCTCCAATATTAATGGTGCCAATTTTAAATGTTGGTGCTTCCAATAATCCGCTTGACGAATTGCCGACTACGCCATCAACAAATTTCAGGGTTGATAAATAGTTCAAATGTCCCATTGATATAAATGCTATTGAATTTTTTATATTATCGTTTACATATTTATCAATCATTAAATTGATGACTTGTCCATTTGTATCTGAATTAGTAAAAGTAAAAATGATATTTATATTTTTTAATTTGTTAATACATTCCAAAAGGTTTTTAAAATATCTTTGTGATGTGTCCTTTTCCAAAGTAATAGAATGAAATGTTACCAATAGATTGTTGGTACCAAATTTGAATTTAAGTTTTTTCTCCAAATTTTGTTTTGATAACAAATTTGATTTTTTTATACTATCAACACCCATCCCGCCAACATTAAACACTCGTTTTGGATCTTCACCCAGTTGAATGACTCGATTTTTATATTCATCCGCTGCAACAAAATGCCACCATGACATCTTGGTAATGGAATGCCTGATAGCCTCATCATAAGCACCTTGCGTTGTTTCACCCCCATGTATATGTGCAATAGGTATATTTGTGAACATTGCAGCGGTTGAAGCAGCTAAAATTTCATATCTGTCCCCAAGAACAATTATCAAATCTGGGTTGAGATTATTAAATGCATCGGCAAAGCCTATTATTCCTAATCCCGTTGATTTACTAATTGCAGATGGTGAATCTGATGATAGCAGCATTTCCACTTTTTGATTGATCTTAAACCCATCTGTTTCAATTACTTGATATGTTAAGCCAAACTCTGATGATAAATGCATCCCTGTTGCAATGATTTGCAGTTCAAATTCTGGTACAGCTTGGATTTCTTTCATTAGCCAAAATAATAAGCCATACTCTGCACGAGAACCGGTAATAACACAAATTTTCTTTATATTACTAATCGTCTGTTCCTGTTTTATTGACGTTATGACGAAGTTTCCACTCTCTATTCACTTTTTCCCAAAGGTGGGGGGAGCGAAATTCATCACAAAGCTCATGAAATCTTTCAGAACTCATTCCAATATATTCCATTATTTCATCAAAATATCGATCAGGAAATTCACCATCAAAACGATTTACTAACGCTTGCCCTTCTTGGCGGGTTAAGTGCTTGTTTCTAATCTCTTGAGATGCATCATATGTCGCTCTGCCAATACCATATTTAATATAGGTAGTATAATAATGTAAATCATCAATTTTATCATCAATGCTGTTGTATTTACTATAAGTACCCTGAGTTCTAAAGGGTCTTGCCTTAAAATTTATATGTTCAACAGCATAATAATAAGCTTCTTGCGGGATCCATTTAAGATAATAACCAAGATAATGAATTTGCATGTTCGTTTTCTCAAATTCATCTGCCGGTAATGGTAAAAAGGTATTTAAATCCACTAAATCTACATCATGATTTTCTAATATTTCATTGACAGGAGTTCCTGCAAGTAGCATTTCATCAATATGATCCATCGTATAGTAAGATTTATCTCTTAATGATTTACTATTATCTGCAATGGGGTTACCGTATTCTGCTTCATTTTCACCATAAAATACCAGATCAATTCCAAAATTTGCAGCAATTTTTGGTGCTATATTCTTTTGGCCAATAATGAATGTCTGAAATGGATGAAATAAATTTTCAATCGCAAGACGCGTAAGCAGCTTCATCACTTTACCATTTTGCTTATAGGTTATATTATCAAACCCTCCGACTTCAATCCAGTTTTTATAATTTTCATAACCATAATCAGTATATAAAATTGGCGGCCAAGTTGTAAGCAAGGGATGCATACCATACTTATATTTTAAAATATGCGATTGATAAACACTATCTTTTCCACCACTCCCCGGTACTAAACAATCATATTTCCCATCATTTCTTCGATGTTTATCTAAAAGGTCTTTTAATTCTTTTTCTCTATCCTCCCAATCAATAGTATCTTTTACTTCAGCTTGGTGACAAGCATCACAGATTCCTTCAACATCAATTTGCATGTATTTAGCACCATCTCGTTTTCTATTATGTTTGAATTCAGGGATAGATGCTGGCCGTTGGTTTGACATCACACATTTCTTACAAAAAACTACCTCACTTGGCAAATTATAAAATGCTTCTATATTTTTCATTTTTAACAGTATCTCTTTTTAAGGTTTTTATAAATATTTAGACCTATTTTACCGCTCTTTTCAGGATGGAATTGGCACGCAAAAATATTATCTTGTTGAATAGATGAACAATATTCAGTATTGCCATAAGTTGTTTTTGAGAGTATCACACTTTCATTTTCAGGTATAACATAAAAAGAATGGACAAAATACATAAAATCACCATTTGTGTTATTATGAAACAATGAATCGTCCCATGAGCCATTTGTTTTATTTATTTTATTCCAGCTAATTTGTGGAACAGGATATTTTGTAGAATAATCGGAGTGATATTTGAACTTTTTCACCTTCCCCTTAATTAACCCTAATCCACTATAATCGCCGAATTCTTCACTACTATCAAATAAGAGTTGTAAGCCAAGACAAATGCCTACGAATGGTTTCCCAGTCTCTACAAACTCATGAATAGCTTTGTCTAATTTAGACTCTCTTAAAGATTTCATTGCTTCTCCAAATGCACCTACCCCAGGTAATATTGCTACTTTGGCATCCAATATTTCATGATTATCGGATGTAATAACAGAAGAAAGTCCCACTTTCTCACAAGCTGATTGTACACTGAACAAATTGGACATTTTATAATCTATAATAGCAACATCCATACTTAACTCAAGATCCTTAATGGTATATCGTATTTATTTAACTGAACCTTTATTTCAGAAATATTTTCTTTTCCAAACATTTTATAAGAGCCCTTCTTTTTCAAAAACTCTGTATTTCCTTCCGTATTATAATCACTAACTAAACTACCATTTCTATTTAATGCACCATAATGCAACATAGAAGCAATGGCAACAGCATCTGCTCCTGAATTTTTGATTGATGCAGAAATATGTGAGTCATTCGCAGCACCACCATGAGCAATGACAGGAATAGTTA
>Ga0066376_10002475_pt1 | contig 17171 bp, 15 predicted proteins | sample Knorr_S15_td_Bot_FD_77009 | JGI IMG/M metagenome (GOLD analysis project Ga0066376, IMG submission 77009) | Marine microbial communities from Southern Atlantic Ocean transect - Knorr_S15_td_Bottom_ad_5009_LV_A | ecosystem: Environmental > Aquatic > Marine > Oceanic | place: Southern Atlantic... | reverse complement strand
TCGCTGGTCGCTGCCGTATCGCTGGTCTCTGGCGCAATCCGTCCCGTCGCGCTCTGCCGCTGAACGCACAGCAGTAGGTCTCCCTCCCCCACGGTGATTTCCACCGGATTGTCTACCACCTCGTTGGAGATGCCGTCCCGTTCCCCCGGTGCCAGCGTCTCGTCATTCAAGTCGAATTTCAGTCCTCTCGTGCGGATCCCCGTTGCCGCGCCGGCCAGCGGACAAAGGGAGATCTTCTGACCCGTCGCGGCGCGGAAGCGGATCCCCTTCCCCTTCACAAGGAGGCGCATATCACAGTAGTCGTCGACGATCCGCAGTTCGATGCGGTCCCCGAAGCTCTTGAGCAGACTGAGGTTCCACAGGGTGTGGTCGGTGCGCCCCCCGGTCACTCCCACCAGCACCGCCTCGGTGACTCCCAGCTGCTCCGCCTGCCGCAGCACCTTCTGCAAATCCGTCCCGGTGTCATCGGCATCGACGAGCACCAGGCGATCCGCCGGCAGTCCCCGCTTCGCCTCCTCCCCGGCGGAGTCGAGATCTCCGACGATGTAGTCGGGCCGGTAGCCGTAACCGGTGGCCGTGTCAGCGCCGCCGTCCGCGCACAGCAGCACCGGGTTGTCGGCCATGAGCTCGTCGAACAGCTGCTTCGACGGCGGCTCGCCGTTGCCGACCACCAGGGCGTGTCGTACTAACGTCATCCGGACTCAGTACAGCCTGCCGGCGCTGCGATCGAAGAAACTGGTCGTCAGCGTCAGGCCGAATTGTCGTGGATCGCCGTAGGTGACGTAGAGCTTGTCGGCGTAATCGGGAGGCTCGAGACCGAAAAAGAACCCCCGAACGGCGTAGCGCTCGTCGAGCAGATTGCGCGCCCACACGGTCACGGTCCAGCTCTGGCCACCGTAGCCGATGTTGCCGTTGACCAGCTGATAGGGGTCGGATTTCTGATTGTGGCTGTCGGAGAAATAGAACTCGTCCATGGCCGACAGCTCGAGCCGCCCAAAAAGGCCCGTCCGGTCTCGGTATTGCCCGCCGATCCTGAAGGTGTACCGTGGAGCATGGGCCGCCGCCCGGTCGCCTAGTGTCAGCTCCTCGCCACTGGCCGTCTCGAAGGTGTAGGCGTCCACATGGGTGCTCAGATATCCGAGGGATCCGAAGAGGCGTATGCGGGAGGTCGGTCGATAGGTGTGTTCCACCTCGATGCCGCTGTTTCTTCCCTCGGCTGCGTTGGCGATGAAGAACACGAAGCTGTTGGGATCGCGCGGGTCCTGCTGACTCGACAGGTCGACCTGCTGATCGGAGCGCAGCGCGTGAAAGAGCGTGAGCGCGGTCGTCGCCTTCGATCCCGTGAATCGATATCCCGCCTCGAAATTCAGCATGTACTCTGGATCGAATGGGCGACTGTGATCCGCCAGGTAGGGATGCTGATTGACCCCCCCCGCCCGATACCCCCTGGCGGCAAGGGCGTACACCGAACTGCTCTCTCCGAGTTGGTAGGTCAAGGCGCCTTTGCCGCCGGCCAGCCAATCCGCCACGTCGAACGCGGTGGTCACGGCGTCCGGATCCGTCGTTCCCAAGTACGACGTGTCGTTGCGGTCGAGCCGTGCGGTGAGCGAAAGGTGCAGTTTTTCCGTGAGCTCGAGGCCGTACTGTCCGTACAACGCCAGATCATCGACGTCAAAGGTGCTCTTCAGGTCGGTGGCGTCACCGCCGAAAAGGTATCCCGTAGCGTCGTCTGACTCCTCGAGAGTTTTCACGTACACCCCGAGCAGGGCGCTTCCCCGACCTCCCGCCAGGCCGTCTTTCAGCAGCCGAAGTTCCTGCGTGAAAACTTCGCGATCCCTGACGGTCTCATCGGCAAAATCGTACCGCCAACCCTCCACCGCCGGATCGAAGCCGTACGGCTCCTGGAGCCAGAAGCCGTCATTGCCCCAGTCGCCGTCAAAACTGTGCACCTGCTCGGTACTGGAATAGGCTGTAATCGAAACCAGTTGCGCTCCCAGGGCATCCAGCGGTATCTCTCCGCGCACCGATGCCGCAGTCGTCAACTGGCGGTCCTTGCCGGGTTTGTCCGAGTAGGTGACGAGATCCTTGTTGTTGTCCGGCGACCAGACATCGTAGCGGTTGTCCAAGTCGGCGCGGAAGACGGTGCCCAACAGGGTCAGCCCGTTGTCCGCTTCGAAGCGCACTTTGGCCCGGAAGAGGTCCTCCCGACGTCGGTTGGAATCGTCCGTGCCGAGGAAGGCGTTCTCCCTGAACCCATTGGAACGACCCGATTGGTAGCCGAACCGCGCCGCCAGGCCGGGTCTCAGCGGCACGTTCACGGTGCCATCGTAGCGCAACATGGCGTCATTGCCGAGGGAGAGGGAGGCTCGTCTGCTGAAGATGCCCACGGGATCGGCCGACTGCAGATTGATCAGCCCGGCCATGGCGTTGGGTCCCAGGATCGTCGACTGGGGGCCTTTGAAGACCTCGACCTGATCCAGATCGAACAGGAGCCCGGCCGTACCCATGCCACTCAGGTCGATGTCGTCGAAGACGAATCCGACCGAAAAGCTCGGAGGACCCTCTCCCGCGTAGTGACTCCGCTCGCCAATCCCCCGGATCTGGAAGTACCTGGGCCGCGAGGTGCCCCCCGCCCAGTTCAGATTCGGCACCGCCTGGGTCACGTCCTGAAGGTGAGCGCCGTGGGCGGCGCTCAGCTCGCCGCGGTCCAGCACGGACACGCTGGCGGACACATCCGCGAATGCCTGCTCGGTGAGCCCACCCAGGACGACGATTTCCCGAACCTGCAGAACCACCGGCTGCAGGCGCACGTCAAGGAGAGGTCCGGACGGACGCAGACCGACCGTTTCGTATCCTATGAATGAAACGATGATCGAGTCGCCGGGTGCCAGGGTAAGCTCGAAACGGCCCTCCTTGTCAGTCGACGTACCGTGCGAGCCCCAGGCCACGTTGGCGCCGCTCAGCGGCTCGCCGGTCTCGGCATCCGTCACCTGGCCGCTCAAGGCGAGGGTCTGGGCACTGGCGTGGATGACGAGGCCCAGAATCAGCACCTTAGCCATGGCGAAAATTATACGTTTGCGTTTCATCATGCCATCTCCCCGGCCCAAAAAAAAGGGCCGCATCCCCAGTCATAGGGATACGGACCCGAATACACGCTGAGCCGAGTCTCGTTCCGCTTCCCTACGCTGGTATGGTCCAGTTCAGGTTCGAAGGGTGTATGATCTCAGGCCCGCTCTCGCCGGCCACCCCTAACGGAAACACTGTTATTTCTTTGAATATAGAGGGAACGCGGGGGCTGGCAAACATCAACTCGGCACGTTGTTTCACGGGGCCCTCCCATCGCCACCTTGCCCCTGCCCTGGGCAACCTATATTCTTACTGGTAAGAACGCAACAGAGGAGATAACTATGGAATCGGTTGCCACCGCCCGCATGTCGTCCAAGGGGCAGATCGTCATCCCTGAGGCCGTGCGCACCAGGCTGGGCCTGGAGCCGGGAGATCAGTTCGTGGTCCTTGGGGAAGACGACGTCATTATCCTGAAGGCCATCGAGACTCCCTCCATGGGCGATTTTGAGCCCCTGGTTCGAAGAGCGCGCCAGCAGGCCAGGGGTGCCGGGATGAAACGATCGGACATTGCCAAGGCGCTCACCCGTGTCAGGAAGCGAAAATGAAGCTGGTGATGGACACGAATGTGTTCATCTCGGGAGTGTTCTTTGGCGGCGTACCCCACGAAATCCTCGATGCCTGGCGGCGAGACAGAGTTCAGTTGGTCGTATCGCCGCAGATTATAGAAGAATATCGCGAGACCGGAGAGGAGCTGGCCGCTGATTTTTCCGGTGTCGACCTGGCGCCATGGATTCAGCTGCTCTGTATCAGGGCAACCGTGGTAGAAGCACCGGCCCTGGAGGAGCAGGTCTGCTCGGATCCAGACGACGACAAATTCCTCTCTTGCGCCCTGGCCGGCAGATCCCAGCTGATCGTGAGTGGAGACAAAGCGCTGCTGCGGACATCCGGGTACAATGGTGTGACCGTTCTTACCCCGCGAAAGTTTGTCATGAATACCTCAGGAAAAGCAACCCGACAGCCTTGACCGATCACCCATAGACACGAATGACCCCCATGCCCACTCACTTCGACACCCTCATCAACGGCGCCCGGATCATCGATGGCAGCGGCAATCCCTGGTTTCGCGGCGATGTCGCCATCAGCGGCGATTCGCTCGCCGCCATCACCCCTCCCGGGCAGATCTCTCCGCGACAGGCAGCTGCGGTCATCTCCCCTGGCGCCGACCACATCGTCTGTCCCGGCTTCATCGACATTCAGAGCCACTCCATCGCCCCGCTCATGATGGACGGCCGCTGTCTGTCGAAGATCACCCAGGGCGTCACCACCGAAATCATGGGAGAGGCCTGGACCCCGGCGCCGGTCGGCGGCCGCATCACCACGCCCGGTGCTTTCGGGTCCTACGGTGGACAGCTGGTGGAATGGGAAGAACTGGCCCGGAAGTGGAGCCGCTTCGGCCACTGGCTCGAGGCGCTGACCGAGCGCGGCGTGTCGCCGAATGTGGGCTCCTTCCTGGGCGGCGGCACCCTGCGCCGCTACGGCATGGGCATGGAGATGAGGTCTCCTACCTCTCCCGAACTGGCCGTCATGCGAAAAGTGATGGCCGAGTCCATGGAGGACGGCGCCTTCGGCGTCTCCTACGCCCTCATCTACCCGCCCGATGCCTACACCGAAATCGACGAGTTGGTGGCGGTGTGCGAAGTCGTGAGCGAGTACAACGGCGTCTACATCACGCACATTCGCTCGGAGGCGGAGAACATCCTGACGGCCATGCGTGAGGCTCTCGAAATCGGCGAGCGAGCGAATCTGCCGGTGGAGATCTACCACCTCAAGGCATCCGGGCGGCGCAACTGGCACTTGATGCCGCAGGTGATTGAGATGATCGACCGGGCGCGGACGGAGGGACTGGATGTGACGGCCGACATGTATCCGTATGTGGCTTCGGGCACCGGTCTTTCCTCGGTGCTGCCGCCCTGGGCCTCCGCTGAGGGACGGTTCTTTGACAATCTGCAGGATCCGCACATGCGGGAAAAGATCCGCGCCGCCGCCCTTCACCCCGATGGCAGCTGGGAGGCGATGGTCGCCAACCACGGGCCCGAGGGCGTCATGCCGGTGGGGCTGCACAAGCCAGAGAACCAGCAGTACGTCGGCCGACGCCTGTCCGACATCGCCGCCGACCGGGGAGAGGAGTGGGTGGACACCGTCTTCCACCTGCTGCTGACGGAGAATCAGCGAATCGGCACCATCTACTACTCCATGACCGAACCCAACATTCAGCTGCAGCTGCAGCTGCCGTGGATCAAGATCTCCACCGACGCCGGCGGCATGGATCCGGCCTGGGCGTCCGCATACGGTCCCGTTCATCCGCGCGCTTACGGCAGCTATCCCCGGGTCCTGGGAAAATACGTGCGGGAAGAACGCATCCTCTCACTCGAAGACGCCATTCGCAAGATGAGCTCCGCCGTCGCCGACCGCCTCAGGCTGGGGAACCGTGGTCTCCTGCGCCGCGGCATGCTGGCCGATGTCGTCGTCTTCGACCCGGAGACCATTGGTGACCGCGCCACCTTCGAGGACCCCCACCAGCTTTCGATCGGCGTCGAGCACGTCTTCGTCAACGGCGTCCATGTCGTCAACGACGGCGCTCACACCGGCGCCACTCCCGGGCGCTTCGTGAAGCCAGACCAGTAGGAGCGCCCTCCTCTACTGCAGCTTCCCCCTACCCTCGATCGCCCACTCGACCTCAACCACGCCGTCGCGCACGCCGTAGAGGGTGTCGTGCAGGAAGAGGGTGACGTCGGTGTATCCCACCTCGAAGTCGAAGCCGTCCCCAACCCGCACGGTGGTATCGGGCGCGGCGAGGATGACCTTCCCGTGTTCGGCCGACATGCCGATTGAAGCGACCGGCGGCAGTCCTATGGGCACGGGGTCGCCGTACCAGGTAGGCAGCGACTTGAAGCCGACATCGAAGATGATGCGCTCCGGAACCGGGCGGCTGGTCACCGTGGCTCGCACGAAAAGGGACGGCTCGGTCTTCACGTGCCGCTTCTGGTAAGCCGGGTCGCAGAAGATGGCACCGCCGGCCTGGATCTCGGTCATGCCGTTGACGAAGGGCGTCACCTTGTAGGTGCCGCTGCCACCGCCGCTGACGATGCGCACCGCCAAACCCGCCTCTCGGCACTGAGCGGCGGTATCGATCAGCAAGCCGACGCATTGGCGGATGGTGCGCTCCTTCTCTTGTTCATCCTCAATGAGGCTGGTGTGCCCCTCCCAGGCCATGAGGCCGTCATAACGAACCCCCGGCGTCTCCGCCGCCAGTCGCGACAGCGCCACGGCCGCCTCGCCCGGCGCCACGCCGGCGCGCTCCATCCCCGTGTTGAGCTCTACCAGGACACCTGCTTCCACGCCCCGCTCGCAGGCGAGGCGGCCGATCTGGGCCACGTTGGCCGGGTTGTCGACCGCCACCATCACGTTGATGTGGCGACAGAGGTTGACGAGCCGTGAGATCTTCCTTTCCCCCACGACCTGGTTGGCGACCAGGATGTCACTGACGCCGGCCGCCGCCATCACCTCCGCCTCCCCCAGCTTGGCGCAGGTCACGCCGATCGCCCCCGCCGCGATCGCCTTGTGGGCGATCGCCGGCACCTTGATGCCCTTGGTATGCGGCCGCCAGGCGACCCCCGCGTCCCTGAAATGCACCGCGAGGGAGACGATGTTTTCCTCCATCTTATCCAGATCCACCCACAGCGCCGGAGTATCCAGCTCGTCCTTCCGAATGCCTACCTCACTCATGATTCGACCACCCTCATTCTGATAACGCTCGCGCCGCGGCGCCGGCGACGTCGAGTCCGGTTGAGTATGCGAAGTTTCGCCGCCGCCCGAGCGCCGAAGCTGACCGGCCAGGCCTGGCAGCGATCCCGTATCTCCCTAAGTTTAGACCCTCGTGTCGGTGAACCGCAAACCGCGCGCAGCGATGAGGCGAAAATCCGTTGCCTTTGGGAGGCTGTTTGAACCCCCATGGAAATCGCCGCCCTCTAGCACTATGGATGATGGAGGCAGATGATGTCCCCGATCGAGGACCACCTGTTCCACCGCACGCTCAAGGAGGAGTGGCCGCTCATCTCCCACGGTGAAGGCGTCTACCTCTATGACACCGAGGGCAAACGCTACCTCGATGCCTGCGCCGGCGTGCATGTGGTCAGTATCGGCCACGGCGTCCAGGAAGTGGTCGAGGTCATGTCCAGACAAGCTGCCAAGGTCTGCTTTACCTACAGCCGCTTCCTCACCCAGCCCCAACTCGACCTGGCCGACAGAATCGCACGCCTGACGCCCCCCGGACTGTCGAGGGTGTTCTTCGTGTCGGGTGGCTCCGAAGCCACGGAGTCGGCCATGAAGATGGCCCGCAAATACCACGTGGCCACCGGGAACCCTCAAAAGCACCGAGTCGTCAGCCGTTGGCAGAGCTGGCACGGCAATACCATCGGCGCCCTGTCCATGTCCGGTCGCTCTCCGTGGCGGCGCGATTATTCCCCCTATCTGCTCGACTTTCCCCACATCCAGGCACCCGATCCGCATCGCTGCACGCTGTGCCGGGAGCACTCCGAGTGCCAGCTGTACTGCGCCGACGAGCTCGAGCGCGTCGTCAAACAGGAGGGCGGCGAGTCTATCTCCGCCTTCATCGCCGAGCCCATCCTCGGCACCTCCGCCGCCGGGCTGACGCCGCCGCCTGACTACTACCCTCGAATTCGGGAGATTTGCGACCGCCACAACATCCTTATGATCATCGACGAGGTGGTCACCGGCTTCGGCAGGACCGGGCGCCCCTTCGGCATCGATCACTGGGGGGTAGTGCCCGACATCATGGCCACGGGCAAGGGCCTGAGCAGTGGCTACACGCCCATCGCCGCTACCATCGCTCACGAGAAAGTCTACGACGCCATCTACGGAAGCTCCCGCTCTTTTACCCACGGGCACACCTACGGCGGCAACCCCCTCTCCTGCGCCGTCGCCCTGGCCGTCCAGGACTATATAGAGGACCACGACCTCATCTCCCAGTGCGCCACCATGGGATCGCAGCTGCTGAGTCAGCTGATGCCCCTCGAAAATATGGCCATAGTCTCCCGTGTTCACGGCAAGGGACTGCTCATCGGCGTCGAGTTCGCCGCCGACAAGGAGGCTCGCACGCCTTTCGACCCGGACCTTGGCGTCACGGCGATGGTAGTGGATCGCGCCTTGGAGAAAGGCGTCCTGATCATGCCCGGGGCCCCTGGTCTGGAAGATGGCGTCGCCGGCGATCACATCGCCATCAGCCCGCCCTTTACCATTGAGGAATCCGAAATTCGGCGAATCGCTGAAGTGCTGACCGAGGTCATTCAAGAGGTCTCCAGGCACCTCGGGTACGCCTGAACTTCGTAACATGAGGAGAATCCATCCGTGTCCAGCATCTACGATTTTCTCGTCGACACTTACGACACTGAGCGATTGAAAACACTGAGCGCGTGGTGCATGTTTGGCGACGACGACCTGGCCATCCGCCCTCACGACACCGACCAGCGCGGACGCAGTGTGTGCGAAGCAGATGGTCCACCAGTGCATGTCGGAGAATCTCTGGTTCATCAAGATGCTGGCCATCGACGTGGAGGCGCCGCCGCTACCGGCGGAGGAAACGCGACTCGGCTTCATCCAGCGCTACGCCGAGGACTCCGGAAAACGGCTGGGCGCGCTGAGAGAGCAGCCGGAGAGCTGGTGGGCGGGACAGACCGGATTCTTCGAAGTAGAGCGCTCGCGAGCGTGGGTGATGACCCGGAGGATCGCCCACTCCGCCCATCACCGCGGGCAGCAGACGGCGATGCTGCGCATGCTCGGGCGCGACCTGCACAGCACCTACGGCCCGACAGCGGACACCGGTGGTCTGCCCGCTGACGACGCGCCAACGCTGTATGCCTTACGATAACCTGGACGCTCTCATCGAAGGCGAAGCCGCCGGTGGCGCCAAGGCCCCCCTACCCGGTACTGGCGAACACTCGGTCACCGAACGCCCCGACTCAAAGGAAGGCTGAATTCCATGCCCGAACCGCCGCACCGCAGCGAACACCGACAGACCAGTACAGACGAGGCCGACCCTGACAAGACGGACAAGACGGACAAGACGGACGCCCAAGCCGGAAAAAACCAGACCCGAGAAATCCAGACCCAAGAAATCCAGCCGGAAGAACTGGAGTGGCGTTCTCCAGGCAAGGCCCCCTTCGCGTTATCGGGATTTCCCTGGTACGCCACCGACGGCGTCTTCCGCCGGCTGCCGCTGGATCCGGTCGAGCCGCTGCCGCCCTCCGTCCACACCCTGGCCGGGAATACCGCCGGAGGGCAGCTCCGCTTCCAGACGAACAGCCGCAGGCTCTCGGTGGACGTCCAGCTGTCGGGCCCGGCGAACATGTATCACATGCCCGCCACGGGTCAATGCGGCTTCGACCTCTACATCGGCCCACCCGGAGAGGAGAAATACCACCGTACCACACACTTCAATCACACGGTGGAGGACTATGAGGCCCAGCTGCTGGCGCAGGAACAGCCCGAACTTCTCAACCTGACGATCAACTTTCCCTTGTACAAAGGCGTGCGCGAGCTCGCCGTGGGCCTCGACCCGGGCGCCGATGTCCTGCCGCCTCCGCCGCGAGCGCTGAAAGATCCCGTCGTCGCCTATGGCACCTCCATCACCCAGGGGGGCTGCGCCTCCCGTCCGGGGATGGCCTACACCAACATCCTCAGTCGCCGGCTGAATATCGACTTCGTCAACCTTGGATTCTCCGGGGCCGGAAAGGGGGAGCCCGAGGTGGCTCGCGTCATCGCCTCGATCCCCTCCTGCTCGCTGTTCATCATCGACTACGAAGCCAACTCCAGCCACGAGTCCATGCGCGAGACGCTTCCCGAGTTCATCGGTATCCTCCGCGCCGCCCACGCCCAGACCCCCATTCTCGTGCTCTCTCGTATCCGCACGGCCTCAGAGGCCCGCAACGAGGGGGCTCGCATCGCCCGGGCGGAGCGTATGGCTTTTCAGCGTGATACCGTGGAGCGGCTGCGGACAGCCGGTGATGCAAAGATCTTCTTCTTCAACGGCTCCGACATGATGGGCGAGGATTTCGACGAGTGCACCGTCGATGGCTCCCACCCTACCGACCTGGGGTTTGTGCGCATGGCCCGCAGCCTCGAGCCGGTAGTGCGGCGGATCCTCCTGCCGTAGCACCGCCCCCCTTCACCGGGCGACGCGCCTTCGCCCCGGTTGTGCGTCATGGTCGATCAGACACGCGCCTATCTCCTGGGTCTGGCAGCCGTCCTGTTGTGGTCAACGGTGGCCTCCGCCTTCAAGATATCTCTGCGCTATCTGGATCCGCTCCAGCTGCTGCTCTATGCCACCGCCGCCTCCACCCTCCTGCTGGCCGGCATCCTCATCTGCAGGGGTCAACTCAGAACCATCCTGGCTTGCTCGAGAAGAGACCTGACCACCTCGCTTCTCCTCGGCTTCCTCAATCCCTTCCTCTATTACCTCGTCCTCTTCGAGGCCTACGACCTGCTCCCGGCGCAGGAAGCCCAGCCGCTCAATTACACCTGGGCTCTGACCCTTGCGATCCTCTCCATCCCACTGTTGAAGCAGAAGCTCCGCCCGGCCGATCTGGGCGCCGGTCTCATCTGCTACTCGGGCGTCCTCGTCATCGCCACCAGGGGAGATCTGCTCTCCTTCCGGTTTTCCGACCCTCTGGGCGTAGGTCTGGCCCTGGGCAGCACGGTGATCTGGGCGCTGTACTGGATCTACAATACCAGAGACCAGCTCGACCCCGTACTGCGACTGTTTCTCAACTTCTTCTTCAGCATGCCTTTCGTCCTGGCCGCCTGTGTGCTGTTCTCCGACCTCAGCGTCGCCGATTCCAGGGGCTATCTGGGGGCCGCCTACGTTGGTTTTTTTGAGATGGGCCTTGCATTCGTCCTCTGGTTGTCTGCCCTTCGGCTCACCGCAAGCACCGCCAGAGTCGCCAATCTCATCTTCCTCTCCCCCTTCCTCTCCCTGCTGTTCATCCACTATCTCGTAGGCGAGGAGATCCTCCCGTCTACCCTTGTGGGTCTGGCCCTCATCATGGGCGGGCTGCTGGTGCAGCGGCTAGCGCCTTCGCGGCGTTAGGTGAATGAATGAATCGGTGAAATGAAGGCGTATGAGATCCAAAGGATCGCCGGCGCTCGGTGAGAAAACCACGGGTGCGCGCTGTCCCAACAGCCTAAGCCGGCGCACCACCCTCATTCCAGGCCCGCCGCGTGGCGGCCAGCCGCCGGATCGCCGGCGGCGTGAAACGTGCCGCCGTCCCGGTCGATGTAGAGCATGACCGGTGTGGCGATTGCGGAGGACCTCGCCTCGACGCGATGTCCGCGCCGGGTAAGCTCGTCGCGGACGCCCTCGCTCACACTGTCGTTGATGATCAGGGAACCGGCCCGGCCAAAGGTCTGCCGCCGGTCGGGATTGGGATCAAACGAGTCCTGGTGGTGAGTGGTGGCGAAGCGAGGCGCCGTAACAGCGGCCTCGGGACGAAGGTCGAACTCGATGAAGTCGAGCAGCAGATTCAGCGCTGCCTGGTCCTGCCCGTCGCCACCGGCCACGCTGATGGCCAGAATTGGTTTGCCACCTTTCAGCACCAGCGTCGGCGTCAGCGTGATGCGGGGGCGCTTTCCGGGTTTGATGCAGTTGGGATGACCCGGCGTCGTGTTGAGGCTGCGCAGGCGGTTGCCATAGCTGACGCCTGTCGTGCCGCCGGTGGGCTCGTCGCGGCAGACGTTCGCGCTCGGCGTGGCGCTGACCACATTGCCCCAGCGGTCGGCAATCACACACGTCGTCGTGCCACCGATATCCGGTCGGTAGACACCGGCCTCCTTCAGGGGCTTCATCTCGACAGGATCGCCTGGCCGAGCCTCTAATGAAGCCGCCTGCATGTCGATCAACGGCCGGCGGAGGTCGGTATAGGCATCGGACAACAGCGCCGCCATCGGCACCTCCTCAAAAACCGGATCGGCGTAATACTCGTCGCGGTCCGCCATCGCCAGCTTGATGGCCTCGGCGAGTGCGTGCACATAGTCAGCGGAAAAGTGCCCCATCCCCTTCAGGTCAAATCCCTCCAGCAAACGCAGCGCCTGACACAGATACGGGCCCTGGGTCCACGGCCCGCACTTGCACACCGTGTACCCCCGATAGTCGACCGTCACCGGATCTTCTATCAGCGTGGTGTGGGCGGCGAGGTCCTCCCTGCGCAAGAAGCCGCCCTTCTCGATGTAGTAGGCCTCCAGGTCCTCGGCAATGTCGTTGCGCAGCTTGTTGCGCCCGTAAAAGCGGTCGGTCGCCGCCTGCAGTTTCTCTTCGCGACTTCCGCTCGTGATCTGCTCCTCCTCCACCATCCGGCGCAGCGTGACCGCGAGCCGGGGATGCCACTCCTCCTTGCCCGCGTCCAGCAGGGCCAGAGTGGGCGTCACCACTTCCTCCAGTGTCTTGGTCCCGTAGCGCTGAAGCATGGTGACGCAGAGGTCGACGACCGAGGGGACCGGGGCCATCTTGATGTCGCGGTCGGGGATCCCGTTTTCCATATACCAGTCAATAGCCGCCTGGGACTGGGGTGCCCGTCCCTGGCCCGAAAGCGACTTCACCTCCTGCTTGCTCGCATCGTAAAGCAGCACCGGCACCTCCCCCCCAATGGAGCAGGCACCGTGATCAGTGACGTTGAGCGCCAGAATCGTCGCCGCTGCCGCGTCGGCCGCATTGCCGTCCGCCGCCAGAATATCGATTCCCGCCGCCACCGCCCCGGCGCCGCCGGCGGCGATGGCTCCCGTCTTGCTGGTAGCTGTCCAGCCTATCTGTTGAGCGTCAGCCATGGATTCCTCCTGAGGGTTTACGTCCATTTCGTTCCGCGATTTCGTCCTGGTCAAAGTATTCGGATGCCTGGTCTGTGTCGAGTTGGTAGCGCCTCGGGAGGTTGCCAGGCGCGACCGCTGTCGAGCCGGCGTGCTCTACCGCATTTTTGCGGATTTGAGAACATGGGCGCGGCGCCTCCCTCCCTGGTGAGCTGCCGCCTGCTGAGCTGCTGAATTGCCAGCAGCGCTGAAAAATCAGCAGCCAGATACCCAGCGGACCGCGCCGCCGCACCGCCTGTGTCGGGCAGGGCGCTCTGAATCGCCGGTGGACGGCCATGAGGTACGCTCTTTGCTTGAGCTCCCTGCAAGAAATGGTGTTCCGATGCGATACACCCAATGCGACCACCGCCCTGCGAAGCAAGGATGCCGAACCATGAACCTCTCCCGCGTCTATCTGCTTTTTCATGCACCGTGATCTTCTTCATGAGCCTGATTCCCATCGCGGCCTCTGGCCAAGCCGCCGGCACGACCCGTATCCACGGAAAAGTCGTCGAGCGGGAGTCGGACGCACCGCTTGCCGGCGTGATCATCCAGGTCGTCGGCACCCGCTACGGCACCACCACCGACGGCGACGGCCGCTTCGCACTCAGGCGGCCTGTCTGCCGGACCTTGCCGACTGCGCCTGTCTCTCCTGGGCTACCTTAACCAGACGCTGCCAGAACGTGTGTTGCAGGCCGGCGAAGAGGCCGATGCCGGCACTATCGAGCTGACCCCCCAGGCGATCCGCCTGAGTGAAGTCGTGGTCACGCCGGGCAGCTACTCGATCATGGGTGACGGGCCGGTACGCGGTCAGTCGCTGGGTCGCAGGGAGCTCGAGAATATGTCCTTCGCCGAGGACATCACCCGCGCGGTGACGCGGCTGCCCGGCGTCGCCTCCAACGATTTTTCGTCCAAGTTCACCATTCGAGGCGGGGAGTCGGACGAAGTGCTGATGATTCTCGACGGCATGGAACTCTACGAGCCCTTCCACCAGCGCGATTTTGTCGGTGGCCTGTTCAGCATCGTCGACATCGAGACGATTCGGGGCATCAACCTGCTCACCGGCGGCTTCTCCGCCGAGCACGGCGACCGCCAGAGCGGCGTCTTCGAGATGTCCACCAAGACGGTGGGGGATGGGCAGCGCCACACCTCCGTCGGCCTCAGCGTCATGAACGCCCGGGTCTACACCGAGGGCAGTCTCGCCGGTGGCGAAGGCAGCTATCTGCTCTCGGCGCGTCGGGGTATGCTGGACAAAATCCGATTGATGTCGGTCGTCGACGATGAGACCACGCATTTCTTCCACGACCTGATGGGCAAAGTCGAGATCCCGCTGTCTCCACCGCGATCCTTCCGGACAGCAGACCGCGGTGTATCTGTCCACCCGTTTCAACCCGATCCCGCATCTGTATCTCGAGACCGGTCTGCGGAACGATCGCGCCACCTGAACCGACGACAATCTGTGGAGCCCGCGCGCGAGTCTGGCCTATTCGTTCACACGGCACACAACCGCGCGCGCGGGCTGGGGGTACTACTAACCAGAGCCAGTTCATCAACAACCTCGACGTCAACCACGAAGCCACCCGGTTCGACGCGGCGGAGCTCTCCAAGCACTACGTCGTCGGCGTGGAGCACATATTCAGCAACGGCATCAACCTTCGCCTCGATGGCTACACCAAGGACATTTCCCGCATCAGCGACGCCTACCAGAACCTGCGCGACCCGTGGGAGGTCTTCCCCGAGGCCCGCAACGATGAGATCCGCATCGACTTTGGCGACGCCACGGCCCGCGGCCTCGAGCTCTTCCTCAAGTACGACGAGGGGCGCAAGGTGTCGTTCTGGTTCAGCTACGCCCTGGCCCGGGCGGAGGAGACCATCCGCAGCATCGAGTTCGACGGCCTGCTCGAACAGCGCACGGGTACGCTCCGCCGCCTCAACAACCAGGACCACACCGTCTACGCCGACGTCAACTACCGGCCGGCATCGAACTGGCACATCAACCTGTCGTGGCAATACTACACCGGCTGGCCGCTGACCACCTACAGCTATGTCGCCAACCGCGGCTACAGCGACCCACCAGCCGACGACCTGCACATGGTGGCCGACCACCATGCCTTCCGCGCCCAGGACTACCCCGCCTACCACCGCATGGACGTGCGCTTCAACCGCAGCCTGGGCATGCGCGGCGGCACCGCCAAGATCTCCCTCCACGTCATCAACCTGTACGACCAGGCAAACCTGCGTAAGTTCGATGTCGACTCCCGCAACGACGAGGACATGCTGGTCCCGGACGGTCAGGGCGGCTTCGAGTACTTCCGCGACGACACCACCTGGTTCGGTCGCCTGCCGGTGCTGGGACTCAGCTAGGAATTCTGATCTGACGCCTCGCCGGACAGACACAACGGACAGGACCCATGGACGCGACTGACTTCCCCCCTGCCAACCGCCTCGACACGCGCCCCTGGCGCGGGACCCGTGTCCCGACTGACCTCACCTCCGCCGACCGCGGCTGCACTCGCTGCTGGCGGTGGCTGCTGACCACCGCCATGATCGTCTTGCCGCTGGTGACCGCGATCGGCGCGGAACTGTTCACCTCTATCCCGGGTGCCGTCTACGACGTCGACAAGACGCGCGACCTGCGCTTGTTCGGGATCAAGCAGGACTGGCTCATCCAGTCGTCTCCATCGTTGCTGTGGCAGCTCGGATTCGACCTGCGCCGACAGCAAGCGGACTACAGCCTGCATAGCCTCGTCTGGCGGGACCCCAACGATCCATCGGAGGACCCGCTGGGCTTGTATCCGGTTGAGACCGTCGGGCAGGGGGAGGAGAGCGGGACTCTGGTGAGTGCATACAGTGCCAGCCGATTGCGCCTGTTCGGCCCAGCCACGGTCGAAGCGGGCCTGCGCTACGACCGCGCCTCACATACCCACGACAGCGACCTGAGTCCTCGCCTGAGTGCGATGGTGGACCTGTCGCGGGGCGTTCTCTTGCGTTTGGGCTGGGGGCAGTACCGCCAGATGCACGACATCCACGACGAGATCGCCCTCAATGCCGGCGGGCACTACGATCCATCCGAGCTGTCGACCCAGTGGACAGGCGGCATCGAGCGCGTCTTCTGCGGTGGCACTGCCGTGCGAGTGGAGGCCTACCACAAGCATACCGACAACCCGCGGCCGGTCTACCGCAACTGGGTAGCCGGCTCGCGCTGCGCGGTAGCTACGCCTTCGCCCTGGCCCGCGAACGCCTGCGCAGCGTCGACAACATCAACGTCCCCGACTCCCCCATCCGCTTCGCCGCCGAAAACGACGCCGCGCGCGATCAGCGCCACGCCGTCAGTCTCGATCTGATCTGGCGCCCGAGCCGGGTGTGGACCATCAACCTCGCCCTCGCCTACCACAGCGGCTGGCCGACCACCCTGGCGACAACCGAAGAGATCGTGCGTGCCGATGGCCAGGCCGACGTCGCCGCTCGCCCCGAGCCGCTCTACAGCAGTCGGCTCCCCGCCTACCAGCGACTCGACGTGCGCTTCACCCGCCGCTACCGCAGCGCCGGCGGCGAGGTCAGGTTGTTCCTCGAGCTCATCAACCTGGCCAACCGCGAGAACGTGTTCGCCTACGACTACGAGAAGGAAATCGCCGCCGACGGCACGCCTTTTCTCGCCCGTGAAAGCGAGAGCTGGTTCCCCCTGCTGCCGTCGATCGGGGCCAGCTGTTCCTGGTAATGTGAGCGTGGGCTGCGCTGAGCCCTCTCGAGGCCGTCGAGCCGGCGCGGCGCCGGGGAAGATTGAAAGCCCTGAGCGCCGCCACTTGTGGACGGCCCCTCGGAAGCTTACCATAGCGGCCCCCTGAGAAGGCTCACACCCAATGCGAATCCCAACCTGTGTCTGGGCCACTCTGGCCCTGACAGCTATTCCTCAACTCGTGCACGCCGACACCGGACCAACCGGTGCGGACAGCGCTCCGCCCTCAGTACTTGGCACTGAAGTCGCCGCCGGGCGCGGCCAGGGTCACTGGCGCAACTACGGCATCGAGGATGGGCTGCCCGGTCTCGACGTACAAGCGGTACTGGTGGATCGTGATGGATTCCTGTGGTTCGGCACCGATGGCAGCGGTGTCAGCCGTTATGACGGCAACGAATTCGTGAATTTCACCACCCATGATGGCCTGGCAGACAACAAGGTGTGGTGCATTCTACAG
>Ga0066376_10002473_pt1 | contig 17187 bp, 13 predicted proteins | sample Knorr_S15_td_Bot_FD_77009 | JGI IMG/M metagenome (GOLD analysis project Ga0066376, IMG submission 77009) | Marine microbial communities from Southern Atlantic Ocean transect - Knorr_S15_td_Bottom_ad_5009_LV_A | ecosystem: Environmental > Aquatic > Marine > Oceanic | place: Southern Atlantic... | reverse complement strand
ATCACTCGTACCTCTTGGGGAAAAGGTGGCTCTTCATATTCGCTGACCATTACCGAATCCCATTGTAATAAGGGTGGGGTGGCATTTGGTGGGCTGCACACGGTTTTACTCGATATGGCTCTTGGCGGCGGTCTGGTCTCTTTGCTTCCAGTTGAGGAGTGGTGTGCAACAACAGCCCTCACTACCTCATTCATCACTCCAGCCCATGTTGGAGAAACCATCACTGCTACTGGTCGAGTTGTCAAGCGTGGGCGCAATGTGGCTCATCTCGCTGGTGAGGTAGCATCTGAATCCGGTCGGATTATCGCCACCGCGACTGGAACTTGGGTGATTTGGCAAAGTAAGCCAGCCAGTATGGGTTGATTTTAGTCCAAGCATTAAATACAGCAATCTCAATAATTTATTGTCTCGAAATCAATCTGGTTTTTTTTTTCAATAATTGTCAATAACTCGTAATAATTATTTCAAGAAGAATCATATCCTTGAAAGCGCACGCCTGTACATGGATATATCTGAATTAGAAATGGATGGCGGTTTTTTCAAATTCACCTTGCCATATCTCTGGTGGCAATGGTTGGTTTGGGCTCTTGGGCTGATAATCGGTATCGCTGGTATTGCGCTGCCCCTTGTCGATGCGAGTAATGGTTACGCGCCATTCTTCATCGCTGCAGTGGGTTTTATTCTGATGGCAAGCATTTCACCGGGTTCGCTTGAAGCTGGAATTTACAAAGTCAGGCAGAACGCGGCCAATCCCGAGGATTTTGCAGCACTTGCTGAACAAAAGGGGATGACCATTGAGAGTTGGTGGTTACAACAGCGCTCATATGTGCCGACCAATGACCCAAGCGACTGGATTCTAGCCGCACCTGGGCCAGCGACTTGGAATAATGATGACCGCTATGGTCCACACGATGACGGCGAGCCTTTACCCGAGCATCCGGTAAAGGTTGGAACTCCAATTCCTGCAACCTTTTCCTCATACTCGTTATTCTTGATAATGGCGATGGGTTTGATGTTCACCGCCGGTGTTTCGATGATGAAAGAGGCAGAGGGCAACAAGATGATCGCCCCGGCAATCGTCTCTGGATTTGGCTTGATCGCATTATTAATCGGATATTTCAGAGCCAAAATCGTGCGGCAAATGCTCGATACACCGACCTCATTAGTGCGCTCGATGGCGGTGGGTAACCCTGAGTTAGTCGGTCAAGTCAGGCCAGGTCCAGAGGGTATACTAACCGTTGTTGTCGATGGTCAACAGGGTATGACCGTCCACAATATGGTCGGTTATCACTGGACCTATGAGCAGTATCAATGTCGAAGGGTAACATCTACCGATTCTGAAGGAAACTCAACAACTAGGGAGGAGTGCAATTGGCGCACCGTCCGTCAAGAAAAGGGTGGCTGCTCCTTCATTCTTCACGATGGAACCGGCGGCGTTAGAGTCGACCTTCCCTCTTTCAAACGCCGCGAATGGGGCCAGATGATCAAGCGATGGGATTCCAAATGGGCCAAATCGATGGGTCAGCAATTCATGACCAATCTGCTTAGTGGCGTCAGTGGCTATAAGGTCAAAGACCACCGCTGGACTATATTTGGTCTAAAGATGGGTAATCCGGTCTATGTTCTGGGAACGAGTGCTAGCCGGCCGCAAGAGGAATTAGCCAAGGAAGGGCTTGATGGAACAGTGCAAAACAGTCTGTTGGTGATGAATGGTAGTGATGCTCCCGGGGTCAAGGCGGTTATTCAGAGAGGCACGGAATTGGCAAATCTCGGCCGTATGCGTTCAACTATGGAGATGGTTGTTCTACCGGCGGTATTATTGCTCGGTGGTTTAGCATTATTCGGTCTTGCATGATAGGATTGATGAAGTCGCTATGATTCGCTTGCAATATGGCAGAAGACGTAGTGATCGTGGGCGGGGCAAGGACTCCGTTTTGTGAATGGGCTGGCGGCAAGCGTGGTGACGGACAGCCCGGTGGACTGCTCAAGGATTACAGTGCTCTCAAACTCGGAGAAATCGCCATCAAAGGTGCGCTAGAGAAGACCGGAACCTCCCCTGATTCAGTCGATCACGTGGTCATGGGCTATGCTTTACAAACCTGTGGTCAAGCTATCTTTGGCGCACGACATGCTGGACTAGGTGCTGGTATTCCTGAACATATTCCGATGTTGACGGTTTCAAGAATATGCGGCTCAGGAGTTCAATCTATAGTTAATGGGGCTCAGATGATAATGCTTTCTGAAGCCGAAATAGTCGTGGCTGGAGGAATGGAAAACCTCTCACAGGCTCCCCATGTACTACGTGGTGCAAGATCGGAATTCAGGCTAGGGCGTCCTCCGCAAGCTGGCAGCGAATTAACCGCTGATATGGAGGATTATCTATTCACCAATTTACTCGATGGTTTCTGTGGCTCATTCATGGCTCAAACCAGCGATGAGATCTGCAAGCGAAAGGGGGTTACCCGTGAGGAGACCGATGAATATGCGGCGCGCTCTCATGCCCGAACCGCTGCCGCGATTGCCAACGATGTCTTTGCGCAGGAAATCGTAACTGTTGGCGAGGTTACCCACAAGGATGAGGACCACGTTGTACTTGACTGCACAGCCGAATCCTTGGCCGGATTGCGTACAGCATTCGGCCCGGATTCTTTGGTGACTGCCGGCAACGCCTCTGGCGTTGTCGATGGGGCAGCAGCGGTCGTCATCAAATCGGCGAGTAGAGCTACTGCCGATGGCGACGAGCCCTTAGCGAGAATCGTCTCCTGGGGTATCGTCGGCTTGGAGCCCGCGATTATGGCCTACGGCCCGGTCCCTTCTTCACGGCTCGCCTTAGAGCGGGCTGGACTTTCAGTAGATGATATCGACCGCTGGGAGATAAACGAAGCCTTCGCCGGTCAAGCAGTGGCTTGCATCAAGGACTTGGGTCTCGATGTCGAGAAGGTAAATGTCAATGGCGGTGCGGTAGGACTTGGACATCCTTTGGCCGCGACAGGAACCAGACTTGTGCTGACTCTGGCCTATGAGTTACGGCGTTGCGGTGGCCGATATGGTGTCGCTACCGCCTGTATTGGTGGCGGTCAAGGTATCGCTATGGTCATCGAAGCGCTTTGATCTCAAAAAATATAGCTAACCATGTCCCAGAGATAGCGCAATAATGTAGCGCTAATGGCGGTGACGAAGGTTGCTCGAATCATCTTCTCTGGCAAATTGCGGATAGCAAATCTGGCCCCCACATATGCGGCGATAAAAACACTTATCAGCATCACTAGTGCTGCTACTATTCCGACCTTTTCATAGACGGCAAAATGACTTTGCTCGATGAAAATGTGGCTGATAATCGCAACCGGTACGACAGCAGCGCCGATAAGATATGAGGTGCCTGAGGACTTGTGAATATCCATGCCGATTATTCTCCGATTCAAGGTGACGTAGATTGCACCGCCGCCAATCCCCAATAATCCTGAGGCCAAACCACCGACTGCTGCACCTTTCTTGTAGAGGCTGATGTTATGACTGGATACCGTAACCCTCTTGCGAGGACGTAGATTTCTTTCGATAACGATAATGAGAATCACTGAGGCAATAATCTTGATCACCATTCCTGAGATAAATGAAATAATCAGCCAAGAGATGATGGTGCCGACCACTGCTGAGGGCACCGCCGTTGTCCTTCCAGCATTGGCCACCTCCTTGTCAGCATGGCCATCTTTTACGTGGGCAATACTGCTGCCCAATGCTACCATCCATACCATTGTTAGAGAGCCGAGAATCGCTTCGGGAAGCGACCATCCACAAAGATAGTGCATAATCGGCATGTAGAGCACACCACCGCCGAGCCCAAGCGGACTGAAAGCAAAGGCGATGATGAGAATGATTATCGCTGCAAGCAGCAAAGTTGAATCTATTTTCACTCCTCCTCTGAGGTGATAAACCAATGTTTTTTACGCGGTGCTAATGGTCGCTTCATCCATAGTGGTCTGCGCTCATTGCGTGGGTGAACCTCTTTTTCTTTGGCCCACTCATTCCATTGTTTATAATAGGCGAATGACTTCTTGGTGTCCACTTCAACATCGCCATATCGCTCATCAGGTCCCGGTTTAGATAAGCGAATCTTCTGCAACCAGCAATGGGCACCACTGATCGGGTCGGGTTGTACCGCATGGGTGATATTTTGATGCACACCGCCATCACGCCACCAGATACGATTGGTATCTGGATCATCGGATTTCCAGGGCTGAATGCCACTGACAGTGCGCATTCGCATCTTTCCGTGGCCGACATCACTGATTTCAACCTCATTGGTGAGGAAGCGATTACCGCTGTCTTGCTTACGGCGCCATCTACCTATGTGGTGCGAACAACCGATGACGCCGGGTTTTATCGACTCGGTCACCCAGACCTTGTCGACAAACCAACCAATCTCGGTCTCGACTTTAAGCAGTTCTCCTTCTGCAACCTCTAATTTGGCCGCATCCTTGGGGTGAACCCACAAGGGATTGCGGTGGGCGATTTCCACCAGCCATTTGGCATTGGCAGAGCGCGAGTGAATGTGCTGAGGTAAGCGGAAGTTGGGCAATAAGCAATAGTGGTCATCATCGGGTAAATTATCGGGGTGGACCTGACTTTTCACCCGGAAATGGGGGATGGCGTGCTCGGGATAACCAAACTCAACCATGGTCGGCGAGTAGAATTCCTGCTTGCCACTCGGGGTCGGCCAACCCTCCTTCTCATGCTTGTTATAGGTCGCTTCCTCGATTAGGAATGCACCGTGCTTACGCATATAGCCAAGGGCGTCGAGTCCCTCCTTTTCTGCCGCTTCAGGCAAACCGGGAACTCGCTCAAACAGGTATTGATAATATTCGTCAATCGTGATAGTCTCACCTTCTCTATAGGGCGACATGAAGTGCTTTTTGATGCCCATCTCTCCATCTGGGTCGATACGCAGACTCAATTCTATCCAGAACTCATCCTCCTCCCAAACCTCGCCGGGATTGACCTCGTGGGTGAACTTGATCTCTTTGCCTCGGCGTCGGGCGTATTCTCGCAATACCGGCTGGCGGAAAGCAACCCACTTGCCAGCCGAGGTCGCGTAGGAATTCACATCGTGGCGCTCGGAGGAATGTCCCATAGGTAAGACGTAATCAGCGAAGAATGCGGTTTCATTCCAAGTTGGAGTCAAAGCGATATGACAGCCGATGGCTTTCTTATTCTGTAACATCTCCATCCAAGAAAAGCCATCGGGATAGGTCCAGACCGGGTTGAAAACCCGGGTGAAATACACATCCATATCGCCGCGCCCATCCTTGATCAAATGGGGCAAGATATGGCTCATTTCAAAGTGTGAAAGCATGTATTCCGGCGGGAAATGCAGTTCATTCCAACCGTCTGGTGCCGGAGGCTCATCGAATAGTGTCGGCTTGAACTTGGCCCATGAATTCGGCGCGGTCCCGCCTTTTGTGCCCACTGAACCCGTTAGGACATTGAGTAGATGTAAGGTCCTAGAAACCTGCCAGCCGCCGAGGTTGCCAATCGCTGCAGAACGCCATACGTGTGCACTCAACTTGGTGCCGGCACCAGCGATAATCTCGCCGACTTCGATAACTTGTTCGATTGGGATTCGACATTCCTCAGCTGCATATTCGGGGGTATATTCCGCATATTCTTCGAGCACTAATTCCAAGAATCGCTCATAGGTTTTGGGCTCATTACCATGGGCTGCAGTCAACCATTCCTCCCAGTTTACTTGATTTTCGACGAAGTCACGATTTACCAAACCCTTCTCGATGATCATTTTTGCCCAGCAGAGGAATAGTGCTGGTTCCGAACCGGGCCAAGTTGGCAGCCAATGGTCAGCCATGGCTGCGGTATTGGAGAGACGCGGGTCGATTACAATCAGTTTTGCCCCGGCCATCATCCCTTCGAGAATCCGCTGAGCATGCGGGTTGAAATAATGTCCAGTCTCAAGGTGAGAGGAGGTTAGTAAGATGACTTTTGCATTGGCGTGGTCGGGTGAAGGGCGGTCGTGCCAGTGCCATAGGGCGTAACCGGTTCGCGCACCTGCGGAGCAGATATTGGTGTGGGAATTGTGACCGTCAACCCCCCATGCTCTGAGAATACGGTTGGTATAACCCTCGTGGCCAGGCCTGCCGACGTGATAGACGACCTTATCTTTGGCTCCGGTCTTTAGCGACTTGCGAATCTTTGCTGCAATCTCATCGAGCGCTTCATCCCATGTGATTTTCTCCCAACCACCTTCTCCACGAATCCCCTTGCGTCGCATCGGATAGAGGATGCGTTCGGTATCCTGAATTTGATTGATGGTAGCAGGTCCCTTAGCACAATTTCGTCCTCTACTTCCTGGATGGTGGGGATTGCCTTCGAATTTAGTGACCTCGCCGCTTTCCTTATCGACATATGCCAATAGACCACAGGCCGATTCACAATTGAAACAGGTGGTAGGCACCAGTGAATAATTGCGCTCAACTCGTTTTGGCCAAGCAGCCGCGTCGAGTTCAACGTGCTCATCCCATTGTTCAGGCTTAGGGAATTTACGTAGTGGTCCTTGGATAATCGGGGTCTCCTCGCGGTCCAAATTGGGGATGATTCGCAATTTCTGGGCGATGGTTTCGACAAAGGAACGACTCATGTTATCACCTCAGAGTAAAGTATCCATCTGCGCTTTGCGTAATTCAGATCTAATGTGGATGAAACCATACCAGTAGAGCACTGCAGTTAGAATCATCATCGATATCACGCTGATGTAATTAAGTGGGATCAAGGTGAAGATATATCCGATTAATAGCAAGGCGCCACCAAAAACCAACATCTCTATAGTTCCACTGATAGCAAGGGATAAATCACTTTTTTGTGCCCATTCCACTCGGCCCTTGGCTTGCTTGAGAAGCCAGCCGGTATAGGCTCCAGTCATCCATGCGAGTGGTATGCCCAGTAGTGCTAATCCCTTGTGGAAAACAGGGTCAAGTGAAAGGAAATACACCGCTATATGCGCGGTCAATATAGCGCCGAATGCTGCGATGACGTAGGCTCCTCGTACCAACCATGAATCCCAATTTGGTCTTAGTATCACATAGAGAAATCTACCAGGGCGATCGAGGTCCATCACCAGCAATACCCCGGTTACACCAAGCATCGCCATGACAAAGATCATCACCGAAGTGATTGGAATATGCACCAATAATTCACTGCCTAACAATAGGTCGAGCATGCAGAGGATGTAAAATCCAGCGGCCATGGCTTTGGTGATGATATAGCCGGCGACCTCGCCATCCCAGAGAATGCCCTTCGATGGTTGGTCATATGCCCGCTTTGCTTTCGGTGATTGGTTAGCAAGTTGTGCCGCGACGTCGCGAATTATGGCCTGATCGCGTGGATTTGCCTCCTTTGCCTTCATTTCTAGTGCGAGTTGCACAATCATCGAAGGCGTATCGGCAGCATCGAGACGCTTGTCGGCATATTTGGCGAAGTGACCGACTCCAGCCGCTTGTTCAGTCCAGACATATGCTCCTCTCTCAGTGGCACTTGGGTCGAGCATCTCTTCACTGGCCTCGACATAGTAGAGATTGGGTTTGGTTCCCGCTTCAGGTTTGCGCACCTTTACCTCGTGTTCCTTGATACGTAGCGATATTTTCGAATCGGGGTCATCCAGATCTCCGCTGATGATGGATTCGGTCGGGCAGACGATGACACAAGCTGGCTCATATGAGTTTTCGATGCGATGAGCACAATAATTGCACTTGGCAGCGGTTCCGGTATCTGGGTTGATGTAAAGGGCGTCATAAGGGCACGCTTGCATACATGCCTTACAGCCTATACAACGCGCGTCATCGAAATCGACAATGCCATCATCACGGGTGAAAAGAGCGGTAGTAGGGCAAATTGTTGTGCATGGGGCATCCTCACAGTGATTGCAACGGTGGACACTGAATTCACGGGTGGAATCAGGATAGGTTCCGCTCTCGATGTACTTGACGTGGGTGCGGTTGACCCCGATTGGCACATCGTGTTCCGACTTACAAGCGACGGTGCAAGCATGGCAGCCGATACAGGTGCGATTGTCAATAACGAAGCCGTAGTTAACCATGCATCCTCCTCCCTCATGCGTCCGAAGCAGAGGCAGCACATTGATGCTTGCCTCCGTCGTCTGTATTTGCAACTTTCACGACTATGTAAAATCCGTAGTGAGATGTCTTGGGAGAAGCATTGATGTGCTACTATCCATTCCCATGTGACATGAGCACAGGAATGATAGTCGGAATAATCGGCTCAGTGGTCGCAGTAATCATTTTGATTTGGTTCATTAGCACGTGGAACCGTCTGGTGAGGTTGGAAGAAAACGCCAATAAGTCATGGGCTGATATCGACGTCTTACTCAATCAACGCTACGATATGATTCCCAATTTGATTGGCATTGTCAAAGGCTATGCCAAGCACGAGCGGGAGATTTTTGAACAATTTGCTCAGGCACGTCAGGCTGCAGCAGGTGCACTGTCGCGCGGCGATGTCAAAGGCGTCGGTGCGGCTGAAGGAATGCTCGCCGGCATGATGCCGCGCATCAACATGGTTGCCGAGCAATATCCGGAGTTGAAAGCCGATGCAAATTTCCTCGACCTTCAGAAGCAATTGGTCTCGATTGAGAATCAGATATCGGACCGCCGAGAATTCTACAATGCTAGTTCGACCAATTGGAATGCCGCAATCCAGATGATTCCAACCAGTATCGTCGCCGGAATGAAGGGTGCAAACCGCAGAGATCTATTCGAGGTCGTCGACCAAACGGTTCGTGCTGCGCCAAAGATAGAATTCTGATCAAAGCCCAGCTGCGATTAGCGGTGCCGCGATCCATGCTCCGGCCATCGAGCCGAGGTTGGTCAGAGAGGTTACCAATAATACCCGGCCTGCTCGATTGCTCCAGAATAATTTCAAACTATCCAATTTTAGGAATTCCTGCAGATCTTCTGCCGTTGGTTCCCTTAGTTTCATTTGCGCATAACCGGCGAACCAACCCGCGGCTAGCATCGGGTTCAGCGAGGTTATCGGGCTGGCTAGTGCGGCGACGAGGACTGCGATTGGATGGCCGCCAGCTATTGCACAAAGCAAGGCTGCAGCGATTGCATTGGCTGCTAACCAGATAGCTCCTGCTGTGAATAACGCTTCCCGCTCACCTTGGTATAGCAACCAAGCCATCAGGCTAAAGACCGCAATTGGCAGCAGCCATGGAATGGATTTGGCTAGTGGCCCCTTCTTGGCAAGGGTGTCTAGTTCTTGACGACGGTCGACGATTTCGTCACTTTGGAGGATTTTGGCAACGCCTTGTAAGTGCCCCGCCCCCAATACCGCCAACACCTTCTTCTCCGCCGAAATCGCCGAAATTCCACTTGCGATATATTCGTCTCTTTCATCGATTAACACAGTTCCAGCACCGGCTGAAATCTCACGAAATTCCTCGAGCAGTGACGAGAGCAAATCTTGGTCTGCTAGCATCTCCTCTAGGTCGAAATCTTCCTCTACTTCCTCCTCGCCGAGTAGAGAGTATAATAGGCGTATTTTTTCGCGCAAACCCATCTTTTTCCACGCCCTTCGCAGGGTGGTTTGAATATCCCTGTCGACCAAAACGATTTCGAGTTCTCGCGCTTCAGCCTCTTTTACAGCAGCCATCAATTCAGCGCCGGGCTGAATATTCTCGTCCATGCCCATCCGTCTCTGTTCTGCTGCGAGAAGTGATTGAATCAATACCAACGGCGCCTTACCTTCTTTGATCACTTTGAGTAAGCCCTCTTTGTCCAGACGTCTGTCCTCAGCGAGGGCTTTGTATCGCGACCGACATAATTCAACTGCGATGACATCGGGTTGAAACTCCTCGATGTGTTGCTTGACCGCAGCGACACTAGCACTAGCGACGTGAGCTGTGCCCAATAGTCGAATTCGATTGTCGATATCGATTATCGGTGCCTCACTCATTTCTTCACTTCCAATAAAGTGCTAAAAACCGTAGCGAAATCCACGTGTTCTCTAATATCGTGAACCCTGAGGATGTCGATGCCTTTGAGTTGGGCGAATGCGGCAACACCAAGGCTTCCTGCCAACCTGTCTTCTGAATCATCTTGGTTGCATATTTGGCCGATCATCGATTTTCGCGAAACACCCCACAGCAGGGCGAACCCCTCCTCTCCTCGCAAGGATTGGAAGCCTCGCAATAACTCGATATTATGTTGAAGATCTTTGCCAAAGCCAATGCCCGGGTCTAGGCAAATCAATTCTTTGCGATGGCCTGCAGCGATTAATCGCCGGGCTGTATCGAGCAATTCAGCGCTAACTTGGCGACAGACATCATCGTATCCGGGTGAATTCTGCATCTCCTCTGGAGTGTTCAACATATGCATAATGCAAACCGCAACCCCACTTTGCAATACCAATTCAAACATCAGTGGGTCTCGCAAGCCGCTGACATCATTGATCATTTTAGCGCCGACATCGATAGCAGCCCGGGCTACCTGATGATTCCGGGTATCGATTGAAACCGGTCCGTGTTTGGATAATTCTTCGACCAAAGGAATAACCCGTGCTAATTCCTCTTCAATACTGATGGGCAAAGCCCCAGGTCTTGTCGATTCGCCACCGATATCGACCCAGTCAGCCCCGGCTGCAAAATGAGCAAGTCCCTCTTCTAGCCCGCCGCCACAGCTGGATTTGTGAAATGAATCCGGTGTTGCATTGACTATTGCCATCAGCAATGGTCGACCGCTCACTGACGCTAGTAGAGCCCCACGGCTGGACTCGTGCCCTCCAAAGTTCTGCATACCGAAGCGTCGGTTGCGACAGGGTTTATGAGATGAGAGGTTTGAGAGCGTCCCATGTCTGAGTCTGTAATTGCAGATGGAGAGGAGATTGCCGAGGATGAAATCCTCGATATTCCTACGCCTTCTGAAGAGCAGATGGAATTGGCAGAGAAGATTATTTCACGGCTTGACCCAAAAGATCGCTCTTCTATTGGCGAGATGATTCACTCTCGTGCACGATGGTGTGGTGGCATACTCGCAGCATGGGCGGTTTTCTGGTGGTTGACGGTATTGAGGCCGGAAGAGGATTATAGCGTGGCGACTTCGATTTTCTTCGGCCCTGATTTCATGACCGTAACCATTCTCGTGCCGTGTTTGATTTTCGTCGGTTCAATCCTATCGGATTTCAGCCGAGAATTGGGGCAATTATTTCCTGGACTGGTTTCGGGAGTGATGTTTGTGTTGTCTATTCTATATGTGTTTGAGCCAGCGGTGATGGGCTTTGTCGGTGAAGTGTTGACCCCGGCGGAGGGGATGTGGCGTTTTGCCCGACTAGCCTTGCTTTCGGCAACTGTTTATGCTGCGGCAAAGTTGTTGATAGATGCGGTTTTACTGGGTTGGGTTAAGCGATTGATGGAAAACCATCCCTCTATTCAATTCAATGAGCCAAGCGTACCAGAGCCTGAGCCAGAAAACGAGCCAGTTCTTGAGAGCGAGGCTTGAAACGAGAAATCATCTGGCCCGGCCATGGGCGAAAGAGTCGAGGTGCTCCGATGGGGTTACCGCAAGGGTCGTGATCCACGCATCACCACCCATCTCGGATTGGTCGCCAGAGCCCTTGGCGCTGACGCCTTTACCTTAGCCGGTGAAGGCGACGAGGAATTATTGGAAAATCTACAATCTGTCTGCACACGTTTCGGCGGGGAGATCGAGACCGCCCACGTCTCTGGGCTCAGTCATTTACGCCAGCACGTAGAGTCTGGCGGGGTCGCGGTCCATCTGACCATGTACGGTCAACCCTATCGTCAAGCGATTCCTCAAATCCGGCGTGATCGTCCTCTGTTGATTGTGGTCGGCGGCGCCAAAGTGCCGGCAGAGGTTTTCAAGACCTGTCAATACAATATCGGGGTGGGCAATCAACCTCATTCCGAGGTAGCTGCGCTTGCCCTCTTCATGGATGAGTGGTTTGGTGGGGGTGCAGCCGAGCGTTCATTCCCCCAAGCCCAATTGATTATCGAAGGTAGTAACCAAGGGAAAATCGTTCACGACCTCGGGCGCGAAGAAGAATGATTAGTCGTTCTTTAGCAGTGATTCGCTGGCCAATGATTATGGAAGTTATCTGACCACGAACTTTGATGACGGGGTATGGTGTTTCAAATGGCCATGCTCCTTTGCTGCCAGATGCTTGTGAAATCCTACTGCAAGATCGTGATTTTGAGGAGGCGGAAGGCGATGGGGTTTTGCTATTAGCAGATGGTGGAATCTACCGTGGAACCCTATTCGGTGCGAGGGCAATCGGCGAGGGTGAATTGGTTTTTACAACCGGTATGACCGGCTATCAAGAGAGCCTTACCGACCCATCCTTCGCCGGACAAATCCTAACTTTTACCTATCCGATGATCGGCAATTACGGCATCCATTACAACCGTTCTGAATCAGGTGGGGTTTGGCCGAGAGGAGTGGTCGTGCGCAGCGCGATGAAACAGCCAGACCACCGCGATAGCATCGCCAGCGTCGGTCGCTTTTTGGCTGCATTTGGTGTGCCGGGAATCGAGAATGTCGACACGAGATCAATCACTCGACGGGTAAGGGAATTGGGAACCGTACTCTGTGTCTTTGGCCCAGCTGAAGATGAAGAGGAATTGCGGGAAAGATTGGCTGTCTTACGCTCGCCTGAACTCGACGACCTCGTCGACCTTGTCTCGGTAAATGATGCTGTGATTCTCAATCCGGATGCCAGTGATGAATTCGGCCGGCTATTGCCGCGCATCGCCGTACTTGATTGTGGTATCAAATACAATATTCTGCGTAGTTTGTGCCGATATTTCGAAGTCATCTGGTGTCCGCCAAATATCGCCTTTGAATCGATCGAGCAATTGGGTGCTCAAGCACTATTCTGCTCCAATGGCCCTGGCGACCCGGCCCATCCGGGAATGGCAAGCCAAGCGCGTGACTGCCTTGCAGAAGCGATTAGGAAAAAATTGCCGGTGATGGGTATTTGTCTTGGCCATCAATTGCTTGGTCTATCCAGTGGTTTGCCGACCTACAAAATGCGCTATGGTCACCGGGGGGCCAATCAACCGGTTGTGGATTTGCAAAGCGACCAAGTTTGGATAACCAGTCAAAATCACGGCTTTGCCGTCGCTGACCCCGATGCGGGAATGCTTGCTGCTCATCCTCTTGTAGTAGAATCACAAGCGGTAGCGAATCTACATGGTAACGAGGTTATCGTGCGTTATATCAATGCTAATGACAAGACGGTCGAGGGTCTAGATGTCGTCGGCGCACCGGCTTTTTCAGTGCAATTCCATCCCGAGGCTTGCCCAGGGCCTCATGATGCCTATGCTCTTTTTGCTCGTTTCAAGGACATGGTTGAATCCTATATCGAGGGTGGTGTGTAAATGCCTAGGCGCGAGGATATCCACACGATATTGGTGCTTGGTTCAGGTCCGATAAAAATTGGCCAAGCAGCCGAGTTCGATTTTTCGGGCTCACAAGCGGTCAAGGCTCTAAGGGAGGATGGTTACGAGGTCATCTTGGTAAATTCAAACCCGGCGACCATCCAAAACGATCCTGAAATGGCTGATAAGGTCTACATCGAACCCTTGCTCGCCAGCACCGTAGAGAGTATTCTACGCAAGGAAAAACCCGACGCACTATTGGCGGGAATGGGCGGTCAAACCGCATTGAATATCGCTAGTGAGTTGGCCCATGGCGGCATACTTGAGGAGTTAGGTGTGGAATTAATCGGCTCGGATCTAGATGCGATCGACAAGGCTGAAGACCGTCAATTATTCAATCAGGTCTGTGAGTCGATAGGCTTGTCGATCTCCGATTCACGGGCTTGCCACAACATGGAGGAGATATTGGCTGCGGCTGAGGAGATTGGCACTTGGCCATTGTTGATTCGTCCGGCATTCACCCTCGGTGGATTGGGTGGGGGTACTGCTTACGATACTGGTCAATTGGTGGAGATCGCCAGTTTGGGTTTGCGCAATTCGCATATTGGTCAGGTGTTGATCGAGGAATCGATTATCGGCTGGCAAGAATTCGAGTACGAAGTAATGCGTGATGGTGCCGATAATTGTATCATCGTCTGTACGATGGAGAATATCGACCCGATGGGAGTCCATACCGGAGAATCGGTAGTGATTGCGCCGATTCAATCGCTGTCGGATAGCGACCATCAAATGCTTAGGGATGAGGCACTTGCTCTTATCAGAGCCTTGGATATCAGAGGTGGCTGCAATGTTCAATTCGCCTTTAATCAATTCACTGGTGAGGCGAGGGTAATCGAAGTCAACCCGCGCGCTTCACGCTCTTCGGCATTGGCTAGCAAAGCAACCGGCTATCCAATCGCCAGAATGGCAGCAAAGATAGCGGTCGGGTATAACTTGGGGGAATTGCCCAATCCGATAACCGGAGAAGGCACTACAGCGGCTTTTGAGCCGACCTTGGATTATTGCGTCATCAAAATCCCACGCTGGCCATTCGATAAATTTCGTACCGCAGACCGCACCCTCGGCACCTCGATGAAATCGACTGGAGAAGTAATGGCAATCGGTCGTAATTTTGAAGAGGCCTTCCTCAAAGCTTGGTCGAGTTTAGAGCAGGGCTGTCCGCATCCCCGCCCACTGACTAGAGCTGATGAATCCGATGGTGAGGGCATGTTTGCTCGGGCGACTGAGAAACTTCCAGACCGAGTTTTAGTCGACTGGCTTCGAATTGCTACCGACCGGAGGATGGGTGCACTAATCGAGGCATTCCGTCGTGGTTGGAGTGTGGAGCAGATTCATGAAATCACCCGTATCACCCGCTGGTTCCTCTATGGTTTCGAAAATATCGCCCGCATCGAAGGAGAGATTCAATCTTTTTCCGGCGGCATCGCAGCACTTGAGGCCAAGGAGTTGCTAGCATGGAAAAGCCGTGGTTTTAGCGATGGACATATCGTCGATGCAATGGCTGATTTCCCTGCAGAGGGTATCTCCTCCCTTGATCAGGGAAGGGACGAAGAGGCATTGATGAGTCGACGCCATGCGCTTGGCATTCATCCGCGTTATCGGATGGTCGATTCATGTGCTGCCGAATTCGCGGCAAAAACCCCCTATTATTATTCGACATATGAACCTCACAGCGAACGGGGAGTGGATTCACTTCCCGATCTCGAATCCCGAGAAAAGCTACGCCAAGTCGTTCTCGGCAGTGGTCCAATCCGCATTGGACAGGGAATCGAGTTCGACTACGGTTGTGTCCACGCGGTGATGGCGATTCGCGAAGCGGGCATGGATTCGATACTCATCAATAATAATCCCGAGACGGTCTCAACCGATTTCGACACCTCTGACCGTCTCTATTTCGAGCCTTTAACCCTTGAATATATTACCGAGGTATTGTTGAGAGAGCAAGCGCACGGTATCCTATTACAATTCGGCGGACAAACGGCTATCAACGTCGCCTTGCCCTTGGAAAAGCGTTTGCGAAACATCGAGGATATTGCGGTTGTGATGCTTGGCACCAGTTGCGATGCCATCGATGAGGCCAGCGATCGAGCACGCTTCGAATCATTCGCCGCTCGAATCGGATTGTTGATGCCCGATGGTGAGACCTGCAGCAATGCCGTTGATATACGCAAATCTGCGGCTCGAATCGGCTTTCCAGTATTGATTAGACCGTCATATGTTCTCGGTGGCAGAGGCATGGAAATACTCGGTAATCAAAAGCAATTGGACGCATACCTCGCCGAGGCATATCTGGCAAGCGACCGACCACTTTTGGTCGATGAATACCTTGGTGAGGCCATCGAATTGGATGTAGATGCGGTTTGTGATGGTGAAGAGGTATTGATCGGTGCGGTGATGGAGCATCTCGAAGAGGCGGGTATTCACTCTGGGGATTCAACTTGCTTTATCCCAACTCAGAACATAGATTCACAGATGATTGAACTTATAGAACAGCAGACTAGGGCGATAGGACTGGGTTTGGGAATCATTGGCTGTTATAATATTCAATTCGCGATTAAAGGACCTAAACTATACGTGCTTGAGGTCAATCCTCGCAGCAGTCGCACGGTGCCATTCGTCGCAAAGTCGACTGGGTTACCCCTCGCCCGTATCGCTGCCCGCTGTACCTTGGGTATCAGATTAGCAGAGCAGGAGATCCCTACTGCGGTCAGCGGCCAAGTATGCGTAAAAGCCCCGGTATTCCCCTTCATCCAATTACCGGGTCTTGACCCAGCGCCTGGTCCCGAGATGAAGTCGACAGGAGAGGTATACGGTTGTGATTTACGTGCAGATGTCGCTTACCTAAAGGCGAGATTAGCTACCGAAGTACCCGTTGCCTCCGATGGCGGTGCTTACCTGACGGTTAGAGACGGAGCCAAGCAGGGTTTGTGTGAGCCCGCTCATGAGTTGATTGCACTCGGCTTCAACCTATACGCAACCTCTGGTACCGCTGATGTCTTGCGGGCTGATGGTGTGGTGGTGGAAACGGTTTATCGTATCGCTGAGAGAAAGCATCCAGATGCCCTCGATCTAATGCGTAAAGGTGCGGTTTCATTCATCGTCAACGTGCCAACCATCAGTGGTGGCGCGGTAAGGGATGGCAATATGATGCGCCGATTAGCGGTCGAGTTGAACATTCCTTTCGTAACCACGATGAGTGGGGCTCGCATGGAAGTCGCAGCGATTAGAGCCAGACAAGAGTGTGACCTAGAGCCGATGATGCTCAAGGTCAATTATTAGTTCAACAGGCATCGAAGGCTGAGATGATATAATCGGTCAGAGGGCTGGTCGTAGCCAATTCATTGACGCCATCATGGCCGAGGGCGGCATAATCCCTGACAATATCCTGAATTCGCACATTTCCTTTTGAGGAGCGCGCGACTATTGTCTTTGGTTTGAGCACTTTGCCGGTGCCGTGTGGGTCGTAGATGGTATCTAGGGCTTCGGCGAGGAACCAGTCGGCTTTATCGGCCGGGTCGCCTTCGAAGGTCCTCTTTGGTGTCTTGGCTGCAAACATCCCTCCAGCCTTCTTTTTTGGCTGTGACTTTGCTTTGGATTTTGCTTTGGACTTCGCCGCGGCTTTCTTCTCTGGCTTCTCCGCAGGAGTCGAACTAGAATCACCGGATTCGCGCTCGGAGAATTCTTCCTCCAATTCCATGCGAACCTCTTTT
>Ga0066376_10002472_pt1 | contig 17187 bp, 14 predicted proteins | sample Knorr_S15_td_Bot_FD_77009 | JGI IMG/M metagenome (GOLD analysis project Ga0066376, IMG submission 77009) | Marine microbial communities from Southern Atlantic Ocean transect - Knorr_S15_td_Bottom_ad_5009_LV_A | ecosystem: Environmental > Aquatic > Marine > Oceanic | place: Southern Atlantic... | reverse complement strand
TGCACTATCAAAGGCAACATTTCATCATCAGGGGCGCGCATCTACCACATTCCCGGCGCACAGCATTACGACCGCACCAAGATCACCACCGCGAAGGGTGAACGCTGGTTCTGTAGCGAGTCTGAGGCGGTGGCGGCGGGATGGCGGAAGTCGAAGCGTTGACCAACGAGATTGATGTGTAGCGTCCCTGCTAGTCTTGATACTAAATCACGGCGAGCACCGGCTCCAGAGACCATCGTGCCATTAGACCAAAGGCCGGTCATGCACTAACATTCAAACTGGACCTCTCAAAGGGGGCTGACCGGGGTGGGAACTGGTGGAAACGCACATGCTGGACAGCAATGAAGCGGCGCGGGGACTAGTGGAAAGCCTTGGCGGCAAAGTCATAGCCCGTGAAGAGTTCCCGGATGGTCAACTCCGAAACGTTTACGCGGTTCCCAATTCTTCGTCCGAAGCAACATAGGATCGACGGGTTTCACGGTGGTTCTGATGTCCGCTTCTGGCTATTAGCGGACATTATGGCACTTGGTGATTTACTTCCGCTCTACCCCCGAAGCGGACATTCGGAGGGTAGTCGCGGAATGTCCGTTAATGACCCGAAGCGGACATCGCGCGGCTTGATATTCGCCTCAGTTTACGACGTCAAATCACCCCGACTGCAGCCCAAACCTAACATTCGGCCCGGACCACATTTCGGGAGTCAGGTCACGCCAATTCCTCTCACTCGGCCCGGACCACTTTTAGGGGGGCAGGTCACAGATCTTCAACTTGTCGTAACTACAGTGGGAATCGGATGTACATCATCACTGCCAGGCGGATAACTTCTGGTGATGTCTTGAAATATTGGAAAGGGTTTTTCATCCAACGACGCTAGGATCAGCCCCCGACAGCTCAAGCGATTTTCCTCTGACAATGCTCGAAATAGCCCTATGGCCTGAGCCCTGCAAGCCATTCCGCAAAGGCCAGGGATACGGATCTTTCAGGTTTATCGCGTGGCCACATCAGGTAGTAACCGTAGCCATCAAGAGCGATATCGAACGGCGCGACGAGTTTTCCGGAAGCCCGTTCATCGCTAACCAGATCGTCGGCCAGCACAACGCCCTGGCCATCGATCGCCGCCTGGATTCGAACATTCGGGTCGCTTATGGTCTGTCCGGGACCAACCGCGTCCTCGGGAACCCCCACTTTCTTGAGCCATTCGGGCCAAAGGTCGACGTTTTTCTGGTCGCGAAGCAGGACGTGACGGCTTAGATCGGACGGTTTGTGGATCGGATCGGCGCCTTCCAAAAGCTTGGGGCTGCATACCGGTATCATCGGCATTTGTAACAGCAGTCTGGCCTGGAACCCGGGCCAGGGCACTTTGCCCCACCAGATCACGAAATCAACATTGTCAATCTTGAAGTCTGGCGCGTTGACCGAATGCTGCAGGTTCAGCTTCATCTCCGGTTGGTGGTGCAGTAATTCATTCAGGTGCCGCGAAAGCCAACGGGTGGTGACATATGTACTGACAGCGACTGTCAGGGTTTCGTCATCCCGTGGCGCGATCAGAGCGCCGATCTCACCCGACAGGTCGAGGAACGCGCGGTGGGTTACGGTCAGCAACCGTTCGCCTTGCGCGGTCAATGCGACTTGGCGAATCCTACGCTCAAACAGTTTGACGCCGAGCCGGCTCTCGAGCTGGCGGATCTGATAACTGACGGCACCCTGGGTGACGCCAAGCTCCACCGCCGCCCGTGTGAAACTGAGATGGCGGCCGGCCGCTTCAAACGCACGCAGACTGTTAAGCGGTGGAAGGATATCGAACAAATTTCACCTATACATTAATAAATTTAATTCATCATTCAAAAATTCTCGTTTGTAAAGGTCGGTTTTTATTGAGATACATTAAGTTTGTTATTCCTTGATGGAACAAAACACTGTTGCGGCCGGGTTGGTGGCGGCGATGAAGAGCGGGAGCGCGGTATGCGGAACCTCACTACGGATCAGAATAATTCACCAATGGCGACGGCATTCGGCTCCGACAAGGTGATCGATCGAAAAACCCTTAAACCGTTCGTCAAGCGCGACGATCGTCACGGTTTGATCAATCTTGCCGGCCACGGCGCAGCACTGGGCGCCACGGGATATCTGCTCGCCCTGTCCCTCGGCTCATGGTGGGTGGTGCCGGTCATGTTGGCCCATGGTTTCGTCATGGCGTTGCTGTTCGCGCCCGCCCATGAATGCAGCCATGGCACCGCGTTCCGCAGCCGTTGGCTCAACGAGACCGTTTTCTGGATGGTTTCGCTGATCTATCTGGTGCCGCCGACATTTTTCCGCTACGCCCATGCGGCGCACCATACCTACACGCAAATCCGCGGTAACGATCCGGATATGATCATGCCGCGCGAGCCCCATCTCAGGCATTATCTCGTCTATGTCTCGGCGCTGCCGTTCTGGAGGCGCAACATCGGCTGGTACCTGAGCCACGCCGCTGGCCGCATCGATCCGGCGCAGCGCCATTTCGTGCCCGAGACAGAGCTCTCTCGCGTTGTCTTTGAGGCCCGCTTGATCATCGCGCTCTATGCGGGGATCGCCGCCGCCGCCGTCTACTTCGGAAGCTGGGCGCCGGTGATCTTCTGGATTTTACCGCGCCTCGTGGGCGAACCGTTCATGCGTTGGGTTCGCGTCGCCGAACACGCAGGCTGCGCTGAGAGCGGCGATCTCAGCGATAACACCCGCACCACGCGCGCCCCCGGCTGGCTGCATTTCCTATACTGGAACATGTCCTACCATGCCGAACACCATATTGCGCCGATGGTCCCATTCCATGCGCTGCCCCGCTTGCACGAAACCGTGCGCGATTCGCTGTTCCCTGTCGCCGATGGGTATTTCCAGGTTCACGCCGGCGTTCTGCGCCAACTGATCCGCAATGGCCGGGAAGCGCGGAACCAAGGCGCCGGCGCGACGGTTTAATTCAACAAACTTATACACCAAGAGGGACGGGTTCATGTCCGAGCAGTGGCATGATGTATGCGGTGTCGATGAGGTCGACGAGGAAGATCTGATCGGCGTTAGGGTCGATGGCGTCTGTGTCGCAATCTACAACATCAACGGCGAATTCTTCGCGACGAGCAATATCTGCACCCACGAGCATGCGCTGCTCTCGGAGGGGTTCGTCATCGACGATGTCATCGAATGCCCGCTGCATCAGGGCCGATTCCAAATCCGGACCGGCAAGCCGGGCGGCGCGCCTGTTTCGACAGCGCTGAAAACATTTCCGCTCAAGCGCCAGGGCGATCGCCTGCTCGTCTGCCTCGGTTGAAGAGCGGGCCCGGAGGAAAGGATTGAACCATGGCAAAGCTGACGGTCAAAGATCTACAGGACGGTAAGGGAGATCGGCAGTTCACCTTTGTCCAGGTGACGCGCCGGCAAGAGGCCATCGCCGCCGCCGAGGCGGGGATGGACATGATCGGCACCGGATGGATCGATGGCCGCAAGGAGATCGCCGGAGCCGTGCCACAGACTCATTTCGCCTACGGCCTGCAATATGGCCATCACGCCTCGGCGGTCGAAGCGCTTCGCGCCGCGTTCTCGGCTCTTGCCGTCGGCGCTCACTCGATTTACTGCCCGATGAGCCCAAACGTCATCGAAGTGCTTGCCCGCGAGGGCGTCCCGGTTATAGCTCATGTCGGTTTGGTGCCGCCGAAGGCGACCTGGACCGGCGGCATGCGCGCGGTCGGCAAGACCGCCGATCAGGCCGTCCGTATTTATCGTGAGATCAAGGCTTACGAGAGCGCGGGCGCATTCGCGGTCGAGATTGAGGTCGTGCCGTACAGGGTCGCGGCCGAAATCAGCAGGCGCACGTCGCTGTTGACGGTCTCCCTCGGCGCCGGGGCGGGATGCGACATCCAGTATCTGTTCTCAGCCGACCTGCTTGGCGACAACCCCGGGCATATCCCTCGCCACGCCAAGACATATCGTGACTTCACCGCCGAGCGGGCGCGGCTGCAGCGCGAACGTATCGACGCCTATCGGGAATACATCGCCGATGTCACGAGCGGTGCATTTCCGGCTTCCCGCCACACGGTCAAAATCGCCGGCGACGAGTATGAGGCATTTCTTGAAACGCTCGAAGGATAAGAGCCGACCGGGTGCGTTTCTCAACCGGTTCGCTGGCCGTCGGCAATCAGGCATATCATTTCGAACATCATCGCCGCCGACAGATGGGCGGTCATTTTGTTAGCCTGGTCCTTGGTTGGCATCAGGCAGACAACATCGCCGCCGATAATGTCAAGGCCACGCATGCCGCGCAGGATATGTAGCACGTCCCGTTGCCACAGCCCTTCCGTACCAACTTCAAGATTGGCCACCCCCGGCGCGACGGTGGTGTCGAAACAATCGAGATCGAGCGTGATATAGAGCGGCATGTCGCCGACCCGCCGGCGAACGATTTCGACGACCGCTTGCGGCCCGATTTCACGATAACGATCAATGTCGATCACCTCGTAACCGAGATCGCTGCTCGTCTTGGTCCAGTCGAGCGTTCGCGGGTTTCCACGAATGCCGACCTGTGTGCTGCACGTCGCGTCAACATGGCCACCGCGCACCAGATAGGCGGCCCAATGCGCCGCCGACTTATAGGCGCCGAGAAAATGCGGTATCTGCTCGAAGGCGTCTGTGTGGGCGTCGAAGTGGAGCAAGGCCACCTCGCGCCCGCCCGATAGTTTGCCATGCTCGCCACCCAGAGCCTGAAGAATGCCGCCCGTAATGGAGTGGTCACCACCGATGGATACCGGGCGAACGCCCGACGCATCGATTTTTCCGTAGAAGGAGGTGATACGTTCAATGCACTTCTCGTTGTCATTGGCTTCCGGCAACGGCACGTCGCCGAGGTCGGCGACCCGGCAGGCTTCCCACGGGTCAAGCATGAAGGGCACATGGACACGCCGCGACCAGGCTGACACATCGCGCACGGCGCGTGGCCCAAGATGCTGGTCCCGTTCGGTGGTTCCGTTGCCGGTGCTGTGCGGCACGCCGACCAGGGCGATATCGCAATCCGCCGGATCGGATATGATGGGACAGCGAAACAGGCTCGGGATTCCCCACCAGTAGAGCGAGGACAACATCAGTTCGTCGTCGGGCGTCAATTCATCGGACATCATAATTATTCCTTCCACATATCCCGGTCATTTACGCTCTCGCCTTAATCTAGGCTAACGGGCCGGTTTCCGTGTCCTCACGGATCATGCCTAGAATCTCATCTTTTCATTTTCTGGGTCGTACCGACAGCTTTCGACTACCCGGGCGTTAACGCGCTCGCCAAGCATCAGCACTTCGAGTTGGCAGTCGATGGCGACGAATCGAGGGTCGACAAACCCCATGGCGAGGTTTTCGCGGACCCGGTGGCCGTAAGCGGCGGATGTCACCGCACCGACCACATCGTCGCCTACGATGATCGAATCGCCGGGATGTGCCGGCGCGCTGTCGCTGTCGATCACCAGGGAGACGAATTTCTTCCGCAGGCCCTTTCCGAGCTGCGCTTCGAGCCCCGCTTTGCCCGGAAAGTCCGGCTTGCTGAGATCAACGAAGCGGTCCAATGCGCTTTCCATGGGGTTGAATTCGGTAATCAAGTCGGCCTTCCAGTGACGGTAGCCCTTTTCCATGCGCATGGATTCGGTGGCGTAGAGGCCGAACCGGCCAAGGCCGAAGGCTTCGCCCGCCTCAGTCAGAATCTCGTAGGCGAGAGTGAGCTGCTCCATGGGAAAATGCAACTCCCACGCCAGTTCGCCCGAGAAGCTGACCGACATGGCCATGGCCTCGGCATGGCCAATCGAGCAGGGCCGAACCGAAAGCCACGGGAATGCCTCCTTTGACCAATCGGTGCGTGGGCTGACGGATGCAAGAAGCTCTCGCGACCTTGGGCCGGCAACCACCAGGGTCTGGTGCGAAATGATGAGTTTTTGCATGGCAACGCCGTCGGGCTTGCGCGCCATGAGCCAGTCCCAATCGTGAACTTCGGCGGCGGCTGCCGAGCCCCACCAGATCCGTTCGTCGTCGAGTTTGGCGAGCGTCGCCTCACCCAGAATATTACCTTTATCGGTCAGGAAATACCCTAGCCCGACCTTGCCGACCTTCTTCGCTATACGCCCGCAAAACAGGCTGTTCAGCCAATCGGCGGCACCGGCGCCGGTTATCTCGAAGCGGTTGAAGCCGGAGATCTCCATGATCCCGACCCGCTCCTGCACGCAAGCCACCTCGTCTGCGACAACGCTTTTTGTTGGGGTAAATCGGAACGCGTGTTGGTCAACGAAATCGGCGGAGGGCTTGAAGAACAACGCGCGCTCCCAGCCGTTGACCACGCCGAAGTGAGCCCCCTCGGCGGCCAGAACCGGGGTGAGCGGCGTGGTCTTTGCCGGGCGGCCCGCGGGACGGTATTCATGGGGCCTATGGAAGCGGAACTCGTTGCGGTAATCCTCAATCGCCTTTAGGGCCGTATATTCACTGTTGGCGTAGCGGGTGAAACGACGCGGATCGAGGCACCAGGTGTCGTAACAGGCCTCGCCGTGGACGATCTGCTGGGCCAGCAGCCAGCCATGGCCGCCGCCTTCGCCGAGGCCTGCGCGCAGTCCCGTGATGCACCATGCGTTTTGCCTGCCCGGTATCGGCCCGACCAGCGGGTTGCCGTCGGGTGTGTAGGTGATCGGCCCGTTGACGATAGATCGGATGCCGGCCTCGGTCAGGCAGGGCAGGCGGGCAAAGGCGCCTTCCATCACATCCATGCAGCGGTCGAGATCGTCCGGGCAGAGAGCGCTGGTGAAGCCCGGGTCGATGCCGTCGAGCCCCCAGGTCTTGCAGCCCTGTTCGTAGAATCCGACCAGCAGGCCATGTTGGTCCTGGCGCGAATAGAAATCATCGGTCGGGCAGCGGATCAACGGCACGCGATGGTCCAGCGCCTCGATCTCCCTGATCGGTTCGGTCAGTAAATATTGATGCTCCATGGATACGACGGGATGAACGATGCCCATCATGGCGCCAATCTCGTTGCACCGGTAACCGCCGGCATTGACGATATGTTCAGCCGTGATATCGCCCTGATCGGTATGGACAATCCACTCGCTGTTTGTTTTTTGCGTTAATCCCGTAACCGGGTTGTGGCGGTAAATTTCGGCCCCGCGGCGCCGGGCTCGCCGGGCAAGGGCCTGACACAACTGAACCGGGTCGATATCGCCATCCAGCGGATCCCAGAGCGCGCCGAGCAAGCCGTCCGTAGTGATAAGCGGATGCCGCCGCCGGCATTCCGCCGCATCGATAATTTGGAAATTGACCCCCATGCCCTTCGCCAAAGAGAGGAAATGATTGTAGCCGTCCAGGTGATCCTGGGTGCCGGCGAAACGCATGCCGCCGTCGCCCCGGTGGTAGTTGATCGGATAGTCTGGATCGCCAGCCAGTTCCCCATAGAGTTTGATCGAGTGGGATTTCAGACCGACCATGGTCTGGTTGACGCCGAAGCTCGTCACCTGTGCTGCCGAATGCCAGGTCGTGCCCGATGTCAGCTCGTCGCGCTCGACCAGAACCACATCGGACCATCCTTCCAGGGTCAGGTGGTAAAGAGCCGAGCACCCAGCGATCCCGCCGCCAATCACAACCACCCGTGCATGGGATTTCACAACAACGCCCTCCCAGCGTTTCCTCAAACTAAAATTGTTCGTAATCGACCGGTTGGTTGCGATCCAGATCTCGCTCGACGCTCGGCATGGGGTATTTGAGCCCGGTAGCGCAATTGTAGAGAACGACTCGTTCGTTGGCGCCGATACGGCCATCCTTCATCCCCTGTTCGTAGGCCGCGAATGTCGCCGCACCCTCGGGGCATAGAAGGACACCCTCGTCGTATGCCACTCGGTTGCGGGCCGCGAGTATGGCATCGTCGTCGACCGCGATAGCGAAGCCGCCCGATTGGCGGACGGCGCGGAGGATCAGAAAGTCGCCTACCGCGATGGGAACCCGGATGCCGGCGGCAAAGGTGTGGGCATTCTCCCACAGCGGCGCATGCTCTTCGCCGTCTTCGAAGGCCTTGACGATGGGCGCGCAGCCGCTCGCCTGAACCGCCACCATGCGGGGACGATTAGAGCCGATCCAGCCGATCTTCTCCAACTCGTCAAAGGCTTTCCACATGCCGATCAACCCGGTACCGCCGCCGGTCGGATAGAGGATAACATCCGGCAGTTCCCACGCTAGTTGCTCGGCAATCTCCAGGCCCATGGTCTTCTTGCCTTCGATCCGATAGGGCTCCTTCAGGGTCGAAAGATCGAACCATCCGGCCGCGTCTTTTCCTTCTCCAACGATCTTGCCGCAATCGTTGATCAGGCCGTTGACCCGATAAACCGTCGCCCCCTGCAGCTCGATCTCGCGGACATTAACATCCGGCGTGTCTGCGGGGCAGAAGACGGTCGAGCGCATGCCGGCGCGAGTCGCATAGGCCGCCATCGCCGCGCCGGCGTTGCCATTGGTCGGCATGGCGAGATGGTGAATGCCAAGTTCCTTGGCCATGGAGACGGCAAGCGCCAGACCGCGCGCCTTGAAAGACCCGGTTGGCAGACGCCCCTCGTCCTTGATGATGACCTCGGCGCTATCGGGAACGATGCGCCTGAGCCGGATCAGCGGGGTCATTTCCTCGCCCAAGCGAATGACGTTCTCCTCACGACGCACGGGCAAAAATTCGCGATAGCGCCAGAAACCGCCCGTACGCCGGGCCAGGGTTTCCTTGTCGATGGCCTTTGCCAAGGCGTCAAGGTCATATCGCACCAGTAAGGGGCGCCCTACGGGCGACAGACCGTGAATACGATCCGCCTCGAATGTTTCGCCGGTCATCGAGCATTCGAGGTTGGTCACGAAGGTGGGAAGGTCGGCTTTTTCGGTCGTGGGCATTGCAATGTCGCTCCGAGGGACGATTGTTGGGGTGGGGTGATTCGGGGTTGGTTATTCGGTCGGGGCCGGTCCGGTCGACTTGCGAACCACGAGCTTGGTCTCGAGCGCGCGGGGCAGGACGACTTGCCGGCCTTCGAGCTTGGCAATCAGATAATGCGCCGCCTGCTCGCCCATTTCATAGCGCGGCGTGCGCACGGTGGTCAGCGGCGGCGAGATATGCGGGGCCAGCCACATATCGTCGAAGCAGGCCACCGAGACGGTATCGGGTACCTCGATTTCCATTTCCGCCGCTTCAAACAGCGAGCCATAGGCAAACGGCGCCGATCCGCAGATGATTGCGGTCGGCGGAATGGCCATGGACATTAATAGATGGAATACATTGCGGCCATCCTCGACGCTGAAGCGTCTTTCAAACAGGCATTCCGGATCGAGTTCGAGCGCTTTGTCCGCTAGGGCGGATTGAATGCCGCGCAGGCGCGATTGCGCGCGATCATTGCCATCGGTAATCCCCGATATCACGCCGAACCGGCGATGCCCCAGCATCATCAGATAGTCCGTCAGATGCGCTGCTGCGCCCGCATTATCGAAACCGACATAGGCGTGTTGTCGATCCGGCTCGTAGACCCATGACAGAACGTAGGGAACATGCTTGGCGTCGATCAGCCGATAGATTGCTGGATCACGCGCGGCGCCGACCAGCAATAGCGCTTCGACGCCGCTTGCCAGCAGGTTCTGGATATGGGTGCGCTCACGGTCTGGATCGTATTCCGAGGACGCGATAAGAACCGTGTATCCGGCGATTGCCACGGTTTTCTGAAAAGTGTCAAGAGCGCCGCCGAACAGAGTGTTGTCGAGGGAGGGAAATACGGCACCGATCATTCGGGTCCGCTTGGAGGCCAGCGCTCTTGCCGCGCCATGCGGCACGTAATTGAGTCGTTCAACGGCCTCGAAAATTCGTTTCCGCTTCTCGGGCCGGACGCTTTCAGGGCGGTTCAGACAACGCGATGCGGTGGCCAGGGAAACCTCGGCGGCTTTTGCAATATCCTCCAGCGTCACGCCCGACGGACGAGGAATTTTAATAGCGCTTTCAATTTTCTTTGCGGTCATTCAAACAATTCGTCAGGCTTCGAATGGGCGATATTATGTCCGAAAATACTATATTTTTCGATTTTTTATGAAAATATCCAGTCATTCGGCCATACAGCGTATTCTTGTGATTGACTCAATATTTGCGTCATGCCTAATATTATGAAAGCGCTTTCAATAAAACGTCAAGTGGGAATTTATCAAGGAACGAGACGCGAATGGGGGAGTTCTATCTCAAGCGGGCGCTGAAGCGGCCGGCTGACGCCGACGACAACACGGCTGCCGTGGTGTCGAAAATGCTGGCTGACATCGAATCAGGTGGCGAGGACGCCACGCGGGACTATGCTCAAAAACTCGATGGCTGGGACGGCGACATCATCGTTCCCGAGGACTGGTTTAGCGACGCGGAGAAGACCCTCTCAGAGACCGTCAAGGACGATCTGCGATTTGCCCACACACGGGTGCGGGACTTCGCGCTTCGCCAGCGAGACTCTCAACAGGCGTTTGAAGTCGAACTGTTCAAAGGCCTGATCGTCGGGCAGCGTCTCATACCGGTGACGACCGCCGGGTGCTACGTGCCCGGCGGTCGATTTGCCCACGCCGCGTCGGCGATCATGAGCGTCTGTACGGCAAAAGTGGCGGGCGTCGAACATGTCATCGCCACGTCTCCCGCCAAGGGCGATCAACGCGTCAATCCCGCAATCCTTTATGCCATGCGCCTGGCGGGGGCCGATACGGTGCTCGCGCTGGGTGGGGTGCAGGGCGTGGCGGCGCTGGCCTTTGGCTATTTCTCGGGCCATCCCGCCGATATCATCGTCGGCCCCGGCAACAGTTATGTCGCCGAGGCCAAGCGCATGCTCTACGGCCGTGTCGGCATCGACGTCATCGCCGGGCCGACCGAATCCATGGTCGTCGCCGACGGCACGGCCGATCCGGCTATCGTCGCGGCGGACCTCGCCGGTCAGGCGGAACACGGTCCCGACTCGCCGGTCTGGCTGGCGACCACGAGCCGCGCCCTCGGTGAGCGCGTCCTCAAACTGATGCCGGAAATCATCGCCGCCTTGCCGAACCTGTCGCGTTCGTCGGCGGAGGCCGCCTGGCGGGATTTCGGTGAGATCGTCGTGACGGACAGCCGTGAAGAGGCCTGCGCGGTGTGCGACCGCTATGCGCCGGAGCATCTCCAGGTCCAGGCCGAGGATCTCAACTGGTGGCTGACGAATCTCAGGAATTACGGCTCCCTGTTCCTGGGTGAGGAAACCACAGTGGCGTTTGGCGACAAGTGCTCCGGTCCCAACCATATACTCCCGACCCGGGGCGCCGGGCGTTATTCCGGTGGCCTGAATGCGCAGAAATTTGTCAAGGTGCTCACCTATCAGCGCATGACCCAGGGCGCCACCCACTCGATTGCCCAGGTGGCGAGCCGGATTTCGCGGCTCGAAGGCATGGAAGGGCATGCCATGACCGGTGACGTCCGTCTGGCCAAGTATTTTCCCGACGAGACCTTCGATCTTTCTGCCGACGGAACAACCTGATGCCCGATTCCACATCCCTGGTTCCGTCCACGGAAGAAACCATCTTCGAAGGCGATCTGAGCGCGCCCGATCCGATCCCGGAGACCGGCATCGAAGCGGCGGTGCGACTGATGCGGGACGGCCGGCTGTTTCGCTATGGCGAGGACCGCAACTCGGCACCCGAGGCCGCCGCTCTCGAGGAGGAGTTCGCGCAATATGCTGGTCGCAAGTATTGCCTAGGCGTCAATTCCGGTGGCTGTTCCCTGTTCATCGCGCTCAAGGCGGTCGGTGTGGAGACCGGCGACAAGGTGTTGATGAACGCTTTCACCCTGGCGCCGGTTCCGGGGGCGGTCGCCCATGCCGGCGCGGAAGCGGTGTTCATCGATATCGACGACAATTACAGGATCGACATCGAGGACCTGGACCGCAAGGCGGCGGCGAGCGATGCGCGTGTTTTGATGCTGTCCTACATGCGGGGGCACATCCCCGACATGGATGCAGTGATGGCGGTATGCACGCGACGCGGCCTGATCGTCATCGAGGATTGCGCCCATACCATGGGGGCTGGCTGGAACGGCCGCCTTACGGGAACGTTCGGCGCGGTCGGTTGTTTCAGCACCCAGACCTTCAAGCATATCAATTCGGGCGAAGGCGGCCTGATCGTCACGGACGACGATGACATTGCCGCCCGTGCCGTGCTGTATTCCGGCAGCTATATGCTTTACGCCCAGCATCGCGCCCGGCCCCCGCTCGAGGCATTTGAGCGCCATCGCTACAACACGCCGAACTGCTCAATGCGCATGTCCGGACTGGTCGCGACAATTCTGCGCTCCCAGTTGCCGGTTCTCGACGAGCGCAATAAGCGCTGGCGTGAAATCTACGACAGCCTGGAACCGTTGATCGATAACATCGATCATTTGGGGATGCCGAAACGCCCCGAAAAAGAGGAATTCGTTCCGAGCTCCCTACAGTTTTCCGTCGAGGATCTTTCGGATGAGCGGATAAAAGCATTTCTCGACTACGCCGATGACCACGGGGTGCATGTGAAATGGTTTGGCAACCCGGAGCCCATTGGCTTCACAAGCCGTCACGATCACTGGCGATATCTTGCCGGGCACAACAGCACGGACGTGCCGAACGCGGACCGCGTGTTGCACGGGCTGTGCGATATACGGCTGCCAGTGTGGCTCACCGCGGCGGATTGCAAGGCCATCGCCACGGTGCTCGGCGAGGCTATGGATAAGGCCGCGCGGAGATGAAAATTCTATGGACGTATTCCCTATTTAACTGTGCGGCCAATCGCATCATGCCGGATAGAAAACCAAAAATATTCGATGCAATCACCATAAACCTGGAGGAAATCTAAAATGAAAATCCCGAAAATTCTTATCGGCGCCTGTCTCGCTTCCGTCATGGGCGTCGCATCCGTGGCGCAGGCGGCCGACATCGTAATCGGCGTGCCGAATTGGCCGTCGGTGCGCGTCACCGCCCATGTGCTCAAGGTTGTCATCGAAGACAATCTCGGTCTTGAAGTTGAGCTGCAGAATGGCACCAATCCGGTGGTTTTCGAGGCTATGGACTCGGGCGCCATGCAGGTGCATCCGGAAGTCTGGATGCCCAATCAGGTAAATCTCAACAACACGTTTGTAAAAGAGAAGCAATCCGTGCGGATGAACCCGAACGGCGTCGCCGGCGATCAGGCCATGTGCGTCACCAAAGGCACCGCCGAGAGGACCGGCATCGTCGATCTGATCGAACTGACCGATCCCGACATGGCCAAGAATTTCGACAGCGACGGCGACGGCCAAGGTGAGATCTGGATCGGTGCTTCCGGTTGGGCATCGACCAATGTCGAGAAGATCCGCGCCAAGTCCTACGGCTATGACGAGACCATGAAGCTCAAGGAAATGGATGAAACCCTGGCCATGGCCGAGGTCGACAACGCGGTGTCGCAGAACAAGAACATCGTGTTCTTCTGCTACACGCCACACCACATGTTCGCGCTGCATGAGCTGGTTATCCTGAAAGAACCCGCTTACGACGCGGCCAAGTGGACAGTGATCCAGCCGACGGACGATCCCGAATGGCTCGAAAAATCCGATGCCGCTGTTGCCTGGGATACGGCCTATCTGCATATTCACTATGCAGCGGCTCTTGAAAACGACCAGCCCGAGGCTGCGGCGTTGCTATCCAAGGTCAAGCTTGACACCAACATCGTGTCGACCATGACCTACGCGCTGGTTGTTGAAAAACAGGATCCGGCCGAGTTTGCCAAGAAATGGGTTGCGGACAACGCTTCACTTGTGGATACCTGGCTTAAATAACCGACCGCTTAACCATTGCTCCGGCGGCGCCTTCATGGCGCCGCCGGTGACTAAGGAAAACCAGGTAACAACCTGTATAATAAGTTTTCCGGGGAGGAGGTTCGCGTGGAAGAGGACGTCATTATCCTTGAAAATGTCTGGAAGATTTTCGGCGAACAGGCCATGGAAGCCATGGAAGCCGTTAAATCGCGCGGACTCACCAAGCCGGAAATTCTGGAGGAATTCGGATGCGTAATCGGCATTGCCGATTGCTCATTCAGTGTCAAACGCGGTGAAATTTTCTGCGTCATGGGCCTGTCCGGGTCCGGCAAATCGACCATGGTCCGCCACCTCAACCAGTTGATTGAACCAACCGCCGGCAAGATCTTCGTCCTCGGCAAGGACATGACGACTCTCGGCGGTGAAGAGCTGCGGGAAATGCGCGCCATGCATATCGGCATGGTATTCCAGCATATGGCGTTGCTGCCCCATCGCACGGTGCGCGACAATGTCGGGCTTCCCTTGCAGATTCGCGGCGAGCCGAAATCGAAGCGCTGGGAGGTGTCTCAGCGCTGTTTGAACATGGTCAATCTCGACGGTTACGAAGACCGCTTCCCGAGGGAACTGTCCGGCGGCATGCAGCAGCGCGTCGGACTGGCGCGCGCTCTTGCATCCGACCCGGAAGTCCTGCTGATGGACGAGCCCTTCTCAGCGCTCGATCCGCTCATCCGCCGCCAACTCCAGGATCAGTTCATGGAGTTATCGGCGGAACTGAACAAGACCACGGTGTTCATCACCCACGATCTCGATGAAGCCATCCGCATCGGCAATCGCATCGCCATCATGAAGGACGGCGTCATCGTTCAAATCGGCACGCCGGAAGATATCGTGACCAAGCCGGTCGATGACTATGTCAGGGATTTTGTCGAGGGCATTTCGAGACTGAAGCTGGTGTTCGCTCACTCTATCATGGAAGAGTTTTCAGCCTACAAACCAGCCCACGGCGAGAATCTCGATGAATCGCCGCGAGTGTCCCATGACACAGATCTTGATCATTTAATCGACATCACAACTGAGACGGATCACCCCATCGTGGTCCAGGACGACGACGGCAATGACGTGGGGGTCATCGATAAAACGACCCTGTTAAAAGGCATTCAGGGAGGTAAGGCATGACCGACACTGGCCTCGAATTGGGACCCAAGTCCCTGGACAGTTCCATTGGCGAATTCGCCAAGGAGAACAGCGAATACTACACAGCGGAGTTTTCGAAGATACAGGGCACCAGCGGGTTCCCCTGGTCGTGGAACACCATGGCCGCCGTGCTCGGACCGCTGTGGGCGGCAATTCGAGGCGTGTGGGGCTTTTTCTGGGCGTTTTTGGTGCTCGAACTCTTTGCCCTTGTGCAAATCGGCCGTGGCCTTTGGGGTGAATTGGGGGCCGATCAACTGGCGCGGTACGAACGCCTGCTCGGCAATATCGCAAAGCGCGAGCAGCAGGCCGCGGACCTGATCGCAGCGGGGCAAGCGAGTGAAGCTGAGGGCAAGCTCACGATCGCCAATAACCTCAAAAAAGTCGCGGTAACCGTAAAGGAAAACGCCGAACTCGCGGCGGGCGAGGCCACTTCGATTCTCCTAACCGGCCTCGCCATGCTGGCGCTAGTCAAACTAATCGAGGGCTTTTACGCCAACATCGCTTATGAAAAGCAATATTTGCGTTGGCGCGCCATGCCCAGCGTTCAGTCCGGCTTGAACCGAGCCAATGCCCTATTTGGCGCGGCCCTGCTGGTCGCGATCTGGCCGCTCACTCTGTTTCGGTTCACCGTGGTGAATCCGGATGCAAAACTGGCCGCCCTTACCAATGACGTGATTGGCGGCACAATACCGATTACTGAATTTCCCGTGAACAAGGAGTATTTCGCGATTCTGGCCAGAAAAGGCGACGTTGGTTTCGATTGGCTGGCCACTAATTTCGGCGATGTTTTCGACGGTGTCACGGCGACCATTCGGTGGGTGCTCAATGGCCTTGAAGTCATCTTGATCGATACACCCTGGCCCGTGGTCATGGTTGTGATCGTTGTCATGGCGTTCCGCTTGGCGGGCATTCGGGTTGCCATTTTCACCGCCTCCTCACTGCTTTATCTGGCCTTCATGGGGCTTTGGGAAATCTCCATGATCACTGTCGCCCTGATCGGCGCGGGCGCCACTCTGTGTGTGATATTCGGGATTCCGCTCGGAATCTGGTTTGGCAAGAGCCAGCGCGCCTATGCCTTCGCGGAACCGGTTCTTGACTTCATGCAGACCATGCCGGCCTTTGTCTATCTGATCCCCATCATCGCGTTCTTTGGCACCGGCAAACCACCGGGCGTGCTGGCGACCATCATTTTTGCCATGCCGCCGGTCATCCGTCTTACGGCCTTGGGAATGCGCGGCGTGCCGGAAACCACCAAGGAGGCGGCTGTCGCCTTCGGCTGTTCGAAATGGCAGCTCATGACGAATGTGGAAATTCCCCTGGCCATGCCGTCGATCATGACCGGAATCAACCAGACAATCCTGATGAGCCTCTCCATGGTAGTGATCGCGTCCCTGATCGGGGCCGAGGGATTGGGGGCGCTAATACTCGAAGCCTTGCAATATGCGGCGAAAGGTCAGGGTCTGCTCGGCGGTCTTGCTATCCTGTTCTGCGCCATGGTCATCGACCGGATTGCGCAGGGTATGTATCGAAGAAAGGTTGCCGGCAACTGAACGATTGCTACGGCAGGTCACGGTAAACCGAGGCCGCCAGAGTCCGCTTGTGGCTATTAGCGGACTCTTACACATCTCGTGAATTGAGTCCGCTTTACCCCCAAAAGCGGACATTCAGAGGGCAGCCGCAATATGTCCGTTGTTGACCCAAAGCGGACTATTCCATTGTCCCCAATAATGACTAATCACAACCATCATCCAAAATACCGGTGGCAGTAATGATCGTCGCTCTTGGAGCGGAAAATTCAAGACCAGATCATGGACATTTCTATTTCTTGGCTATGTACGATTCCCGGATCTCCCGCTTGAGCGTCTTCCCTGCCACGTTGCGGGGAAAGTTCTCTAAAACAACGATATCGCTCAAGCGTTGAAATTTAGCTGCCACACGCTGGTTGATCCAATTTCTTAGTGCGTCTGGGTCCGGTGAGGCTCCTTCGGTTACTGGTCAGCCCCCCTTGAGAGGTCCAGTATGAATGTTAGTGCATGACCGGCCTTCGGTCTAATGGCACGATGGTTTCCGGAGCCGGTGGGCGATAGCGGGCAATGATCTCAACCCCACAACCGATGACCACCTCATGGACATAGCCCCGGATCCAGACCTCCTGGTGGCCGTAGGCGACGGGCACCGAGTAGTCGTTG
>Ga0066376_10002471_pt1 | contig 17191 bp, 18 predicted proteins | sample Knorr_S15_td_Bot_FD_77009 | JGI IMG/M metagenome (GOLD analysis project Ga0066376, IMG submission 77009) | Marine microbial communities from Southern Atlantic Ocean transect - Knorr_S15_td_Bottom_ad_5009_LV_A | ecosystem: Environmental > Aquatic > Marine > Oceanic | place: Southern Atlantic... | reverse complement strand
GTGTGGAAGAAGCAAATCAAAACCTTGCGAATAATCAAGTTCCCAGTCGATTTGCTCCATCGCTGAAATTTCCCGTGCCCGTGCAATCAGCGAAGACATCTGCACCCTCAATGCGTGCGCGTTTGCATCCCACTCCTCGTTTTCGTAGTACGGTATTTGAAAACCATCTTCGTGTTCAATGTAAGGGATGTGCTCAAGTTCGGCAAAAAATTCCCTCCATGCATCGGCAGCATTTGGTGCGCCTAGAAATATGCTTGCCAGTGCACACTGCAAGATTGTTGCAAGTACCATGTGCAACATGATTGCAGAGAGTTTCCCAATAAGCAAGTGAATACGTAATGGATTGGATTTCTATAGTAATACTAGTGGTTTTTGCATTGTACGCTTGCCTATGCGTGGTTATTACGCTTGTTGGGTTGCCCGGCACGTGGCTGATGGTCGTTGGAGCACTTGTGATCACTTTATGCAATCCACTTTGGAGCGATACGCCAATCTGGGGCTGGGCAACCATCGGCGTTGTCCTTGGGCTCTGTGTCTGTGGTGAAATTCTGGAAACTGCAGCAGCAGGTCTTGGGGCAAAAGCGGGCGGTGGTACAAAGCGAGGCATGGTGGGTGCTATTCTTGGCAGCATGGTTGGGGCGGTTGTCATTACTTTCATGCTTCCTATACCACTCGTTGGTACGCTAGTTGGAGCAATCGTTGGCGCTTTTGTTGGCGCACTGCTTGGCGAACTTTCCCATAAAGAACCCTTCCCTGCGGGAGATCTCGCAAAATCCGCAACAGGTGCCGCAATCGGACGCGTCATGGGCATCCTAGGCAAAGCTGGCATCGCAGCAATTTGTTTTTGTGTTTTACTTATCGCACCGTTTTTAGGTTAAGGAGTCAAGCGTGCTATTTCATCAATCGTCGTCAAGCCATCCGCTACTTTTGCAAAACCGTCGTGCCGTAGATTATTCATTCCTCTGTCTATAGCAAGCTTACGGAAAGAAGTTATCGTAGGATTACTTGCAATAGCGTCGCGAAGTTCGTCATCCATAATCAACAATTCGTAGATTCCAATCCGACCACTGTACCCACTTCCCCTGCAAGAAGCACATCCTACTGCATGGGGAATCTTTTCAAAATCGTATCCTTCAAGTGCTTCTGACTCTTTTTGAGTTGGCGCTTTCATTTGTACGCATTTAGGACAAACTTTGCGTGCTAACCGTTGTGCGAGCACACCGTTCACCGCTGAAGCGACAAGAAATGGTTCAATCCCAATATTAATGAGACGTGTCAATGAACTAGGTGCATCGTTCGTGTGCAACGTCGAAAGAACAAGGTGCCCTGTCATCGCAGCTTGAATGGCAACGCTCGCTGTTTCCATATCACGAATTTCGCCAAGAAGTACAACATCTGGATCTTGTCGAAGTAGTGCGCGCAGCGCACGCGAAAATGTCATATCAATTTTGTCGTGCACTTGTATTTGCGTAATTCCGGAGAGTTCATATTCAACTGGATCTTCAACCGTAGAAATATTCAATCGCTCCCTATCCATTTCTTGCAACGAAGAATAAAGTGTTGTGGTTTTTCCACAGCCAGTTGGACCAGTAACTAAAATTATTCCATGGGGTGATGAAATTTCTTGTTTCCAAGAAGCGAGCGATTCTTCACGAAATCCTAATTCATTAAGTCCTATGCGTATGTTTCTGTCGTCTAATAAACGCATCACAACCTTTTCGCCTTTTGGCGTCGGCACAGTTGAGACACGAAGGTCAATTGGTCGGCCGAGAACTGTTGCACGAATTCGCCCGTCTTGCGGAAGTCTTCGTTCTGCGATATCAAGGTTCGCAAGAATTTTTATTCTACTTACAACCGCGCCGTGTAGGTTTCCCGGAGAATCCATCAAGCCATGAAGGATTCCGTCTATTCTAAATCGTATTTGAGAGCATTCATCTCCAGCTTCAAAGTGAACATCTGAAGCATCTTCGCGAACAGCTCGAGTTATCATTTCTCCAACAAGTCTTACAACAGGAGAAGAGCCAGCGTCAGCTGCTTCTTCTTCTAAATCTACTGCCTTGGTTGATCCCACTTTTGCATAAAAAGAACCATCCTCTTCAACGGATTTAAAAGACGGGGTCTTAGAATTTGTTTCCTTATCTAAATGTTCAAGAATTGAAAGAATGTCTCTACGCGTTGATAACATTTGCCCAACTTGTGAGCCGATTTCAAGACGAATGTCATCTGTTAAAAATAATTCATCGATTGAAATGGTCGCAAGGTAGTTTTTCTCATCAATACACACAGGTATCACGGTGTGTTCTTTGCACCATTCCAAACCGAGACGTTCGACCAACTCAAGAGAAACATCTTGCAGTTCAATTTTTGAAAAAGAAACGTTTGTAATATCAGCAACTGCTCGTTGAACTGTTTCTTCGTCTAAACCAGCATCAATCAAAATTGTTGAAATTGGGCGCCCTCTTGATTGTCGTTGCAAACGGCTAACAAGGGCCAAGCCCTCATTATTCAAGCACTCTCGTTCCATCAATAAGTTAATAAGTTTTTGTGAATGCGACTCGACTGGACGCAGTTCTGTTGAGCCAAGGGGTTTCATGGAAGCCGATCTCCTATTGCAAGTCGCATGTCTCTTGATAAGTAAATGGTTCGTTCAATTTCTGGGGACTTATCCAGATGAAGTGTTGCGAAATCTGAGCCTAGTGCAGAAACAATCATCACAATCTCTCCGCCTCGAATTTGAATTTTGTCACCCATCGTATATATTTTTCCATTTATATTCGCCAATGTTTTTCTTCCGGTCATGATTGACTGTAATTCAAGTTGTCCAGCTGCAAAGTTGGCGGCTGCATTTTGCTCTTTTACGCTGTCACCCTGTGCGTGTAATTCACCGCGAATCTCTCTCTCAAATCCGAAAGCAACGGTGGTCTGCAACTCTTTTTGCCACGTTTTCGGCTGAGAAGTAAGTCTATCTATGCACAGCATAGATTCTTCAGACCAAACATCAAGCTTCTCTGAAGTCTCTAAAATATTTTCCCCACTGTACACTTGTTCCATCAATACACCGGACTCAAATTCATTCGCTGATACAGTTGATGGCACCAATATGCGCATCAACGAGAGTTCAACTACTACGACAGCGCTTGCAAGAATAACAAAGGTTGTAGCCACATCATACTTTTGTATTAGTTGGTCAATTGCTTTTATCATTTTTCGCCACCCTTTCCAAAAACGAGATGGATCACAAGCCGTGCTTCAACTCTTTCATCATCCAATCTATGGAGCGTCAATGTTTCGATTCTAGAGAGCCGTGCCATTTGTTCAAGATGTTGCAGTAATTTGTAGACACTAGAAAAACTTCCACTCACATTAAAATCTACGGGAAGTACCTTATATTCGCCTTCATCTCGTTCGCCAGAAGTTGTAACTGCTTGCACAATTAGCCCAAAGGATAAAGCGGCGTCAGATGCTGATTCTAACCATTGATCCGCCGTATGGAATTCTGGTATTCGTGTATAGGCTTCTTCATTTGCCTTTTGAATAGCATCAGCAATCGTTTTCATTTTTCTGTATTGAGAATTTACTTCGTCATAATTCCCCAACTTACTTGTTCGCTCTTTTATTTCTTCTGCAGCAAAACGTACTGCATTATTTGTTGGACGATACGCAATTGCCCAAGCAGAAACCGGTACACAAATTAGAAGCAAAATTAAAGAGATATATCTAGTTGGAATCTTCATTGTGCATCCTCCATAGATAATTGTGTCGAAGAATGTACCGATAATTGAATTGAAAAGTTTCTACTCGTTCCATCTTTGCCTAGATGTGCGTACATTAGTGTGACGTCTGAAAAGCAAGGCGCAGATGTCAAGTTATCTATGTACGAAGAAATGCTAGAATCATTTGGCGCAACACCTAACACCATTATTGTTTCTGTGATGTCAGTTCCACCTTGCTCAGTAACTCGCCTGCGCGTCTCAAGTCGTACGTCATCAAGCCGTGTTTTCTCGGGGAGGGTTTGCGTTAACTCCCACAGTATTAATGAACGAGGCACACCATCAGTAAACTGTTCTATCAATTTAATTTCATCAATTGCATCTTGTAATTCTTTCTGAATTCGTACGTATGCGTACACGCGTCCATTTGCATCATCCCACTTCGTTGCAACACTCTCTTTGTTTTTCAAAACACTTCGCCAACTCGATAGAGTTGTTGCAAACGCAGCTGCTGTCGTAATCGAAACAATCGCAACAAGAAGTATGCCAAAACGTACTACGCGACTATCCGCACGCTGCTGGTGCCATGAGGGATTAATAAAATCATCAAATGGGTGTTTCATCATGCTGCTTCCTCTGCATATCTCATGCAAATACCTGCTGTAGTTGTCCAAGCTGGATTCGACACGTAATCTTTTGCACCTTCTATCCATGCAGATGGATCGGAAACGTAGCCAGCAATTCCAAGCTTCGACGCAATTGCAGCACATTTCTCAGTGTTGGTTGCACCTTGACCAGTGAAAATCACTCGATCAACTGCTCGTTCTGGAAACAGTGCATCGTGATGCCGTAAACAACGCTCCAGTTCAATAGTAAGTTTTTCTTCTATTGATTCGTTTGAATCTTGAACACCGGCGAGACCCCGTGGTTCGTTTTCACCTCTTCGTTCAAATTCATTATCAACTTGTGCAGTTGTAATTGGTCTTAAGGATTGCGTTACATCTTGCTTTGTCTCAGTTTCTTTCTCTTCTATTTTATGTACTGAGTCAAATCGATGTGCGAAGACACAATTTGCGCCATGTGCAATCATGACTACCGAGGAATCTTCATCCATATCAATGAGTAGTGATGTGATTTTTTCATCCCCATCACGTCTATACAGTTGATCAAATGCACGAAGCGATGCATACAGAGGTACGGTTATTGCCAAAACTTCGCCACCTGCCTCATTGATGATAGAAATAATTTCCTTAATTTTTTCTGCACCAATACCAACACATAACATTTCCTGTCGTGGATTCCCTGAACTTCCAGTCGTAGTAATACCGGTATGACGAATTTCAGCGTCAGACCATTGTTTGTCGTGTTGTATGAGGCGATTCCGAATTTCATTTTCATCCGCTTCAATCGGAACACGCACGTGTTGTACCAACACCTCTGATGATGCAATACTAACAACGCAATTCTTACCTTTAAATGAAGAAAGAGCTACTTTAATTGCTCCGCTGTCTGAAGAAGCAACCTCAACAGCAGATTGTAGATGCCAATCTTTTGTGCCACGAATCTGCATCATTCGAACAACATCGCTACCCAAGTGAATCGCTATCGGTTGTGAATTAAAGCTATTTGTTAACCAACGTAATGCCATGCCCTGTGGATTCGGCAATTGGACAGCTGTTCTAAACAGCAAGTAAGAAGTTTGGTAGGTATGGGTGGGTTAGATGGGTCACGCCACTGGATAAACGGTTCATCTGATAAAGCGGATGCGACCAAAGTCTGGAATAATCGGAAGTGGGCCGAGTTTATTCACTGCTGGCCAGTACACACTCCAAGCTTTTCCAATGAGTAAGTTTCTATGCACAACAAATGGCGACTCGTCAAATTGGGCTGCAACAAATTCATCTGGATTTCCCCAGAGTCTTCCGTCAAGGGAATAGGCGCTGTTATCGCCTGCCATCATGAATTGATCGTCGCCCAGTACAGCCAGCTTGTCTGGATGTGTTCCAAAGGCGTGCGAACCGATTTCAACAAGTTGTTCATTGCCTGCACTTGTTGGATTTTTTGTTGCTCGAGATTGCAAACGTGAACTTCGATAATACAAATCGTGATCAACCTGAAGGCGAGTAATGTTCAACGGTGAACCGTCAAATTGCCATAAAAGTTTTGCTGGCGTCCCTCCCATTCCAGCAATATCTTCGATTGGAACACTGGGCCCTGATCCAGTTGCTAGTCGTAATCGCTGCTCCGGTCCAAAATCGTACAAGAGTTCTCCCAACTTCTCCCCATTGACATACATGGACATCGCCTGGTCCACATGCCAAAATTCAACTCTCAGTGGTTCACCAGCTTCTAGACCTTTACATGGTATCTCTACGTTTTGGATTAGATCGCCACCGATACTCGACAAAACTAACGATGCGTTGTTCGATGAAAGCAACCAGACAAAACGCATGCCATTTGCTTCCAGTGTAAACCGTGCCGTTAATGTATTCGCTACAGGAGTTAACGTTGCACTTACTCGAATATCTGACATTGGTTCTTGCCCTACAAAAGACATAAGCATGTTGTAGGGAATCCAATCGTCAATTAAGATTTTATTTTGATCCCATTCAAGTGTACTTAGTTCTGATGAGTCGCAAGACCAAATTCGGTTAGCAAAAGTCCAAGAACTGTTTGGGTTGCCTTTCCAAGGAGGTGACCAGGATCTTGTTAGACCTAAAGCATCCGTTGGTATGGCATCGCTTTTTGAAACTGTGCTCCACAGAGATCTTTGGATGTGTTCTGGCTTTCGTTGAATAGTAAACGGAGCGTTGCCTCTCTTTGCAAAAATATCGCCATCGGCAATCCATAATGTTTCTCCGGGTAGCCCGATGAGTCTCTTTATATAATTCGCTGACAGCCCTTGTGTATCGGTTGGATTTTTAAATACAACGACATCGTATCTTTCAGGATCAAAAAAAGGAAACAGTGTTTTCAAAACGACCACACGGTCGCCGCCGCGTGGTTGTATTTTTTTTGCCTGTGACCTTGAAAGAGGAATATTTCGGCCTAACAGAGGATCAGTAAACCGGTCGGGTGCCGTTGACCATCGAGCATCAAAGCCAACTGGAAAATCTTGCCCCGTCTGGTCGCTGTGCATCAGAAGATGTTGCCCAAGTAATGTTGGCGCCATGGATCCTGTCGGGATAACAAACCCTTCCACAACAAAACCACGAAAAACCATTGCTAAAACAAACGCTACAACGAGTGACTGGAGTGTTTCTATGACACTTGATTGACTTTTTCTTTCAGTTGTAGTCATTAATTATTCTGTTCAGGGTTTTCAGAGTTCTTTTTTTTTCGCCTTCTCCTTCGACGTTTCTTCTTCTCTGCACCCTCAGCTTGCTGCTTCTCTCCTGAGCCAGCCTCAGTTTTTTCCTTTTGCCCACGGTTTCGATTCCGTTTTCGCTTTGGTTTTGGTTCATCTGGCACGTACACCTCTTCCCAAGGACGTGGGCAAGTTTCAGGATCTAACAACTCCTCTATCGGAACTGCAATCCTTCTTCTATCGTGTTCCAATTCAACCATTACTAATTGGGTTAGAATTTTTCCATCAATCACAATGCCCGGACCCTCAGCGGTTCCAACCCGAGTCTTTTTATGTGGCAAATTCTTCTTCAAGTCCCGATACGTTTGGTCTTCATAACGAAGGCAGCACATGAGTCGACCACACCGTCCGGAAATTTTCTTCGGATCAAGTGTTTGTTTTTGTTGTTTCGCACTGCGCATTGACACAGGAGAAAGAATTTTCAGAAAATTTTTGCAACAACAGTGTTGGCCACATTTTTCATAATCTGCTACAAGCCGCGCCTCATCCCTCGCTCCAACTTGTCGCATTTCTATACGAGTTGAATATTTGGATGCTAGATCAGAAACTAAACTTCGAAAATCTACTCTGTCTTCGCTTAAATAATAAAAGGTTAAGAGTTCCTCGCCCAAGACAGGTTCCACATCGACAATTTTCATTGTTAAGCGGTGCTCTTCAACCATTACCCGAGAACTTCGTATTTGCTCATCTATTCGACCACGCAACTTGTCCATTCTTGACAAATCGTCGGTTGTTGCAATTCGCAATACTCGTCCGTTTGTATAAAAGGGGAAATTTTTTCCACCCGAATTTTCAATATACTCAAGCATTTGTTGGCGACTAATTGATTTGCCACATCCAGAATTGGAACACGTCGTTGTCAACATCTCAACAAGCTCTGTCCCTCGGTGTGTTCTGGCTACTAACTTAGAACCACAGCCAGCCTTTATTCCGCCCGCTTGTTTATATTCGCCAATTAGCTTAAGAGCACCAAACTTAACAACTATTGTCTCGGGTGCTTCTAACTTTTCAAGTTGTTCTTCGAGAGTAAGTGCATCCCGTCTTGACGGATCTGCATCTTCTTCAAAGACCGGTAGTGGAACTATTTGCATGGTTAACTTCTATCGCGTAACAGCATGACAAACGATTACTCGGTGTCATGCATAATTTCTGTGTCGTCAGGAGGGTTAATAGCGCCATCATCATCCTGACCTGAAGATGGGTTGATACGCGAATGCTTCTCAATTGTATCTTCTTTTACCCCATGTTTTAACTCATGAAGAGATTTTCGCTTCCGTTTTGTGAATAAAAGTCGAATTGGGATTTCGCTATATGGCAATTCTTCCCTAAGACGATTCATAAGATAGCGTTCATATTGGCCCTCAAACATCGATGGCTCATTCACTACCAACGCAATTGTTGGGGGTTTCACGGCAATCTGTGAAACATAGAGTAATTTATCTATCGTCCCAAGGCGCGATGAAGGGCCACGGTCTTGCAAAATCAATTTGATAACTGAATTGAGTTTTCCGGTTGTTTCTCGGTGTTCTGACTGTTCCTTCAAATTAAATGCCATGGAAACCGCATCATTGATCCCTTTTCCTTCAACCGCACTAATAAACACGATTGGAGCAAAATCTAAACCACGAAGTTCTTTTGTGATGTAATCGAGGTAATCTTCTGGAGTAACAGAATCGTCCACAAGATCCCATTTGTTAACGACAATAACTGTGGGTTTGAACTGGCGTTGTAATTCCATCGCCAATTTCTTATCTACTTGTGAAATTCGATCCGTTGCATCAACAAGAAGTAAGGTGACATCCGCTCGTCTAATTGATTGCAACATACGCCTGTACGCATAATACTCTATGTCATCTGCAAAACTTTTTTGTTTACGAACACCTGCTGTATCAATCGCGGTGAATGTTCTGCCATCTATTTCAAATAAAACGTCAATCGAGTCGCGGGTTGTACCAGCAATCTCAGAAACAATTACTCTATTTTCACCTGCAAGTGCGTTTGTCAACGATGATTTTCCAGCGTTTCGTTTTCCAATAATCGCAAGTTTCATATCCGAATCTTCTTCTCGATCTCCGGTTAAACCTTCAAGCCGTTCCCAAAGAATATCTGTGAAGTAACGAATCCCGTGCCCACTTGTAGAGGAAATACAAATTGCTTCCCCAAGTCCAAGAGCCGCAGCTTCATGGCCATGCGCCTCCCAAGTTCGTGAGTCAACTTTATTTGCAACAACAATCACACGGTTGCCAGCACCTGATTTCCGAAGCATCTCGGCGACAGATTCATCAAGATGTGTAATTCCCGCTTGCGCGTCAACAAGATAAATAATCAAATCTGAGTTATTCATCGCCTCTTTAATTTGAAATTCGATATCTTCGGTTAAATCCCGAAGGTCTTTACCAGCGTCATCAATATGTTCGCCATCGACAACATACACGCCCCAACCGCCTGTATCGTGGATTTCCGCAAGGCGCGATTCAGTGCCCCTGGGCGTTCTTGATGGAGGATCAATTTCTATGACGGCGCTCACCCTGTCCCTAGTTACCCCAGGCGTAGGATCAACAATTGAAACCCTCCGCCTTGCTAAGCGGTTTAACAAGCTAGATTTACCTACGTTAGGCCTTCCGACAATTGCGACTTTTGGTAAAGACATTCCGACCATTGTACCTTAATCTCAACTTCGCCCCTCCGTTTCGGTGCTTGACTCAGCGTGTTTGGCATCGAGAGCAAGATACCAATATTCTTGAGGGAAACGATATAATCGCCTTATGGTTGAGCAAGAACAAGGATTGCTAGTGGTAATTTCTGGACCCTCTGGGGTTGGAAAAACAACAATCGTTCACCGTGTTCGTGATTATTTCAACGCTGTTTTTAGCGTATCGGCAACCACAAGACCTAAAAGTAATCGAGAAATTGATGGAGTAGATTACTTTTTCATAACGCCCAGCGCATTCGAGCAAAAAGTGAATGATAATTATTTTCTAGAACACGCAGAAGTTTTTGGTTGCCATCGCTACGGAACACTTCGTGCGCCAGTTAAAGAAACACTTGCTATTGGTAAAATCATGCTTCTTGACATCGACGTTCAAGGCGGGATGCAAATTCGTGACAACATGCCACAATCCGTTCGAATCTTCATTCTCCCTCCAAGTGAAGAAGAGTTGTTACGACGCCTCGAAGCCCGAGGAAGAGAAGATGAGAGTTCTATACAACGACGGTTTCAAGAAGCTAAGCAAGAAATAAAACTTTCTCAGGAAAGTGGCGCCTATCAATATTTCATTACAAATGATGAATTAGAACTTGCCGTTGCTGAAACTATTGCGATTATCCAAAAGACGCGTAGTAATTTAGCTGCATCGCCATGATTCTCTCGTTAACAATCTCCGTTATTGTTGGATTGCAATCCTCAAATACAATACATGTTGAAGCAATCAATTCAATTCAAACTGAACCCATTGCTCCCCTAGGTGGCGTGTTAATGGTTCAATTAGTAAGCGAAACGGTAGGCGATAACTGGCCCTCAACAATCGATGTAACGTTTGAAAATAGTGACAAACAAACAGGTCACATTGGGTGGATAGAAAAAAACACAAACAAGACATCGTGGACAAGTAACCCATACACCATAAGACCCATCACCCCCAGTGACAATACCCAACACATTCACCCTCTTGATGCAATGACTGGTCCAGTGCTCTTGGTTGAAATACCGCGTAAAAGCGAAGGCTCCATATACTTCGGTGGCACAAGCATCGACCCGCTGTGGGTTGCGCTCCCAAAATCTTTGCCAAATCTAAACACTTTCCCGAACAATCCAAATGAAATACTTCTGCTGGGTGGTGAAGACGATCAACCAGAATGGAACTCACTTGAATACTGGCGGCTCGCCCTTGTTGCATCACGCATTGGTGTTCGGCCGCCAGAACCTCCAAGTAGCTCCAAGGTAACTCGCCTAAGTGCGCTGCACGGTGAACACCTTTGGAGAATTGGGTTGCATAAACTGGCGAGCTTTGACAAAAACATTGCAATTGCGTGCAGAAATGTATTAACAAATATTGCATTTGATGGCTCACATGCGTTTGCTTGTTGGAGTGTGCAATCGGATATGCTTCGCCAACTTCTTTCAACCCTCACAGATGTAAAAGCTTCACCAAGACAAGTTGCATATAGAGCCGAGCGCTGGGTACAAAAGCAACAACCATTAATTCAATGGCTCGAAGGCGTATACGGCGAGCAAATTACAGTTGCAATGACGAATCCTACTCAACAACAATCACTTGCAACAATTGTTTGGAGAGAAAATGACGACTCCCCTATCTCGATTGTGCTTCCAAAAGAAGAAACGGTCCGAGCTAAGATTGGCAGAGTCCCCACCATCGACCTCTCTTTATTTGGACAGAAAACAGACCAATATCAATTACAATGGTTACAAGTAAACATTGGAACGCAAAATTATGCTTTACCAATTATTCCACGAAAAGTTGTAATCCATCCACCAAGCACGTTACTATCTCAACTCCATCCCCTTTGGAATCTGCGAAGTATACAACGTGGAATTCCACTTCAAATTCAACCTGCTAATTCGACCACTGTAGAAGTTAGAAAATTGCTTGGTGTTTGGGAATTATTTATCCAATGCAAGGGTGACATTGAAATTAGCATCAGTCCAAATGAAGTACTCCACCCAGAACAAGCCATCGGAATTGAGGCCATAACTATCCTTCATCCAGAAACTGATGCCATCGTGTTTGTACCTCTACAAGGCATGGTGTCTGGACGAAACGTGCCTAGCGATTTACACGCTTTTCAATCAGTTTCAAAGGATGGCTGGAACGTCCGAATTGAACTACCAAACGAATGGATTGAATCCAACGAGTTGTCTTTTTCAATTATGCGAACACACGGGGATTCTTTGCAGGTAGAAACCGCACCCCTTCCGTGCGTACCTTGGAACTTAAACCCATTGCCAATTATTCTTGATTTATCAGAATGGGATGCCGTACAAAGTATTCCGACAACTTCAAGAAATTAACCCGTTCCTAGAAACGAATTTGTCCGAGTATGCCAATTGAGCCAGCAGATTCATAGTCTTGTCGTGCAACGGTCGCCCTTTGTTGATCAATTACTTCGATACGACCATCAAGAATAATTCCACCTAAAAATGTAATATCAAACGTTGGCGAAGAGTGGTACGTTGCCCTAAACGTGAGCGGCGAAGATGTTGCTTCGCCAGCGCCGTTGGGGGCAAAACCAGAATCATCTAATCTAAACCGATTGTAACTATACGCATATCCTGCACCCAATGTCCACTTTTTATTTGGTGCCCAAACAAGTTCCACGCCCGTTCTTCCTCCAAACCGTGTTGAAATGTCGCTTGTCAATGTTAGGTTGTGCCCAATCTTCCAATCTAATACAAAAACCGGAAACCAACGGACATCATCAAGTTCTTGTTGAATTACACCTGCACCTAAGCCAAATGTAAGGTCGGACGAGAACGAGTGAATAAAACCAACGGCGCCGCCATAAACAGTACCGGTTGAAGCATCCTCTTCATAACTCGTTCTTCCGAGTCCTGAGAAAAACCATTGCGTTGACTTACTATAGTGGTGAGTCCATGTAAGACCAAGATCGATTGTATTAATTGTTTCCCAAGGATTGTCTAATCCCAAACCAGAAGTTCCACTAAAATTCCATTGGTCACGCTGGAGCTGAAATTTGAATTGCAAATCGTCGCTATTTGTAATCGCAATGTCGTAGCGAAATTCAGCGCCATAGCTGGTCAAATCAACGTCACCGCCATTATCAATTGAAGATTCAAACTGGTGTACAAAATGGAAATCCAATTTCGCATTATATTTTGGAGTTGTAACTTCAGTTTGCGAACATAAAACACAGGTTGTTAAGGCGATTGATAACATTAATTAATCTCACATTGTTGTTGTAGGAAGGGTTTCGATTAGGTTCTTCAAAATTGCATCACAAGTAATTGCTTCAGCTTCAGCTTCAAAATTAAGAATACAACGATGCCGCAACGCAGGTAATACAGATTTGCGAATATCATCGGCGTTTACAGTTGATCTCCCCTCAAGGAGTGCGTGTACTTTCCCAGCAAGTACAAGTGTTTGCGCAGCCCTTGGAGATGCGCCAAAACGAATAAATGATTTTACTTGGGGTGTTGCGAGTTGCTCGTCTGGATGAGTTGCCAACACAATGCGTACTGCATAATCTTGCACTTCATCGGAAATAGCTAGTTCTCGAACAACGCTCTGATATAAAATTATTTTTTCAGTATCAAGAACACGGTGAACTTCAGGCGTAACGCCACTTGTTGTTCGATTAATGATTTCCATCAACTCATTCCGGTCAGAATAGCCAACGTGCAACTTAAAGAAGAACCTATCTAATTGTGCTTCGGGTAGTGGGTATGTACCTTCTTGTTCAATAGGGTTTTGGGTAGCCATAACGAAGAATGGTTTTTCAAGCTCGTGCGTTTCACCACCAACCGTAACCGTTTTTTCTTGCATCGCTTCAAGTAGAGCTGATTGCGTTTTTGGAGTTGCTCGATTTATTTCATCTGCTAGTACCATTTGCGCAAACAATGGCCCTTTGCGAAATGTAAAATCTCGACCACTCTTCGTTTCTACCACTACGGTTGTGCCTGTTATGTCTGCTGGCATTAGGTCGGGTGTAAATTGTATGCGGGAAAAATCAAGATCAAGCGCATCACTTAACGTGCGAATAAGTAACGTTTTTCCTAAACCAGGAACACCTTCGAGCAAAGCATGTCCACCAGCAAAAAGACAAACCAAAACACCTTCTACTATTTCATCATGCCCAACAACAGTCTTGGCAATTTCAGCGCGCAATTTTGCGTAGTCATCGCAAAAAGTCTTTGCTGCGGAATCTGACGAAATCGTTTCGTTTGGCATTTGCGCACAATACCAAAAACTCTATCTGTACTGTTTTAGGGCTGTACCACTCCCTTTTTTCTCCCCCAAGGTACTCTCTTCCAAGACTTTGACCAAAAAAACTCCTCCGACGAATTAAATCGGCTCTTAGAGGCATCAATATAACCCCTTGACCCAAAAAACTCCTCCGAGGAATTAATTCGGCTCTGAGCCGCATCAGTATAGCCCCTTGAGCAAAAAAAACTCCTCGGAGGAATTAATCTGGCTCCGCAGAGAAATTAATGTGGCTCAGAGCCACATTAATTGTGTTTAGGGATTGAATTGGGGCGGAAACCGATTTTTGGTGTGTGCACGCAGAATGGGGACAGACAACTTCGTATTGCTACGCAATACTTGCACCAGTCCTTTTACTCGGCTTTTTCGATCATCCAGTATTCGATGTCAATTTGTGTCTGACGACCAAACACGGTCGCAAGCACACGCACAACACCCTTCTCTGGGAAAATCTCATCAACCGTGCCTTCATAGCCCATGAATGGACCATCCTTGATATTCACATGATCACCCTTGGCAAATTCAAGTTTAACTTCAGTAACTTCTTCTGGCGCTTGCGAGTCGTACAACATCTTGTCGACTTCTTCATCAGACATCGGTGTTGGCTTACCAGCAGTACCTACAAAATCACCTACTCCAGTTGTCTCTTTGATGATAAAGAACACGTCTTGCGAGATACGTGCGTCGACCAGTCTCATCTCAACAAAGATATAACCTGGGTACAACTTTGTTTCAGTAATTTTTACTTTGTTATTTTTTGAAAGTGTTTTTGTCTTTTCAGTCGGAACCATGATGCGACCAACGAGATGTTGTACGCCTTCGATTTGCACTTTCTTTTCCAGCGCGTTTCGCACAAAGTCTTCTTTGTTTGAAGCAACTCGAAGAACAAACCAATTCATACCCTCCTGGGTTTTTGGTATTTCTTCGTCCGACGGTGCATCTGCTTGTGTTGCTTCAGATGTTGCTTCAGATGTTGTTTCAGATTTTGCTTCAGATGTTGCCTCAGATGTTGCATCAGTAACAACTTCAGGAGTTGTTTCTGATGCTATCTCTGTCGTTTCTGTATTTTGTTCTATCTCACTCATATCATTCCCTTCCATTTAGGCAGTTTGCAAAACATCGATCCATTGAAAGAATGTGGAAAAAATAAGGTCTACAATTTTACAAAAGACAGCGATGAAGAGCGTCAACAAAATAACGAGCACTGTTGAACCAGCAATCTCTCGGCGAGTTGACCAATTTACTTTTCGCATTTCACCCTCAGTTGCGATCATAAAGTCGACCAGTTTTGGTTTCCTACCGATGAGGTGATATCCAATAAGGCCACAAACTGCAATAACAATGATTGAGACGCCACCCTGGACATATACCGATTCTAAATCACCGATTTGAAATCCACTGAGTTGATCCCAGAGCCAAATGACACCCATCATGACGAGTAGACCAAAGCCAATAGCCGACATAAGTCGAACCCAGTAGCCCTGTCCTTGTTTGTAAATTGCTGCGCTCATGTTTATTATTTCCTGTGTTCCTAACCAAAACACGCCGGGAGTGACTCGAACACTCAACCTGCGGATTTGGAATCCGCTGCTCTGCCAATTGAGCTACCGGCGTCCATACGCCCACTTAAACAAGTGGACGCGTTCGTTACTTCCGCTTAATTTTGTGAAGTGTGTGCTTGCGAAGTCGAGGACAGTACTTTTTAAAGCCTTCCTTAACTTTCTCGTCAATGCCACCCTTCACGCGGATGCTCGTTCGATAATTAAGATCTCCAGACTCCGTGCATTGGAGCCATACGTATTCACGATCTTTTGCCTTGGCCATCTTGTTCAACCTCTTATCGTTTGCGTATGGAGAGGGCTCATGCCCTCTCCACAGCAAGCGAAACTTTCGCTTAAATTAGTTTACTCAATAATCTTTGTAACAACACCAGAACCAACTGTACGTCCGCCTTCACGGATCGCAAAACGTAGTCCCTCTTCCATAGCGATTGGCTTGTCTTCAAGGTCAATTGCCATTTGGATGTTGTCGCCAGGCATGCACATTTCTGCACCGCCCATTAAGTCCAACTTACCAGTTACGTCAGTTGTACGGAAGTAGAACTGTGGTTTGTACCCTGAGAAGAATGGAGTCGCTCGACCGCCTTCTTCTTTAGTAAGAATATAGACTTCGCCTTCGAACTTTGTGTGTGGTGTAATTGAACCTGGCTTGCAAAGCACTTGGCCGCGTTCAATGTCATCCTTGTCGACGCCACGGAGAAGACAACCAACGTTGTCGCCCGCTTGCGCATCTTCAAGAATCTTTTGGAACATTTCAACACCAGTAACAGTTGACTTTGCAGTTGCTTCGTTCAAACCAACGATTTCAACTTCGTCGCCAACTTTTACATAGCCACGTTCAATACGACCTGTTACAACAGTACCACGACCCTTAATCGAGAACACATCTTCAACTGGCATCAAGAATGCCTTGTCTACTTCACGTTCTGGTTCTGGGATGTACTCGTCGCAAGCTGTCATCAATTCGTCGATAGACTTGCATGCCTCGTCATCTGTACCGCCTGATTCAAGTGCTTTAAGCGCTGAACCACGAATGATAGGAATGTCGTCGCCTGGGAAGTCGTAACTGCTGAGCAAGTCACGAATTTCCATTTCAACGAGTTCTAGTAGTTCTTCGTCGTCAACCATGTCGCACTTATTCATGTACACAACAAGTGCTGGCACGCCAACTTGGCGAGCGAGCAAGATGTGCTCACGAGTTTGCGGCATAGGACCGTCAGTTGCTGCAACAACAAGAATCGCGCCGTCCATTTGGGCAGCACCAGTAATCATGTTCTTCACATAGTCAGCGTGACCAGGGCAGTCAACGTGTGCATAGTGACGAAGGTCTGATTCATACTCTTGGTGACTTGTCGCAATGGTAATACCACGCGCTTTTTCTTCAGGTGCGTTGTCGATTTGATCAAACGCACGAGCGGTGCCTAGACCCTTCGAAGCTTGGCGACTTGTAATCGCAGCAGTCAATGTTGTCTTGCCGTGGTCAATGTGCCCAATCGTGCCAATATTCACGTGGGGTTTGTTTCGAACAAATGTGTCCTTTGCCATCGTGAGTTCTCCGTTCTAGTGGAGTGCAGGGTTGCACTCACACTGTGTTTC
>Ga0066376_10002470_pt1 | contig 17196 bp, 16 predicted proteins | sample Knorr_S15_td_Bot_FD_77009 | JGI IMG/M metagenome (GOLD analysis project Ga0066376, IMG submission 77009) | Marine microbial communities from Southern Atlantic Ocean transect - Knorr_S15_td_Bottom_ad_5009_LV_A | ecosystem: Environmental > Aquatic > Marine > Oceanic | place: Southern Atlantic... | reverse complement strand
CCGCACACCACGGAGCTCGAACCAGCAACACGTGGCCACGACTGGAAAAAACCAAACCTCGACTGGCCATCATCTCGGCAGGGCGAAAAAACCTCTTCGGACACCCTTCGAAGGACACCCTCAGGCGCTTTTCCGAAGCGAATGTGCCCGTCCTGACAACATCTGAGTGGGGAAGTCTCCGAATTGAGACCGACGGCATTCAGTGGCAGGTATTTCATTACTCCCGGCAAGAAGAGAATTTTAGGGAAATCAAGATACGGAAGGACTGAGGATAGGAAGCTGCCAATCAAACCGGGTAATCGGGCGACACGGCCGTGTTTTAGTAACGAATACTAACGGTATGAATACTTAGTATCATCTAACTTGACAGTGATATCATTAATTAGTACCATTTTAAGGTGAGGAAGAAGCACCGCAAGAACCTCGATGCTGTCTTCTCCAGACCGACACAGGCCAACATTAAATGGGATGATGTCGAGGCACTTCTTAAAGCCTTCGGTGCCTATATCGAGGAACGGAAAGGTTCTAGAGTCGCAATTGAGCTGAACGATGTGGTCGCGATATTTCATCGCCCTCATCCAGAGAAGGAAATCGACAAGGGCGCGGTCGCTTCTATCAGGAGGTTTTTGCAGGAGGCTGGGGTTGAACCATGATGGAACACAGGGGTTATTACGCTGGCAAGGTTACGTTTGATGACGACGCTGGTATTTTTCACGGTGAGGTTGTAGGCACCCGCGATGTCATCACATTTCAAGGAAAGTCTGCAGCACAGCTCAAAAAGGCTTTCCGAGATTCTGTTAATGAATATTTAGCTTTTTGCAGCGAGCGGGGTAAAGAGCCTGAAAGGGCTTTCTCTGGAAAGTTTCTGTTACGAATCGGCCCAGAAGAACATCGGATGGTATCTGCTGCTGCACAGTTCAGCGGAGTTAGCATTAACGCTTGGATTGCCCATACCATTCAACAGAAAGCAGAAGAAGAACTTGGCCTGTGAGACCAAGGCTTTATCGCAAAGGGGCTGAAATCTACTCTCCTAGGCCCTTTCCACCCCCAGCAAGCTGAATTCAGGCAGACCGTGAAGGGCTAGAATCTTGCGGTCCAGGTAGTTCTTTTCCAGACGCTGGTACATTTCCTTGGAAAGGCGCTTGCGGTAGATTTTCATCTCCTTCTTGACCTCGGACTGCAACTCCTTCGCTTTCTCAGCACCCATCTCCTTTTGCAGGGACTCAGAAAGCGCGACTCCCATCTGAGCCAGGTCACGATCCAGCTCGCGAAAATCAATGGACTGAGCAGAGGAAACCTCCGACCTCAAAGCTGTCACTCGTTCACTGGACCTTTGAGAGAGTTCATTGGGATGGGCTTTTAGAGCACTCTCCAGTTCCTGCAAGAAATTCAAGACGGCCTCGACCTGAGAGGGATCACCCTGCGAGGCGGTTTCCTCTTCCCGGCTCTCCGTGGAAGCACCGATCATAGCTTGATTGTATTCGTCGAAGGCCTCGAGGATGGCCGGGTGACAGTAGGCAAGAGTGTTGGGGCTTCTTTTTTGCCTGCTCTGTGTCGATTCGAAGCTTCTTTCAATTCCCCGCAGGACGATGTGCAAAGGAATCCCGCTATCCCTCCACAGCTCAATCAGGGCCCAGTCCATCGGAGAGACCAGAAGATTCTTGCCCCGCTTGCGGACAAAGTATTCCTCGACCTCTGTAAAATAATTAAAGTAATTGTCCAAGTATCTTAGCTTAACTTACTATGAAATAGTCTTAATCCGAAAAGAATAAGAGCCTCTTCTACCCGGTCAATCGCTTCTGTAGCAGCAGCAACCAGAGAGGCCAGCCCTCCTGTGGCCAGTAACATGGAGTTTTCTTAATGCCGGAAATGTCGAATGCCCGTAAAGACCATGGTCATCTCGTGCTCATTGGCCGCTTCGATAGCCTCCTCGTCCCGGATGGATCCTCCCGGTTGAATGATGGCCTTGACGCCAGTGCTGGCAGCCTCGTCGATGGCATCGCGAAAGGGGAAGAAGGCGTCGCTGGCCAGAACACAATTTTCCAGGCTCAGCTGGGCCTTCTGCACCGCCAGGCGGACCGAATCCACCCGGCTCATCTGCCCCGCACCCACTCCCAGCGTCTGGCCGCCGCGGACGTAGACGATCGCGTTTGACTTTACGTGTTTACAGATCTCCCAGGCAAAGAGCAGGTCCTTTTTTTCCTGATCGGTGGGGGCACGCTGGGTCACCGTCTTGAGTTCCTCGCTCTTCATGTAATAGAGATCCCTGTCCTGGACCAGAAAGCCTCCCGCAATCTTTTTGAAATCGAACCATTTTCCGGCCGGATCCGGCTGCAGGGCCTGCTCTCCCATGTCCATCACGCGGAGATTCTTTTTCTTGGCGAAAATCTCCAGAGCATCGCCATGAAAACCAGGAGCGATCACCGCTTCAATGAAGAGTGATCTCATGAGTTCGGCCGTTTCCCCATCCACTTCCCGGTTAAAAGCGACGATCGAGCCGAAGGCCGAGACCGGATCACAGGCCAGCGCCTTCTCGTAGGCCTCGGACGAACCCGAGCCCAGGGCCGCGCCGCAGGGGTTGGTATGCTTGATGATGGCGCAGAAGGGCTCCTCGAACTCGCTGGTTAGATTCCAGGCCGACTCCAGATCCAGATAGTTGTTGAAGGAAAGCTCCTTTCCCTGGTGTTGTCGGGCACTGATCAATCCCGCACTGGGTGAAAACCAGGGCTGGTAAAGGGCCGCTCTTTGATGGGGGTTCTCACCATATCGCAAGGAGCTTTTCCGCACCAAGCTCAGATTGAGAACTGCAGGGAGACCCTCCTGCTCGGAATCGAGGCCTTCAAAATAGCCGGCGATGGCCGCATCATAAGAAGCCGTATGATGAAAGGCCTTTCCGGCCAGCGAACGCCGAGTGGCCTGGCTGGTTTCTCCGGAGTGGCTGTCCAATTCCTCCACAACTTTCGTATAGTCCGCGGGGTCCACCAGCACGGTGGCGTACTTATGGTTCTTGGCAGCGGCCCGAATCATGGTCGGCCCACCGATGTCGAGCTGCTCAATGGCTTGGGCGATGGTCACGCCTTCCACCTGAATCGTCTGGCTGAAGGGATAGAGGTTGACGACCACCAGACCGATGGGTGAAATGTCGTTTTCCTGAAGGGTTTGCTGGTGGCCGGGATCATCATGGCGGGCCAGAATCCCCCCGTGAACACGCGGATGCAGCGTCTTGACTCGACCATCCAGAATCTCGGGAGAACCCGTGTACTCGGAGATGGCAACGACCGGGATACCGGCTTTCTTTAAAACGGTGGAAGTGCCTCCTGTAGAGAGGATTCGGATCCCCATTTCCGTGAGGCGCTGAGCCAACTCGACAACCCCCTCCTTATTGTAAACACTCAACAATGCGGTCTCGATTTTCATACAGACGTTCCCTTTCCCTTCAAGCGCTCATCATATCGCCTGGTTGGCACGCAGAGAATAGAAAAAAGAAAAAAAGAAATGAAAGGGATCAGAGGATACTAGGCAGGTTGGTTGCCTGCAGGTCTGCGCTCGGTGGTCTGCGGTCTGCCCTCTGTCCTCTGTGGTCAGCTGTCAATTTTTCAACTGTTCCGTGACTTCAGATTCCAATTGAGCCATTTCCTTTCCCATGTAGTCCAAGCCTTTCTTGGCCACGACCAGGAAAGTGGTGATCTCATCATCTGCTCCTATAGCCAGCATGACGGGATAGAGACCATAGAGCTCATAGCCGTCCCGGGCCAGTTGGTTCAGATGAGCTTCCAAGAGGTCCAATCGAACCGTTCGAGCCTTCCAGTGCTTCATGGCATCACCTCGGTTACAGCATACCCCTAAGCGCCCTTCGCGCCCAGAGAAAAGAACACTGAACCTGGCGCGTTGCGCGCGCGTTCCAGGTTCCAAGTTCCAGGTTCCAAGTTCCAGGTTCCAAGTTTAAATATCTCTGGTTCCTTCCCTGTGGCCTGCAGTCTATTGTCTGTTGTCTGCGCTCTGTGGTCAGCAGGTCAGGCGGTCAGGTGGTCAGCTCTCTCTTCCTGTATAATCTACCCGTGTCCGCGGATAGTCAGATTCTGCAGCGTCTTCCGTCCGTCAGCAAGCTTTTGCAAGAGGATTCGGTTCAGGCCCTGATCGATCTCTATTCTCGAGAGCTTGTTGTGGATGGCATTCAAGAATATCTGGAGGAGCTGCGTACGGAAATTCAAGAGGGTCAGCTCTCGGACCAGGTGCTGAGCGAGCGCATCGACTCGCTGGATTCCACGGTACGCTTCAGACTGGAGCAGCGCCTTGCCCCCTCCCTGGGCAAGATCATCAATGCCAGCGGTGTCATTATTCACACCAATGTGGGCCGGGCTCCCCTGGCTCCTGAGGCAGCCGAAGCCATCCAGGAGGTCGCCACCGGGTACTCCAATCTCGAATACAACCTGGAGACCGGCAAGCGAGGGCATCGGGATCTGCACTTCGAAGAACGCATCTGTCGTTTGCTGGGCTGCCAGGCAGCCAGCGTCTGCAACAACAACGCCGCAGCAGTGCTGCTGATTCTCAATACCCTGGCTCGAAACAAGAATGTCCTGGTCTCCCGTGGAGAGCTGGTCGAGATCGGAGGCTCCTTCCGTATCCCTGCCATCATGGAACGCAGTGGCGTCATCTTGAAGGAAGTGGGGACCACCAACAAAACCAAGATTTCCGATTACCGGGAAGCTATCGATCAAGACACCGCTTTGATCCTGCGAGTACACCCCAGCAACTATAAAATTGTTGGGTTTACTCACCGCCCCAAACTCCCGGAACTGGTGGAGTTATCCCGTGAGAGCAAGATTCCCCTGGTGGAGGATGCCGGCAGCGGCCTCCTCTTTTCTTCATCCCATCCATTTTTGCGCGAAGAACCGTCCGTGCAATCGGTCCTGGCAGAGGGGGTCAACCTGGTCTGCTTCAGTGGAGACAAGCTGTTGGGAGGTCCCCAGGCCGGTATCATGGTGGGTCAAAAAGAACTGGTAGATGCCATTCGCCGCAATCCTCTCATGCGAGCCTGCCGTGTCGATAAGATGAGCTACGCAGCCCTCGAGTGGACCCTGATTCAATACGACAACGGCAATTACACAAAGGTCATCCCCGTTCAGCGGATGCTGTCCGCCGCTGCCGAGGAAATCCAGACACGGGCTCAGCGCCTGGGGGACTTGTTGGATTCCAAGCTCTTTTCAATCGAAATCAAGGCCGGATTCTCTCTGATTGGCGGTGGTTCGGCGCCCGAGGAACAGATCCCCACCTATGTGCTGGCCGTCACCTCGAACCAACATTCCGTGAACGAGCTGGAAAGGCAGCTGAGAAAATCCCCCACGCCGGTGATCGCCCGGATCGAGGATGATCAATTGATTCTGGATTTGCGGACCGTCTTCCCGGAGCAGGAAGATCTTATCGTTTCCGCTTTCGCCGAGATCGCTTCGCCTTTCGCCCAGACCGCTTCGCGGAAATAACAGGCGAGAAGTCAATCAGGTGACGATGAGGATTGACTTTGTCCACCCGGACCCTTAGCCGGTCGCCGATCCGGTAAACCTTTTTTGTCGTTTCCCCAATCAAACAGTGGTGGCGTTGGTTCAATACATAGAAGTCATCCCAAATCGTCTCGACGGGAACAAAGCCCTCCACGAAGTGCTCCAGCAGCTCGACAAAAAACCCATTGCGTTTGACTCCGATGATAAAAGCGTCGAATTCGTCGCCCAAGCGGTCTGCCATGAACTGGGCCATGATCCAGCGCATGATCGCCCGCTCCGCCACAACCGCCTTTCGTTCTCTTTCCGAAGAGCGGACAGCAATTTCCGGGAGGCGGCCATAGAGTCCCTCCGCCCCGCGTCCGGAAGTCTTACGGTCGATGGCCATTTTCAAAAGGCGGTGCACGATTAAATCCGGATAACGCCGAATCGGAGAGGTGAAGTGAGTGTAGCAGGCAGAGGCCAATCCGAAATGGCCCTGATTCACTTCCGTATACTGGGCTTGCTTGAAAGAGCGCAACATCAGGTAGGAAAGAAACTTCTGCTCCGGCTTGCCACTCATCTGGACCATAAGCTTTTGAAAGGCTCGCGAGGAGTACCGACCGTCCTTATTCTGCTTCAACGAATACCCAAACTCGGTTGCCAGCTCCAGGAAGGCTTCGACTTTGGCAGGATCGGGATCTTCATGAACCCGGTAAATCGAAGGGATCTTCCGAGCGGTCAGGTGCTGAGCAACGGTCTCGTTGGCCAGCAGCATGAGTTCTTCGATAATACGATGAGCCTCGTTTCGCTCGGAACGGACAATGTCGGCAATTTCCCCTTTGTCGTCATATTCGACTTCCGCTTCGGGAAGATCAAAATCGATGGCTCCCCTCCTCACCCGCATCGCCCTGAGAATCCTGGACAGCTCTAACATCCAGCCAAAACTTTCCAAAAGACGTTTGTAGCGGCGTCTCAACGCCTGATCCTTATCGATGAGAATCTTATTGACGTCGGTATAGGTCATCCGTTCGTCGCTGCAAATCACCGACCGGAAAAACTCCGCATTCGCAACCTTTCCTTGATCATCGACTTCCATCACCGCACTCATGGTCAGTCGGTCCACCTTGGGATTGAGGCTACAGACCTGATTGGAAAGCTTCTCAGGGAGCATCGGAACGGCCCGATCCGGAAAGTAGACCGAGGTACCTCGAAGTAAGGCCTCCCGATCCAGCGGGGTACCTGGACGAACATAATGGGACACGTCGGCAATATGAACCCAGAGCCGAAAATGGCCGTTTTGCAGCTTTTCAATACTGATGGCATCATCGAAGTCACGGGATGTCTCTCCGTCGATGGTCACGGTCAGCAGCTTCCGGAAATCCTCTCTTTTTCGAATGCTCTTTCCATCCGGCTCTTCTGCCAGCTCCGCTTCCTGTAAAACCTCCTTGGGAAATTCGACGGGGATCTCATAGGTGTGGCAGACGATCTTGTACTGAATCTCCGGATCATCCGGATCTCCCAGGACCTCCTTGATCTTGCCCTGAGGCCTCTGATTCGGCCCCGGTTGAACCACGATGGAAACCACTACAATCATTCCATCCTCAATCTTCTTGGCCTGTTTATCGATGAGTCGAACCGTGTAGCGGTAGCGTTCGTCCAGGGGAGCCACGTAAATACCCCGCTGATAGCGAAAAAGCTTGCCCACGATGGTCTCTCGACCCCGGGAGACAATGGCAAAAATCTCCCCTTCCAGAGAACTCTGTCCCTTGCGTTTTTGAGGACGGCGGGAAGGAACCAGACGCACCCGTACGGTGTCTCCATCAACAGCGCTCCCCACTCTATTTGGGGGAACGAAAACATCCTGTTCCAGTGGGGGATCTTCTGCTATGACAAAGCCGTAGCCATCAGGATGAGCGACAAAGCGCCCGGTGACGGTCTCTGCTGATTTTTTTTGTGCCATTTCTTCAGGTCGGACGTTTCCAGAGGATGAGTATAACCAGCTCTCCTGCTTGTGGGAAATACAACGGTCGCTCCCTTGACATTGGTCTCCAATAAATTACACTTGTCGGCCAGATACGGAGTCTTGCAAACTCTCGTACAACCGGGTTTACAACCACGCAGCCGGAGGCGTTGGAAAGGGTTCATTCAGAGATTCTAACGATGGGCAAATACGTATGGACGGCAGCCGCGGGTGTCCTGTTATTGAGCTTGCTGGCGGGAGCGGTCTGGCTGGTGCAGGCCGAAGAACCCTACGCACCGGATCAACCCATTGCCTTTGATCACAAGGTACACGTCACCGACTACAACATCCAGTGCTTCTATTGTCACTCCTACGTCGATCGATCCCCTTTCGCCGGAGTTCCCTCGGTTGAGCGCTGCATGGGGTGCCACCTGATCGTGGCCCGAGACAGCCCTGAAATCGAAAAACTTCGCAATTACCAACAGAGCGGCGAGCCGGTTCCCTGGATCAAGGTTTACGCCTTACCCCGCTTCGTTCATTTCAATCATGAAGCCCACCTGCGGGCCGAGGTCCAGTGTCAGAGCTGCCACGGAGCCGTAGAGTCCATGAGCAAGGTCACCCGCGTGAATGATCTGCAAATGGGATGGTGCCTGGATTGTCATCGCAGTGAGGAGGCTTCAGTGGATTGCCTCACCTGTCACTATTAGGAACACTATGATCAAGCGACGAGATTTTCTCAAGGTGATGGGGGTCAGTGGACCGGCGGCCCTTCTGGAGGCCTGCGCTCCTCCACAGACCGAACAGCTGATCCCTTATCTGGTCTCTCCGGACAACATCGTCCCCGGTGTACCCGCCTACTACACCACCCAATGCCGTGAGTGCCCGGCCGGATGCGGCATGTTGGCCAAGACTCGAGAAGGCCGCGTCATCAAGGCCGAGGGCAATCCCAACCATCCCGTGGGGCAAGGGCACCTTTGTATTCGCGGACAGGCATCGGTTCAGTCTCTTTACAATCCGGACCGCTTCCGCGGCCCTCTCCTTCGTGATGAAGGGGGTCAGCTTCGAACCACCGACTGGGAACAAGCGGAAGAGCTGTTGACCTCTCGCCTGGGCCAGATCAAGGCCAGCGGCAGCGAGCAGCGGGTGGCCTGGATGGGCCGGCTCCTGACCGGATCCATGGAACAACTGACCCGCCAGTGGCTGCAGTCCCTGGGATCCGAGCGGCTGCTCTTTTATGAAACTTTTGACTATGAGCCTCTTCGCCGTGCCACCCAGATCGCCTTCGACCGCTCCGAGCTCCCCAGCTACCATCTGCAGGATGCCCGTTTCTTGATCTCCTTTGGAGCCGACTTTCTGGAGACCTGGCGCTCCAACGTCGAGCTGATGGGCGATTTTCAAAGAATGCGAAAAGCGCGTTCCACAGAGCGTCCCGACAACTTCGTTCACATTTCACAGCGTCTCTCCCTGACGGCTTCCAATGCCGACTGGTGGATTCCCATCACTCCCGGCGCCGAGGTTCAGCTCGCCCTTGCCATCATCCACTCCATTCTGGAGCAGGGCTTGGCGGTGCCCGAAGTGGACTCGGATCGGGGATGGATCGAGTCGCTGGTGGAACCTTATTCACCTGAAGCGACACAAAACGCCACGGGCGTGGAGGTTTCCTCGGTTCAGGAACTGGCGCGGCGTTTCTCTCAGGACTCACCGTCCCTGGCGCTGGGCGGAGGGGTCAGTTCCACAGGAGAGCAAGCCGTGTCCCTGGAACTGGCCGTTCTGCTGCTCAATGCCGTGGCCGGCAACCTGGGAAAGACCCTCACCTTCGGAATTCCCTCGGCCCTGGACCAGCTGGCCACCTATCAGGAAGTCCTCGATCTGATCCAGGACATGAACCAGGAAAAAATCGAGGTTCTTTTTCTCCATGAGGCCAATCCCGTCTTTACTTTGCCCCAGTCCTGCGGTTTTGCCGAGGCCTTGGAGAAGGTCCCCCTGGTGGTCAGTTTTTCCCGCCTTCCCGATGAAACCACGGCAAGGGCCGATCTGATTTTGCCCGATCATCACTTTCTGGAGAGCTGGGGTGATTTCAGTCCACGGGCAGGGGTTGTCAGCATTCAACAGCCCGCCATGCAGCCGGTCTTTGACAGCAAAGCGACCGGAGACGTTCTTCTCAGCACAGCTCAAAACATCGACGGGATGGCCTCCGAGTTTGAGCACTCCAATTACTTTGATTGGCTTCACGCCTACTGGGATTCCGAGATCCGCACCCAGGTGGCAGCGGAGCAGTCCTGGGAGGAATTCTGGCCCGATATTTTAAGACAGGGCGGGCACTTTCAGGAAGTCGAGCCGGTGACGGTCGCTTTGCGGAACTTTTCCACCCAGATCCGCTTGCAACCGGAGGGCCTGGAGGGACCTGAAGACGGCCACGCTTTGCTGGTTTACCCTTCGGCTGCCTTTTTTGACGGTCGCAATGCCAATAATTCCTGGCTTCAGGAGATTCCCGATCCGGTCACCCAGCTGGTTTGGGATGGCTGGGTGGAGGTTCATCCGGAAAGCGGTCGGGAGATGGGTCTTCAGGAGGGGGATGTGGTCACGGTCACTTCTCCTTATGGCAGCGTGACCCTTCCCGTTCACCTTTTCGCCGGACTGAAAGTCGGTGTGGTGGCGATGTCCCTGGGACAGGGCCGCTCAGGCGAACTGCGCTATGCCTCAGGACGAGGGGATAATCCCATGCGCCTTCTGTCCCCCCAAGCCGAACCAGAATCAGGATCGCTTCTGTGGCGCTCGGTTCGAGTGACCCTGGCCAAGACTGGAGAAAGGCATCAGCTCGTTTCTCTTCAGGCCCGGCCTCAGGACCATCCCCGAGACACTCTCATTGCTCGAGAGGTGCAGGACACTCCCTTCGCCGAACAGATTTTCCCCAGCCAGCTTTCTGATTCAGCCTCGGGTGAGGAGCACGACACAGCTTCGAGCCACCATGAACCGATCGATTTCTACCCTCCCCATGAACACCCGGATCATCAGTGGGGGATGGCCATTGACCTGGATTCCTGTACGGGTTGCAACGCCTGCGTAGCGGCCTGCTATGCCGAAAACAACGTCCCCATTGTGGGTAAGGAGAAATGTGCCCAGGGACGCGAGATGTCGTGGCTACGCATCGAGAGACACCTTCACGATCCACCTGTGACCCAGGAGTCGGCTCTGGTCCAACCCCAGGTCACCTCCGTTCCGGCCCTGTGTCAGCACTGCCACAACGCCCCCTGCGAACCGGTGTGCCCGGTTTTCGCCACCTATCACAACCCGGAAGGGTTGAATGCTCAGGTTTACGCCCGCTGCGTGGGCACCCGCTACTGCTCCAACAACTGCCCCTACAAGGTGCGCCGGTTTAACTGGAGCGCCTCTGAATTTCCCGAGCCATTGGAGCTTCAGCTCAACCCCGACGTCACGGTTCGTACCTCGGGTGTCATGGAAAAGTGCACCTTCTGCGTTCAGCGAATCCAGGCCGGGAAAAACCGGGCTGGCCGGGAAGAACGGCAACTTGTAGACGGAGACATTACCCCTGCCTGCGCCCAGACTTGCCCTGCCGAGGCCATTCTGTTTGGAGACCTGGCCGACCCCGACAGCCGTCTCTCTCAAAGAGTGGCGGATCCCCGCGGCTACCATCTGCTGGAGGGCTTGAACACGCGTCCGGCCATCACCTATTTAAAGAAGCTGGTGCCTGAAAAACCGTTTGACGAGGAATAGTTACCGACCTGATGTCATCAACCGATAGGCCCCACAATCTTTCCCCAGATCCCACAACGACCCGTTTCGGTCGAGTGAATCGGGATATCCTGGGGACGCTCCATCCGGGACGGCTTTATTTTGCCGCCCTGGCCCTCTGTCTCCTGGGAATCGGATGGGGGGTCTGGTCGTGGGTGCAACAGGTTAACAACGGCCTGGCCGTCACCGGTCTGCACAACCCGGTGATGTGGGGAGCCTACATTACAACCTTTGTTTTCTGGGTGGGTATCGCTCATTCGGGGACCCTGATTTCCGCCGTTCTCTTTCTCTTTCGAGCACGCTGGCGGACGGCCATTTCCCGCGCTGCAGAGGCAATGACGGTCTTTGCCGTCATGACGGCAGGCTTGTTTCCCATCATTCATCTGGGACGACCCTGGTTGTTCTACTGGCTTCTTCCCTATCCCAACCAGCGCGGCCTGTGGGTTAATTTTCGCTCGCCTCTCCTGTGGGATGTCTTTGCCATCGGCACCTACTTCACGGTCAGTGTCCTTTTCTTTTACCTGGGACTGGTTCCCGATCTGGCCATCCTGCGCGACAACTCAACAGGTTGGAAGCGCCGCATCTTCAGCATTGCCTCGCTGGGATGGTCGGGCAGTACCCGGGAGTGGAAGCACTTCAACAGCTCCTATCTGTTGATGGCGGCGCTGGCCACTCCCCTGGTGATCTCAGTTCACAGTGTGGTTTCCTGGGACTTTGCCGTGGCCATTGTTCCAGGCTGGCACAGCACCCTCTTTGCCCCTTATTTCGTTGCCGGTGCCATTTTCTCGGGTCTGGCCATGGTGCTGACCCTGATTATCCCGGCACGAAAGATCTTGCATCTGGAGGAATACGTCACCCCGAGCCATCTGGAGAATGTGGCCAAGCTGATCCTGTTCACCTCTCTTATCGTCAGCTATTCGTATGTGATCGAGTTCTTCTTTGCCTGGTACAGCCAGAACCCCTTCGAGCAAACCGTCTTTATGTCGCGCCTGGTGGGGGATTACGCCCCTCTGTTCTGGCTCATGGTGGTGTGCAACTGCCTGACTCCCATGCTGTTTTTCATCCCTTCCGCCCGCCGCAACACCGCCCTTTTGTTTGTGGTCTCTCTATTGATCAATGTGGGAATGTGGACGGAACGATTCGTCATCATCGCCGGTTCCCTGGCCCGGCAATACAACACGACCACCTGGGGAGATTACGGTCCCAGCTGGGTGGAGTGGAGCATTTTGTTGGGAAGCCTGTGCTGGTTCTTATTCTGGTTCCTTCTTTTTATCCGCCATTTGCCTGGCCTTCCCATAGCCGAAGTCAAGGAGGCGATGATTCACGGATCTCCAGCCAGGAATTCTCTAAGCGCCGAGGGTCAGCCATGAGTGGAGTGCTGGGCATTTTTGAACAAAGAGAGGATCTGCTCAAGGCCGTCAAAGAAGCCCGGACCGAGAACCTGGGTCCGCTGGAGGCCTTTTCTCCTGTTCTTGATGAGGATCTGATTGAAGCGGTCTCGCCCGGAAAAAGCCCGGTGCGCAGGCTAACTCTGCTGGGCGGTGTGACCGGTGGAATCTGCGGATTAGTGCTGACCATCTGGACCACGGCCCAGTGGCCGCTGCTGATCACGGGAGGAAAACCGCTCATTTCCATTCCTCCTTTTCTGGTCATTGCCTTTGAACTGACCATTCTCTTCGGTGCGCTGGGAACGGTGAGTGGATTTCTGTACTGGTCGATCTGGGCACGCCATCGCAGACCTCTGCCTTACGACACTCGCTTCACTCAGGACCACTTCGGCCTCTGGATCGAGTGTCCCTCCGTGGACACCGAGCAGGTGGTGAAGTTTCTCAAAGAGAGGGGGGCTACGGAATGGGAAATACGATGAGACGAACACTTCTGGCGGCAGTCATCGGAATCCTGATCACCTTTTATGCCACCGGCTGGCCCTGGAATGAGGACATGTCCAAACAACCCGCGCCGGCACCCTATCATGGCCCTCGTCCGGCCGTGAAGGCCACTCTTCCCATCAACGGTGAGTTTGGCTGGAGCCGCACTCAGTTCGAGGAACTCTACCCCAACAACCCACTACCCCCATCCGATTCCAACGTGGAACAGGGACAATCCCTGTTTATGAGTTACTGCATGCCCTGTCACGGGGAGACGGGCAAAGGGGACGGCCCGGTTGCGGCCAAGTTCATTCCACCCAGTGATCTGGCCAGTCCCTTCTTTCAGGAGAACAGCGACGCCTGGTTCTACGGGACCATTCGCAACGGCGTTCGCTTGATGCCCCGCTACGGCGCCGAACTTTCTTCACATCGATCCTGGCAGATCGTCACCTATTTAAGAACGCTCAAGCAACCTTCCCCATGACCGAAGCGCACTCCCATTCTTTCAAGCTCAACCGGACCACAAGTCTGCTGCTGGGAGCAGCCGTTTTAGGAGTGCTGGCCTTTGCCATCGGGGTAGCACAGAGCCCCCAGCACACCTGGAAGATCTTTCTGGTCAACTTTCTGTTCTGGTCGGGAATCTCCATCTCGGGTGTGGTCTTTTCGGCCATCTTCCAACTCACCAAGGCCCGCTGGGCAGTCGATCGAGTACGTACGGTCGCCGAAAGTTTTGCCTGTTTTCTCCCGCTCTCCCTGCTTCTGTATTTGCTCTTGATGGTACTGGGAGCCGGATCTCTCTACCCCTGGATTACAGATCCGCCCCCGGGCAGAGCCGCTTGGTTCACCTTGCCCTTCCTGGGACTGCGAGATGGGATCGCCCTGCTGCTGCTCTATGGGGTGGGTGGAAAGTTTGTGCTGGCCTCCCGGCAAAGCAGAGGGGAAGATTCTGCTCCGTCCTCCAATCTGTCTGGCCTGGCCGTTGTGACCATTTTCCTCTATACCGTGGTCTTCAGCCTGGTGGCAATCGATCTGGTCATGTCCCTGGATCCCTACTGGATCAGCACCCTTTTTCCGGCCTACTTTTTTATGGGAAACCTGTGTGTGGGAATTGCTGCCATAACGGCGGCCAGCTTCCTGTGGCGCAGGTTCACGGGTGTCGAGGAGTGGTTCAACGATTCCATAGCCCATGATCTTGGAAAGCTGTTACTGGGCTTCACCCTCCTCTGGACCTACCTGCTGTGGTCTCAGTACCTGGTCATCTGGTATGGCAACCTTCCCGAGGAACTGGGGTTTCTGGTGGTCAGGACCACAGGCAGGTGGGGAGTGCTGGCCTGGATGGTTCTGAGCCTCTGCTTTTTCATCCCCTTTACGGCTCTGCTCAGTCGCCGTATGAAGCGGCCCGCTCCCCTGTTTGTCATCTCGCTGATCACGATCGTGGGCATCTGGCTGGAAAGGTTCTGGCTGGTGGTACCTTCTCCTGAGACCGGCCTGAGTTTGAGTTGGGTGGACCTCTTGGTCACCCTGGGCTTTTTCGCTCTTTTCGCCCTCTCCCAAGTCGTCCTAGGCCGTCACTTGGGCGCCCCCTGGGCCCGGGTCTGAGGACCTGAAATTTCAAACCTGGCCCGACGACAGACAATTTAGGGACAGTCCCCGAATTCGGAAATTCTTGGGACAGTCCCTCACCGGGAAACCGTTCTTTCCTAAGAAATGTTCGCCTTCCGACATGAGGACAACGGCCGAATGTAAGGAGATCAGATCTGTCTGCACTCACTTGACTGAAGGAGGCAGATATGTTTTTATTACCGCTCTTAAATCATATGCTGACACTAGCCGGCGCAGTGATTTTAGGTGGCTTTGGGCTGATGGTCATTCTTTTAGACTACCTCAGCAGCATCAGCCGCTAATCGAAGTCCTCATCCCCAAGAATGATTCCTGGATTATGGGATGAGATTGTCAGGAAGTGAATCCCTGGCGTTTTGGCCAGGGACGACTGTTACTCTTACCGACTTTGGAAGGACCCCACGAGCATGGAACTGGAACAACAGATCCTGGAAAAAGATCCCACCGCAATCTCCACTTTCGTAGACCAGATGTGGTGGAACAAGGGAATGAACAACATCGATTGCTTTCAAGCCGTCAATCGAATCCTGAGTGAAGGCGGAAAGCGACCGCTCTCGTTAATCGACTACGATCAAATTCTTTATCGGGCCGTTTGCCAGGCCTCTAACTAATGGGCGGCCTTCGCCCGCGTTTCAGGTTCCAGCTGTCAGTTGTCTGTGCTCAGTCCTCCGCCCTCTTCACTCAGTCCTCTCTTCCGGTCTGCGCTCACCAAACCCTAATCAGCCGCTTTTGAGGCTTGACACTGAAGCCCAAGTGGAGCATTCTCGTCGTACTGCTTTTGATACTATAGAAGAGGTCCTTCTAGAATGATCGGAAAGAAACGAATCTTCTTTGTCCCCTTGTTACTCCTGCCCTTGATTTCTCTCTCTTCAACCTGGGGATTGGCTCAAGAGGGAGGAGGAGGAGGAGGCAGCGGCGGCGGTGGAAGCGACAGCGGCGGTAGCAGCGGCGGAGGTTCCACGGGTGGACAAAGTTCTTCGTCGCAGGCTGACCGTCAAAGACCGATGTTTCTTACCGGAAAAGTCCTCCTGGACAATGGCGAGGCACCGGGCCCAAGGACCAAAGTCGAACTCATCTGCCAGGGCTCAGTAATACGACAGGAATTTACCTCCCAGAGCGGCAATTTCAGCATTGAGATCGCCGGGGGACAGCAGGGCACCCAACCCATGGACGCCTCAGTTTCCTCCACAGGTTACTCGCGGTTGGGCAGTAGTGGCATCGAGGCATTCGGATCTACGGGCGTCGGCGGGGGCTTGGCATCTACGCGTTCGGTCGACCTGAGCAGCTGTGAGTTGAGAGCGCAACTTCCCGAGTACCAGTCGGACGTGATTGCACTGGGTCGGCGAAGAGCACTCGATAACCCCGATGTGGGTCTGATTATCCTTCACAGCCTGAAACCCCCTGAAATCGGCACCGTCAGCCTCAAGACTCTGGCAGCGCCCAAAGATGCCCGGAAGGCTTCGGAAAAGGCCGGTAAAGAACTGCAAAAAGAGAATCCCAATTTCTCCAAAGCGAGCAAGGAATTAACAAAGGCGGTGGAGCTCTATCCTGAGTTTGCCTCGGCCTGGCATTTGCTGGGAAAAGTGCGTTTGGCACAGCAGGACCGACCGGCTGCCAGCGAGGCCTTTAAAGAGTCCAAAGCCGCGGATTCCGAGTACGCTAACCCCTATTTATCTTTGGCCCTGATGGCGCTTGAAGAAGAGCGGTGGAAAGAAGCTTCTGACCTGTCCACCCAGGTTCTTGAGCTGAACCCTCGACTCACCGAAGCCCACTACTATAATGCTATAGCCTACAGCTCCTTGGGAAGATTGAATGTCGCCGAAGAGTCGGCCATGGTGGTCCTGGACAGCAACAAAGCTGAGACCTATCCATTGATCTATTACGTGCTCGGCTTCGCCGAGTCAAAAAAAGGGAACTTTCCTTCGGCCGCTGCCCGTTACCGGAGCCTACTGGAGATCCGACCCGAAGGATCCTTTGCCGGAAAGCTCAAGGACCAGTTGGCTCAGTGGCAGGAACAGGGTTTGATTCCCTAGGCCCAAGTTTTCCTGACAATCTTCTCACTCCCCTTGCTTGCGCAGCACGGGCTGGCATGCCACCCTACCGGACATGGAAATCGTAGCTGCACCCATCGAAGACTATCTCAACCGCATCACTCCCCAGGAGGACCCCATCCTGGCAGAAATGGAGGCTCGTGCCAGCGAAACAGATTTCCCCATCGTCGGCCGCCTGGTCGGCCGCCTTCTCTATCAACTCGTTAAGTTGAGCGGTTCCCGGCGAATTATAGAACTGGGTTCCGGCTTCGGCTACTCAGCTTATTGGTTCGGAAAGGCTCTAGAGGACTCAGGAGAAATCATCCTCACCGAATTCCAGGAGGAAAATCTCGCTTTTGCCAAAGACTGGTTTCAGCGAGGAGAGATTCCCTCTAGGGCTACCTTTCATCAGGGCGACGCCCTGGAAATTCTGGAGGGTTTGGAAGGAGAGTTCGACATCATCTTTAATGATGTCAGTAAGATCCACT
>Ga0066376_10002467_pt1 | contig 17208 bp, 14 predicted proteins | sample Knorr_S15_td_Bot_FD_77009 | JGI IMG/M metagenome (GOLD analysis project Ga0066376, IMG submission 77009) | Marine microbial communities from Southern Atlantic Ocean transect - Knorr_S15_td_Bottom_ad_5009_LV_A | ecosystem: Environmental > Aquatic > Marine > Oceanic | place: Southern Atlantic... | reverse complement strand
TTGGTTCCCCGCCAATGGGCATCAGATTCATTCATTTTAGCGTCCCTCTCTATTTTTCTAAAACCCATTGACACCTCCAAAGAATTGTCTTATTATGCGTGGCAAAGTTAGTGATTACTTACTTACTTGCTGATGCTGTTTATCAGGGTGGGGAGCGGGTGGCTCGTGGCGGGTTGACTAAATAATCTCGTATCTAAGGAGCTCTTTTTATGATAGGCCGGTTTTCGCGGCATTACATTTTACCAGTAGGTCTGATGGTGATGGTCACCTTGTCGGGCTGCGGGGAAAGCGGGAATGCTGCCGGTGAAGAGAAGGCGGTGCGGAAAAAACGTGCTGTCAATGTGATTGTCAGTCCGGTACAGATCCGGTTATTTACCAATTATCTGAACCTGGTCGGTGAGGTCAAACCCCGGCGGCGGGTAGTGGTCAGTATCGAGGCGAACGGTATGATCGAACGGATTGCCATTAAAAAAGGGCAATGGGTAAAAAAGAACACGGTTCTTGCAGAAATTGAGGATGATTTATTACAGGCAGAAATCCGTGAGGCGCAAGCCTCCTTGAAAGCCAGCACACTCAATCTGAATAATCAGAAGAAACTGTTCGATCAAAAGGCGGTGGCTGAATCCGCCTATCTTGACACGCAGTATCTGTATGACATCGCCAAGGCGCGGTTGACCCATGTACAGGCTCGATTAAACAAGACGATTATCCATGCCCCCATATCGGGGGTGATTGACGATTGGTTTCTGGAAGAGGGAGAACTGGCCATCGCCGGTGTTGCCTTTGTAGAAATTGTTGAAATCGATTGGGTTAAAATTGTGGCCGGCGTCCCGGAACGATATCTGAGATATGTACAAAAAGGGACGGAAGCCGTCCTGAACTTTCCTGCCTATCCGGACACCATCCGGGTGGGGCGAGTGACCTATGTGGGGACCACCCTGGATCCGGACAACCGGACGGTCCCGATAGAGATTGAAATATCGAATTCGGATAACATATTGAAACCCGAGATGGCGACGACGATTCGTGTCGTGAAGGATTATATCCCCGAGACAATCGTTATTCCGCAAGATGCAGTCATCGATACAGATCAGGGTATGGTGGTATTCATTGTCGATGGAAATATGGCAAAAGCCATGCCGGTGACACTGGGATCAGTGTCTCAGGATCAGGTGGTGGTGACGGAGGGGCTGGATGTGGATATGCCTTTGATTACGGTGGGCCACCGGGATCTGGTTAATGGAGAGCTTGTCGATGTTAAAGAAAAGTAGGAAACACCTGTCGCTCTACAAAGGAGTTGGGGGTTATGATCGTTTCGGATTTATCCATAAAGAATAAGACCAGTGTATTTGTCCTGACCGGTTTAATCATTCTAATGGGGCTTACGGCGTATTTCTCCCTGCCGCGTGAGTCGGCGCCGTCAATTACCATTCCCATCATTATTGTGGCCACGCCCTACATCGGCGTATCGCCTGCCGATATGGAGAATCTGGTTACACAACCCATTGAAAAGCGCCTCAAGGAGCTATCGGACGTTAAAGAAATCACGTCAACTTCGAGTGAAGGCATCTCGACGGTCGTGATCGAATTTGAAACCGATGTAAATATCGACAACGCGCTTCAAAAAGTGCGTGAGAAGGTTGATCTGGCCAGGACGGAAATTCCTCAAGATGCAGAGGAGTCCAGCATCAATGAGATTAATTTTGATAATGTTCCCATCATGGTGGTTAATGTATCCGGGTCCCATAATCTTGTGACGCTCAAAGATATTGCGGAAGACCGGGAAGATCGGATTGAATCTGTCCCCGGTGTACTGGATGTGACTCTGGTTGGTGGATTGGAGCGAGAGGTTCAGGTGGACGTCGATCCGAACCGGCTGACGTATTACAATCTGGGACTTGAAGATATCATAGAGACGATCCGGGAGGAGAATTTAAATATACCGGGCGGCTCGATAAAAACCAGTACACTTCGATACGCCGTGCGTGTACCGGGAGAGTTTTCCAATACTCAGGAGATCGGTGATCTGGTGATAGAAGCCCGAAATAACCAGCCGATTTTCATTCGCGATGTAGCCACCGTCCGGTTTGGTTTCAAGGAGGCCACCACCTACGCCCGGTTCAACGGGCTGCCTTGCGTGTCCTTGAATGTACAGAAACGCACCGGTGAGAATTTGATTAAAATCGCGGATGCGGTGAACGCGTTGCTGGATGAAGAACGAAATAGACTCCCAGCTTCGGTAGAACTCACGGTGCTGGCAGACCAATCTAAAGATGTCCGGCGGATGGTTAGTGATCTGGAGAATAATATCATAACGGGCTTGATCCTTGTCGTCATTGTTCTCTTCCTGTTCATGGGTATCCGCAATGCCATGTTCGTGGCTATAGCGATCCCGCTTTCCATGCTGCTGTCGTTCATCGTCCTCGAAGCGATGGGATACACACTGAATATGGTGGTGCTCTTCAGCCTTATTCTGGCGCTGGGTATGCTGGTGGACAATGCAATTGTCATCGTGGAGAACATCTATCGTCATTGTGAAGAAGGGTATAGCCTTGTCGAGGCGGCGATGAAGGGAGCTGGTGAGGTGGCGATTCCTGTGATTGCCTCTACGCTGACTACGTTATGCGCCTTCGCGCCCATGCTCTTCTGGCCCGGTATTATTGGTGAATTCATGGGGTATCTGCCGGCGACTCTCATCATCACACTGACGGCTTCCCTGTTTGTCGGACTGGTTATCAATCCCACGATCTGCTCTGTATTGATGACGGTAAACAAAAAGCATCAGGAGCAACAATGGCTTCAACGGTTTCGTTTTGCCTATCAGCATTTCCTCGGATGGGCGTTAGATCACCGGGGACGTATTCTGGGCACCACTTTCGGATTGCTTATAAGCATGTTTGTGCTGTACGGATATTTTGGTAAAGGGGTGGAATTTTTTCCGGAAACTGAACCCAATCAGGCCTTCATCGATGTCAATGCCGCCATCGGCACCAGACTGGACATCTCGGATGATATCGTCCGGCAGGTCGAGGCCTCTCTGGCCGGCATACCGGGTATTAGCCTGTTTACAGCGAATGTCGGTTCTTCACCTGATCCTTCGGATTTCAGCAGCAGCGGTGGGGGGACGCCGCATAAATCCCGTATCATTGTAGATTTTGTTGAACGGGCGGATCGAACCCAGTCCTCATTTACTACCGTTGAGATGATCCGTGAGCGCACGGCCGGTCTGGTGGGGGCCCGGGTCGAACTCGTGACCCCATCTCAAGGACCACCAACCGAACCGCCCGTTAAAATCGAAATCGTTGGCGACGACTTCACGGTGCTTGGCAGATTATCCAAAGAAATCACCCAGCGTATCCAGGATATACCCGGGCTTGTGGATCTGAAAGATGACTATGATTCAGGAAAACCGGAGTTGAAAGTAGAAATAAATCGGACTCAGGCTGCCCTCCTCAAACTGAATACGTCGTTAATCGCCCAGACCGTACGGACGGCGATTAACGGCACCAAAGCGTCCGAGTTCAGGGTAGGCGAGGACGAATACGACATTGTGGTCCGATTCGCCGAACAATCGCGAGGATCGTTTGCTGATCTGGATCGTTTGCATGTGATGCATGAAGGAATATTGATTCCACTGGCCAACCTGGCAACAATAAAAGTGGTCGGGGGCGTTGGATCTATTAAACGCAAGGATCAGGAACGGGTGGTGTCGATTATCGGGAATGTTGAAGGTCGTTTGCCCAGTGAGGTGCTTAAAGAAATTCAGGGCACGATGAACGGGTATCAACTGCCGAGCGGTTATGTCGTGCGTTATGCCGGTGAAAATGTCGAGCAGGACGAATCGCAGGATTTCCTTACCAAGGCGTTTGTCATCGCCCTGTTGATGATCACCCTCGTCCTGGTCACTCAGTTCAATTCCATTACCATGCCCTTTATCATCGTGATGTCGGTCCTTCTTTCTCTGATCGGGGTCCTCCTGGGGTTAATGGTCACCGCGACGCCCTTCGGGATTATCATGACGGGGATAGGGGTGATCAGTCTGGCAGGGGTGGTTGTTAATAACGCGATTGTATTGATTGACTACATCCGAAAACTGCGTGAACGGGGCCTCGGGCGCCGCGAGGCGATCATCCAGGGTGGCGTGACGCGTCTGCGGCCGGTGATCTTAACGGCGATGACCACTATCCTCGGTTTGATTCCATTGGGTACCGGTTTCAGCGTCAATTTCGCCACATTAAGCTTTGAGATCGGTGGAGAGAGTTCGCAGTGGTGGGGGCCGATGGCCGTGGCTGTTATATTCGGGCTGGCCGTCGCCACCGTATTGACCTTGGTGGTATTGCCGGTGATGTATGATGTATTAACCGGTTTGACCGAACGCGTCGGCGAGGAACAGACAGAAGCAGTCCGGGAAGAGTCGGAGGTACTTGTGCCGCCGGGGAGCGAGCCGGCTCCGGCAGGGTAAAGTAAAGTAAAGTACAGTACAGAGTAGAAGAGTATAGAGTGAAGCGTGTTGCCGATATTCACTCTGTACTCATGAATTTGAGGAGACTACACGTGGCAGCGGTGCGGATGTCCGGCGAAGACCGACGTGAGCAAATAATTCAGGTGGCTGCGAAATTATTCGCCAGACAGGGCTTTAAAGGGACGACAACCAAACAAATAGCCCAGATGGCCGATATTACAGATGCGCTTGTATTTAGGTATTTCGAGACGAAAGAAAATTTGTATGCGGCCATTATTGAAAACAAGATGCAAGAGCTGTCGGCATGGGATTTGTCCGATATTCAGACCAGTATGGACCTGCGGGATGACACCGTGGTTTTTGAGTCTACAGCTTTAATTATGTTTAAGGAAATGCACCGGGATCCAACTTTGATGAGGCTTCTATTATTTAGTGCGTTGGAAGACCGGGCGTTATCCGATATGTTTTTTACACATCAGATGATCGATCTGGTAAGAATGTTGGGGCAATACATACAGCGGCGCATGGATGAGGACGCCTTTGATACGGCCGACCCGATGATTGCTGCGCGTGGATTTATCGGTATGATCAATCATCAGGTGCTGATGCGGGAATTGTTCCGGCATGAGGCGTACGTGCAATATGAAGGACAGGATATAGCCTCTGCTTATACCCGGCTTTTTTTGGAAGGCATAGGGAAGCGGCAAGTGGGCATAGAAAAATCAATCACCTCTACTGAGGAAGAGTGAATTCTTGAAAAGAGGGATCGAGGGGGATTTCATGAAACAGGGTGTATTAATTGGGCTGGCAGTGATCTACATGGTCAGCATCACATCTCAGGTATCAGCTCAGAATTCTGATACGGTTCAACTGACGTTAGAGCGTACGGTACGGATGGCGCTTGAAAATAATGAGACCTATCTAATCGCTCAACTGGATACCGGTAAAGCAAAATCGCAGATAAAAGAAGCGATATCGGAGGCGTTGCCCCGGCTCAATCTGAACACCCTGGTTACAAGAAACTGGTCTTTACCGGAATTCAATTTCGGTGGGCAAACATTTAAGGCCGGAACAGATAATGTCTTGAATTTTGGTTTGGATTTTGAGCAGCCTATTTACAGCGGCGGAAAGTTACTCGCCGGCCTGAAGGCCGCGAGGCTTATTGAGGATCTATCCCATGCCACCAGCGATCGAATTCGACAGAATGTCATCCTGAATGTACATCAGGCGTATTATGCCGTGCTTCTAGCAGACGAACTACTGGGCGTGAGTCAGGCCTCGCATGATCGGGCGGTAGCCCAGTTGGTGCAGGTAAAGAAATTTCACGCCGCCGGCACGGTTTCCGACTACGATGTGCTTCGCGCCCGTGTTGAAGCCGCCACGGCAAAACCACCAGTGATTCAAGCCAGGAACCAGGTGATCGTCACACAGGCGAATTTAAAAAGTCTGATCGGGATATCCCAGACTACCCCTGTGCAGGTCACCGGTGGTTTTGAGGTGGATGCTGCCGCTCTTACGACCAACCTGCCGGAAGCGATACAAACCGCGATCACACGGAGAGCAGACCTGCGTGCAGCGGAATATCAAATCGATTTTACAGACCGAATAATCAGCGTGACTCGAAGTGAAGGCCGACCGGAAGTATCGCTGACGGCCGGGTACCGGATGCAGGCACAATTGAATGATGCGAAGGTATCTTCCCTGGTATTCAAAGATTTTGTTCGCAGTTGGGATACGTCGCTCAACATCAAAGTGCCTATTTTTGATGGCCGGCAGACCTCTGCCCGTGTGGGTCAAGCGGAAGCGGATTATGAACAGGCGGTATACAGCGAAAGTCAGCTTCGAAAACAGGTGGAGGTGGAGGTGACGCAGGCGTACGTGAACGTACAGGGTGCCCGGGAACGTATGGCGGCCGAAGCGGAAACAGTAGAACTGGCTGAGCGGGGACTGGCCATCGCCCAGGTGCAGTACGAAGGCGGCATGACCACCCAGTTGGAACTGATCGATGCCCAATTGACGGTCACCCAGGTGCAAACCAACTATGTTACGGCGCAGCATGATTACGCCGTTGCGGTGGTTACTCTGCAGAGCGCCCAGGGGGTGTTGAATATAGCAGGGAGTGAGTGAGGGGAGGGTGAGGTTCTTTGAAGAAGTTTGAAGATTCTGTGTTGTTATCTTAATACATTTAAATATAAATCACTACTGGTGATTTTTCACCTCCTGGGTCGTATCCTCAGGATCAACCGATCATCCGGCTTAATCAGCAGCAGGGTAGCGGTCATTACGGAACGATTGAAGTTTCCGGCCTGAATCCTGAGGTGTTGAGCCGCCTGTCATCGAGGGCTTTGACCGAACAGGGTTGGCAGACCCTGTTCCCTGTCTATACGGGTAACGCCATACCTCAATACGGTGACCGGCCGTCACTCCTGGGCGCCTATACTATTGACATGGACCTTATTCGGTTTAAGCCCCGTTTCCCTCTGGTGAAAGGATTCGCGTATACGGCCGAATTTGATCTGGATATACTTTTTGCGCTGATTGAGATGACGCCAACGGCCACGCATGGAAACCCGGTGGCCACCTTTGCCTGACCCAAATCTGAAGAGTTGGCTACAACAGTCGTTGCAAACGTCTATCCGAGCGTCGACCGGTTACCGGAAAATCAACTCAAGTTCTATATTCATTTTTCAGCCCCCATGAAAAGAGGACAGGCGTATCAATTTATTCGTCTGGTGGATGATGCAGAAGGCCGTCCGGTAGAGGCCCCATTTCTGGAGCTTGCACCTGAACTATGGGATTCGAAGACACAGAGGTTGACGATGCTGTTCGATCCAGGCAGCATTAAACGAGGGCTCCGGCCACATGAGGATTTAGGATTGGCCTTGCAGGAAGGACGGTCCTACCGTCTGGTGGTCGCAGAGGACATGCTGGATGCTACGGGACAGACGCTGCAAAGAGCTTTTGAAAAACCCTTTACCGTTGTCGCCGCCGACCGCACATCACCTGATTATACACGGTGGTTATTAGTTACCCCGGTTTCCGATACCTAAGAACCGCTGATGCTGGATTATTCCGAGCCCCTGGACCACGGCCTTCTGGGCCATCTGATTGAGGTACAGGGGGCATCCGGTGGGATTGTGCCCGGTGAGATTGAAATCCTGGATAAAGAAACCAGGTGGCGGTTTATTCCAGACAGGCCGTGGCAAGCCGGCGCATACACCATCCGAATCGATTCGAGGCTTGAAGACCTGGCCGGTAATACGCTGAACTATTTATTCGATGTGGATATACAGCAAGAAGGGAATCTGTCGCCGGATCAGCCTCCGTATGTCCTGCTTCGGTTTGAGGTGAATCCTTGAATTTGTTTTTTATTTCTCCGAAAGAAGGTCTGTATGAACATTTCCATTACCGGGGCTGCCGGTTCTCTTGGACGAGCCATCACCGTGGCGCTGTCCGAGCGCCATACCATATCGCCGACGGATATCAGAATGGCGCCGGGCGCACGTATGATTGTTCGGGCAGATGTTCTGGATATAGAGGCTGTAGAAGAACTCTGTAAAGGCATGGATGCCGTCATCCATGTTGCCCGGGCAACATGGGATGATCAGTTATCCGATGTCGAAAATGAACGGCATATTCTGGAAACGCGGCTTAAAGGTACCTATAATGTGCTGAAAGCCGCGAGTGAAGCAGGGGTGAAGCGGGTGGTCCAGGTGAGTGATCTGTGTATTTTCTCCGGGTATGGTGAGGATTTTATCGTATCTGAAGACTTTCTTCCGTTGCCGGACACCTCCGTATATCAGCAGTCCGTATATCTGAGTGAACAAATCGCCTGTGAATTCGCCCAGCAATATCCAGGGATGATCCTGACGCTGCGTCTGGGCAAACTGGTTGATCAGGATAAGCTGGCTGCCGACAGTCCATTGGAAGATATCTGGCTGGATTATCGGGATGCGACCAGAGCAATTGAGCGGGCCGTTATGATTGATCGGTTTGACGGATCGTCAAAGTGGGGGTTGTATAATCTGACCGCTGGTCTACCCAACGAGAGATATTCCTTGCTGAAAATTTCATCCGGTCATTTTGGTCTCAAACCCAAATTCAATTTTGAGGATTGGTGGCAGGAGGAGACATCATGAATGTTCTGGTTACCGGTGCAGGCGGCTATATAGGCCGCGTAGTCGCTCGGGATCTCATTACCTACAAACACAGGGTAAGAGCGGTCGATATGCGGCCCATGACGGATGAACTGCAGGACACACAAACTTTCGACCTGAACGATTATGAGACGTTGCATAAGACTGTAAAAGGTATGGACGGCATCGCCCATCTGGCCTGGCCCATGCATCCTTATGAGAATTATACGCCGGCAGATCATTCAGACTTAGGCGCGGGTGTCGGTATATTATATCATTTGCTTAAGACAGCTGTAGATTGCGGTGTAAAACGATTTGTATTCCAAAGTACCATCAACATCACCGCTTCTGATTGGGACAGATGGCGCCTTACAGAAGATGCATTGCCCCGTCCCGGGTTGGGCGGGTATACGCTGGGTAAGACCCTGGCAGAAGAAGTATGCCGCGCCTTTGCCCGTGAGCATGACGTCACGGTGGCCGTACTTCGTGTGGGCGGCGTGTATACGTTGGAAGAATCCGGTTATGAGTTTGCAGCGCCGGATCAGCATGGCATCCCTTCCTCCTGTGTTGAAAGACGTGATATCGCTCAGGCATACCACTTAGCCCTGACCAGAGACCTGCCCAGCAGATTCGAGATTTTTCACATCTTTCATACCCGCCCCGGCGATCGTTTTCCTACCAGTAAAGCCAGAGATATCCTCGGCTTTGAACCAAAATACAATTTCGAAAACCTCTATTTAAGAAGATGATGTTGGTAGGAGGCGGTGGGCGGTCTCTGCCGTGGGTGAATCGATCCAGGGAATTAAAACCCGGGGATTTGCTCACTCGGAATATCCGGGTTTGAAGAGCGGCTCGAAATGGCGTCTGGAGACGATCCGGTGCTGTCCAAACAGCCATTAAGATTTCCCGAACCGTGTCCAGGATTTTCGGCACGGACATTACCCCTATCCGTCAGTTGCCCGAACTGGTTGAGATGGTCGTTCGTCGTATTCAGAAAGACCTGCACTATCAGCAGTCCATGCTTTTATCCTGTGACGGTGATTACCTCACGTACCTGGGCGCTGCAACGATCGAAATCGTTGGGACATGCACCTATCATCCTACCCAGGAAGACAAACAATGGAAGATCAAGGAAGACGTTCGTCAGATGATCAATTTCTTTGAGATAAATCTTACGATGGCCTGGCCGGTGGTTACCCGGGTGGATATTGTATTTATCCGCAATGTGCTGATCTATTTCGATAACAAAACGAAGAAAACATCCTGGCTAAAATGCGGCGTATTCTGAAACCGGACGGCTATCTTTTTCTGGGTACGGCAGAAACGACTCTGAATATAGATGATTCCTATAAACGAACGCCCTATGGAAAAACGACGTACTATCATTTTTGATGTTGTGTAAAAGTGTAATGTGCTTTGTGCTTTATCTCTCAATAGTGAGGCCGGGTTTGGCTTAATTCGCCGATTTCACTTGCCGGCGCATCCCCAGTGCCCACCAGCTCAAACCTGCAAGAGCCATGATCAACAGAAGCCAACCCGTTGCGCTCAGGAGCAAAGATAGGTCGAGTGTCGGCCATACCATGTCGTACTGGCTCAACACGGCAGCACGATCGGTCATCCAGTGCCAACCGGTATGGGCGACGAGCACCGATAAGGCGATCGTCGCCATTCGTTCCCTGACGCCGAATCGGTACAACAGGGCCAGAGCGGGGATGAGCAGCAGCAGCACCAGGATTTGACCAAGTTCAACGCCCACATTGAAGGCCAGAAGCGAGGTGAGCAGGTGTGTGCCGCCGAACTGCAGCGTCTCGCGGAGGGCAAAGGAAAACCCGAACCCGTGGATGAGACCGAACCCGAAGGTAATCAGCCACCGTCGGTGCAGTTGGGCGCCGATGATATTCTCCAGGGCCATATATACGATGGAAGCGGCAATCAGCGTTTCGACCAGCGGCGGAAACCACAATGTATCCGGGGCCAGCCCGAAGGCCGACGCAATGAGGGTAATCGAATGGGCGACGGTAAACGCCGTAACGACGGCGATGAGCGCCCGGATCTGACGGAATGGGATGACGAGGCATAGCAGGAACAGTAGATGATCGAACCCGTCCAGGATATGCGTGAATCCCAACGCTGTAAACCTCAAGGCGGCCTGATACCAGTAGGGGTCGAGTGGCACGGTCCCTGGATTACCCACGTACTCGTAAACACACTCATCTTTGCCCGGTGGCAGGAAGCGAAGGACGGTGACGACGCGAAGGCCCAACCTCTCGAGGCCGGGATCGATCATATAATCGGCCTGATCCGATTGAATCGGGATTTCGAACAGGACATCCAGCAGGGCCTGCTGCCAGAAAAGTTGCGTTCGATCCGGCAGGCGTGGTCCCATGATATGGGATAGCGCATCTTCATACCTTCTGAAGGATGGGTCTGAAGGGATGGAAGCCCTCACGGCGACGACATTCGGGTTCGGCAGTTGGACGCCGTCTTCGAAGAGTTTTATTTCATCGCCTATCCACAAAATCGCGGCATTACGCAATTCTGCATCTGCATGGGCGAGATCAAGGTATCCCGGCCCCAGAAGTGGAAAGGACATGTCACGCATGGCATTAAGCGGGACGCGGACCAGCAGCTTCAGCCTTTGTCCTTCCGGCTTGACATACACCTGAATCGTGATATCGTTGGGAATATCATGGGCGAATACGCCAGTAGTTGAGCCGACAATCGTCAGATAAAACAACACGATTAATAACCCTGGCGTGCCTCCGCTGCGTATCATTTCCAGCACCACATTTTACCCCTACAAGTACAACCCAGTTGACCTGGGTGGCCAACTGGTTTGTACTTGGGAATCTATTTCTGTAAAGACTCTATTGTTCTATTTCGTAGCCACCGGCCACACCACACCCTGATCTTTATCCTTCACCGGCCCCAGCCCTTTGTAGACGAACTTCTGCACGCGTTTGCCTTCGTAGGTCTCGGTCGTGTAGATGTTGCCTTTAGAATCGGTCGCAATGCTATGGACCGCGAAGAATTGACCGGGTTGACGGCCGCCGTCGCCGAAACTCGTTAGAATTTCCATCGTCTCGCGCAGGATGACATACACCTTCATATTCTTCCCGTCGGCCAGATAGAGAAATTTCTGTTCCGCATCTTTCGAGAAGGCGATATCCCAGGTTGATCCATCACCTAGGGTATTCTTCGCGATGACCTTTTCCATGACGTATGTGCCGTCTTTCTGGAATACCTGAATCCGGTTGTTCGGCCGATCACAGACATAGACAAAACCGTCGTTCGACGGTTCTGCGGCATGAACCGGGGTACGGAACTGCTTTACCAGCGGCTCATCCGGATTATATCGCCCGAGGTTGGCATCATCGGGTTCATTACCGTATGCGCCCCAATACCGTTTGAATTCACCGGTTTCGATGTCGATCACAGCCACGCGCTTGTTCAGGTAACCATCGGCGATGTAGGCTTCGTTGGCGGCTGCGTCGAATGATATCTTGGCAACCCGCCCGAAGTTCTCGGTATCCTTACTGTTGCCGACATAGCTCGGATTTTTCTCGTCGAAGCGGGGCGCGCGACGGGCGCCCGGCTTGCCGAATTGTTTCAGGAAGGTGCCGTCCTGGGCAAAAACCAGGACATGGGCGTCATTACCACCGTTACCGCCGATCCAGAGGTTATCCATCGGGTCAACCCCGATGCCGTGGTTTGAGGTGGGCCAGTCGTACCCATCACCCGGACCGCCCCACGAATGGAGGAGATTGCCTTCCTGATCATATTCTATAATATTCGGGGCCGGCAGACAGCATTCACCAGTGGGTGGATCCTGCGCAGCGCCCAGCTCCGTTCTTGCATTGCCGTTACCGCGATGGATGATCCAGATATGATCCTGCGAATCGACGCTCACCCCGATGGCCGAGCCCAGAACCCAGTGGTTCGGCAACGGTTTGGGCCACATCGGGTCTACTTCAAACATAGGCGCCATCACAGCCCCTTCGGGGATCTCATCGGTCGTACCCTGTGTTCCTGTGTTCTCGCCACATGCAGCCACGAATACAAACAACAGTGCTCCTGCGAAAACATGATGTTTCCATTTCATATATCTTCCCCCTGTATGCGCCGCATACAGCAAAGCACAAAGCACCCTGGTGTTGTGCTGGTTTGCGTACCATCAATTTAGTAGCGGAAGCTGTGGGTCGGTGACCCAATATCAGCGAAAGTAGTCGATTGCGCTGATGAGGTCAAGGATTTTATAAATTTGGACACATCGATCAAGGCCAGGGATAGCCCTGATTCCAACTGTCTCAGTCCATCAAAACCGGACAGGACGACCCGAAGTTCGTATCCCAACCTCTTAAGAACATCATGGGTGGTCCTGGCTACTAATTCATTATTTTTCTGGCCGGGCATGTTTTACCGGGTATGTTATATCAGTTGTAAGGTTTTCTATGGCGGAATTCTGTAAATTCTTTACCTTATTCCCGATGATATGTCGTCACGCGTATTTTTAAAAACCAACCCTGTCCTATCATGATGCTTGTTCACACCTCACGGACGATTCGGATCCTGCTTATCGCCGGCTACCTGATTGTGGCGGTCGCCACGATGTCGTGGCATGTGCACGACGGAGACCAATTTGCCGGATACGACGAGCATTGCATATCCTGCCACTGGACCACTTATGCGCCTGTTGCCCTCGGCGTTCCCTGCCAGGCTTTCTGCCTCGGTACACCGGCCATGGTCATTCCGCTGTCAAGGGCCAACCCATCCAAGCACGCCGCATTTACAAAACGCCACGGTCGCTCTCCTCCGGCTGCACTCTACGGCTGAATTCCTGTTCCGTGTGTTTTTCCCACATAAGGATCAGGATTAATAGAGTCCCTGCATGTTGACACCTTTGACTTTCGAGTCGCCGGATGAGCATTTTCTCATTACGGCAGGAGAGTATGGATATGGAACGAGTATGGAAACCCGTTCGGGTTGCCGTTACCGTTATGATGATACTGGCCGGCCAGACGGCGGCACAGGCGCAGGCAGCCGACACCACGGCGACCGCGATACAGCTCGATGCGCGAATAGACAGCCTCGCCGTACAACTGCGGCAGGCGCAGGAGGCGATAGAGCAGCAGCAGGCGCTTATTGAAATTCTGATACAGACGCAGGCGCAACCCTCCCCTGCTCTGCCTCAGGGTATGACGGCAGTCGGGCAGCTTGTTGCCCCTCAGCAGGCATCCAACCTGTTGAATCCAAATATCAGTCTGATCGGGGATATCCGGGCACAGGCGGGACGGGATTTTGCGCCTGACACAAGGGCATTTACACTGCACGAGGCGGAAATCGGCATTCAGGCGCCGATCGATCCGTTTGCCAGGGCGGATGCGTTTATCGCCATGAGTCCGGAGGAAGGCGTGGATCTGGAAGAGATGTATATTACATTCCAGACGCTGCCGCTGGGATTGCAGGCCAAAATCGGTAAATTCCGATCGAATTTCGGAAAATTCAACAGGACCCACGGACCCGAAACACCGTTCAGCGATCGGCCGCTTGTCACGGAAACCTATTTCGGCGAAGAGGGTCTGGCTGGCGTCGGGGTTTCACTCAGCCTGTTGATCCCTAACCCCTGGGTATACCTGAACCTCGACGCCGAATTCACGGCTAACCCGGAAGAAACGCCGGCGTTCGCGATATTCGATTCGACGGCAGGCGCGTTCCTCACCGGGGGGCGACGACGTGACCTGCTGTATCTCACCCGACTCGGTACATTTCTGGACCTGAGCGAAAGCACGAATCTGACGCTGGGCGCCACGTACGCAACCGGGGTGCATGACCCGGCCGGCGCATTGCGCACACACATTGAGGGCCTCGATCTGACGCTCCGATGGCAACCGCTGAGGCGCGCGATCTATACCTCCATAGAATGGCAGACAGAGGTGCTCTTCAGCCAGCGTGAACAGCCGGGTGGCGGGCGTGTCAACAGCAGTGGCCTGTTTTCCTATATCGACTGGCAGATATTACGCCGCTGGCATATCGGCGCGCGGTATGATTTCACGCAATTTCCCGACACGAATGTAGCGGATGAGCAGGGTGTGCTCGGATTTCTTACATTTACGCCTTCGGAATTCAGTATGATTACCGTGCAGGGACGGGGTGTGCGTCGTACAGACGGGGTATGGCACGGCGTTGGTATGATGAAGATCACCTTTAACATCGGACCGCACGGCGCGCACCCGTATTGAGTGCGGCGTGCGGCTTGCGGCATGAAAGAGCAAAAATGGTTTTATGTTAAAAAGGAGCAAACCATGTGGATAAGAATCGCGATTCTACCGGGCGTTCTAGTGATGTTGATGGCTGGGATCATCTCGCCTGTCGCGGGTCGGGTGAATGTGGTCGCCACCACCGAGGATCTTGCGTCGCTGGCGCGGGAGGTGGGAGGGGATATGGTCAATGTGATGGCCATCGCCAGGGGGTATCAGGATCCGCATTTTGTAAATCCGAAACCGAGCTACCTGCTCAAGCTGCGGAAGGCGGATCTGCTTATCGCGGTGGGCCGGGAACTGGAGGTGGGATGGCTTCCGGCCCTTGTGCAGCAAAGCCGGAACAAAAAATTACGTGGTGGTGGCAACGGATACCTGGACGCTTCCATCGGTTGTAGTGTTCTACAGCAATCGACCATGCGTGTCGACAGATCCATGGGAGATGTCCACCCATTCGGAAATCCCCACTACTGGCTGATGCCGAACAACGGTATAGTCATCGCAACAAACATTTCAACGAGGCTCTCGGAAATCGATCCGGACCACGCCGATCATTACCGGACGCGTCTCGCGGACTTCGTCCGGCGTCTGAAAGAGGCGTCTGCCAGGTGGGATGCGTTGATAAGCCCTTATAGTGGCACAAGCGTGGTGACGTATCATAACTCCTGGCCCAATTTCGCGCAACGGTACGGGTTACATGTGTTCGGATATGTGGAACCCAAACCGGGTGTGCCCCCTTCACCGGCGCATACGTTGAACCTGATTCAACAGATGAAATCCGAAGGGGTGAAAATAATAATCGTTGAACCGTATTTCAACCTTAAAACGCCCGAGGCCATCGCCCGGGCTACGGGCGCCAGGGTGGTCGTTCTGATGCCTTCTGTCGGGGGCACAGAAGAGATCACGGACTATTTTTCTCTCTTCGACTATAACCTGAATCTGCTGGAGACGACATTCAAAGAAGTTGGCATATCGCCGAAAAAGGAGGAGTGATGGACACCGATGTACTGGAATTACTGGCGGCGCCTTTTGTCGCCAGCCTTGTTCTGTCGAGTATCCATACCTATCTGGGTATCCATGTTGTCGAGCGCGGGGTGATCTTCGTCGATCTCGCGCTTGCGCAGGTCGCAGCGCTGGGCACCACGTTCGGATTCCTGATGGGTGCGTCCCTGCACGACGGCGGGGCCCACTGGTGGTCTCTGGGTTTTACGTTTGTAGGCGCCGCGATCTTTACCCTCACCCGCACGCGCCGGACCCGTATCCCGCAAGAAGCGCTTATAGGCATCGTGTATGCCGTCAGCGCCGCCCTGTCGATCGCGGTTGTGAGTCAGGCTCCCGAAGGCGCCGAGCATATCAAAGACATGCTCGTAGGCAGTATCCTGGTGGTTTCGTGGGAAGATATCCGGGATATTGCGATACTCTACGGCATCGTGGGGCTGTTCCACTGGATCTTCCGGAAATCCTTTCTCCTGCTCTCTTTCGATCCGGCACGCGCGTATGCCGAGGGCATGTCCGTTCGAAGGTGGGATTTTCTTTTTTATATCTCGTTCGGTCTGGTAGTCACTTATGCCGTGGCAATTGCGGGCGTGCTTCTCGTATTCACCTATCTTATCGTCCCATCTGTCTTTGCCATGATGTTTTCTAATCGTGTTGGTCCCCGGCTGATCCTTGGCTGGGGTATGAGCACGTTCGTTAGCGCCGCAGGCGTCCTGCTGTCGTTCCTGCTCGACCTGCCGACCGGTGCGACCATCATTTGCACGTTCGGGCTCACGCTCCTTCTGGCCAGTTTCGTTTATCTGGCGATACGCCGTGGGGATGATGAGCCCCTTCCTGAACGCCGCAGGCAGGTTTAACGGAGCAACTACGAAACGGCGATATGGTAAGGCGGGGCTACTCGATGATGCGCCGGCGGATGTCCGGCATTGGATATGATATGGTTTATAAAATCGGGATTGTAGGGACGGGCGGTATCGCCCATGCACATGGGAAGGCGGCTCAGGATATTGATGAGGTTGAACTGACGGCGATTTGTGATGTTTCTCAGGAATCGTTGGATCGATATGGGGATCATTTTGGCGTGAAAAGACGCTATCAAGATCTTGAAACCATGTTGGTGAGGGAGGATCTGGACTTCGTGGTGATCTGCACCTGGGGGAATTCCCATGCGGAAATCAGCAATCGGATCGCACATTCGCGGCGGGTCAAGGCGATATTATGCGAAAAACCTATTTGTTCAACAGCAGCCGAATGTGAAGAGATGATTACCGTAGCGAAGGACAACGGCATTCTGCTGGCTGAAGCGTTTAAATTCCGACATCACCCGCGCCACCTCAAAGTCAAAGAGCTGATCGAC
>Ga0066376_10002464_pt1 | contig 17216 bp, 17 predicted proteins | sample Knorr_S15_td_Bot_FD_77009 | JGI IMG/M metagenome (GOLD analysis project Ga0066376, IMG submission 77009) | Marine microbial communities from Southern Atlantic Ocean transect - Knorr_S15_td_Bottom_ad_5009_LV_A | ecosystem: Environmental > Aquatic > Marine > Oceanic | place: Southern Atlantic... | reverse complement strand
CGTCGGAGAGTTGCTCGAAGTTGGCTTTTTCGAGCATGTGCCGGACCTGTATATTCAACAGCTCGAAGTCCGAATCGTCCGGCGGACCGCTGTTCAGCACATCGATCGTTTCACGATCGGGGTTGATCCGCGAGTAACTCCTGATCAGCAGCCTCTCGAACGACGATTTTTCCTGTTCGAGAATGCGGATGAACCAGTTGGCGATCTCGCGTATCTTCGAACTTTCCTTCCCGAAAGTAGCTTCGTCGGCGGCCATGTAGTCAATCAGGTCGTCCGAGCCGACCGGAATGAACCGGTTGTCGGGCCGGGAAAAGCCAGAATCATAGATGTTGGTTATGGCGAACTTGGATTTCAAGAAACCCAGGCCAAGCCGCTTACCAGTCAATCTCGACCTCTCGGCCCGTGCGCGCCGATTTCTCGGTCGCTTCAAACACCTTCAGCACCCGCAGACCGTGCTCCTGCGGAATCGGGGTGTCGGCATCGCCGCGTTCTATCGCCTGGACGAAATCGGTGAACTCATCGAGCAGGCTGTTGGTCTCTTCGATGGCTTCTTTTCGCCATGTGCCGCCTTCTGTATCGCCGATATAGAAGGCGGTTTCCTGGCCTTCTGCGCTGCCGTACTTCAGGCGGAACCTCGCCATGCCTTTCGTGAAGAAGAAATCGGCGCCGTACTCGGTCGCCCCGACCCGCCACGCCATGCGGCTGATAGTCGCCACTTTGCCCGACTTCCAGCGCAGGAAGCACATGGCCGTGTCGTCACAATCGATCTCCGGGTTTTCCGCCCTCGGGTAGGTTACCTGCCCGATCTGCGCACTCACGGTTTCGATATCGTCGCCCATGATCCACATCAGCCTGTCGATCTCGTGCGTGCCGTCCATCTGGCCCATCCCGCCGCCCTTCGAGGAGTCGAGCATCCATGTTGGCCGAGTTTCGGGCTGGTAGGGCTTGTGCCACATGTCGTGCGCCATCACGACCTCGCCGAGCCGTTTTGAATCGACCAGTTCCTTCATCGCCCTCACTGCCGGGTAGTAGCGCTGTGTGTGGGCAGTCATCAGCTTCACACCGTTGGCGTTTGCGGCATCGAGCATTTCCCGTCCTTCGACTGCCGAAAGTGCCAGCGGCTTTTCCATGAAGACGTGCTTGCCTGTATTCGCGGCATCGAGACCGGCCTGGTAGTGCAGCCAGTGGGGGAGCGTGCCGATCACGATATCGACGTCGTCGCGTTCAAGAGCGGCGTGGTAGTCGCTCACAAACTCGACATCCGGGTACTGATCCTGCCAGCGAAGGGCGGCTTCCGGCCGTTGTTCTGCCACGAGTTTGAGTTCGGCGCCGGGCGTCTGGTTCACAACGTCGATATACGAACCACCGATTCGCCCCGTGCCGAGTACTGCCACGCCGACCATCTGCTCACTCGCTTTCAAATATTAAGTAGGTCCGAAAGGTTGTCCCACCGGGCGGCGTTGCCTGTTCAGGGTGCCGATTCGGGATGATTTGGCGCGATTGTAGCCCGTTCGTACTGCTGTGGACGTTTAATGCGAACTAGGCGAGGTGCACTTTGAGTTCTTCAACGTGGTCCACGATGAAGTCCGGGTGCGGAGCGTCGTCGGGAAACTTACGCTCCATGCGAATCCAGGCGGTCTTCATCCCGACGCCGTGAGCGCCGGCGATGTCGGTATAAGGGTTATCGCCAACGAAAAGAATTTCCTTCGGCTGGATATCCGGAACGTCGAGCAGTCGGACCGCTTCCATAAATACCTCGGGGGCTGGTTTGTCGACACCGAACAGCTTTGAGGCGAGTACGAATGGAACGCGGCCGTTGAGACCTGTTGTTTCGACTTTCTGGAGCTGGATTTGGCCGCCATTTGTGACCACGCCCCAATTGATTCCAGATTCGTTCATCCAGTCGACGAAGTTCATGGCACTCGGCAGCATTTTCATGACTTTAAGCATTTGCGTGAAGTAGAACTGGTGGTGCGATTCCGGATCGCCGGTCACCCCCGGCCACCGCTTCTGAATTTCCACAAAGGCTTCACGCGGGCTGGTGGCGTTATAGGGCGAAAGCGTCCAGATGAAGTCGATCGCGTCTTCCCACGACGTCTGGCCGTGAATTGCCTCGTGCCGGTCGTAAAGCACCCTGTAGACATCGTCGTAAACCGACTTTCGATCGACCAGCGTATCGTCGAGATCGAAAAGGGCTGCACGAAATATTTGAGTAGTCATTCGTCCAATCGTAGTTGTCGCCCAACGCGCCGAAAACAGCGACCTAAACGTCGGCTGGCGAGTTGTCCTCGGCGTTCCATGAACCGATGTAGCGGTCCTGCTGCGGGTCGAACGGCCGCTCGGCAAACACCGATTCGTCGAGGTCGGTCCCGAGCCCTGGAGCGGTCGGCAGTTCGAAGAATCCGTCTTTTATAACGAGTGGAGTCGTCTGGACCGTGTCGTGCCACGGCATATCCCGCGCCGTTTCCAGAATCAGGAAATTCGGGACGGTAGCACAGACGTGCACCGACGCTGCTGTTGCGATAGGGCCGTTCGGGTTGTGTGGTGCGAACTTTATGTATTCGATTTCGGCCATCGACGCGATGCGCTTTATTTCGGAAATCCCGCCTGTGTGGGCGATGTCGGGCTGAATCACATCGACCAGCCGACGGTGCAGAATATCGCGGAATCCGTAGCGGAAGAACAGGCGCTCGCCGGTTGCGATGTCCGTTCGGTGATTGGCGTTTCGCACCTGGTCCATGGCATCGAGATTATCGGGCGGGACCGGTTCTTCGAAGAACAGCAGGTTGAACTCTTCGATGGCGTCGATCTGGCGATTGGCCAGCGAGGGCCGGGCGCGGCCGTGGTTGTCGATCATGATGTCGACTTCAAACCCGAGTTCTTCCCGCATCCCCTTGATCTTCTCGTGCAGCGCGTCGACGACGTCGGTTTCGTAGAAGCTGTTTCGCCCAACAACCCACCCGCCGGTCTTGAAGGCTGAAAAACCCTGGTCGACGGCGTCTTTGCCGCCGCGCAGGTCGGATGCGTGGGTGTAGGCGCGGACCCGGTCTCTAACCGCGCCGCCCAGCATCTTGTAGACCGGCAGGTCGTAGGCCTTGCCGGTGAGGTCCCACAGTGCGATATCGATGGCTGCCATCGCGCTGCCCATCACTACGCCTCCGCGCCAGAACCCGTGACGGTACATGATCTGCCAGTTCTTCTCGATCTCAGTCGGGTCGCGGCCGACCAACCGGGAAGCCAGGGTTTTTATGCCGGCCGCCACGGCCTCTTCGTGTCGCTCGAGCGTGCCTTCACCCCAGCCGTGAACGCCCTCGTCGGTCTCAACTTTGCAAAAGACCCAGTTGCGGTTTCCGCCGTGCATCAGGAAAGTCTTGATTTCGGTGATTTTCATTTTCCCCAGGGGAGCTTTCTTTTTGTTCAGGATTTGATGAGAGTGACGCCGTATCCCTGCCAATCTGAGCCGTGTTCCAGACGGTAATATCGGGGCATTGTACCGACGTGCACAGGTGACTTAAAGGTCTTTTATTTTCGGGTAGATCAGCATCACAAGCGCGACGATGCCAAGGCAGCCCGCGGACAGGAGCATGTAGCCTGCACTCACGCCCCACCTGTCGGCCGCGACACCCGCTGCCAGTCCGGCGACCGGTGCCAGCGCAGTATCGAGCAGGGTAGCGGAGATGATCCGCCCGCGCAGGCGATCGGGTGCCAGTTCCATCAGGCTCGCACTGTTGCCGGCGCGGAAAAGAGTTTGCGATGTGCCAATCCAGATAATCAGCGGGAAGGCCATCCACATGTAGACCGCACCCGAAAATGCCAGCAGCGCCACGCCGTAAGAAGTTGCGGAGAACAACATCAGCTTGCCCTTGTAATTCACGTTGCGACGTGAAGCGATGAACAGGCCACCGCTCAGTCCGCCGATAGCGCCTACCGATTGAATCACTCCCATCAACCCGATTCCCCGGCCGTACTGCTCTTCTACCAGTTGGGGGAGCAAGACGTGGTGCGAGAACCCGATGGCAAGCGGACCCATCCCCAGCAGCACCAGTGCCAGGATGACACGGTGGCGGCCGATGTAGACAAATCCTTCCATCAGTTGTTGGACCGGGTTCCCGCGCGATTTTCTGCGGGTAATTTCCGGGATGGCGATTTTTGAAGTCGTCCAGATCACCAACACGAACGCCATGGCCGCCCAAACGTACGCCCAGCCAACGTCAGTTGCGATGATCAGGGCCGAGATTGCTGCCGGGCCAACGAACCTGGTGCTGTTGATGGCGATCGAGTTGAGCGACATCGCGTTGATCATGTCTTTCTTGCCGACCAGGTTGGGGATGATCGATGTGCGGACCGGTTGGTTCATCGCCATGCCAGTCCCGAGGCCGAACGCAAGGGCGTAGATGTGCCAGAGTTCAATCAGGCCGGTAAGGAGCAATGCCGCCATCACAACATGCATCAGCAAAGTCCATGCCTGGATGATCATCAGCAGCCTCTGCCGGTTGAACATATCGGCGGCCACGCCTCCGAAAAGGCCAAGCACAAGCATCGGAAGGGCCCTGACTACGAGGACGGTTGCTACAGAAGTCGACGAGCCCGTCAATTGCCACACGAGCCAACTGCGGGCCACCATGTCGGCATGCATCGCAGTTGCAGCCAGGACCTGCCCGAACCATAAATACCTGAAATTGCGGTTGCTGAGAGACCTGAAGGCTGCGAGGAAGGCATCGGGCACCAGGCGGGATAATGTACCGCTTGATGTTGGGGTTTTTTGTGCCTGGGTGTTGCCCAATAGTGGTCTCGGGATGGGCGAAGTATATGCCCGCGGGCACCTAGCCCCGAAGCGCCATCCGGAGTGCCTCAGCAACCATCTCCGCCTCACCCGGTTCAAGTGCGACCGGGCTAACGTATATCTCGCCGACCTCGTTGCCCACACCGACATGGATTGATGGATTTCCAGATGTCAGCCTGTCCTGAATGTCACTAGCAGACGGTCCGTCCCAGTTGTCATCGAAGTAGAAGGCCGCGGCGGGACCCTGCCTGTTTGGCGCGCCGTCTTCGATGACGGACCGCACCCCGGCAATGTCCTCTCCCGCGGCAACTATCGTTTCCGACCAACTGCGCCACGTCGCCCACTCGGCTTCGTGGTCCATAGATACGAACCGGTCGAGTGCCGCGAGCAGCCCGGCTATCTCCTCTTTTGCGACCTTGCACGCCCTGCCTACCGATGCGTGGGGCGACATGTTCAGCCGTGCGGCCTCTACGAGGTCGGCCCTGCCTGCCAGGATGCCCGTGGACTGCGGCCCACGCACTCCCTTACCGCCGGAGAAGGTCACGAGGTCGGCACCATCGGCGATGTAGGCAGTCAGGTTGTCGGCCGGGGGCAGCATGGCCGCGGCGTCGACGATAACCGGCACATCGTGCTCATGGGCGATGGACACTACTTCGCGCAGCGACAGATCGCACGTGAACTGCGGGCCGAAGACATATGTAACAGCGGCGGTATTCTCGTTGATCGCGCCCGCCAGTTGCTCTGCGGGACTGCCTTTGCCCTTTCCCCATTCCTTGAGCTTTGCACCGGCAGTCCGGTAGCAGATTTCGAACCCGAAGCGGTGCTTATCGTAGATGAGAATCTCGTCTTTCATGCCCGTGGTGTCGGGCAGCTGCAGAATACGGCCGGGGTCCTGGCCCGCAATGCAGGCCGCAGCCTGCACCAGTAAACCGGTCGATGCACCAGCGACCACCAGCCCGGCCTCGGCACCGGTGTACTTAGCGATTCGCTCGCCAGCCCGCCGGTTCAGCTCGTTGAAGTCGATGAAGGTACCTGCCGCATCGAGCATTGCCTGCTGGACCTCGGGGGGCATTCGGCTCCCGCCAAGGATCGTTACCCAGCTCCTGCCGTTAATGACTCGCTTCAGCCCGAGGCTGTCGAACTGGGCCGAGCCGGTCGAGTTGTCAAACGTCAATTGCTGTTCCCACCTTGATGTATCACTACGGTCCGCCGATCGGTGCCGGTGAGTGAATCGATTGCCAGGCTTCCAGTTCAAAAGTGCGGGCTGTGCCCAGGCCAATGCCGAGGCCCGCCGCGGTTTCTGCGGGAGTGGATGCAGTACCGTTGGCGAGGCCGAGCCTGAGTTCGAGCACACTGCGGTGCGAGTCGGGCAGGGTTGCGACCGCGTCGATTGAAAATTGCTTTGCGATAGCGCCCGGAATCGACCTTGAGTGGCCGTCCGCTGCGCGGAACAGCCGGTCCATCATTTTCGTTCGCCCCATCGCCATCAGGCGCCTGAAGGCGGTATGGGCGACCCGTCGGTTCTTCGATCCAAGTCGGCCAGCGTCGTCCTGCGCAACGCTTTCCAGGCAGAGCCAGCCTTCGCGCGCCCCGCCCGTCCTCAGCCCGTGTACCGCCAGTTTCCACGATTCTTCGTCATTGGAGACCAGCAGGTCTCGCAGTACCTGGACGGCCTTTTGAGAACCGTTTTCCCCCAGGGCTAGTGCCGCAAAAATTCTTTCGCCGATTTTGCGGCTCGCGAGCATGTTGCGCAGATCGGCGATGTGTTCTTCGTCCGACCCGCTGAGTTCTGAGGCCACGCGCCTGAGATGAGCGCCCTCCGACTCGTCATCGGTCTTGCTCAAGGGAGGCGTGGTTGGGTGGTTGGGATTCGATCCGGTTATGTGTTTTTGTTCGGTCAACGCGTTGCGAGTGGGAGGATTGGTGCACGGTGCGTCGAGAATTCTACCTATCCTGCGGCGGAAGACGTAAGGCTTGCCCAAAAAGGGGGCGGAGCAGGGCTTCAACTTTCTACTTGATCAACGAAGAACACTGATTCCACCTTGTGCGGTAGCACCAAGACGATGAGGTGCCAGCCTACTGCCAGTGAAGGGGAGCCGGGAATAGATTGGTTGTGTTCATGTAACTACGGATCCCGCGGGCACGGGCTCCGCAGTCGAGAGAAATCATTGGAGGGCGTGATAATGGGCAAGATTGTCGACTTTTTCGAGAATTATTCGGAAGAAAAGTTTGACGCGATTTCAATACTCCTTGTCGACGACCAGCCGGTATCCCGAAACGTTGCCCGTTCGGTACTCGAACGAGACGGCGCGTGCGAAGTGATTGGCGAGGCCGATGGCGGTGCCAGCGCCATTGAACTGATGGCCGAACTCAATCCCGATATTGTCGTAATGGACGTTCAAATGGAAGGCATGAGCGGAATCGAGGCGACGCGACAGATCCTGTCCAATCACCCGCAGGCGAACATTATTCTGACCAGCATGGGCTCGGATTCCGAGTACCCGATTCTCGCCCGCGAGATTGGTGCACGGGGTTTCGTACCCAAACGCAACCTGAACGTCGCACTGCTCCGCAGTCTCGTTGGTGGCGGACCCTCAGGCGGTTCCGAAGCGTTGGCCGCATAGCTGTTGTCCCCGGCAAAATTTCTCCTGGAAACCCCGATTCGTCGGGGTTTCTGATTTTCTGACGCTTTCAAATAATTGAACCTGCTTGAAAAGAGACCTGTGGCCGCGTGATCTCGCGATGCTGGCGTAAGCCACATGGCTCACCCGGCGCGTAGAAACCCACAACTGCCGTGCGGTTCACATCACTGACCGGTTCCGCAATCCACCAATATGCTTGGCGCACGCGAAGAGTAAGAAATGACCGAACGGGTACTCATAGATCGCAATACCTATGAACCAATCAGCACCTGAACCTGCACTACAGCCAACACTGCCACCGGCCCTGCGCCGGAGCGTCTTCCAGAGCCCGCTGATGATTGGTCTTGTGGCTATCACCGTAATGACCGGAGCGATTATCGCTTTCGGCTCGAGTTTGATCCCCCAGAACACACTAAGAGCATCAGCCAGGGTCAGATCGAAGATCTCGACAGGTTCGCGTCGGTAATCCATTTTGGCGATGCCGGGATCACCGGTTCAGGTGCCCGTGACCGCCTGGAATCAGCAGTTGGCGCGTCCTCGTTCGATACCCTAATGAAACGTGCCCTGTTTGGCGCGAACGCACAGCGGCTCGATCTCTATTCGACGACCGGCGAACCGCTTTACGCCACGAGCGGCAAAGTGCCGGTGCTGCAGGGGTCGATGCTGAAGGCGTTCGATGACGCGATCAACAACCAGCCGTCGTCGATCCACATGGAACCCGATGCTGCGTTTGCCAAGCTGGGAGTCGAAGCAAACCTGTTACAGACCTACAAGCTGATCTGGGACCAACCGCCCGGAAACGGCGAATCGGCCCGGACGCTGATGGTCGCGGTCATAACCACGAATGTAGGCCGCGATCTGGGTGTTGCTCATAAGAGCGTGTGGCTGATCGCCGGGGTGTTCAACGCCGGAATGATCCTCGTATTGCTCGTGCTCCACTGGGCCTCGGCGCGTGCGCAGAGTCGGCTCGAACGTGCAAACCGGGAACTCGCCGTTCAGAACCTGGCGGTGCGCGAGTCACGAGAGCGCATGGTCCATGCGGCCGACAGCACGAAAAGGGCCATTGCCGAGGAGCTTCACGGCACGGTGCAATCGAAATTGTTTGCGGTTTGGATGCGGCTGATCCAGTTCAAGGACTCGAACACCAACGCCAGTCCTGAGCAGGCGGAGGAACTGGAAAAAATCGCAATAGATCTGGATAACATTCGAGAAGAAGACATACGTGGCATTTCACACCGCCTGCACCCGAGCATAGTCCGGGTTGGCGCCGCGGTCGGGCTGCGGTCGCTTAGAAACTTCTACGAGTCGATGATCCCTGTTGAGCTTGAAATAAATGATGCCGCGGCGCGGCTGGAACCGGCGGGTACATCTGTAATACCTGACGATATGCGACTTGGCGTGTACAGAATCGCCGAACTGGCAATGGGCAACGTAGCCAAGCACGCCAGGGCGACCGTGTGCAGCGTCGGCTGGTCCTACGATGAACTTGATCAGCAACTGGTGATGACGGTTACAGACGACGGCATCGGTTTCGACCCGGCCGAGGTACGTCAGACCGGTCTTGGCATGGTCAACATCGGCGATTATGCAGATGCCATGAACGCCACCCTGGAAATCGAATCGGAACCCGGCCGCGGGACACGCCTGAAACTGGTCATCCCATTCGAGGCCCCGATCACCCTGGAAGAGATGACCGGCCAACACGGCCAGGTCGAGTCGGGGGTAAGTGTCAGCGGTGTAACCGGCGAACAGCCTTCAGCTGCGTAGCTGCGGTTCGCACCTACCATACGACTGGCATATTCCCGCAGGGTGTGTTAAACCATCGGCCATTTTCTGCGGCGAACCATGTTCATAGTATTGATCGAGGCCACTGATATTTCACTACGCACAGGGCTGAGATCCGCGCATGTACAGAGTTCTTCTAATCGACGACCAGCCAATTTTTCGCGACATCATTCGGGCGATGCTGGATAAGGTCGGCGGGTTCGAGGTGGTCGCCGAACGCCCCGACGGCACCCAGGCCCTGGTTTCGTACGAGGAAGTTCTTCCCGACGCCGTGATCATGGACGTGCAGATGCCACTGATGAACGGGTTCGAGGCAGTCGGGAACATCCTCGAATTCGATTCACAGGTGGTGATAATTCTGACTTCGATGAAGCAGGATGTCGAGTATGAGCGACTTGCCCGGGAAGCTGGAGCGGCAGCGTTCTATCCGAAGCGCCATCTCGATGTCGAGGTTGTGCGGGAACTTGTCGAGCAGCGTCACCGGCAGGCGCTGGCGGCTTAGTCCTTCGCGGCTGGCGCGGATGGTCAGCCCTCGTGGGTTTAACCGGTCGCAGCAATTTCTGACCTCTCGCCACCCGCCCTTCGCTGGGCAAGTGCGGAGCCGGCTACCACGAGTGCGGCACCGAGGTAGAGTTCGCCGCCGACCGATTCGCCGAGTATCCACCAGCTGAGCAGCACGCCGAATATAGGCTGGCTGAGCGATATTACGGTCACCCTCGAAGGCAGGTAGCGCTTCAGCAGCCACGTCTGACCAATGAAGCCCAGGCCAGCGATCAGCACACCCGTGTAGAGCAGCGCGACGACCAGCCGGGTGGTAACAACGAACGCCTCATCGGATTCGAATATCAGGCTCGCGATTATGAAGGCGCTCACGCCGAACAACGCCTGGGAGATGAGTAGCTTGTGCTGTGCGATACCCTGGCCGAGCTGTGACAGGTATACCTGCCTGCCACCCAGCAGCACTGCCGACCCGAGTAGCAGCAGGTCGCCCAGCAGGAAGTCGCTGCTGGACTCGGCGAACCCCTTGTAAAAAACCGCGATAATCCCCGAATAGGCAATCAGGGTGCCGAGCGTCCTCGATCGGGACATCCTGTCGCCGGGGACGAAAAAGTGGGCGAACACCCCGGTCCACAGCGGGAAAGTAGAGGTAACGACCACAGCATGGCCCGCGGTCGAGAAATCCTGCCCGATGTTCATAAGTGCGAGCTGAACCGTGAACAGGGTCCCCAGGAGGGCGAGTGGCACCCATTCATGCCGCTGGACCCTGAACGATTGCCGGGTGACAACGGCGTAAATCAGGACGACAACCCCGCCAAGGGCGAACCGCAACCAGCCCAGTCGCATGGGGCCGGCGTCGTCGAGGCCTGCCTTGTTGGCGACCGGGTTGCCAGCCCACATCGTGGACAGTAGCAACGCCAGCGCGCCGGCCCGGGCGGTAAGTGGCCGACGGTTGTTCGGTGCTGTTATGCGGCTGCCGTAGGCGCTGTGCGTGTCTGCGGCGCTGTGCGTGCTTGCGGCATTCTCGGGGCCTGCGGCGTTTTGGGGGCCGCCGGAGTTAGCGGGTGGGGCTGCTGCCATCTATGACTATCGCCCGCCAGCGGCCCCGGCAACCAGATCGACCAACCCGGCGACATCTTCGCACCACCTGGTGACAATCACGAGGTTTTTCTCGGGATCGACCACGACGCAGTTCCCTCCGGCGCCCGAAGCCGCGAAGGTCGATTCGGAGGCATTTCGACCGTATCGGACATGGCCCGTATTGAGCCACCACATGTAGCCATACTGGTCGTTCAGCCGGCAGGGCGCAGTCATCATGTCGATCCAACGTTCAGAAATGATCTTCCGATCGCCCCATTTTCCGCGGTTCAGGAACAACAGGCCGAATCGCGCATGGTCGAGCGTACTGATCCAGAGGCCGCCGCCCCAGTGAGCCCCGCCCGATACCGATTCGGTGACCAGGCCGTCGATGTTCACGACCGAGTGTTCGTCATAGCCGTGCCACTCCCATGTTGCCGAAGCGCCAATCGGGTCCATGACCTCGCGCTTCAGCACATCGGGCAGCGGTTCGCCCCACACGGCGAGCAGCGCCAGCGCGGTCCTGTTCACCCGAACGTCGTTGTACTCCCAGTGGCCGCCCGGTTGCATGCGCGTGTCGCGTTTTGTCACCCCGGCACCGCCCATTCCAACAACCGCGAGGTCGCGGTCCCAGTCGACGATATCGGGCTTCGTGTAGAGAGTGCCCTCCCACTCGGAAGTCTGCTGCAACAGGTGCTCCCACGTAACGCCGCGGTTCTGGTCGGTGTCGAAGCCGTCGATGGCTTCGCCGGTGTTACTTTGTGTGATCGACTTACCGTTTTCGTACTCGAAAACAGGATCGGCGGTGCTCTTGATAAGCCCTTTATCGAACGCGAGGCCCGCCATCGTGGCCACATAGCTTTTTGTGGCGCTATACGTGAGATCGACACGCTCGACATCGCCCCATTCACAAACGATGTAGCCGTCTTTCAAGACGACGCCCGCGGGGCGGCCCCGGTCTTTGAACTGGCCGAGCTTTGCGGCCCATTGCGGGGCATCACCGCCCACGCTTGCATGGCGAATGTCGATCGGCCACTTGATTTCGTTATCGATTGCGAACCGGACCGCCTTGTCGAGAGCGGCCTGGTCCATGCCGAGCGCTGCGGCCTTCGTGCGTTCCCACGCGCCTGTGGGAGGCGGTAAGTAAACTTCTGGTTTCGTCGTCAAATCAGCCGGTTACCTGGCCCTAGTCCTCAAGCCGTTTCAGATACTGACCGAGCCAGTCGAACTCCACGAAATCGACGTATGCATCCATCAGGGCCTTGGTTATCGGGCCCGCAGCCGTGCCGTCGCCGACCTGCCGGCCCTGGAACGACCTGACACCGCATATGCAAAGCGATGTCGAAGTCAGGAATATCTCATCGGCAGTAATTGCATCGAACGGGTCGATGTCTTTGGCAACTACCGGAACGTCTATCCGCTCGGCCATCTCAATCGCCGTCTCTCGAGAGATTCCGCCCAGCACGTACTGCTCTTGCGGGGTGTAAATTACGCCGTCCTTGATCGTGAATATGTTTGATCCGATTCCCTCGGTCAGAAACCCGCGCGTATCGAGCAGGATCGCCCAGGCCTCGGGGTCCTGCTTCTTGACTTCCATATCGGCCATGATCAGGTTGAGGTAGTTGTGCGACTTTGCCCGGGGGCTGAGTGACTCGGGCGGAACCCTGCGAACCGATGGCACCAGCACGTCCATGCCGTCCCTGTACAGCCTGGCCCGCGGTTTGAGGGGCAACGGAGCGCATTCGATGATTACGTTTGGGCCGCCCGCGGTCTCCCACATGTCGCCCCCAACGAGATCGACCCCGCGCGAGACGCGCTGGCCCACCCAGTAGTCGTCATCAGGGCCAAGGAGGTGAAGGTTGGCCTCCAGTACATCCATCGACTTCTCGACCATCTCCGCCTGGCTCATGCCGGGGTCGATATCGACGTACTTGAGCGAGTTGTAGAACCTGCTGATGTGGGTTTCGATCTTGAAGATTTTGTGACCGAACGTGCGGGTCATATCGAACACCGCATCGCCGTATTTGAAACCCCTGTCCCTGAATGGCACGAGGACTTCGGACTCGGGCACTATCTCGCCATTGAAGTAGGCGACTCGTTCGCCCTCTTTAGCTGTAGTCATCTTTGGTTCGTTCCTGGGGTCTTATTCTGGTGCCTGTTGGCCGTCACCATAAGCAGTTCTCGACCCGTCGTTGACGCCACGGTAATTGAACCCGGGCAGCGGGGTTGCACGATGCTACACCCGCCTGCAGGGGTGCGTACAGTTGCGCGCAACATACGGGTGTATATGTATGTATATACAGAGCGGCCAAGATGAAAGAATGAAGCCCTGCAACCGGCACGAGACCTGTCCCGACCTGTCCGAATTCTCGGCGTGCCAATCATCGACGTGTCCCAGAGTTCTCATCATGCCCCGGTTACGGCTGCCCTTCATCACGGGACGGGTATCGACCGGATTCGTACGGTTGCGACTCGCCGGGCAACCTGCGTCGGCTGGTGCAACTGCCCCGGGTAACGCGGTCGAGGCTCCGGCCACTGCGCACGCGGCGACCGCAAACCCGCCCGCCCGCGATCATGCCCGTCGAAAAGAGTGATGAATTACACGGCGCGGCTGCCGCGGACTATCACGCCGAATCTGACGCATCGTTCGAAGCGCCCAGTGCGCAAATCGAGTTGAGTGCCGGCATACGGATTTATACGAGGCGCGGGCAGGGTTTCACGTACGAAATGGAACCCGGATACCCTGCTGTTCCCGGAAGCGGGATGAGAATCCCAGGGAGTCAGTTCAAAAAGGCCCTGGGCTACTGGCCTGCGTCCGGGGGCCTTCCAGGCTTCGGGGCGTCTACGCTACCCCGGTGATCTGGGCAGTCCTTGCGCCCTGCATGGCGGCTACCAGCGGAAACCTTCGAGCCTGAGGATCTTCTCCCATATAGCTTCCCGGGCCACCTCGGGCATCTCGTGGGCCTGAACGTATCTCACGAGTTCAGTCGTTGCCTTGGGATCGGTCTTCTGGGGACCAAACCCGTGCCTGTAGCGCATATGTCCGGACAGGCCCTGTGGCGTTTTGCAAACTGCCCCGCACAGCACACAGTCGGTTGGTGGGTCAGTTTTTTTGCCGGTGGTGTGCTTGCGGTGCAGCCGGGCGATCAGCAGTTGCGTCGATTGCGGCAGCCCCGACATTCCTGAGAACGACATGAGGGAGTCGACCCGCTGCGCCTTTGCGCGGTCGACGGCGTCGGACCACTCGGCATTTCCGTGCCTGAACCGCATGTGGCCAGCAAGACCCTGGCGAGACTTGAACAACGATTCGCACTGGGGGCATACCGCCTGCGCTACGGGTTTTGTTGCTTCGGTGGCTTCCATATCGATAACGAACTGCGTCCTGAATGCCTCGCCTGCCTATTCGGCCTGGTTCGGGTTGGTTGCGGTATCGCTGAGGTCGATAGTTTCGATGCCTGTCCTATCGGCAACGGGGCCTTCTACCGCGATCCACCACATGAAACTGTTGCCGGTGGTCTGCCCGGGCAGAGGAACGACCTCGAACCGCAGGATGGTTGAATCACCGACGATGAACGTCGCCGGGATGTCGAATGAATCGACTCCGAAGAAGAAGTCTTTATCCGACAGAGTCCAATCGCCAACCTCAGCGCCGTTTGCGAACACCTTCAGTGTCCCGCGCAGCGCTGCGTCGTAGCGTTTCGCTACTATCAGCAATTCGCCCGGGATCGATTTCACTGTGAACTGTTCCGCTATGGAGAACGTGGTGGCCTCGTCCTTGATAATCCCCGATTGTACCGTCCTGAACGACCGTTCGACGACTGCGCCGGCACCCTCGAGCTTGTAAGCGTGCGCAGCTTCGGAATAAGCGGAAATTGCAGCACCGTTTCCGACATCGATGACGTCGATCACCGCAATGTTTCGCTTCAGCAGGTCACTGTCGAGCGGATCAGTCGCATCGACGAACACGACTTCAGTTTCGTAATCGGCCGCGTAGGCACGCATTTGAGAGCCGCCAAGAATTGTGTTGCGGTCGACCTCGATTGTGTGGACGGCATCGGCGAAGTGCCAGCTGTCGAAGTAGATTGAACGGAAAACGAACAGGTAGTCGATCTTCTTCTCTTCAGCAAACTCAAGTGGCGGTCTGCCAATGGCCTCGGCTGTGTTAAGGCCCACCAGGTCGTAGGTAAACCGGTTGCCAAAGAACCGCATCGCCCCGGCATCGCCAACCCCAATGCGGGCATCGGGGGGTACATTCTCGTCAATCCATAGGGCCATTCCTACATCGACGTCGTCGATGTTCTTCGAGTTCCACGAATAATCTTCGGAAAGTCTCTGCCAGTCCCCCGGCAGGGCTATAAACGGCAGGATGACCGCGGCTACGAAGACGATGTTCAGCCCGAAGTTGAATATGTGCGCATCGCGCTGGTCGACGGGCGCACGAGTTTCACGCCAGTAGCGGAACTTTCGCCAGATCCTCAAAAACCCGATCACCATCAGGATGATGAGTATGGGAATGATCGCATCGAGATAGCGTCGGGTGAAAAAGTTCCAGGTATTGGAAGTCAGCGGGAACGAAGAGCTGATCGCGTAGGTCATCCCGATTGGGAGCAGTATGAGCGGAGCCCCCGCGAACGAGTAGGTGCGGAGTATCCAGATACCGCCCACCAGCACGGCGAATGTCGTTATCGGGAACGCCACGCCTGAGAAGAACGAGAGGCTGTGAAAATAACCCTGGAATATGTTGATCATGTTCTCGACAGGGACCAGGCCCATTTCCTGGGTCTTGGCGAGATACGTGTTGGGCCACGGGGTTCCGTTCACCGTGTAGTTATAGGCGGGCCACGCGCCACCCAGGAGGAGCGTCGGGCCGATGATGGCGACCAGTTCTTTTACGTCCTCGTTGTTTATCAGTTCCAGTCGGTCCCGTTGCCAGAGGCGTCGGGCGATAATCGTGGCGAGGCCGATTCCAAAGATGATGTAGCCCTCGGGCCGGGCCAGTATCATCAGTCCGAACAACACGCCGGTTGTCCTGATTCGGCCCTGGAGGAACATCCACACGGCGCTCAGCGCGAGCACGGTAAAAAGCGGCACCTCCATACCGGAAACCGCGGCAAAGCCGAAACTTGGCTCCACGGCCACGAGTGCACCCGCGAAGATGCCCAGCTTGCGCTGACGAGACAGTTGCCACACGATTCGCATCGTGAGCCAGCCCACAACAATTGCCAGGATGATTCCAAGCAGCTTGGCGGTGGCAACTATTCCGATTCCAAACGCCCCAACGACGGCCCACACCGAGCCGACGGTTATCGCCCAGAGCGGACTTGTAATTCCTGATTCTGGAATTCCAGGGTTGTACCAGAACTGGGCGTTTTCGGCGAAGCTCCGGGCGTAGACCATGTGGATCCAGCCATCGTCGAGCGGGAACTTGTCGAACCACGAAGAAACGCCCGATGCCGAGTTCGCCAGGAAGACGAACGCGGTCATCATTTGCAAACCCGCGATCAGGGCATACGGTTTCCAGTCGACGCGCGCCAAGACTCCGAGAATTGCGGGCAGTTGCCTCTTTTTCCCTGGAATATCGGTTGTCAGCTGTGTAGTTGTTGCCATCAGGACGGTTTATCCGGCTGAACGAGCGACTATTTGGTGCGGAGCACACCACCGACCAGCGCTGCCAGCCTGGGCAGGAACGACTGTGTGAGGAAGGTTAGCGTTAGTGTCGAAACCCTCTGCAAACCCTCCTTCGTCTCGGTAATTGGATCACTGGCCCGCCATTCCTTGGCTTCCATCATCACGGCAAGAAAGCCACCGAGCCTGAACCAGAATATCGACCACCGGTATGCAGGCATGAAGAGGAACATCCACAATGTCGACGAATCCTGGATTTCGCCGCGCCCTCTGCAACCAGGTACGCGACCGTCTGGTACATCCCCTCAACGAACATGTAAATCACGTACATCGACAGTGTTACGCTCACGACCAGGGTCAGCGGATAACCGACGAAGTACATCATTGGCAGCAGGAACGTCCACACGACGCGCGGGAACGCAAGCGTATGGTCGATGAGTAGCGACTTGGATATCGCCAGGCCCTTCAGCCTGAACGGGTGACGCTCAAAGTCCGGGTACATCGAAGCGACTTCAAGCTGGCCGCGCTGCCACCGCAGCCGCTGGGCGTAAAGGGCCTTTAGCGACTCTGTTGGGTGTACATAGGCAACTGCGGGACCGACCGCAATGACTTTCCTGTCAGGGAATTGACGTGCAATGAAAAATGTAAGGTCTGTGTCTTCCGAAACCGTTCTCTCGTCGTACATAAACGTTTTCAGCAAGACATCGCGACGGAACGCCGAAAAGGCTCCAGCCAGTGACCTTGTATCTTCTTCTTCAACGCTGCCTGATTGGCAGCGTCGATGGGTGCGGCAGGCCGAATGACCT
>Ga0066376_10002463_pt1 | contig 17242 bp, 15 predicted proteins | sample Knorr_S15_td_Bot_FD_77009 | JGI IMG/M metagenome (GOLD analysis project Ga0066376, IMG submission 77009) | Marine microbial communities from Southern Atlantic Ocean transect - Knorr_S15_td_Bottom_ad_5009_LV_A | ecosystem: Environmental > Aquatic > Marine > Oceanic | place: Southern Atlantic... | reverse complement strand
ATAACTACGTTCAAGATCGGTGGTCGCAAACAAATGAGACATAAGATCATTGCGATCGACCCTGTTTGATCTGGGGATTAATACAATCCGGACAGGATTTTCATGATCAGATTCATCACGTAAATCATCCAGCATGGGTAATTTTTTCGCGTGCATTTGCGCAGCAATTTGCTCAAGTACCTTACTGCTTGAACTTTGATGTGGTAACGCTGAGACAACAATATTACTATCCTCTTTTTCCCAGACAGCTCTCATTTTCACTGACCCATAGCCGGTTTTGTAAATCTCGAGAATATCTTCTTTGCGGGTGATTATTTCTGCGTTGGTAGGGAAATCTGGACCTTTAATTTGTTCACAAAGCTCTTCAACTGTTGACTTTGGCGATCCTAGTAAGCGAATGCAGGCACTTGTTACTTCGATGAGGTTATGTGGCGGGATATCTGTCGCCATACCTACGGCGATTCCTGTTGTGCCGTTTAACAAAATATTTGGCAGTCTGGCAGGTAATAATACGGGCTCCTGAAGTGTCCCATCAAAATTAGGTAGCCATTTAACCGTCCCCTGCCCCAGTTCACTTAAGAGTACTTCAGCATAGGCTGTGAGTTTTGATTCCGTATAGCGCATGGCTGCAAAAGATTTAGGGTCATCCATCGAACCCCAGTTCCCCTGACCATCAATCAGGGGGTAACGATAGGTAAATGGTTGTGCCATCAGCACCATGGCCTCATAGCATGCGGAGTCGCCATGAGGATGAAATTTACCGATGACGTCTCCCACTGTACGAGCAGATTTTTTATATTTTGAAACTGATTTCAGACCAAGTTCTGACATGGCATAGGTAATACGCCGCTGAACCGGTTTTAGACCATCACCGATATGAGGTAATGCCCTGTCCAGAATAACGTACATGGAATAATCAAGATATGCCTGCTCGGTAAAATCTTGCAGCGGTCTTTGTTCATTTTGTTGAAAATCAAAATTACTATTTTCGGCCAATTTATTACCCTCTATAAATAATTAATTGCTTGCGTACTTTACTGAAGTGTCGCCAGATTACCTTTAGATTCTAGCCATGCCTTTCTGTCTGAGGCACGTTTCTTAGCCAGTAGCATATCCATCATTTTTTCGGCTTTTTTAATATCAGGCAATGTCAGTTTGACTAAACGCCTGGTCTCTGGAGACATGCTTGTTTCACGAAGTTGTAAGGGATTCATCTCACCCAAGCCTTTGAAACGTTGCACATTGACCTTGCCTTTCTTTTTTTCAGCAGAAATTTTGTCCAGAACTCCCTGTTTTTCAGATTCATCCAGCGCATAAAATACTTCCTTGCCTACATCAATTCTATACAGGGGAGGCATGGCAATATAAATATGTCCTTTTTCAACCAGAGGTTGAAAGTGTTTCATAAACAAACCACATAATAGCGTGGCAATATGAGCCCCATCAGAATCGGCATCCGCGAGCACACATATTTTTCCATAACGAAGACCATCGATATTATCCGAGCCCGGATCAACACCAATAGCAACCGAGATATCATGGACTTCTTTTGATGAAAGCACCTGGGATGAATCGACTTCCCAGGTGTTTAATATCTTCCCTCTTAGTGGCATGACTGCCTGGAATTCACGATCCCGTGCCTGTTTGGCAGACCCACCTGCAGAATCACCTTCAACAAGAAACAATTCAGTGACAGCCAGATCCTGCATTGTACAATCCGTCAACTTTCCTGGCAGCGGAGGTCCTCCACTTAACTTTTTGCGTACAACTTTTTTACTTGCTTTAAGCCTTATTTGCGCATGGTCAATGACCAGTTCGGCGATTCGCTCACCCATTTCAATATGCTGGTATAACCACTGACTGAAACTATCTCTGACAATACCGGAGATAAAAACAGCACACTCTCTGGAGGAAAGACGTTCTTTTGTCTGCCCTGAAAACTGTGGCTCATCCAGTTTTACAGAAAGAATATAACTACAACGATCCCATACATCTTCAGCGGAAAGTTTCAGTCCACGCGGTAATAAATTACGTGAATCACAAAATTCTCTCATGGCCTCTAATAGACCTAACCTTAAACCATTGACGTGTGTACCACCTTGAACAGTTGGTACCAGATTGACGTAGCTCTCTGTAACCAATTCCCCTGCCTCGGGTAACCAGTGCACAGCCCATTCAGCGGCCTCATGTTCACTTTTCATGCTCTCAAGAAAAGGTTCTGCAGGAAGCAATTCACAACCTGCTAACTCTTCAGCCAGATAGGTTTTTAAACCATCTGCATAACACCAATTAGTTTTTTCTTTATTTACTTCGTCGATAAAAAAGACATGTAGGCCAGAACACAAGACAGCCTTGGCACGTAATACATGTTTTAGTCTGGAAATGGATATTTTTGTTGTGTCGAAATATTTTTTATCAGGCCAGAACTGAATCGTTGTCCCGGTGTTGCGCTTACCTACTTCACCAATAACCTTGAGTTTTGATTTAACCTCTCCAGAGGCAAAGGACATACTATATTTCTTGCCACCTCGTTTCACGCTGACATCAAGTTTACTGGAAAGTGCATTTACCACCGACACACCCACACCATGTAAACCGCCAGAAAATTGATAATTCTTGTTTGAAAATTTTCCGCCAGCATGCAGCCTGGTTAAGATAACTTCAACACCAGAGACTTTTTCTCCTGGATGTTTATCGACAGGCATGCCACGACCATCATCACTGACAGAAATAGATCCATCCTTATATAGTGTAACCTCAATTTTTTCTGCATACCCGGAAATAGCCTCATCGACACTGTTATCGACCACCTCTTGTATCATGTGATTGGGTCGGCTGGTGTCCGTATACATACCTGGGCGTTTGCGGACGGGCTCCAGTCCAGTCAAGACCTCTATATCCGACGCATCATAACTCTGGCTCAATTGTGTTTACCTTCGATGAATTTTTAAACGAAACACTAGTATTTCAGACATGACGCGAGGATACATCAGCTGTGTTGCAGAGACTACAATGATTTATGGATTTAAGAGCAGCTTTAATCCAAATCTTCTAATAATAATTTTCGCACGCTATCTGGAACTACATCAACGGTATGATGGTATTCAACATGTGTAATACCTGCCGACAGATTTGCGCCGCATTTTAGGGAAGTTATCATTTTCTGATCCAGTTCAAAACGCAGAAAATGAACCGCAGAGGTTTTATCAGCATTGGTTCTTTCTATATCTTCATTTGCAAATGGTGTAATTTTATCGTGACCTTCAAGCTGCATCCAGATCGAGTCTTCGATTCCTCTCATCTTTGCCAGGGCAACTCTTCGCTCCGTTTCATCTGTAAACTCAATCATTAAAGTTGCTTTCCAGTTGCTGCCATCTGGTATAAGCGGATTATAAGTGGCAAGTTCTTCTTCAATCGCTGCTGCTTCAAAAATACGTTCAATACGGAGCATTTCCTGAATGTGATACTGGATTGTTAAATTATCTTCAAAATAGACAGTTGCATTAGGCCCGATGGGTAATTGACGATATTGCTTATGTGCGATGACCTTACTCTTGAAGTCACTACGTTTATCGGCATATTCTTCAAGCGACCAGAGATCACTGCGTTCAAGTTTTTTCATACTTTTTATCAGGGTACCCCTGTTAATCTATTCCGTATGCCTGTTTTAACAATGCAAATGGACTTTCTGGTTTCATATCACCCTCTAGCCCATTTTCTATTTGATGACCGGCCATCGGACAATCACTGACATAATGATCAATCTCAGATTTTTTAATTTTGTTTATTATCGGCCGACATATCTTCATCGATGTCTCATGATATTCACTTTTAACGGCATAGGTACCATCGTGCCCCGAACAGCGCTCGATCACTTCAATCTCAGTATCAGGGACCAACTGTATAATGTCTCTGGTCTTCATGCCAATTTTTTGTACGCGTTGGTGACAAGGAACGTGATAAGCAATCGTTCCAAGTTTATTTTTAAACTGGATATTAAATTTTCCTGCTTTATGGCGTAGCATTAGGTATTCGAATGGATCAAAGATATTTTCCTGTACTTTCTTCACATCAGGATCATCGGGGAACATCAATGGCAGTTCCTGTTTGAACATCAAAACACAGGATGGAATGGGGGCAATAATATCCCAGCCTTGATCAATTAATTTGACCAATCCAGGGATATTGACCTGCTTGGATTTTTCCACTGACTCAAGATCGCCCAGTTCTAATTTTGGCATGCCACAACATTTTTCTTTATCTGTCAGGCGAACAGCAATGCCATTATGTTCAAAGATCGTGATCAGATCCTCACCCAGCTGCGGGTCATTCTTGTTGCCATAACAGGTGGCAAATACTGCGACTTGTCCACGCGTGGTTTCTGTTGCCTCGATACTGATTTCTTTCTTTTCACGTCGGCTAAACCGTTTACGCAAATTATTACTGTGAAATTCTGGCAAGATCGCCTGCGGATGAATACCGATTGTTTTATCCATAACGTTTCGTGCCATGGTGTTCTTATTAATTGCATTTACCGTTTGTGCCACGATCGGAATACCTGCAAAACTACCAACCGCATCCGTTGAGGTAAGCACCCTATCTCTTAATTTAGTATTGCCCCTCTGGTAATTAATCGCCTTGGCTTGCAGCATCAAATGAGGAAAGTCGACATTCCATTCGTGCGGCGGTACATAGGGGCATTTGGTCTGAAAACACAGATCACAGAGATAACACTGATCGACAACCTTTGAATAATCATCCTTACTGACACCATCCATTTCCATAGTGTCCGATTCATCAACAAGATCGAATAAAGTCGGGAATGCATTACAAAGACTGACACATCGACGACAACCATGACAGATGCCAAATACGCGCTCCAGTTCTGCATTCAGGGCATCCTTATTAAAATAATCAGGGTTTTTCCAGTCAATGGGATGACGTGTAGGGGCTTCAAGACTGCCTTCCCTAGGTTGTGTTGACCTGTGTTCTGTTGAGTTATTTGACATGGTTTTAGGCTGACATGATAAAAAACCGGGCATGGTGCCCGGTTCTGTTAAATACGAGACAACACCTGATAGTAACACTTAGTCAAGGGCATCCAGTGCTTTCTTGAAACGATTCGCGTGTGAGCGTTCTGCCTTCGCCAGTGTTTCGAACCAATCAGCAATCTCTTCAAAACCCTCTTCACGTGCAGCTTTAGCCATACCTGGATACATGTCTGTATACTCATATGTTTCTCCGACAATGGCTGCCTTGAGATTATCAGAGGTTGCGCCAATTGGTTCGCCAGTCGCAGGATCACCTACTTCTTCCAGATACTCAAGGTGGCCATGTGCATGACCTGTTTCACCTTCAGCAGTTGAACGGAATACAGCTGAAACATCGTTGTAACCCTCTACGTCTGCTTTTTGTGCAAAATAAAGGTAGCGTCTATTTGCCTGTGATTCACCAGCAAATGCTGCTTTCAAATTTTCTTCTGTTTTTGACCCTTTTAAAGACATAGTCTTTCCTCCTTTTGAATTCTTGTCAGAATACTTGTTACTGAGAGTAAGTATAAACAGTTTCTTAGACTAATTCTAAATATTTTTTATCATGGTTTATTCCATACCAGACTTACGGTTACAATGATAGCCAAACTACCTGAAAATAGGTTTCAGGTAGTTTGGCTATCATTGTAACCGTAAAGGGGGGGAATACATTTGCCAAAAAAGAAAAAGTCATCGAATTTCGAGAAAGATTTGCAGGAGCTCGAAGATCTTGTGGAAAAAATGGAGGGAGGAAATCTAAGTCTTGAAGATTCCCTGGTTCATTTTGAGCGAGGTATTGCCTTAACACGTGCTTGCCAGAAAGCCCTCACTGAAGCCGAACAAAAAATACAGATCCTTTTGGCTGAAGATGGCTCACAAAAATTACAGCCATTTTCATCAGACAAAACCACAGACAACGAATAATGGACCAATTGAATGAATTTCTACAGGAGCATCAGTCCTGTGTAGAAACTGCGCTCGACGCATGGCTTCCTGCAGCCGAGATACAACCCGAACATCTACATGAAGCAATGCGGTATTCGGTACTCGGTGATGGTAAGAGAATACGTCCTGTACTTGTCTACGCGGCAGGTAAAGTATTCAATGTGAATCGGAATGCTTTAGACGCCCCCGCCTGTGCAGTAGAAATGATCCATGCTTACTCCTTGATTCATGATGATTTGCCCGCCATGGACGATGACGACTTACGTAGGGGCAGACCAACTTGCCACAGGACATATGATGAAGCTACGGCCATACTGGCAGGTGATTCCTTACAGGCACTGGCATTCCACGTCCTTGCCCATGACAGCAATATGATTATTGATGCTGAACAGAAGATACAGATGATAGATATCCTTGCCCATGCCAGTGGTTCCAGAGGGATGGCGGGCGGACAAGCCATTGATCTGGCCTCGGTCGGTAAAGCATTAAATATTACCGAATTGGAGAATATGCATATTCACAAAACAGGCGCACTCATCCGAGCCAGCGTAGAGCTGGGGGCTTTATCGCAACCCGGGGTTGATTCAGAATCCTTTGAGAAAGTTTCACATTATGCAAAATGTATCGGTCTCGCCTTTCAAGTACAGGACGACATTCTTGATATTGAGAGTGATACAGAGACTTTGGGCAAACCCCAGGGCTCTGATATGGAAAGGAATAAACCAACCTACCCCAACCTACTCGGTCTTGATGCTGCAAAAAACGTTGCTAAACAACTACATGAAGAGGCTATTTCAAGTTTATCTATGTTTGATGACAATGCAGATCCACTAAGATGGGTCGCTGACTATATCGTGCAAAGAGATAAATAATTACCCTATTGCACCTGAAAAGATCAAAAATATGGTGATTGCAGCAGTTAAGGGGTAAAGTGAGCCCGTTTTTAAACACAAAGATCGCCAATAATCTATACTAAGTAAAGTAAGGCGACAAATTAATTGTAAATTCTTCCAGTGAGCATGAAATGGTACAAGCAGAAAAAGTAAGGACTGAAATTCCAGATACACAGAATATTCTGGACACTCGTCATATCGCCATAGATAAAGTCGGTATCAAAGACATTCAGCATCCGGTTATTGTCAGCGATCGTTCTGGTGGCGAGCAACACACCATTGCCAGCTTCAATATGTATGTCAGTTTACCCCATAATTTTAAAGGCACACATATGTCACGTTTCGTGGAAGTTCTGAACCAGCATGAACATGAAATTACTGTTGAGTCTTTTAAAAGGATGATTACAGAAATGACCGAACGCCTGGATGCGGAGGAAGGTCATATTGAAATGAGTTTCCCTTATTTTATTAATAAAGCTGCTCCCGTTTCAGGTGTCGAGAGTCTGATGGATTACCATGTCTCATTTATTGGAGAGTTAAATGGGAAAGAACCATCTGTCCTGGTCAAGGTTATTGTCCCGGTAACCACACTTTGCCCTTGCTCCAAAAGCATCTCTGAATATGGTGCACATAATCAACGTTCTCACATAACCGTTTGTGTCCGGACCAAAGGCTTTGTATGGATAGAAGAACTTGTAGATATCGTCGAAAAAGTTGCCTCTTGTGAGTTATATGGCCTGTTAAAAAGGCCTGATGAGAAATATGTGACCGAAAGGGCCTACGATAATCCTAAATTTGTCGAAGATATCGTTAGAGATATTGCTGTGCAATTCAATAAAGACGAACGAATCTCTTCGTATGTTGTTGAATCTGAGAATTTTGAATCAATTCATAATCACTCTGCCTACGCCAAGATAGAGCATGACAAAGAAGCCTGATTCATAATTAGAATCAAGATGATATAAATACTATATATTATTGATTTTATTAAATATTACTCGTGTTTTGCTTCGTCCCAGAGTTTATCCATCATCTCGAGTGTGGCATCCCGTAAATCTGTTCCCTGATCTCTGAGAGAATGTTCTATGTAGGCAAACCGCCTTTCGAACTTTGCATTTGTCTTGCGTACTGCGGTTTCAGAATCAATTCTGAAATGCCTGGCCAGATTGACACAGGTGAATAAAAGATCCCCGATTTCATCCTCTATTTTTTCTGCATTTTTTTCTTCTCCATTTATTTCTTCTTCTACTTCCTCTAATTCTTCCTTGATTTTATCCAGTACAGCCTGGGAGTCATTCCAGTCAAAGCCTACTGTTGCCGCACGATCCTGTAGTTTTTGTGCACGAGACAATGACGGCATCGCCTGATTAATCCCATCGAGTAATTTTTCTTGCTGTAATCCTTGTTCCTCACCTGCTTTTCCCTGCTTAGCCAATCTTTCCTCTGTTTTAATCGCTTCCCAGGCAATTGTTTGCGACTTTGCATCAGTTATCTCAGACTCTCCAAACACATGAGGATGGCGACGTATCAATTTTTCATTAATACTTTCCGTAACATCTTTAAAATTAAAAAATCCTTGTTCATCTGCCATTTGGGAGTGATAAACAACCTGGAATAACAGGTCACCTAGTTCTGAACAAAGCTCATCCATATTATCCCTGGCAATGGCATCAGCAACTTCATAAGCCTCTTCGATGGTATAGGGTGCAATTGTTGAAAATTTTTGTTCGATATCCCATGGACAACCGCTGTCTGGATTGCGTAAAGATTTCATGATTTCCAGTAACTGATTCATGTGTTCCATTGATACCACCTGTTAATTATCTAGCCTAGTGACTTGATTTTATATCGTTTTTAGCATACAACAGTTGAAATTTTTTCAACTATCACGAATGACCTGAATATTAATCGTATAGAGATTTAAAAGTATGTCACCACTTATATTAAGACTTGATACTGCGGGCCTACCTGTGAAATGGCTCCCCTGGCAAGTGGCAATATGCCTCTATAGCCGTGACATGATTGCCTGGACCGCAGGCGAGAGTATGTTTTCATTCAGAGGCGGAACAAACAGGCTTACTGGTGAACGTTCTCTGATTACAGTAAATTCAATCGTTGCAATCAAGCGATCGGTCATTAAAAAGAAAGTACGCCGTGACTTCCCTCCCCTGACTAATCGCGAGCTCTTTCTGAGAGACGCACATTTATGTATGTATTGTGGCGGAAATTTTCATGAATCGAATTTAACGCGAGATCATGTATATCCACTTTCAAGAGGTGGTAAGGATAAATGGTCTAATGTTGTCACGGCATGCAGGAGCTGTAATTCCAGAAAAGGTAACCGCCGGCCTGAAGAAGCAAGGATGTCACTATTAGCAGTTCCCTTTATCCCTAACTGGGCGGAATACCTTGCGCTGTCAAATCGTAAGATACTGGCAGATCAAATGAAATTTCTAAAATCTCAATTTAGCAAAAGACCAATGCCCTTCCATAGCAATTGAGCCACTTTAAACTTTAGCCAACAAACTTTGAATACATCACTTGATGTATTGCCTGTAGATAATCTCTATAAAATTTGCCACTGAGGGAATTCAATGATTAATTTCAGGTCTTACGGCAATAATAATGAGTTAAAGATAGCAGGATTTTTATACTAGACTATGCACCATTTTCCAGCACCACCAGATAAAATTAATAAATAAAGAGGTTGTTTAATAATGAAGTATTTATGCAGTATTCTGTTTTTACTCGCCCTGACACCAATACAATCACAGGCAGATGATAGTAACGGCAATTTCGCGATTTGGGGTGTGGGTAATAAATCATGTCACAGCTACAATATCTCAAGAAATACAGATGAAGAGCAACGGTATAAAGACTATATCATGGGGTTTTTTACTGCCTTTAATCTCCAGCTACCTGATACCTACAGAATCGCAGGACATATGAAACTTGAAGAGATTCTTCTCTGGCTCGATGATTACTGTGAACTAAAGCCAATCCTGGCATTCGAACAATCATTGGCTGATTTTATCACTGAGAACTACGACAAAAGAATGAAAAAAGCACCATCAAAATTTCGCCGCTGAGAGCAATAAAACCCTGTAAAAACAGTATTTAGAAATTACGCACAATTTCTTGATAAAGCAATTGATAAACCTTAGAAAATAAGTCATTATCCACAGATGAGAACTTTGGAGTACCTCATACATTAAATGGTTTAACGGGAGACAAACTATGCAAGCAAAACTTACAAAAATCATCGCACTCGCATTCGTATTAACTCTAGCAAGTGGTTGTGCCGGAACAGAACAGCTCAATGCCATTCAGGCTACTGCTGATCGCGCACTTGCAGATGCACAAGCAGCACAAGTATCAGCCAATAATGCACTTACTATTGCATCTGAAGCAGGTTATGCAGCTTCACGGGCCCAGGCAGATGCTACGGCGGCTCTGGAATGCTGTAATGATAACGCAGCAAGAATGGACCGTATGTTTGAAAAGGCGATGATGAAGTAATTCGTCGCTTTAAAGTATATAAAAACCCCCGGGTTATCCGGGGGTTTTTATTGCCTGTCCATTTATTACCTGTCTAGTTATTTAGAAAATCAACAAGAAATACGAGACAGATATTGTGCCAGGTCCAGATAAACTGTAACTCGCCAATATTGGCTTCTCTATTGTTGTGTAAGCTTTTTTGTGATCCCTACATCGTTAACAGTTGTATCCAGCTTTAAGGTTAACGTATCATTCTCTTTAGCCTGGCCCATGGTTGCCTGTCCCTTAGTTTGAGTTTCTTTTGCTATAGAGACTCCAATGGCAATAGGAATGCCCTTGGCCTCACTGGAAACTATTTTTGCCATCCCCCAATCAATAAAATATTCATCTTCATTGGTCGATGCCACGATCATCCCAACGACTTGGGTAAAGCTCACGGTCCCATAATCGTTGGCCCTATTGATGGGCTCACCATATTCATCCACTGACTCGGCCACATTCCCATATTCATCTCTCGTGGCAGTTCTTAATGGTGGGTGTGCCTCAAGATACAACACGCCATCTGCTCCGCCTATTTTATAGGGATTATTAATAATATTTACGGGAGTCCCCACCTTTACTTTTTGAAATAATTCTGCAATATCTTCAGGATACAACCTGATACATCCGTGGCTAACACGCATACCAATGCCCCAGGGCTTGTTGGTGCCATGAATTAGATAGGCGGGCAAACCGAGTCTCAAGGCATAATCGCCCAAAGGATTATCAGGCCCTGCCTTGACAACTTCTGGTAATGGATCTCTAGCATCTTCATGTTCTTTGAGGATGGATTTTGGAGGTCGCCAGTCAGGATGCTTTTTCTTGCTTATGATACGTGTCTTTTTATAGGGGGTAGCCCATCCCTCTCTACCGATTCCCAATGGATAGGTAAACACCTCAACAGGCTCGCCTTTTTTATGCGGAGGGAAATAATACAGACGCATCTCAGGAATATTCAAAACTACGCCTTCCCTTGGGACATCGGGCAGTATGAATCTAGAAGGTAGTTGCACGACCTCACCATCTTTTGGCATCCAGGTATCTATTTCTGGATTCAGTAATTGCAGATCTTGATAGCCAAAACCATATTCTCTGGCGATATCAAGTAGCGTGTGCTCTCTGCCGACAACGGCTGAATCCAGTTTGCCGATAATAGAATCCGTACTTTCCTTCAACTCATAGCTTGTTGCATGCGCGTATGTCGCTAAAAGGCTATAAGCCAAAATAAAAAAAATCGGAAATCGGCAAGTCATTTTTTTCACATCTAAAACGCTGTATTTAATAATTATACGATTTAAAAAATACTAATAAAATTCAATCATTCCAAGTACAGAATAGCCTGCTACCTATTTATGTGCCTACTACAGCCCTGCCCTCACCAATGCGAAGCAGGCTCGGCAATAATATCAGTGTAAATATAGTGCTGATCATCATACCACCAACTATAACGCCGGCTAGTCCTCTGTATAATTCAGCGCCGGCTCCTGGCACAAGCAATAGTGGCAACATTCCAAATATACTCGTCAGTGTGCTCATGAGAATCGGTCGTAACCTTATATTTACTGCCTGTTCAACGGCATCCCTTCTGGACAATCCCTCTCGTTCACCTGAGCGCGCCTGATGTACAAGCAAAATAGCATTATTAACAACCAGGCCAAGAAGAATAATAAATCCTATCATCGTTAACAGATCCATTGCCTGATAAAACGGCACATTAAAGAATTTCTGGGGAATTGTATTCATCAGTTTTAGGGCAATAATTCCACCTACCGTAGCCAGAGGAATAGAGAATATCACCAATAAGCTGTCCTTGAAGGACTTAAAAAGTGCACTGATCAACAAATACAGGATAAATATTGCCAATATAAAGCTTCCTTTCATGCTGGCGAGTGCCGATGCAAGCTTATCTGCAGTCCCCGTATAATTAATATCTCCATCAATCGGCATGGCCGCGCGAACATCAGGTTCTATTTCTGTGCGTAAAATATCCAGCGTTTCTTCAAGAGATAGATCCTCAGGAGGCGTGATCTGCAGGGTGACAGTACGACGTCGATTCAGGCGACGGATCTCTTCTGGTCCTGATGTTCTCTGAATACTGACTAATTCGCTTAATGGTAGAATTCCTGCTCGTGGTGTAGCCAGCGGGATTGCTGCAAGTTCTTCAGGTGAATCCCATGGTTTAGAACGAACAATAATATCCAGTGTTTCCTCACCATTAAAATAATCCCCTAGATAAAATCCATCTCCCAGTGCGCGGATGATCACAGCCATCTGTTCCCTGCTCCAACCTGCCTCAGAAATGCGTCTATCATCAGGAATAAGTCGCAATTCAGGTTGAGCCAACTCAAGTCCGGGAAATGGTCTGACGCTTGCCCCAGGAATTTTTTCATGTATTAAAGCAAAACCCTTACCTGCGGCGGCCATAATTTCAGAAATATTCCGACCATGTAGATCCATATCAATACTTCTTCCGTCACCAAAACCACCAAACAGAGAGGCTCGTTTAGCAAAGGCGATAGTATCCGGAAAACCCTGAATAACCGTATTCAGCACTGGAACCAATGCCCCGGTTTCTTCATCATTAACTGCCCTGACACCCATAAAGACACCTTGAGGAAAGGCAACAAAGAAATAGTGTTTTACCTGTGGTTGCTTCTCCCCCGTTAAATAGGGCGAGATACGTTGGGCAATAACATCGCCCATTTCATTTTCTATCTGTGCAATATTGGCTCCTGGTGGAGGTAATATATAGGCAAAAACAAGATTACGATTCCCTTCAGGTAAATAGTCTGCTTTTGGTAGTAGAACCCATGCCAGAAACAATGGCATGGTAATAAGAATAATAATCCAGAATGATCGTCTTTCGGCTCTATTACTTAGAAACATCACAAAACTACTAATTTTCTGCCACCAATGATAATGCGGATCAATGACCTTTTGCTTACCAATATAATGTTTTGCGAAGCTGGGAATCACGGTGATCGCTACAATAAGAGAAACACATATCGCTGAAGTGATGGTGATGGCTAAATCTGCAAATAACTGTCCCGCTTCATCATGAAGAAAAACAATCGGGAGAAATATTGCTACCGTGGTTATTGTTGAGGCCAATAAAGCCCCCCAAACCTGATCGCTACCAAGTAGCGAAGCAATATCCATATCCTTTCCTTTCTCTCGCAAGCGAACAATATTTTCCAGCACGATGATTGATGCGTCTAGCACCATACCAACTGAAAATGCCAACCCGGCCAGTGAGATTACATTCAGTGTTCTTCCCGTGATTTCCAGTACGATAAAACTTGTTAATAAACATACAGGAATAGATACGGCAACAACAAAAGTGGTACGCAGACTTCTTAAAAACCACCAGAGGACAGCAATGGCCAGGAAAACACCTATCGCCAGATTACGAGCCAACATATCTATCGAATTATCAATATAAGTCGTTTCGTCATAGACCTGTTCAATGGTGAGATTTGCTCTGGCTAATGGCCCCCTTGCCAGTTCTTGCACAGCCTCCTGCAAACCATCCATCACCTGCAAGACATTCACGCCAGTTTCTCTTTGTACGTTGACTGCAATAGATAACTCACCTTTAGTAATCACAAAACTATTTCTATCTACCAGGCGTTCTTCAACGATAGCAATATCTCGTAAATAAACCGGAAAGCCCTCTCGCCAATCAATAACAAATCCACTTAGATCTTCTAGACGATATTTACCTGCGTATCTAAGACTATATTCTCGTTTTCCAATATCGACAAAACCACCAGATACATCTGTGCCACCACCTAAAATTGCAGATGCAAGTGGGATCTGAATACCGAGACTGGCAGTTTTGTATGGGTCAAAAGTAATCCTGATCTCACGTTCTCTACCACCAAATACCTCGGAACGTGCAACACCCGGAATGCGCTCGAAACGAGTTTGAACAACTTCTTCAACATAGTTTTTGTAACTTGAGATGTCTTTGTCATTACCTGCTACTGGTTTGATGATAAACCAGGCAATTGCACGTGCATTACCACCAACTGTACTAATCGTGGGCTCATCAACATCATCAGGATAACTGGGCACCTGATTGAGGCGGTTAATCACCTCAAGCAATGCTCGGCGCAGATCCATTTCAACGGAGAAAGTAATGGTAATTTCTCCTCTTCCCTCTTGTGCCTTTGCCAATAGCCTGGTCATGCCTGGCAAGCCACGCAGAACATCTTCCTGAGGTTCTATGATTTCTGTTTCTACTTCATTGGGCGCTGCCGCACGCCAGTTTGTCTTGATGGTTATTTCAGGCTCCTGGATTTCAGGGGTTAGCTGGATGGGTAGGCGATAGAGACTGATCGAACCAAAGAGAATCGCCAATAACAAGGCAACAATAACAGCCACATGGTTGTCCAGACTTAACTTCGTTAAATTCACGACAGATTAGCTTTATTGAACATTAAGCTGCTGAATATTGACTTGCTGCTGCGGGCGCAACCTTTCATTACCCCGGATCACAATTTTATCTCCTTCATTGATCTCACCTATTATTTCAATAAGGTCTTCGTTTGCGATCCCTGTCTTCACAAATACGACTTCAGCCGCGTTGTCTTTTTGTATGCGAAAAACTTTAATAGTATTTTCCCTGATAACCAGAGCATCTCGTGGAACTACCAGGGCATGCTGAGATTTTGCCGTGGGAACTTTTATGCGCACAGCATGCCCTGCCATCCATCCTGTTTCCTGAAAATTAAGACGGATCTCATACAGTCTCGAGATAGAATCACCAACGGGCACCAATGTCTTGACTGTTGCCATTGTCTGACTCTTGCCATCTGTTACTACTAGAAAGTTTCCCTGCTTGATAAGTGCAGCGCTCTGCTGTTGAATTCTTCCCTGAATCTCTTTTGCTTCAGTGTTCACCAGGCGAAGCAATTCATCGCCTATTTTTGCCCACTCACCTTCTTCCTTAAAACGCTCCGCAACAACTCCAGTAAATGGTGCGAGGATAGCTGTTCTGTTTAATGTATCTCTTGCCTGGGATAGACGTGTTTGCTTCATGCTAAGTTCGCCACGCATTTGATCCCGATCTGATATCACCTCATCCAGTCTGTTTTTTGCGGCATTGTTTTCTTTTGCTAATTGATTCAGTCTTTCGACTTCACGATTAAAGAAATTAAGTTTTGCCTTGATTGGTATTATTTCTGCCTTTGCTTCCTCCAGTTGCATACGAAACGTTGTGTCATCGATACTGGCAACAAGCTCCCCATTTTCTATCATATCTCCTACTTCATGTAAGAATTCGATTCGACCTTCGACTTCAGAAGATAGTTTGGCATCGTGACGGCTGATAATTGTTCCTGCAATCCAGATGCTTGGTGCCAATTCAACAAATTTTGCCTCAACGACTTGCACCTGTGCAGGCATACCGTTACCTGCAGATACTGTAGAACTCATCGCTGATAAAGAAATGAATATTAGATAAATAAAGCGTTGAAATACTTGTGACGACTGGTTCATAACGATACTGTATCCTAATGAATCAAGAATATCCGGTGTATTCAATAGATACCCTATTATCTCGAAAGTTTGCTTAATGTAAAAGCTATGAAATCACAAATACTACCTGCAATTTTATTTTCATTGTGCATAGCCACTTGCCTCATCACGCAAGAAAGTGCCGCTGAATCTATTGCCAAAATTGAATACCCAACGATGTCCATCAAAGATGATCAAGGAGATGAATTGATTCAGGTGATGGCCGTTGCAGAACTTTCCAATATCACGATTAATGGATCGAAAGTATCGGAGCTATCAGATTTAGCCTGGGACACTGATGAAAAATTACTCTATGCCCTATCAGACAACGGTCATTTATTAAGTTTCAAACCTGTTTTTAGTAATAATAAGTTTACTGAGTTACTGATGGTCAATGGAATTTCATTGCATGATGACAAAGGCAAAAAACTCAGGTGGAAAAACTCAGATAGTGAAGGCCTGACCTTAATAAATTCTAATAATAATATTCAGGGGGATACGCAATATATAGTTAGTTTCGAACGTCTGCCCAGAGTAATTCAGTACAATCAGGAAGGCTTTATTGAAAAACAGCTAGAGATACCTGAAAAACTTAGAAATATTTCTAATTACAGAAGTGAAAACAAATCTCTTGAATCAGTTTTATTCCATGACCAACTTGGGCTGATCATTGGCACTGAGTATTCATTGAAAGGTGAAGATAAAACTCAATTAGGTTTTTATACACTGGATGGTAATTTCTGGAGTTTCCCTGCATATTTTCACGATGGTGCACTAACTAGCCTTGCAACAGCAAAGGATAATGATTTGCTGGCAATAGAACGTGTCTATGGAGGATTCTTTTCCGGAATCAAGGTCGCATTACATCATCTTCGTATCAACGGAAATCATGTTGAAGATAAAGTGATTGCACTATTTTTACCTGCAGAGGGTTTCTTCAATGATAATTTTGAAGGTGTCGAAAGGCTTAAAGATGATTTTTATTTCATGATCAGTGATGACAATAATCATCCGGCAAAACGCACGGTATTAATCTATTTTAAATATCCTCACTAGTACGCCAATTACCTTCGAGATGACGCTCCCTTCTTATTGTCGTCTCGACAGAGCGCAGCAACGGAGTGATCTAAAACCTGATAGTACGTTTATTTAAACACCGCTTATTTCTCGAGCAACCTCGGCATTAACTCAACCAGATTACAGGGTCTGGTTCGATAGTCCAGTTGATGGCTTATCAAGTCATCCCAGGCAGTCGCACAGGCACCTGATGAACCAGGGATACAAAATATATACCTGCCATTTGCGACGCCAGCAATT
>Ga0066376_10002462_pt1 | contig 17246 bp, 11 predicted proteins | sample Knorr_S15_td_Bot_FD_77009 | JGI IMG/M metagenome (GOLD analysis project Ga0066376, IMG submission 77009) | Marine microbial communities from Southern Atlantic Ocean transect - Knorr_S15_td_Bottom_ad_5009_LV_A | ecosystem: Environmental > Aquatic > Marine > Oceanic | place: Southern Atlantic... | reverse complement strand
TGTTCAATCACGCCCTCATGAAGGGCGCCCTCTTTCTGGCCATGGGTTGCGTCGTCTACCGCATGGGCTCGGCGAACCTGACCGACATGCGCGGCCTCGGCCGGCAGATGCCGTTCACCATGGCCGCCTTCGTGCTGGCCGGCTTGAGCCTCATCGGCGTCCCTTTGACCGTGGGCTTCATCAGTAAGTGGTATCTCGTTCTTGCCGCCATAGAGCGGGGGTGGTGGCCGGTGGCGGTGCTGGTACTATTGACGTCCCTCCTGGCCGTCATCTACATCTGGCGCGTCGTCGAAGTGGCGTATTTTCAGAAGCCGTCCGACTCGGCCACACATGCGGTTGAAGCCCCCCTGTCGATGCAGATACCCATGTGGGTCCTGGTGGGAGCGACGCTCTACTTCGGCGTATCCTCCTCCTTCACCTCCGGGGTCGCCCGACGCGGCGCCGAGCTCCTCATGGGGATCGGTCCGTGACGCCCGCTGCCGTCATAGTACTGGCCGTGGTGCTGCCTATCCTGGCCGGACCTCTCATCGTGCTGTCCGGTCGGCGACCCAATCTGCGAGAGGCAGTCACGCTGATAACCGGCGGCGCTACCTTTCTGCTGGTCGTGTCACTTCTCCCTCAGGTGATGGCCGGACTCAGGCCGGAAGTCACCATCCTGGAAGTTCTGCCCGGCCTCACCCTCGCCTTCCAGGTAGAGCCGTTGGGCATGCTCTTCGGCCTCGTGGCTTCCGGGTTGTGGATCGTCACGTCCGTCTACTCCATCGGTTATGTGAGAGGGCACCACGAAACCGAGCAAACACGCTATTTCTTCTTCTTCGCCGTGGCTATCACCGCCGCCATCGGGGTCGCCTTCTCACGAAATCTGCTGACGCTGTTCATTTTCTACGAAATGCTCACGCTCTCCACTTATCCCCTCGTCACCCACACCCGCACGTCAGAGGCGATGCGGGGGGGACGCATCTACCTGGGGATTCTGATCAGCACGTCCGTCGCCTTCCTGCTGTTGGCCATTGTGTGGACCTGGCACTTGACCGGCACGCTCGAATTCACCCCGGGCGGCATCCTGGCCGGCCATGCCGACAGCGGGGTAGTGACGGTACTGCTGGTTCTCTTCGCTTTCGGTACCGGCAAGGCCGCACTCATGCCCTTCCACCGCTGGCTACCGGCCGCCATGGTGGCGCCTACACCGGTCAGCGCTTTGCTGCACGCCGTCGCCGTGGTCAAGGCGGGTGTCTTCACGGTAATGAAGATCGTCGTCTACATCTTTGGCATCGACCTGCTGAGCGATACCGGCGCCAGCGTCTGGCTTATGTACGCAGCCAGTGGCACGATCGTCATTTCATCTCTGATAGCACTCACCAAGGACAACCTGAAGGCGCGACTCGCCTACTCCACCGTAAGCCAGCTCGCCTATATCGTTCTGGGAGCGGCTCTGGCCACCAAGTGGGGTGTCCTTGGCGGCAGCATGCACATCGCCATGCACGCCTTTGGCAAGATCACTCTTTTCTTCTGCGCCGGCGCCATCATCGTCGCTCTCCACAAGACGGAGATCTCCGACATGGTCGGCATCGGGCGGCAGATGCCCGTCACCATGGTCGCCTTCACCATCGGCGCCCTGAGTGTCATTGGCCTGCCGCCCTTTGGCGGCTCCTGGAGCAAGTGGTATCTCGTTCTGGGAGCTATTGAGGCGGATCAGCTCATCTTCGTGGCCGTGCTCATGATCAGCTCGCTACTGAACATCGCCTATCTCATGCCGGTCGCGATCCGCGCCTTCTTCACGCCAATACCCGTGACGGGAGCTGAATCGAAACTCGCCAACGACACCACCCACGTCGGTCTAGCAGGAATTCACGAGGCCCCTCTCCTCTGCGTGCTGCCGCTCAGCTTTACCGCTCTGGGCTGCCTCGTGCTGTTCTTTTACGCCAGCGACATCTACCAGTTGTTGCTGCCTATTGCAGGCAGGTGAGAGGTCCAACGCATGGACGGCCCCAGAGGAACAGCTAGCATAAACGACATGGACCAAACCACTGACACCGAGAACAGCCCTGACATCGAGAGCAGCACCGACACTCAGAACAGGGAGTACTGGCTGGACAGGCCTGGTAGCACCGGCCTGCTCTACCGCATTCTGCTGATACTCTGCGGCGTGCTGCTGATGGCGGACGTTCTGAATCTTCTCCACATCCTCTATCACAAGCAGGGCCACTACGCCGCCGAGGGATGGTTCGGATTCTACGCCATCTTCGGATTCGTCGCCTATGCGCTCATCGTGGGCGCCGGTTGGATCTGGCGACGCGTGGTCATGCGCGGGGAAGATTACTACACCGATGCCGATGCTTGATCACCTTTCCCCCGGCCTGATCCTCATCGTCGGCGCTCTGTTCGTGCCTCTGTTAAGGGGGCACCTGCGCTCTGCCTATCTGCTCGCGCTGCCCATCCTCAGCTTCATCCATCTACTTGGCATGGATCAGGGGTCGATGGGTCACGTGACGCTGTTCGACTACGGCCTGACCGTGGCTCGCATCGACAAGCTCAGCCTCGTCTTCGGCTACATCTTCCACATCATGGCCATCCTCGGCGTCGTCTACTCGCTCCACATGAAAGACGCTGTCCAACACGTAGCCGGTCTCATCTACGCCGGCGCTGCCATCGGCGCCGCCTTCGCAGGCGACCTCATCACCCTCTTTGTCTTCTGGGAGCTCACCGCCGTCTCCTCCGTCTTTCTCATCTGGAGCCGCCGCACTGAGCGCGCGTATCGCGCCGGCATGCGCTACCTGATCATTCAGGTGGGCTCGGGCGTCGTCCTGCTCGCGGGCGTGCTCATCCACTACTCCCAGACCGGCTCCATCGCCTTCGACAAGCTGGGTCCACTGGGGTTCGACAACCTGGGGCCCACGCTGATCTTCATCGCCTTCGGCATCAAGTGCGCCTTTCCCTTCTTGCACAACTGGCTCCAGGACGCCTATCCCGAAGCCACGGTCACCGGTACCGTCTTTTTGAGCGCCTTCACCACCAAGCTGGCCATCTACGCCCTAGCTCGAAGTTTCGCCGGCACGGACATACTCGTCCCCATCGGCGCAGCCATGTGCGTCTTCCCTGTTTTTTACGCCGTTATCGAGAACGACCTGCGGCGGGTACTGGCTTACAGTCTCAACAACCAGCTGGGCTTCATGGTAGTCGGCGTGGGGGTGGGAACGGAGATGGCTCTCAACGGCGCCGTCTCGCACGCCTTCGCTCACATCCTCTATAAGGGCCTGCTGTTCATGTCCATGGGTGCCGTGCTCTACAGAGTCGGAACGGTCAAGGCATCTGAGCTGGGGGGACTCTACAAGTCCATGCCCTGGACCGCCTTCTTTTGTATCATCGGGGCTGCTGCCATCTCCGCCTTCCCCCTCTTCAGCGGCTTCGTCACCAAGTCGTTGACCTTGACCGCCACAGCTAATGAAGGTTGGAACGTCACCTGGTTCGTCCTCCTCTTCGCCTCTGCCGGCGTTCTTCACCATTCGGGAATCAAGATTCCCTATTACGGATTCTTCGGACACCGGGACTCCGGCATCCGCTGCCAGGAAGCGCCGCTGAACATGCTGCTGGCCATGGGCGTCATGGCCGCTCTCTGCGTCGGTATCGGCGTATACCCACAGCCGCTGTACGCCATCCTGCCCTATGAAATTCCAGCGACTTGGGAGCCGTACACCAGCTCCCACGTGGTCACGCAGTTACAGCTTCTGTGCTTCGCGCTCCTCTCCTTCGCGGTGTTGGCACGAAGGCACCTGGAAACACCAGAGCTGCCTTCGGTGAACCTCGACTTTGATTGGAGTTATCGCCGCATGCTTCCGGGCGTGGTCGATGCCATAGTGCGTGTGGGGGGACCGATCCGCGACGGTCTCATCGATTTCGGCAAGCTTCTCGTGGCCGTCTTCATCGCCATCCTGCGCAGCTTCCACAGCCCGAGCGGGCTGCTCGGGAGAACCATACTCACGGGCCGGGGTGTACTGCTGGCCCTGGTGCTGCTGGCGATGTACCTCGTCTTCTACTTCGCAGCCGACTGATCGGAGACGATCGGCAGCTGCGCTGCTTCCCCAGGCCGCCAGGCCACCGACGAGATCAGATTTCGAACCCTCGACGGATCTGCCATACCGCGTCCTGCGGCGCACCGGTGATATCCACCACCAGTGAGTCGGGTGATTCCTCCAGGGCTTCGAACTGACTTCGCAGCAGGCTCGCCGGCATGTACCGGTGCTTGCGTCCCGAGAGACGCCGCCCGATCAACTCCTGGGTGCCTTTCAGATGAGCGAATCGTATCTCCTCCCGGCCACCAGCCAGGATTTTACGGTAGCTCTCCTTCAGCGCCGAGCAGGCGAGAATGCACCCGGTCCCGGCATCAATGCGGTCTCCCATCACGGTTGCCAAGCGCTCGAGCCAGGGGTAGCGGTCATCGTCGGTAAGCGGAAGGCCTTCGGCCATTTTGCGCACGTTGGCTTCGGGATGAAAATCGTCCCCGTCCAGAAAAACCCATCCCAGCTCTCGAGACAACAGCTCACCGATGGTGGTCTTACCGCAACCCGTAACCCCCATCAGCACCACGGCCAGCCTCCCTCTCACCGATCCTTCTTTCGTTTCGGCTTGGGCGGTCGGCCCGATGATGCGATGCTTCCGATCCATTCAATGAATGTGCCTGTTGGGCGCGATTCACGCCAACGCTGTTTGAAGTCGTGGAGGGGGCTTTTGGGTCAGTTCACGGCCGTCAGGACGACGGGGCCCGCAGTAGGCAACTCCATCACTATCAGAGCGCCTTTGCTCAGGCGCTCCGCAAACAGATACCCACCGTGACTCTGAGCGATGCTCTGACACACGCTCAAGCCCAGGCCGGTACCCTTCCCGTCCTCCTTGGTGGTGAAGAACGGCTCGACCAGTGCATCGCGGCTGTTCTGCACCAGATTCACCACGACTTGCTGAATCTGGCCGGGATGGGCCTCGACCGGGGGCAGATCGACACTCAGATTCTCGGCAAGGTCGACCTTGTCCCTGCGCAACTGCTTTCGCAGCAGCTGCAGCGATTCTCGCACCAACTGGTTCAGGTCGACAACACGGCGCTCCGCCTCCTGGCTTTGCGCCAGTCCGAGCAGTCTGGTGAGCAGGCCCTTGGTATTCTCCCCGGCGCCGTACATAATCTCCACGACTTCGCGGATCTCCGGACTTAGATCCTCGAGCAGCAGCAGCTGGCACTGGCCGAGGATGATCATGAAAGAGTTGTTGACTTCGTGGGCGGTCTCGGCGGCCAACTGACCGATCATCTCCAGCTGCTGCACGCGCTGCAGTCGACCGTCCCTGGCAGCCGACTCCTTCAACTCGCGGAGTCGGTACATCATGCTGGCCAGCCCCTCGACCAGATCTCTCACCAGTTCCACATCCAGCTCGCTGAAGGCGCGGGGGTGCGAACTGGTGAGACTCAAGACACCGTTGACGAAGGGGATGTCGAGGACCGAACGCACGCCATAGCCAAAGCGACGCTCCAACAGGACGCGCTGACCATAGGGGTCGTCATCGTCGAGATCGATGCGGTAGTCGGGCGTTCCGGAGTCCCAGATTTCCAACATAGATACCCGATCCGGGCCCGCCAGAGACTGCACCCAAACGCCATCGCGCCACACGTACTGGGACAGGATCGCGGGGAGATCTCCCGATGGCTCGAGCCAGTGTACACTGCATCCCTCACTGGGAATGCGAAGCGCCTGGAGCCCCTCTGTAAAGGTATACAGAGCGTGTTCCCAATCGCCGGGGGACTTCATCTCCCAGACCGCTTCGCGCAGGAACCGCATGACCACCCGCAGCCCCTCCCGGTGAAAAACCTGGTACTTATTTCTCTGTGCCAACTAGCGCCTCGCTCAGGCTACCTTGGGGCGTCCACCCACCCACAACTGTTTCATGGCCAGGTCGATCTCCTGAGCCTGCTTGGTGCCTCCAAGCTTCCTGTACTTCTGCGAAGCGGCCGTCCACATGGCGATGGCCTGCGTCACCTCTCCCCGCCTGGCTGCCAGGTTGCCCAGCCCCACGTAAACGCTGCCTTCCCCGCGCTCGTCGTCGAGCTCGCGGTAGGTGCTCAACGCCCGATTGTACATGTCTTCAGAACGCGTCAGGTCGGACGCTCGGACCGGTTTCATGTAGATATCGCCCAGCTTCTTGCACGATCGCGCTATACCGCGCTGATCCGCCAGCATCTGGTTCGCCTCCAATGTTGCCTCATACTGCTCGCAGGCGCCCTCGAAGTCGCCCTTGTTCACCAGCAAACCACCCAACCGCATGCGGGCTGATGTCGCGTTCGGCCTGTGACCGGCCTGCTCGTAGAGCTCAATCGCCTCCTGGTATAGCACCTGGGCCCTGTCCGGCTGTTGTGAAGCGACCAGTACTCGAGCCATCCCTTCACACTGCAGCGCGACACCGATCACCCAGCCTTCCTCGCGGTGCAGCTGCATACCCAGCTCGAAAAATACTTGCGCTTGATCGAGGTCGCCGCGCGCCAGGCACAGGTCGCCCAAACTGCGGTACTGAGTGCCGATTCCCTTGCGGTTTCCCGCCTCCTCGTACAGCTTCAGAGCGCCGTGAAACATCTCCTCCGCCTCGTCGAGATTTTTCTGGGCGCGGAAGAGGTTGCCCAGATTCCCGCAGTCCTCGGCCTGCTTCAAGCGATTGCCGAGCTGCTCGTTGAGGGTCAAAGCCTCGCGGTATGACCGCTCAGCTTCCTCGAACTCTCCCTCTATGAAGTGAAAAAAGCCGAGGTATCCAAGGTCGCTGGCCAGACCTCGAACATCGTTGATGGCCCGGTGGGCACCACGGGCCTCTTCCAGGAAGAATCGCGCCTGCCCGATGTCGCCGTACATCTCGTACAGCAGACCGAGACGCGAGTAGGCGGCCGCCACGCCGCTCTTGTCCCGGAGGGACTCGCACAGCACCAGGGCTCGGCGGTACATGGCCTCCGACTCCGGCAGGCGTCCGGCTTCCTGACAGAACACGCCCAACTGGTAACAGTCCAGGACCATCGCCTTGCGATCTGCCGCCTCTTCGTGGGTGTGCAGCGCCTTCCTCAGCTTCTCCTCTCTGTCCTGATCTTGCACGGCTTTCGCTTCAGCTTTGACTTTCATGATCCGACCTCTGCAGTTAGCACCCTCTCTGCGTCCAGAGGGAAGTGAGAGGGATGATTGGCCAGGACGAGCATGTACTCGTCCCAGGTGTTGTCGGGGAGCTCGTCGTATTGTCGGTCGAACTCGAACAGGTCGTGCACTACGGCAGCGTCGGGGATGTACCCGTCCGACCACAAGTGGGCGAACCAGAAATACAGCAAGCGCAGGCGGGGATCGCCGTGCTTTTTCGCCATGTATTCGACCGCTCGATAGCGAATCTGGGTCTCCTCCCTTGCGCCCTCAGGATTATCGAAGGGATGGTGGTGATACAGATGGTAGGAGCGGGCGTCGGTGGGCACCGGCCGGGCACCGAATTGGCGCTGAAGCCTGTAGGCCAGCTCCCACCCCTCGCTGAATGGAATCTCCTCGTCGAAGCCCCCCGCCTGTCGCAGCAGCTCCCTGGGCACGGCCCCGTTGTGGGGGATGAAGGCCACCCAGCCTGCGGCGGAACCCGGACGTTGCGTCAGCAGCTCCCGGGCCTCGTCTTGTCGCTGCTGCGTGCCCTCATTCGGATAGCTGCCGCGACAGGCGCGGCTGTGGATGGCGTCGAAGCTAGCTCGCACCATCTCCTCGGTGACGACGAGCTGTTCTTGCCGAACGGACAGAAAATCCTTCATCACACTGGGTATGGGGACATTCTGCATCAGTGTGCCGGTCGCCGGATCCTGGAAGTATTCGAGCTCGGGGAGGACGTATTGCAGCCCGCAGCAGATGACTTTCGGCCCGTGCTCTCGATAGGCCTCCCAGTGAGCCTCCAGCAGATTGGGTGCGGGAAGAGCATCGCCATCCAGGAAGACGACTAATTCACCCCTCGCCTCCTCGAGCCCCGTGTTGCGGGCCGCGCTGCGTCCTCTCGCCTCCTGGGAGCTCTTCAGGAGGCGGAGATTGGGGAGGCCGTCAGCCGCCACCGTCTTTACCATGCCGGCCGTGCCGTCGCTGCAGTCGTCGTCGACGACCAGGATCTCGAAGCGATTGAGACCGAGGCTCTGCCCCTGCAGGCCGCACAGCACCAGCCGCAGTCGTTCCTTCTGATCGCGCGTCGGTATGACCACAGTCACGTTCATCAGAGACACTCCACCTCAAGGGAGCAGTCGTATCGCAGCTCTTCCGCCGCCTGCCAGCGCTTCCGATCGCCCTCCGGCCGATCGGGGTCTTCCAACAGGCACTGCGAGATCTGCTTCACCGAATTCGAGCAGATGACGCGCTGATTGTCGACGTGCCCGAAGTAGTAGTCGAGATATTTACGCGAATTCCCCTGGATCAGCCTTCGCAGATCTTTGTCCTTGACGTTGTCCTTCGTCATCGCCCCGGCGGCCACGACGATTCCGTGAAACTCCACCGGCACCCACCCCTTCGAGTGCAGATGGATCTCAATCCACGTGTGACCAAAAATCGGCTGACAGTAGTTGCGATTTGCGTAGCGGTCCCGGCCGTCGGGATATCCGATCAATGCCCCGCTGACTTCGCGTGTGGGAATCCCCTCCGCCCGGCACAGGGAGGCAAAGGCCCGGGCCAGCGTCCGGCAATGCCCTCCCGTGTTACTCAACACAACCGCCGTGCTGTATTTGGGATTCTGGGTGCAATCCTTCGTCTTCTTGAAGCGCTTGTTGTCGACGAGATCGCGGTAGATAGCTCGGGCCTTCTCCTCGTCAGTGGTCTCGTCCGAGAATCCCAGGCGCTGGCGAAATCGTCTCACCTCCGGCAACTCGCAGATCGTCGGATCCAGCTCCAGGCATCGGCCCCGATCGCGCTCGCCCAACTCAGTCTTGAAGACCTCCTGCACCCCCTGTTCGCTCACCCTTAGCTCGCAGGTATAGGTAAACTCCAGTGGCTCAGCGCCCTTTCCTACCTCAACCTGCAGTCCATAGAAGAACCCAAGCTTCGGCGCCAGCACCTCGGCCAGACCCGAAGAGCAGGAAACCAGCTGCACGTCCCGCTGGTGGCCGGGACGCTCTATGGGATAGGGAAGGAAAACCTTGAGGCGCTGGCCGGGAGCCAGCGTCAGGTGGTCGGGCGAACCCTGGGGGTAAATTCGATAGCGGTATGTCGCCCGGTAGCGAACCCAGGTGTCGCGCGACCTGATACTGTCGTCGCCGCTGTCGGCGACAAAGAACTGCCGACGCTTCTCTTCCAGGGCCTTGTAGTCGGCGCCAAAAAAGCGCGGATCGTGGTCGTAAAGCCAGTTCCACGAGTCGACCTGGTCAAAGAGCAGCCTCTCTCCCTGCCAGCGGTGCGGCATCCCTCTCAGGATGGCCTTACTCAAGATATCGCGAATCGCCTCGGTACCGAGCGTGCTCGGTGTGGACACGTCGAGATACTCGGCAAAGTCGGCGGCCGTGGTCAGAAAACGGCTGTCGGCTCGGTAGTCTTCTCCCTTTGAGGCGAAGTAGCTGTCCAGCAGGTCTACCGCCAAAGAGCCATCGGGGTACGCGGCCAGGGCTTCGCGCAGAGGCGCGCAACGCGCTCTGTAGGTCTCTACATCGGCCATGACTTTGTCGATAGCGGCCACGATGTTGTGGGCCGTGAAATCGCGCCGATCGAGTTTGATCCCCAAACCCAGCGTCTGGACTCGATTCAGGTGGTATTCCTGATCCAGGTGATCGGGGGCCCCGATGACGGGTACGCCGTTGGCCAACGCCTGGTACACCGCCCCGATACCGACAATGCCGACCAGCATCTCGGCCCGCCGCAGAATCCATTCGCCAGGGAGGAAATTTACCACCCGCACATTGCCCGTGATGATCCCCCGGTCGTGACCGCGACGGGGCGACCACCTCCCCGCTGTCGTTATAAGGACGCGGTACGGCCGCTCTCGAATCGCGGCGACGAAGTCGTCCATATACGTCGGTGACGTACCACTGCTGCCGCACGTCAGATAGATAAGGGGCAGGGACACATCCCACCCCTCGTCCAGAACCTCCAACCGGTCTGGTTCGGCCGGTCGATCGAGGAGAGGACCGACGTAGTGATATCCCGACGCGCCCTTCCCCGGGGGGTGAAATTCGGGAATGTCGGCGAGAAGATTGAAGGACTTCTGGGGCCTTACCTGGGCGGCGTGTCGCGCCAGGTATTCATCGAAGGGGCCCGAAACGGCGGGAAAGAAGTCCGGAAGATGGATCGGCTCCGGGAAGCCGGGCTGGTTGTAGGCCTGGGTAATCCTGGCATCATCCACCCCCTCGAGCCGCGAGCTCAACGCCGCGGTCGGCTTCATGTCGTGGATGATCAGGGCGGGCTTGATCATGCCGATCAGGGTGCGCTCCGACGCCACACATCGATCGACCCACTCCATGTTGTAGTACTGGTAGTCCCCTCGCGACACGAACTGATCCATCCGGCTCTGCGGCATGGTCTCCACGTCGTGGACGGTAAATCCCTCCTGGCGGACGCGGACCGTATGAGGGCCACGCCCGGCAAGGACCACCGGATAGCCGCGAGCACGCAGAGCCCGCGCCAGGACTATCGGCCGGATAGTGTGGGCGAGGGCGTACCCGTGGAAGAACAGCAGGATGGGAAAATCGCGTCGCTGCAGGCGAAGTGCTACCGAGAGCCGGTCCAGTTTCTGGCCCAGCCCCAGAAGACCGCCGGCGTGCAGGCGCAATAATCGACTGGTCAGCGACGTCATTAGGGGAGAGTAATGAGGCGTGCCTTATGAGATGAAGTGCGTCGAGTTGGAGAATGCCTCTCGTTGGTGATAGGATTACCCGGCTTTGAGCTACTCGATCCGCCGGCTACTCACATATCGTGGGACCGTCGTCGTCCTCGTCCACCTCGCCGACCTGTGCAAAGGTGACGTCGCCGCTGTCGATCCTTGCCGTCTTGGATCCACCTGCGTCCCCGGGAATCTGCGCCACTACGTCGCCTGGTCGCCAGAGGCCGATTAGTGCAAAAAGGGTAACCAATCGTCCAGCCCAGCGAGCGATCTGTCCAGCCAGATGAATCATAATGTCCTCCTTGAGGCGGTAAAATGAGTCTCGATGCTCAAATAGGCCCAGATTGTCAGCGAACTGAATCCCAGCCGTTAACAGCGACAACAGCGATTTCTGTGCCCAAATGAGAAATGGCCACTGGCGAATCGCCAAGTGGCCAATAAACAGATACTTACGCTACCTAACAGGCACCGCACAGAATATAGAGCAGCAGCGCAGTAATTACGATATATCGCAACTATCGATGAGGAGGACCGTCTTCCTATATCATAACTCCATGTAGACTAACACCCTATATCTATATTACGGTATATCGTAATGCCGTACGGAAATTACGATATACCGTAAGAAAAGATCTCCGGGGGGGACTCTATCGCCGGGCGATCCCTCTTCTCGGTTCAGATTTCCGCAGCCCGAGCTTTTCCAGGCGGCTTCTCAGCGTCGTCGGCTTTATGTCCAGCAGTTGTGCCGCGCCGCTCTTGCCGTGAATAACTCCCCCAGTGTGCTCCAGCACGAGCGCCAGATACCTGCGCTCGTGCTCTGCCAGGGGAAGGATGCCGGACAGGCCGCCACCTTCCCCCGTTACCGGCGCTGGTGCGATGGCGAGGTGTTCGGGGCGAATCTCCGCCTCGCGGGCGAGGATGACTGCCCGTTGCATGGTATGCTCGAGCTCCCGGACATTTCCCGGCCACTCGTAAGCCAGCAGTACCGCATTCGCCTCGTCGCTGATCTGCGGGGGGTGCAGGTTCAGATGAACGGAGAACTGGCTTACAAAGTACTCCGCCAGCAGGCGAGTATCCTCTCTCCGTTCGCGCAAGTGCGGGATCCGCAGCGGGAAGACGTTGAGCCTATAGTACAGGTCGGCACGGTAGCGATTCGCCCGTACCGCCTCCTGCAGATCTCTGTTCGTCGCCGCGATCACCCGCACGTCGATGTTGATTGTCTGGGTCCCCCCCACCCGCTCAAAGCACCGTTCCTGCAGCACGCCCAACAGCCGGGTTTGTGACTCGGGCGGCAGATCGCCGATCTCGTCCAGGAATATCGTACCTCCATCCGCCAGTTCGAACTTGCCCAGTCTTCTAGCGATAGCGCTGGTGAAGGCCCCGCGCTCGTGGCCAAAGAGTTCGCTGTCCACCAGCCCTTCTTGAAGACCGCCGCACTGGACGTGAATAAAGGGGCCATCGCGTCTCTCACTCGCCTCGTGTATACCACGGGCGGCGAGCCCCTTTCCCGTGCCGGTCTCACCCAGCACCAGAACGGTCAGATCGGTCCACGCCACCTCCTGTATCTGCCTCTTCACGTCCTTCATGGCGGCGCTCTCGCCAATGAATTCTCCCTGCAGCGCCTCGCCTCGAAGGGCTTCGTTTAGCGCGTGAATCCGCGGGTCCTCCACGACCGCAAGTTTCACGATCGCCGGCTCTGAATAGTTCATATCGCGATCGACGGTCTGAACAGTGAACTCGTAGTCTCCCGACCGCAACTGCGGATATTCAGCCTCTCCGAGGTTCGTCTGTCTCCAATCCTTGTCGAACCCGTCAAGCCTGTAGCGGTAGACCAGACACCTGGACCGGTCCAGTGGACTGCGCCCCCGAAAGCGAAAGGAGACTCGCCCGACCGTATTCGAGATCTGCAGCTCTACCGGATCGTCATACACCTCGTCGGCCACGACTTCGGTTAGGTCGATCGTCGGTTGGACCACCCTCGGTCGATAGTGGATCAGCCCGCCCTGGGTACCAAACCACAGAGCGCCATCAGCGTCTTCGCAGATGGCACGGATGACATTGCAGTCCGGCCGCTCCGACAGCTGGAGCGTCTGGAAGACCATCCCGTCATAGCAGCAGACGCCACCACCCTCGGTACCGATCCACAAGCGACCGTCCTCAGACTGGTACAGGACCGTGATGATCTCGCAGGGCAGCCCGTCCTCCTGCGTATAGGTGACGACATACTCGCCATCATCACAGCTTACCCCCTCGTTCGTCCCGATCCACAGACGACCCTCCCTGTCTTCCATCACTGCGTGGACGGGTGCACCCGTGGCCTCTCCGTGCCTGTCGAAGGACTCGCCATTAAAACGGCAGATTCCATCCCAATCGTGCGGCGACCCGGACCCTATCAGAACGGCGCCGTGCTCGTCGATTTCCATCGCCCCCACCCAGGCGGGATACGCCGCGCCCTCACCGGGGGCGAAATACCGGACCGACTCCCCGTCGTAGTAGCCAAATCCCTTGCCCAGCCTGGAGCCGAACCAAATTCGCCCTTCCCCATCTTCGGCCAGACTGTCTATACTCAGCCGCAGCATCTGAGGAACGGGCTCACACGCCCGCAGGTGGGTGCCGTCAAACATGTGCATATGGCCGGACCGCGTACCGACCCACACTCGACCGGCCTTGACCTGCAGCAACGATGCCACCCCCCAGTCTTCAAATTCGCTTCCCCATTCAGGCCGCCTGAAGCCAGTTCCGACCTGTTCCACCCACCCGGTGTCCGTCCCAATCAGCAACCCCTCGTTATCTCGGTGCACCAGACATCTGATGGAGTTGCTGGGAAGCCCCTGGTCCGTCCGCGTAATCGTCGCCCTGGTGGCGTCATAACAGTACAGTCCATACCCGTACGATCCGACCCAGAGACGGCCCAGACGGTCGAAGGACAACGCGTGCCAGAGGGGTACATTCAGGCTGTCTACCAACCTAAGTTTCTCGCCGTCATGGCACATTACTCCACCCTGAGTTGTCGTCATCCAGACATCGCCCGTCGGACCCCGGCAGATACCTCCCGAGGAGTCAAACTCCGGCCATCGGCCCATTGCCTTCAACGACTCGACATCCCATACGCACAGATCTCTGTCGCCAAATAGCCACAACAGCTCGCGATCGTACCAAAGGGCCGTTACGGCGCCCGCGTCTTCCGGTTCAAGTTCGCCTACCCTCCTGCTCCCCGAGTCGTCGCAGTAATACACGCCGTGTCCACCACACCAGATTCCGCCTTTTTCATCGGGCACGACCGTGTGAACGCTGCTGCCGCCGGGGATCCCTGCATCGGATAGGTTCACTATCTCTGCCTCTTCGCCATCCCATCGACACACTGCGGGGGGACGCCCCGGCCTGCGCTCAAGCCCGAACCAGAGACGACCCACAGTGTCGGTACAACCTCCCCAGAGGAAACTGCAGGGCTCGCCAAGCTCCACCGACTCGAACCCATCGCCACTGGTCCGACTGAGTCCCGCGTTGGTGCCAAACCATATACACCCTTCGTTGTCTTCCACGATGCTGAACACCCCGTTCCCCGCCAGACCGTCTCTGGTGGTGAACCAGCGGAAGTCATCTCCTTCATAACAGACCACGCCCTTGTCGTGGGTGCCTATCCACAGAACACCCCGGCTGTCCTCCTTTACACACTCGATCTTCAAATCCGGCAGTCCATCGCGCATGGTGAAGTGCTCCCACACACCTACGCCATCGGGCCGCACGTAAGACATTTCAGCCATCAAATACCTTGCCTGGTCTCGCAAAAAGAAGGCTCCAGGTTCTGGAAGCTAAGATACCCGCTCTCCGGACGAGCAGCAAACACGGGAAGTGCCACGGAACGAACCCTCGCATCTCTCTCACCTCTGTGACACATTCAAGCCAACAGTCAGCGGTCAGGGTCTGCCACAGCGACGCTACGTCAGCTGCTGAACCCGGTATGCTCTGGGGGAAATTCCCTCGAGGCTGCGGAAGGTTTCGGCGAGGCGGCACTGGCTTCTGAAACCGCACCTCTCAGCGACCAAGTACAAGGGGAGATCGCTGATCTCCAATTGTCGTTTGGCCTTCTGGATCCTGCACCTCGCCAGGTGTTTCCTGAACGTCGTGCCGATCTCATCTCTGAAAAGCCGAGAGGTGTAGCTGGTGGAGATGCCAAACTGCCTACTCACAGAGCGCAGGCTGAGGGAGGGCTCGGCGCAGTTTTCGGTTACAAATCGACGCAACCGCTCCGCCCAGTAGCGGGGGTTTGGGCGCAGCCTGATCAATCCCTCGACTGCCCTGACGACGGTCGCCGCATCCAGCGGCTTTCCGAGAAATTCGCAGACCCCGCTCCTGAGAGCAGCCACGGCATGCTGTACGGTGACCTGTTCCGTAACCACTATGACATCTGCCCGACAGCCCGCGCTCCGCATGGCCTCCATGAACGACACACCGCTAAACCCCACCGAGAACGGGTCGAGGATAGCGACCTCGATGCGCGGGTCGAGCAGCTCTGCCAGGGCGCTCTCGGCGTCCTCCGCCAGCACAACATGCGAAACCAGGGGTGAAAGGGCGCACTCGAGTGAACCGCGCACCCCTTCGTCTCCATCGCCTATCAACAGTCGCCTCATCGAGCCCTCCTCCAGGTATTTGTGGTATAATGGAGAAGGTCCTACCAAATCCCGTACCAGATGCCTCTTTGCACGGTCACCAGTGCACCCAAGTCGAGTATTTACTACATGATATCGAATTAAGGTGAATATCCGGAGCCAGAAACCGACTGCCATGTCGATCACGAAATACCGTAGCCAGCTGTGTGATTGCATGGACAAGGAGAGCTAATCTATTCAAAATCAGCAAGTTAACCGTAAAATCCGAAATATCGTTGCCAAGAGCAAAACACGAAAACTCGTGGCCGACTATCTCAGTTTCCCGGGGCCGCCTACCTTTACACCAAGTTTTGCCAGCCGGCTTCTCAGTGTATTAGGGTGCATGCCCAGCAAGACCGCCGCACCGTGCTTGCCCTGAATTACGCCCGCCGTATGCTTCAGTACTCTGGCGAAGTAGCGTCGCTCGTACTCATCAATGGGGAGTATGGCATCCTCGTGCACATTGCCGCCGCCTGCCCCGCTCGCCGACAGGGAGGTGTGTTCTGGGAGGATTCTCGAGCCATCGACCATAATCACAGCCCGCTCCATGATGTGTTCCAGTTCACGCACATTCCCCGGCCAATCGTAGCTCAACAGGTGCGCCATGGCCTCATCCGTAATCTGGGGAGGTTTCCGATTGAGATGCTCCGCAAATAGTTGCACAAAGTGACGCGCCAACTGAGGGAGATCCCCTCGCCGGTCCCTGAGAGGCGGCATGTTGATGGGAAACGTGTTCAGTCGATAGTACAGGTCACTTCTGAATGTGCCCCGCGCGATCGCCTCATTCAGATCGCGGTTGGTCGCGGCTATGACGCGAACATCCACCCGTATCCGCTTCGTGCCTCCAACTCGCTCGACTACGAATTCCTGCAGCACGTGCAGGAGCTTTGTTTGGGATGCCGGAGGGAGGTCGCCGATCTCATCGAGAAAAATGCTGCCGCCGTCAGCTAGCTCGAATTTCCCGAGCCTCTTGGTCACAGCACCTGTAAAGGCGCCCCTTTCGTGTCCAAACAGCTCGCTGTCCACCAGCCCTTCCTGCAGCGCTCCACAGTTCACCTGGATAAACATCCCCTCCCGGCGTGGGCTCATCTCGTGTACCATTCTGGCGGCTATCCCCTTGCCGGTGCCAGTCTCTCCCAAAATCAGTACAGTCGCATCAGCCTGGGCCACCCGCTTGATTATCGCTTCCACTTCCCTCAGGACTCTACTTTCGCCGACAAAGCGAGTCTGTCCAGGACCTGCGCGCAGCGCTTCATTGAACGCCACCATTCTCGGGTCGGGCATCACCTTCACCTTCATCGTGGCGATCCGCGAGTAGGAAAGATCGCGGTCGATGGCCTGGACCGAGAAGGTGTAATCTCCTGGAGACAGGCGAGAATACTCCATCTGACAGGCATTCGTCTGGCGCCATTCTCCATCGACTCCATCGGCTCCATCGAGCCGGCACCGGTATACCAGTTGGGATACCCCATCCACATCGCTGCGTCCCCTGAATTGGACGACAAAGTGGGATGCCTCTTCCGAGATCTGTACGTTTTCCAGATCGAGAATCTCCTCCTCCGCGAGAACCCGCGTAATGAGGATCTCTGGCCTGCTGTTGGCTGGCCGGTACCTGATGAGTCCGCCGTCGGTGGCAAACCAGATGTCACCACAGTCGTCTCTGAATACGTCGTGCACGACGTTGGCGGCTGAGTCAGAAAACTCAATGGTCTGGAGCACCTCCCCGTCGTAGTGGTATACCCCTCCACCTTCAGTCCCGATCCACACCGA
>Ga0066376_10002461_pt1 | contig 17247 bp, 9 predicted proteins | sample Knorr_S15_td_Bot_FD_77009 | JGI IMG/M metagenome (GOLD analysis project Ga0066376, IMG submission 77009) | Marine microbial communities from Southern Atlantic Ocean transect - Knorr_S15_td_Bottom_ad_5009_LV_A | ecosystem: Environmental > Aquatic > Marine > Oceanic | place: Southern Atlantic... | reverse complement strand
TTCGTCGAGATCGGCGACGGTGATATTGAGTCCCATCGGCACCTCGCCCATATCGGGATTCCAGTATTCCCCGGGGCGTACCTCGAGACAGGGGTCGGCGTTCACCCGCCATTCGATGACATAGCCGCTACCCTCTGTCGCCTTGTCCTTCTGGCGGACAACGGCTTCCATGTCGCCATTGCGCGTCCAGGCCTCGTAGCTGGCCATGGCGATATCGCTGCTGCGGGGCTCCCCCAGCATCAGACCGCCAACCCCAAGACCGCCCAATTGCGACTTGTGATTGCTGGCGACCATCATGAAACTGGCACCGGTACCCGATGCAATCTGGTTGGCGCCGACGGTCCACTCGTAGCTGGCGTTGACCAGCAGCTCAACCCCGTCCCCGAACCAGGGAAAACCCTCCCGTGTCAGAGCATGCGCATTGGCGTTGTTGTCGGGCAGATAGCGGGGAATGTCGAAACCGTAGAGAACATCGTCGGTTACGTCCCAGGCGACATAGAGCGCTTTGCCATCGTGTTTGAGCCACACCTTGGCGTAGAGATCGTCCTGGCTCTGGACCTCTAGGAACTGAGGAGTCCAGGCGCTGAAATCGTCCAGCCGGGAGGCGTCGTCGTATTCCCCAGGCGAGATAATCCCGTCGAGCTGCGGTACGCTGCCCTGGTAGACCCGCACCTGCTTGGGCCAGGCGCCGGCGTGGGCCTGTTGGGTGGAGACGGACAACAGCGCCGCGATACCGCATAATGTCAGAATGCTGCAACTTTCAACTATCCTGGGCCAACTTGTTGAGCAACAGCCGATCATCAAGTATCCTTTCAGTAAAGTAAAATCACCCTCTCGTCTAAAATAGGCGGCCATAGGATCCCTCTGGTTTCGGATTGCAATATTCGAGGGGTCTACCGCAGATCCGCGCTCATCGGACGATCACGTCCCACACTTTCGACATCCGCGCCTTCCCCTCGGGACCTTCGACGTAGAGCGTTACAGTATAGGTGGTGCCCGCCTCTTCATATTGGTGGATGGGGTGCTGTTCCCCCGCTGTATTGCCATCACCGAAATCCCACCGCCACGAGCGGATGTCCCCATAGGATCGGTCCTTGAAGGCGACGAGGCGGCGCTCCATATCGAGGACGGTAAACTCCCATTGCGCTTCGACGGGCTCGCGGAATGCCTTTTCCAGCGGCATCAGCCTGAAACCGACCAGATCGGAGGCGTTGCCGTACATGGTCGTCTTGTGCGACAGGTTCCAGAAGCCCTCGAACTGCTGCTGTTTGACATTGACGTCGTCGTAATCGAGGATGCACCAGGACAGACCGATGAGGGCGTCCTCTTCGAGCTTCGACTCCACGGCACGCTCTGGCCCGTCGTAGGGGGCGTAGTCGAAGGGCGTGATCCAGAATTCGAGCGTGTAGCTCCCGCTCTCGCCGGGCGCGAAGTCATAGCTCGCCGCCGCGTTAGCCCAGGGCAACTCGTAGATCCACTGGTTGCCGCCCCAGACCATCGTCCATGGCTTGCCGTCGGCTGGGGTCAGCACGTGATAGTTCTGGGCGTGGACGCCGTGGAACTTGAAGTGGCCGTCCAGACCGGCGAGCCCGTTGGCCTCCTTGTCCTCGCGCAGTTGGGGAATCAGGGGGCCGCCGGACAGGTCGCCGTCGACAACGACCTCGAAGATGTCGTTGTGCAAGTCGCGGTGGCTGAAATCCCAGTAGTCGTCGTAGGCCTCGTAAAGAAAATAGAGCCGGTTGAGCCCCTTGACCCATCCGACGCGCACGGTGACGTCGAGATCGGTGGTGTCGATCGGGCTGTCGTGCACGGTGTCTTTCAGTTGGTCGATGCCAATGGCATAGTCGGCGGGCACCATGGCCCAATCGGCCGGGTCGCCATCCACGCGGGGAATCATATCGGCGGGGAACTGAAAGATTTTGAAAGTGACGTCCGACCGTTCCAGCGCGCTGGTGGGAATCGCCGTCAGCACACAGGAGATCAGGATAAAGACACATCTCATCTGGATACTCCTATTTGAAAAAGCATGTTGCCAACTGACTCACAAGACCACATCAGTCCACCCACGCCAACCCTCGGCGACTTGCTGGGCACATCCGGCGGGAATTCCGGATAAAACATCAAATCCGATTGTCGTCGATATAATCCCAGTTATAGGCAATCCCCAAACCCGGTTCCTGCGACACGTGGACATACCCCTCATCGTCGATCGGATCGGCAATCTGGTGCAGATGCGGCGGCGGGACTTCGTAATCGAGCTCAGCGCGCAACAAACCGCGTTCGTAATAGCGACAGGTCGCTTCGGGAGTCGCCGCCGCTAGATGCACATGCGGCCCGCCGACTCCGTGCAGCTCGCACTGCACGCCGTAGAGTTGGCACAGGTTGATGACCTTCCAGCAGCCGGTGATCCCGCCGTAATTCACATCGACACGCAGCATATTGCAGGCCCCCTGCAACAGCCATTCGGCCCGGGCGAAAGGACCGCCCTTAACGTGTTCGGGAGAACAGATGGCAATCTGCGTCTCCTGCGTCAGGCGTCGGTAGGCCTCTACCCGGGTCTCGACCATCGGGTGTTCGAGCCAGTAGTAGTTGAGCTTTTCCAGCTCGCGGGCGACCCATAGCGACTCTTCCAAGGTATAGACCCCGAACGGATCCAGCATCAGCGCGATATCGTCGCCCACCGCCTCGCGCACGGCGCGACAGATCTCCACGTCCTCTTTGGGAAAACCGGGCAACTGCGGCGCCGGCCCCGGGATACGCGGGTCCCAGCAGATATTGGCGTGCACCTTGAAGGCCTTGTAACCCCGTTTTACGCAGTCCTGTGCCAGGTCCACATACACCTCGGGACCGCCCAGGTTCGGGTAGGTGCTGGCATAGGCTTCGATTTTCTCGCGGGTGCCGCCCAGCAGCTGGTATACTGGCACGCTGGCTTTGTTGCCCAGCAGATCCCACAGGGCGCAGTCGACAATCCCAATTTCGTGTTCGGAGAGGCCGTGGCCAAAAGTGGACATCTGGTCCATCCAGTGCCATAGTTTTTCGCGATTGAGCGGATTCTCGCCGACCAGGAGTTCCTTGATCGGACCTTCCATCGTGGCTTTGTTACCGCCCAGCATATGCCCCTCGACGCCTTCGTCGGTGGAGATTCTGACGATTGCGCCGGTGCTGTCGACTTCCTCGGCGTCGATCCAGACGCCGTAGCCCCAGCGAGAGCCGGCACTTCGGCTACGGTGCCTGGTGCGAAAATGAATGACTTCGACATTGGTGATCTGCATACAGCCTCCTTATCAAAACTCGTGGTGTACTTCTTTCGGTCAATTCTCGCCGGCTATTCATCGCACCCGCGCCTTGTACATAATCGTGCTGAAACCACCGCAGCGGTCAATGGCCGGTTGTAATAAAACCTGTTTGGCATGGCCTCACCCGTAGAAGATTATATTGCCGACCATATCCGAGAACTGACGGCCCCGATCCCGGTGTTGATCCACCTTTAGGGATACTTCATTAACGGGCCGCGTAGGGGTCGGCGGCGTCCCGGATGCCGTCGCCCACCACGTTGAAAGCCAGGACCGCAAGAATTACGAACAATCCCGGCAGCAGCAGCCACGGCGCCATGGCCACGGCCTGGAAATTCTGAGCCCCCTGCAAGAGCACGCCCCAGCTGACGATGGGAGGCCGCAGGCCGATGCCCAAGAAGCTCAATGCGGTCTCGCCCAGAATCATGCCCGGTACGGCCAGGGTCGCTGCGGTGATCACGTGGCTCAGGAACGACGGCAGCAGGTGTTTGAAGATGATCTTCAACTCGCTAGTGCCCGACAGCCGCGCCGCCACCACGAAGTCCTCGTCGCGTATGGACAGAAACTTTCCGCGCACGACGCGCGCCAGGCCGGTCCAGCCCATCAGCGAGAGAATGATGGTAATGCCGAAATAGACCCGCAGCGGCGGCCAGTGCGGTGGCAGGGCGGCACTTAGGGCCATCCACAGCGGCAGCTGGGGAATGGCCATGAGGACCTCGATACTGCGCTGCACTATAAGGTCCACCCAGCCGCCGTAATAACCGGCCAGGCCACCGAGCAGAATGCCGATGAAAAACGTCAGCCCCACCCCGATCAGGCCGATGGTCAGCGAGATGCGCGACCCGTACAGAATGCGGCTGAGCAGGTCGCGCCCCAGATTATCGGTGCCAAAGAGAAAGAGCGGCCCGTCGCCTGCAGTGCCGAATAAATGCCAGTTGCTCTCGAACAGACCCCACATCGCGTACTTAGGCCCGCGCGCCAAGATGCGGAGCGGGTGGATCCGACTGGTGTCGGCGACGTAGATGCGCTGCCATTCACCGGCCTGCGGGCTCTGCCGTAGACCGTAGATAAAGGGCCATAGGTGCACGTTGCCCTCGCTGTCGACGAAGCGCAGCCGCTGCGGCGGGCACTGGACGTACTGCGCGTGTCGCTGATTGGGCTCGTAGGGCGAAATGAATTCGCAGAACAAGGCCAGGCCGTAAAGCAGCAGCAGGACAGCGCTCCCCGCCATGGCCAGTTTGTGGCGGCGGAAGCGCAGCCACATCAGCTTCCACTGCGACGCGAAGGCCAGGTCCTGGTCGGCCTCAGCTTCGGGGACGGTTTGTGCATTCATTTCGTTCACCTGTCTGCCTCACTCGTAGCGAATGCGCGGATCTGTGATCGCCAGCAGGATATCCGAGATAAGCGTGCCCAGCACGGTCAGGGTGCTGAGTATCATCAGGAAGCTGCCGGCCAGGTACATATCCTGGTTCTTCAGCGATTCGAGCAGCAGGGGCCCCGTGGTGGGTAGGCTCAAAACCACGCTGGTGATTGCCGCGCCGGAGATCAGATGCGGCAACATCCAGCCCACGGTGCTGATGAAGGGGTTGATGGCGATGCGCAGGGGGTATTTGATGACCAGACGGACGGGGCTAAGTCCCTTGGCCAGAGCGGTAGTCACGTAGGGTTTGCCCAGTTCGTCCAGCAGGTTGGCCCGCATAATGCGCATCAGACCCGCCATGCCCGCCGTGCCGATGACCACCGCCGGTATCCACAGATGACTCAGCAGATCGAGAAACTTGGCCATGCTCCACTGCGCCCCTGCGTACTCGGGGGAGTACAAGCCGCCCACCGCGATGCCGAACCACTCGTACCCCAGGTACATCAGCACCAGCGCCAGCAGAAAGTTCGGTGTCGCCAGACCCAAAAAGGCGCCCACGGTGGCTATGTAGTCGAACGCCGAATACTGCCGCAGGGCCGAATATACACCCACCGGGAAAGCCACCACCCAGGTGAAAAGCGTTGCCGTCATGGTGATTAACAGGGTGTAGCCGAGTCGCTCCCAGATCAGATTGTTGACCGACTGGCCGTACATCACCGAGTAGCCCAGATCGCCCTGCAGGAAACCGCCGATCCACTTTAAGTACTGCACCTGCAGCGGGTCGTTCAGATGGTAGCGCTGGCGCAGGGCGGCGATCTGTTCCACCGAGATATCCTGGCCCTCCGCCTGCAACTCCTGCAGACGCGAAGTTATGATATCGCCCGGCGGCAGCTGGATGATGACAAATACCAGCACCGAGATCGCCAATAAAGTGGGGATCATGATCAGGATGCGGCGGACGATGTAATTCAGCATGGCCTATTCCTCAGCGTCTCCGTTATTTTCCAGATACCAGGTCTCCGGGTAGTAGGGCCAGGTCCAGCGGGAATCCCAGCCCCAATAGCCGTGGCGCGGCACATTGTGCAGCTCGTCGCTGACGATCACCGGATGCGGTCCCAGCCCGACAACGCCGAGAGCCCAGAGATTTTCGGCCTGGCTGCGCAGGATCTTCTTGCCGGCCTCTATACGCTCGGCCATGTCGGTGGCGCGGCGCAGGGTTTCCCACGAGGCGATCTGGTCTTTTACCAGCGGCGGCGGCTCCCAGCCCCGTTTGCCGTCGGAGAAGTACCACCGTCTCCACTCGGACCACTGACTCTGTTCCCATCCCCCATTCGTCGGCACATACCAGTAAGGTTCTATGGGAAAGAGGATGTCCGAATTTCGATCGGCGTGCCAGATGGTCATATCCATCAGCCCGGCGCGGGCTCGGATGCCTTGCAGGCTGCCGTTGATCTGTTTGAGATTGACGTGTACCCCCACTTCGCGCCAGTGGGCGGTGACCAGCTCGAGCGTGATCTGCTTGGGAGTTTCGCCGATCATGTACTCGAGCGTGATTTCCAGGGGCTCGCCATCGGGCCGCTCGCGTCGCCCGTCGCCATTGCGGTCAACCAGGCCCATTTGGTCGAGCATGGCGCTCGCCCGCTGCGGGTCGAACTCGGCCCAGGCCCTGGCAAAGGCTGGTTCATAGTAGCGGCTGGAAGGCACGACCGTCAGCTGGCGTGGGACTCCGTGCCCATAGTAGGCGACCTGGTTGACTTCGTCCCGGTTGATGGCCAGGGAGAGGGCGCGGCGGAAGCGCACGTCCTGGAAGATGCTGCGCAGACCCTCGTCGGAGTGGTTCAGATTGAACTGGAGCACCACGTCCGAGCCGTAGGGGCGCGGCCAGATATAGGTCGAATAGCCGTTGTCCTTCTCGAAGCGTTTGAACAGCGGGATATCGGCGGTCTTGAATTGCCGCCCCGCAAAGGTCACCTGTCCGGTCGACGCCTTGGCCGTCATGATTTCGGGACTGTCCACCCGCTGCACTTCGAGGTAGTCGATATAGGGCAGCTGGTTGCCCTGCGGGTCGACCTTGGGATAGTAGGGATTGCGGCGCAGGCGGGTGCGGGTCGAGGTCCTGCTGACCACGACGTAGGCCGATTTCACCGGCCGGTGAAAGACCATCAGGTCGCGGGTGTCGTTGACGACCTGAAAATAGGTGAGCCAATCCTGCAAGCCCAGTTCTTTCGCCTCGCGCTCCAATTGCTCGACATCGGTGAATGCCGGGTGGTAGCGGTGCATGAAGTGGGCAGGTAGAGACAGACGAGAGCCACTGTGGGCCAGGTGTTTGATAAACAGCGGCTGTGGCTGCGGCCAGTGGTAGGCAAAGCGGTAGGTGTCGAGCTTTTCGATGCGGGCCCCTTTGAAGCGGGGCTCGACCACGGGGGTGAGTTGTTTGTTCATCTGGACGTGGTCAAACCAGAAGACAAAGTCGTCGGCCGTGGCCGGGTGGCCGTCGGACCATTTGTGGCCCGGCCGCAGGGAAATCGTCAGCGTCCGGGCACCGTCGCTGTACTCGGCTTTTTCGGCAAGATTCGGCAGGGTCAGGCGCAGCTGCGGCCCCACCCGGTACGGGGCCTCGGGCACGTCTATCAAGTTTTCCCCGGCGTAGAAAAGATTTGCTGTGCCGCCGTAGGTACCGATGCGGTCGATGGGTTCGACGACAATCGGATCATCCGGGAGGCGTTGCTCGACAGGGGGCAACTCGCCCGCTGCGACATCCTCGTCCAGCACCGGCGACTGCCGAAACGTCGCCAGGCCCACCTCGGAGGCTTTGCGCGGAGGGTGGAACCAGCTTTCGGGCCACGCCTCCCGGGGGATGTCCCCTGTGGCGAGAACAGAGTCACTGCGCTCGGGAACCTCCTGGATCGCCGCGATACTTTTGCGGACCGCCGTGGCTTGTTGTTCCTGGCCGCCCCCACCGCATCCCGACAGCAGAAGATGACCGAGGGCAAGCACCAGCGCCCACGTGAACCTGTCTGGCATGGCCTCACCCGTAGAAAATTATATTGCCGATCATACCCGTGAAGTGATCGACGATCAGGAAAATACCTCCAGGCACGACATTGCCCAGAATTAAACCAAAGAAAAAAGGACGCGTGTTCGTGTAGAGCCTTACTCCGCCGTACTTCAGGACCACGACCTTAATCAGCCAGGCCAGGAACATATTGAACCAGAGTGCGTCCATGATCCATATGGGCCCGATCGGATACCCCAAGGGGTGTAGCGGCCACCCGACGAAGCGCCAGCGCGCTACCATCAACAGACTCATGATGACGGCCCCTATCCCGGTGTTGATCCAACCCCACAGATACGGCTCGGTCGGCGTGCGCAACAAACGCTCGATGAAATCGAAGCCGGCCCGATGCGCCGCACCGGTACCCCCCAGTCGCATATTGAGGGCGCCGGCCTCATAACTCACGCTCAGCAGCATCCACACCGCCGACGCCAGCGACACGACCAGTGCCAGGATCATGGCCCAGAACAGCGGCCGTTTGCTGCCGCCCAACTCCTCTCCCAACTTGAGACCGTTGGCGCAGGAAGCCATGACGAAAGAGCGCATATTACCCGTCCACATAAAAGTGGTCGCCAGACCCACCAGGCCGTGGGGGCCCAGAACGGACGAGCCCACCGCCGAGACCAGGATGCCCGCCGGAATCACCGGCGGGGCGCCGTCGGACAGGCCGCCCTCCGCTACCACGCGAGTCATACCGACAAAGAGCGTTAACGCCAAAAAGAGCAAAGCCGCCGCCGCCCAAACCGGCATACCCGCCATCCACAGCCAGCCCACCAGGACCAGGCACCCCCCCAGCAGCATGAACACGGCCGCCCGGTAAGATACAATCTCCTGGGAGTCGTCCACCCCCGGATCACCTAAGAACGCTTTGCGCAAGACCGCCTTTAGATGTCGCCGCGCCATCCACAGGCCCGCTAAAACCAGTACCAGCATACCGCCCATGGAATGATGCGCCAGGATCGGGTTGTGCACCGCATGCCCTGCCCCCAGCGTTTCCGCACTGGTGATCCCCTGAATGGCCAGGAACCCCCGCAGCATAACGGCGAAGAGATTGAAGAACCACAGACTGAAGGCGATCTCCGTCTTTAGAAAATAGAAGAAGCCCAGGATATTGAAGCGCAACACAAAATACAGAGGGGGCGTGTCATCAAATAAGGGTAGACTCATAGAAAACATATCGGCGTGCAGCGCAATCGGCAACATGTCCGGGAAGTAATTGTGCAGACCGTGCAGCGTGCCCCAGAGAGCCGGAATCGAAAAACCGATCCACATCACCGGATTCTTGAAAAAAGGATTAATGCGCTCGCCGGACCGCCCCTCCTCGGTCATCGCCAACGGCACCTGCACGAGGGGATAAATGAGCCGCTCGTGTTCAATCCACTGCCTGCGGACGATGACCATAGCGGCGATCATCACCAGAAAAAGCGCCCCCACGAACGGCATCCAGCACAGGATGACCGGCAACCAGAACGACCAGGGGACGGGCTGGCCGCGGCTCAAACCCTCGTAGAAAGAATCCAGGATTTCAGGATCGTCCACCATCAGCCAGGCCGGAAGGTACGGCTGAATCAACTCTCCCCACTCGTTCTCGGGCGTGGCGTAGTAAAACGGGATCGTGACCTGGACCAGAAACTTCGCCGCGAAAAGCGAGGGCAGGGGGGAGGCCATGACCATCATGATGTAGATCAGCAGGATCTCGCGACGGTGCAGACCTATCCCGGGGTGCAGGGATTTGAGCAGGGGATTTATCAGACCAGTGAGGAAGAAGAGCAGGAAAACGGCCCCCACCGTGCTGAAACCGAGGGCCATAAACGAGCCCTGTAAATAGAAGCTCGCATACGGTACGCCCGCCCCGATAAAGAAACAGAACACAGCCCCGATGAGGAGTGCCCGCGGCGTAAAAGCCGAAGGCGATCCGTGGGGAGGAGGCCTTTCTTCGGCGCTGGCGAGTATGTCCCGCTCGGCGCGGGTTCCCGTCAACGGGGTGATAATTCCTGCAAATTGTCTTCGTTTATGATGATCTGACCTTCGTACTGCTGGCGCAACTGCATCAGGAACTCACTGGCCAGGCGGCTTTCCCCGGCGCGTCTCAACAGGGCCTTCGCCCGCTTCTCGACTTTCTCGAAGGGGTCGGGACTGCTCCCGAAGTTCGACTCCAGCACCCTGAACACCGAATAATAGTCCCCCCCCGGGTGCATCGCTTGCGGGTCCGTCACCTGAACCGCTTGCGCCGTCACCGCCACCGGACCGTGCACCGGGCCGATCTGTGCTTCCCGCGTCGAGTCGATCAACTCCTTGTAGAACGCCTGTTCAAAGGTGTGAATGTGGAACTTGCCCTCGGCGCCCTTGCCCACGTCACGCAACGTGTACTCGTCGGCCAGCGCCCCCATCTCCTCCCCCGCCTCGATCCTGTCTTTGAGCGCGGCGGCCTCTTCCCGGGTTTTCACCATAATCTCCTGCAGTGTGACCTCTTCCGGGGCCGTGAATAGTTCCGGCCGCTCGTCGTAAAGTTGCTTGACGGACTCCGGGCTTATGTCGACCTGGTCTTTGACGACCGTCTGCCTGAGCGCCAGCAGCAGCAGCGCGTCTTTGCGGCGCTGCTGCCATTGCACGATCTGTGCATCGCGGTCGATCCCCTTTTCATATGCTGTGTGCAAGAATAAAGTGCGGGTCAGTAGAACATCTTCAGAGAACCAACGCACGGCCTCCGACACGTCCCCCGAGAAGCCCATATCGAGCTCCTCTGCATGGTCCCAAAAGTCACCCACCTTGATTTTCCCGCCGCTGAACTCGTAGAGCACGTTGTCGCGTTCCTCGGCGGTAAAATCCCTGCGCCCGGCTTCGACCCAATCCTGCAGTAGCCGCAATGTCTCGACGTGGGCCTGCAGGTTTATGTCGGTCCGTAACTTCTGTAGGTATGCATCTACCAACTTTGCCGTTTTTTGCTCCCTCACTTTGGCAGACAGCGCGCCGCGCGCCGCGGCAAAACTCACAGTGCGAACGTCGGTGACCTGGTAGATCCCGAACTGTCCGTTGGGTAAACGGATCGGCTCGGAGCATTCGCCGACCGCGAGCGCGTTTATGTATTTTTGCAGGTATATCGGTATGCGATTGGGGGTCAGATAGCCGTCCAGTTCACCGCCTTGCGGCACCGTCGATTTGTGCAACGACCGGGTGAGCGCCAACTCAGAAAAATCCTTCCCCTCATGAATACTTTGCAGGATCTCTTCGGCCTCCGCCTGCGTTTCGACAATGATCAGGCGCAGCTTCACCTCGCTCTCTTTATCCGTCGTCTCATATTGCGCTCTGAGCTCCCGCTCTTCTACGCTTACCTTGTCGATGAATTCTTGCTTGAACAGCAACCGCAACACGCGGTCTTCCTTTTCCTTCCGAAGTTTCTGCGCCACCTCCGGGATTTTATCGAGCCCCCTTTTCACGGCCTCCTGGAGGTATATCTCTTTATCGATGATCGTCTGCAGATAATCGCGGTAGCCGTCTAAGCCGGATTTTTCCGTCTTCAACTCCTTGGGTAAGCGCTGTTCGAAATCCATCAGTTGGGATGCCGTTATCCGGCTACCGCCTACTTCGGCCAGAACGGGGTCTTCCAGCTCTTGAGAATCCTTTGCACAACCCATCAGGGCCAGAACTATTCCACTACAAACCAATTGTAGGTACACTTTCATATTATCAATAAACTCGCAATCTTGTTGGGTGAATTAGTGAAACGACTGAAAACTCATCTCGGGACGAACAACCTGATCATACCGTGCTGCGGATGCGGAAAACCGGCGCACGGCCTGGCGTGCCGGTTTTAGGAGCTAGCGGATACTGCCATATACCGTCGCGAAGGAGATGGCACTCGTCTCCCTGGCGCTCTTCTGCTTGAAGAGCTCCAGATGTCTCCTGCTCACCCTCATCCCCACCAGGGTTGTCAGGGCATAGCCCAGGTACGGCGTATTGACGGAAAGTTGCACGGCAACCGAAGTCTCGTTGTAATCTCCCGTCGTATCGCCGACGAGCAGGCCGGAGGTTTTTTCGCTTACGGGGACTTCGTCCTGGGTAAAATCTCGAAAGATCAGCCGCTCCATTCCGACCTGAAGAAGCATGTTGGATAGGAAAGGACGCTTGATCAATAAAGAGAAGATCCCCATCCAGTCCTGGCGCTCGGCCGTCGGGTCGCCCAGAAAGCGGCCGGCGTTGTAGGGCGTATCGTCCATGAACAGTTCGTGTTTGAAGCGCGGTTGGACAACGATCCGGCCCAGTGGGAACAGGTAGTCGATTCTGTTGATCAGTCCCAAACGCCGCGTATTCCGGGCAATCTTGCGACCGTCCCTGTCGCGGGCGTTCTTGTCCCGTTGCCGGATGAACTCGTGGATGAATTTGCTCTCGGTGTTGATGCCCTTGTAGGTTTTGCCCTCGAAGCCGGCCCACAACCGGTTCACCACAGCGTCCCGCATGGCCAGCGGATCACTGATAGGTCGCATGGATCCGGACGTATCCAGCGGCCGGCCCAGTTCGGGCCGCGCTTCCACCCACTGGACCAGGTCGTCGGCGATATTGTCTTGCACCAACTTAAACATATTGTAGAAGGCCGCATTGCCCACTCTGGAAAAATTACGCTCGTAAGCCAGCAGGGCATACCGAGTCAAGTTTTTCTCGCCGGTGGACAGGCGCCGCACCCGCTCCTGCCCCGCCATCCATTTAAGTTCCGGCGTGAGCCACGCCCCCAGATAGGCGTTATAGCCGCGACGATCCCGCTTATAGGGGTAGTCGGGCTCGTCGTCATTTTCGAAGCGCTCGCCCCAACCGTTGTTGTTCAAATCGACGGCGAATACGAATTCTGGGCGGTCGACATTGTGACGTAAAAACTGCTCCTCATAGTCGGGCATGAAATTGGGACGCACAGAGGTGTTATTCTGGTTAAAATCAGAAATGAAATCGTTGTTCTCGTCGAGGCCGGGGAACACGGCTTCGTCGGCGAGCCCCTCCTTATCGCGCCGCTGATCAAGCCGTATGTCGTTATCGTCGTTGTCGTCCACCAGGTCGTAGATGAATTCCGACCGAGCTTCTTCGTCGTCGCTATAATTGGTTCGGCCGCCCTGATCTGCAAGGAATGACGTGGTATTGTACTCGGCGTCCATACCGAACGCCTCGCCGAAGAAGAAAAACGGATAAAAGTCTTTGGCGATGTTGACCATCCAACCCGTCGCCGCCCGATTCCCCAACACGCCGGATGAACTGTGGTGCGTCTTGCGGGTTATATTGGGGTACTGCTTGAACTGATGGTTGATATTGTACTCGGCATATACCCGGAAGCCGGCCCAATCCGTAACTTCGAGGCTAAAGCCGAAGACCTGCGTGGCCGTCGGCAAGCCGTAGTCGAATACGACCCACCGCTGGTTGGAGTTGTCTTTGACATTGCCCGCCGCCCGGGCCACATTTAGGAACTGAGATTGGGCGCCCAACGGTTCGTTATTCGTCTGGACGTCCGAGGTCACATCGACCCGGTAATCATTGTTCAGCAGAAAGCGGAACTTCACTTCGGTGATGTTGTTTACCAGGTCGGCGTCTTGGATAATGTCTTCCAGAGCCGTCACCTCCGGATCCTCCGAGGAAAAGTTATACCTATAGGTAATTGCCCCCTCACTGCCGCCTCCTTCGGCGACGGGGAAGCCGTTGCGCGTAATCCCGCCTTCCACCTGCGGCAGAAAGCCGATCTGACTGCCCACCAGTACCGTGTCCCGGTCGCCGATCTTGGTGCGAATTTCAATATCCCTGCTAAAGACGGTAGGCCCACCCGGCCCGTCCTCAGGGGAGTCATCCGATATTCGGACTACGATCCAGTTAATGCGGTCCTCCAATTGGCCGTTGGTCAGCTTCCCCTTAAAGGGATTAGCGCCGCGATCAGACTGTGCCCGGTCGTTGTGGGCATTGACGAACGTCGCGCCCAATTGCACGGCGTCGTGTACATTCCAGACGCCCCTGAGACCGAGAAGATTGGTGAAATTCTTGGTGACAATGGGGACGCGGATGCCTGGGGCGATCGTGTCCACCGGCAGGCTAATTCTCGACATGAGAACGGTGGCCTTTATACGGTCGGCGGCGTAATCGAAGTGGACCCCATTGAACCGGGTTTTTCGAAAAGTCATGGGCGTCAGCGTCGTATTAATTCGATCGCCAATCGTCACCCCCAAATAGTGCTGTCCTTTGAAATCGGTGGAGACAAGCAGATTGCTGAACCACGAATTATACCGCCCATCCGGTTTGAGGATACCCGATCCCTGGGAGCTCGTAGGTTGCCGCTGGCGCCAGTCATACACCAGCCATCCTTTGGTCAGGTAACGCCCGTACAGATCATAGAAATAATCGCCTTCATCCTGGGGGGAGATATAGCGCCGGTACTTGTCGTTGGCGTAATTGGTGTAATCCCACTGCCAACGGTACTCATTGGCGATCTCCTGCGGCAGGTACCAGCGCTTTAATGCGGGGACAAACGCCGCCTGTTGCATGCCAGACCCGGTGGCATAATAGGAAACCCGGCCCGACTCGTTTATCCCCAAGCGATTACCGTAGTCCGGCTGGGCATTTACCAGCGTTACCCCATTAATCAGGTATACCGCCGTCCACCACGCGGCAATAGCGCCCGCCCTGCTGTAGTATCGGGTTCGAGTCGGTTTCTTCATGGCGGATTGCGGATCGCGTTGCCTCAATCTATGCCTGCATACACCGAAATAAAGCTGGTGCCGAAGGACCTGCTCTCACTCTTCTTCACCAGGCCCTCATCCCCTAACACAACGGCCTCGTCCCAGCGCTTGGTATAGCTGAAGCCGAACTGGGTCGTGAGTTTGTAGCCGAGATAATCTCCGATAGTCGTCCACTGCAGGGCCAGTACGAGGTTACGGAAATCACCCGTGTCCTGGGTCTGGCCGTTTTCCAACAACTGGTCCTCATCCAGTTCCAGATCCCGGAAAATTGAATACTCCACGCCGCTCTCGATGAAGGAGTTGTTCAACACCGGCAGCCGCGTCTGCAGGATGCCGATCCCCATCCATTCCTTGCGATTGGGGTCGCCCCGCAAGAATGCCGTTTGGCTGAGGTATTCGCTTTTCACCTTGGGTTGTAGAACGAGGGGACTGAATTCGTAGGTGTAATCCGCCTTGTTTATCAATCCAAAAAAGTGCGTACTGCCATTGAGGATGGGCGCGTTGCCTGTCTTGAAAGCCTGCCCCTGTTGGTCAAAGAAGCTGTATTTGAGCTTGTTGATCACATTCAATTTTCTAATGGGTGTGTGATCGAATTGCACGTAACTCGTGTTCACCCAGGTGTCCCTAGCCGGCAGTATGTCCTCGACCCTGGCCACGGAGATCGTCTGCAGGTCCGGGGTCGGCTCGCGCCGGGCATCAGGGATATTATCCTTGGCTTTCTTCAGAGAATTAAAGACCCGCAAGCGCCCCCATTGCGGATGATCACGGTCGTAAACAAAAACGCCGTAGGTCACGTGGTTGCGGCGGTTGGAAGATATTTCGTCTTCCTTCAGCCGTCCCACGGTTATCCGGGCGTCCGGGGTCAAGTGCTGGCCGAAGTAGACGTTGTAGCCCCTGTGGTCCCTGCGGTAGGGGTAATCTGGTAAATCGTCGTTTTCAAACCGGTCGATCCAGTTGTTGTTGTTGAGATCAATGCCGAATAGAAATTCCGGGCGGTCGACGCTATAGCGGAAAAACGGCTCTTCATAATCAGGAATGCGGTTGCTCAAAGAAATATTGTCGTTCTGGTTGAAGTCCGAGATGAAATCGTTGTTCTCATCCCACCCAGGAAAAACAGCGGGGTCCGGTCCCCCCTGGCCCCAGCGGGTCCAATCGGGCGTGCGGTCCTGGTCGTCATTGTCGTCGACGAACTCGTAGATCGAGCTGCGTTCGTCGTCATAGAAAACGTTGCCGCCCGAATCGACGATAAAGGCCGAGGTCGAGTAATCCGGATCCATGCCGAAGGCTTCGCCGAAGAAAAAGAACGGATACGATTCCTTGGAGACATTGACCATCCAAGCTTGGGCGTCGCGCGTGTGGGTCTTCAGGCTGCGGCCCGCATCGGCGAGGGTGAGATTGGGGTACTGGGTGTAGGCGCGATTGATGTCGTACTCGGCATAGGCGTCAAACCCCATTAACTTCAATACTTCCATCGTGAACCCGAAGACCATGTTGGCCGACGGCAAGCCGTAGTCGAAGACGATGCGCTGCTGGTTTGAATTATCCGTCACATTGCCTTCGGCGCTGCGGATATCAAAGAGCACGACACCCGATCGGGCCAGGTCCGCGCCGGTGAGAGGCGGGTTGGGTAGACTGGCGCGCCCGATCTGGCGGTCTGACCATACCTGGATCTTGTAGTCGTTGGCCACGACCAGGTCGAACTGGATATCGACGATCTCGGTCGGTCGGGGCCCGATATACGTAAGGTCCGTAAAATCGTAGTTGATGACTATCTTTTCCTCGCCGTCGGCCGTCAGGAACCCCTCCTGCGGGAAGCCGCCGGTTATCACCGGCCATTTGGTCGGATCGGAGACCACCTCCCGCAACCTGAATTTTGTACGCTTCTTGGTGTCGAAATCCTCGGCCGTGATGATGATGTCATGGGAGAACAGCGCCGCACCGCCTCGCCCGTCTTCAGGGGAGTCGTCGCTCAAAACCACGGCAATGGCCGTGACCGGATCGCCGCCCTGCCCGGCACCCAACGTGCCGACGAAGGGATTGCGTTCGAACGCCTCCGCCAGAGTTTGCGAATTATGGGCGTTCACCAGGGTTGCACCAATCTTGACAAAATCCCCTACCTGTGCCGTCACCCGCCCCCCCATCAAATTGGTGGCGTTGGTGGTGACGCTAGGCTGGCGCTCGGGGGTGCTGCCGAGGATCGCCTCGCTGACCCTGGATAACAACATCGTAGCCTCGTATTTGTCCGACGAGAAGTCCATCTGGATGCCGTTGAAGCGGGGCTTTGAAAAGGTCAGCGGGGTCAGCGAGGTGCGGATGCGCTCGCCTATGGTTATGGAGAAATGATGCTGACCGCGCGAGTCGGAAGAGATCGTTACGCCGCTGAACCACGAATTGAACCTGCGGTCTTTGTAAATAGACGAACCGAATTGCCCCGGTTGCGTCTGGTTCCAGTCGAAGATCAACCAGCCCCAGGCCTGGTAATTCCCGTACAAGTCGTAGAGGGGCCCACCCTCGCGGTTCGTGTTGACGTACCGCTGGTACGGGTCTCTGGCGTAATTGGAGTACTCCCACTGGCGAAATCCGTAATCGACGAATAACTCCTGCGGCACGTACCATTTTTTGAGTGCGGGGTCGAGGGCATCAAACAAGGTACCCGGTCCCCTGGGTTCAAAGGTGAGTTGGGCACCGCGCTGGGTACCAAAACGCCGATCCTGCGCCTGAACGTCTACCCCGGTCGCCTGAAATACCGCAGCAAGTGCAAAGAGGACCAACCAGACAGGTCTCCCCCAAATTCTGCACATCGAATCCCTCCATTAGAAAACAGATGCTACTCTC
>Ga0066376_10002460_pt1 | contig 17250 bp, 18 predicted proteins | sample Knorr_S15_td_Bot_FD_77009 | JGI IMG/M metagenome (GOLD analysis project Ga0066376, IMG submission 77009) | Marine microbial communities from Southern Atlantic Ocean transect - Knorr_S15_td_Bottom_ad_5009_LV_A | ecosystem: Environmental > Aquatic > Marine > Oceanic | place: Southern Atlantic... | reverse complement strand
GGAGGCGGAGGCGGAGGCCGCGATGCCGTAGGGCGGATACGCGACGCTACCGGCGAATCCCCCTCAGGTGTTGGTCGAAGAAGGCCGCTTCCCTGCGGACCAGATCGTAGCGGCTGGGCTCCGTCTCAACCGTGTGGGGTTCGACCGGATAGAACATCACGTCGAAGTCCTTCTCCAGCTCGATGAGGCGTTGCACCAAGCGTGCGGCGTCCTGGAAGTGCACGTTGTCGTCGACCAAGCCATGTGTGATTAGGAGGGCGTCTTCGAGGCCCTCGGCATAGTAGATGGGACTAGAGCGCCGATACGCTTCGGGGTTCTCATGAGGCACCCCGAGAATGCGGCTCGTCCACCCGTCACTATAGTGGGCCCAGTCCGTCACAGCCGCCCGTGCGACACCCGCGGAAAAGACGCCCGGATAGCGAAAGAGCGACGTCAACGTCAGGAAGCCCCCGTACGACACTCCGTAGATGCCGATCCGGTCGGGGTCCACTCCAGCGTTCGCGGCGAGCCATCGGGCTCCTGCCACGGCGCCGTCGGTGTCCTTGATTCCCATGGACTCGGAGATGTCGGTGCGGTAGTCGCGGCCGAAGCCCGCGCTGCCCCGGTAGTCGAAGTCCAGGACCGTGTAGCCCTGTTGCAGCATGTAATTGACGAAGCCCAGGTGGGTCGCGTACCCGTACACGCTGTAGCCTCGGTGGGCGAACTGTCGGTACCCACCACCGTGGATATGCATGATCGCCGACCGCTCGGCATTGGGCTCGGAGGGACGGAAGAGCGCGGCCCAGAGCGGTCCGCCGTCGGGGTGCTCGAAGGTCACCATCTCGGGCTCGACCAGGGGGTGTTCGTAGTAGGCGTCTGTGCCGCTCGAGGTGACCTGTCGTGGCTCTGCATCCGGGCGCGCCTCCTGCAAGTACAGGTCGGGAAGCTCCACGCTGGTGCTGCTCACCACCGCCAACCGGTGTCCGTCGGGAGACCACACGCCCTCGTGGCGCCCAGGCGCTTCCGTGAGACGCTGGAGATCACCGCCCGCCGCCGGCATGGTGTACAGATGATCTTCGGAGGGATGTTCGCGACTTGTCTGGAGGAGCCAGCTTCGGCGATCGCGCGTGAGCTGAGCTCCTCGGACCTCCCAGTCTCCCTCCGTGAGGGGTGAGACCGTTCCGTCCGAATCCAGGCGGTAAAGGTGGCTCCAGCCCGAACGCTCGGAGGCGAATACGAACCGGTCTCCGGGCAGCCACTCGAAGAGCCCGGGTTGGAGGTAGTTGGCCTGAATGGGTGGCCCGCCGATCCAGGCCTCGTCGCGGTCGTGTGTGAGCACGTTCGCCGTGGCGGCTTCGAGGTCGAGTTCGGCGATCCAGAGGTCCTCGTGGTCCTCGCCGATGAACTGGGACACGGCCCGGGTGCCCTCCAGGTTCCACACTGGCCGGCCTGGAATCGTGGCCTGGTCGCCGGCCTCAGCCACGTCGATCCAGCGTACCTGAATGCTATCGACGGGCACGGTGGGATCCACGGCGACCACACCCAAGCGGACGATGTCCCGAGGCTCTCCGACCTTGGGCCGCGCTGTGCCGACGCCGGCATAGCCCGACTCGTCGACGTAATTCACATAGGCCGTGGTCGGACGGTCGGGGTCTGGTGTTCTGGCACGGAACGTCACCCAGACGCCATCCGGAGAGAGTTGGATTTGGTCGATCTGGACCCCATCGGGCACCGGAATCAGTTGCGGGGCTGAGACGTTCGCGGTGCGGCTGGCGGCCGACACTCGATCGCGAATGCTCTGTTGAGATCGTACGTGATCGAAGAGCTCCTGCTGCTGCTCGGTCAGCCAGGCAGCCGCGTCGGTACTCGACGGGGAGGTTCGCGTCACTCGGTGCGACAGAACTGCCATTGTGCCATCGCTGGCTTGGTACCGGAAGAGTGTTTGTCCGGCCTGGAAGTCGATCACACTCGCGTCCCCCGTGAATCGGGGGTCGCGGATCGGTCGGTCGAGGGCGACCACGGCTCGGCTGTTCCTACCGTCGAAGAGATGCAGAACTCCGCCACTGACCCACACGGCCATGCTTCCCGTCGTGTTCCACTGGATGTCGGCCGATGGAATCAACGCGACCTCTTCTGCCGAAACCTCCCAAGCCCGTGAGCCCGCCGGATTCGCTCGGAACCAGGGGTCCTCCTGCTCGATGTCGTCCGTGGACGGGGCGGCATTCCACAGGAAGTAGACTCCTGAGCCGTCGGGTGCCCACCGGATATCCCGCACGCCCAGACCCAACCAGCGATCGTTCCGAGACGCGTCGCGCAGCGTCAGCGGGCTCACTGTGGCGATGGCCCGGGTGAGGTTGGACTGGCGTAGCGGGGTGGCTTGGCCCTCCTGCGCCGTGAGCACGTTGCTCGGCTGGAGGAGCAGTGCGGCAGCGGCGAGTAGTGCAATTTTACGGATCATCGCGAGGCTTCCGAATTCGACGGGCGCGGGTGGCTGGTGGCAATTGAGTTGGGTGAACCCGGCTGCGGCAAGTGACCCGCAAGGAAGGGAATGCGTAGCTCGGGCAGGACGCGTCCGGCATGTGTGCGCACTACCCGGCGACGACGCCGAAGGCCGAATCGGACTCCCGCTAGCGCTCGACCCGCTGTAGCCGGCCTGCCACCGACTCGGCCTCGCGCATCACCCGCAACAAGTTCTCGCCCGCCACTTTGCGCAGATCCTCGTCGGACCATCCGCGGCGTGACAGCTCGACGAGTAACGCCGGGAACGTGGAGACGTCTTCCAGCCCGTCGACATACGTGGGGATGCCGTCGAAGTCGCTACCGAGCCCGACGTGGTCGATTCCTGCCACATCTCTGATGTGCTCGATGTGGTCGGCGACATCCGAGATCGTGGCCACGGGAGCGGGGTTCGCCTGGCGCCACCTCTCCAACTCCTGCTCGATCCGTGCCGCGTCGTTCCCAAAACGCCGTTGGATGTCGACTTGGACCGCTTGCTGCGAACGCTCGTCGTACAGCCGATACTCTTCGGACACATAGGGCGGGTAGAACACCTGCATCACCAGCCCGCCGTTCTCCGGTAGTCTCGCGAGGACCCCGTCCGGAACGTTGCGTACGTGGTCTGTCACGGCGCGGGCCCCAGAGTGGGAGAAAATGACCGGCGCTTCCGCCACGTCGAGCACGTCGTTCATCGTCGCGGGAGAGACGTGCGAGATATCCACGAGCATGCCCAGCCGGTTCATTTCTCGCACGACATCCTCCCCGAACGTAGAGAGCCCGTCGTTCACCGGTTCATCGGTCGCGGAGTCTGCCCAGTCGGTGTTGGTGAAGTGCGCCAAGGTCATGTAGCGCACGCCCAGCAGGTAATACGCGCGCAGCGCGCCCAGTGAATTTTCGATCACGTGACCGCCTTCGATCCCGAGCAGGGAGGCGATCTTACCGCGGCCGAATGCCTGCATGATTTCCGAGGCCGAGGTGGCGAGTTCCAGATGGTCCGGATACCGCTCGATGATGCGGTGCGCGATGTCGATTTGCTCCAGCTGTTCACGCGCCGGATTCGTAGCGTCCACGTTGACGTGGACCGACCAAAACTGGGCGCCGACCATGCCTTGTCTAAGGCGATGCAGGTCCGTGTCGCCCGTCGTTGTCGAGCGCAGATCGTAGCCGGCCACGGCCGCCCCCGAGCCGGAGGTCGATGCTTCGCGCACCGCGCCGGGCAGGTCGTTGTGCCCGTCCACGAGCGGTACCTCGGCGAGTATTCGCCGAACCCGTTCGAGGTGAGCGTCCTGGGCGAGAACCGGGGTCGTGGCGGACGCGAGAAGGACGGCCACGAACAGGAGTCGAGTCATCGGGCACCAAGGGCTGTGGGTAGGTTTCCGGTCATCCCCGCTGAAAGTGTCAGGCGTGCGTCGAGCGGGCAAACGACGGACCGCAGCTCCCGCTGTCCAAGGTTGCCATGCGAGCTACAGTTCACAACATTGTTGGGAACCAGGAGATTGCGCATGGCCCGGTCACGATTTGGGGAGTTGGAGGAGCAGGTGATTCTCGCTCTGCTACGTCTCGACGGCGAGAGCTACGCGGTGCCGGTGGCGAACGAATTGACGAGCCTGACGGGCAGGGAAGTGTCGCCCGCGACGGCCTACATGATCATGCGTCGGTTGGACGCCCGCGGGTTCTTGACCTCTAGCGTCGGCACGTCCGATCCGGATCGAGGCGGCAGGCCGCGCCGCTTCTATCGCGTGGTTCCCGACGCCGTACTCCCGGCGCTCCGCGAATCGAGACGTGGCATGTTGGCCCTTTGGGAAGGACTCGAGCTCATGCTGGACGGCTCGTGAGCGGCCCCGAGCCCCGGTTTTCGTTTGCGCTCCGGATCGCAGTGCGGCTGCTCCCGGTGAGAGCGCGGTAGGAAAGCGCATGCTCATTCGGGTCACGACGCTCGAGCCTGTCGAAGTCGAGATCATCGGAGTCGTCCAACACCAGCGCGGTCCGTCGCTCGCCCGTGACGGCCAGGAAACGATCTATCTGACACACATGTATTCGGGCAACGGCGGTGGTATGACGTACGTTGCGCGCACCAACTCCGATGCCGAACTCCTGGTCCCGCAGGTGCGCCGTATTGTTCGAGCGCTCGACCCGCAGCTTCCGCTGTCCGATGTGCGTACGATGGAGTCTCGAGTATCCGACGCCATGACCGAGACTCGATTCGCGCTCGTCTTGATCGGGGGCTTCGGTCTCATCGCCTTGGCTCTGGCCAGCATCGGTATCTACGGCGTGCTTTCGCATATTGTCCGCCATCGGGTTGGCGAAATCGGGGTGGCATGGCGCTCGGTGCGGAGGCGGGTGGCATACTCCGGCTCGTGCTCCGGCAAGCCGCCGCTCTGTCCGGCGCGGGGGTCGTGGTCGGGTTGATTGCGAGCTTCTGGGCAACGCGGCTGATGCGGGGGCTGCTGGTCGGCGTACCGCCGCTGGATGTGCCGACCTATGCGCTTGCCGCCTTGGCGTTCTTCGCGGTTGCGATGTTGGCGTGCTGGGCTCCCGTTCGACGGGCCGCCCATGTGGATCCCGTGGTCGCGCTGAGGGAGGACTAGCCGGAGCCGAGCCTGTCCCTCGCCCGACCGGCCCCGATGTCGCTGTGAAGCGTGAGTCGAAAGTCGCCCTGGGCCAACGCCAGCACGCGATTCATCACGTCACCGAGCCCCAGCAGTTCGTCCGGGAGATAGGCACCAGGAGGGGGATCGGATGTGGCCATCGTGGCCACGCTGGCCGCCAAGGCATGGGCCGTCGCGGCGACGCCGTCGTTGGTGCGCAGCGCGAGCTGATCTCCGTTCCCGGTGACCACGTTGATCTCCACGAACTCTGGCTTGCCCTTCATCAGAACCGTGCGGATGGTGCGCAGGTAGCGCCTCATTAGGGGCACGAAGACCTTCTCGGCGCCTTCTCCTTTCGGCAGCCAACGCACCAGCGGAGTAGCCATCCAACCGGGAAGCGTCGGAATGGTCGTGACGTACGTCGCCACCGACGGGATGCCGAGGCTCGCGCTCAGCATGTGGGCTTCGGGAAGCCCGACCCCTACGGTCGGTACCGTTTTCCTTCCCGTGAACAGGCGTATGCCGGAGCGAATCGGGGGTCCCGACGTCCGCTTGCCCCCCTCGTAGTACACGGCGTTCTCCTGCGTTGCGCGCACCATGAGCTCCACCAGCCCCGGCCCGCTCCCGGCGAGCGGGTTCAGCCGAACGACTATGTCCAGCCTGTCGGGCGGCCCGACCCACTGCAGCAACTGCCGAGCCAGGAGATTGCTCAGCCCGGGAAAGAGGCCCATGCCGAGCAGCAGCGTCCCGGTCCAGCCGTCCTTGTCGGCCGCCGGCCCACGCGTGCGCCGCATGAGTTTTTCCATGGTTCCCGAGTGGGCGCCCGCCTCGACGAAACGCACACCGTTATAGAGCGCGTAGTCGATGGCCAGGGTGGGCGGCGCCGCGAGAGTGTCCGAGGTGTTCACGACGAAGTCGTGCTTCTTCATCTCGGAGAACGTCGAGGGATCGTTCAGGTCGATCCGCGTCGAAGGCGGGATGGGCCGATTCGCACGTGCCTGGCGGGCCCTCCCGTCCCGCGTTCGATAGCCCACGGTCACGTGGGCGTCGGGCAGCTTGGCCAGTGCTTGCACCGTTCGGGAACCCAGAAAGCCGGTTCCGCCAATGATGAGGACTCGCATCACCAAACGTCACGCAAGCGGTGCGGTCGCGCCACGGAGTAGACGATCTTCGAGACAGCCCCAAATTACACGTTCATCGCCTCTACCCATTCGCGAGGAAGTCCGGTACATGCCCCAGTTCACTTGCACGGTGTGCGACGAGTCGTTCAACGTGCCGAGCGCCGCCTTGGAGAAGTTTCCGGGATGGGAGCCCAAGTACTGCCGCGAGCACTCGCCCAAGAAGAAGGGCGCCGGAACCGAGGGTGCGAAGAAGAAGTCCACGGCGAAGAAGCGACGGCCCACGAGCTCTTCGAAGGAAGAGAACCTGACGAGGGCCGAGGTGCTCGAGAAATACACCGATGGCCCCCAGACAGGCGTTTTTACAGACGGAAGCAGTCATCCGAACCCCGGCCCCGGTGGCTGGGGCTTCGTATGGGGCACGGACGGCGAGATCGAGGCGGAAGGCCACGGAGGTGAGACCGAGAAGACGACGAACAACCGCATGGAATTCACGGCGCTCATCGAGGCCTATGAGGCCCTCCCTGAAGACGCCTCCGTGACCGTGTTCTCGGACAGCCAACTCTGCGTCAATACGATCACCAAGTGGGCGCCCGGCTGGGAGAAGAAGGGCTGGAAGCGCAAAGGCGATCCGCTGAAGAACCTGGACCTCGTGAAGAGGCTCTTGGCGTTGTATCGCGCGCACCCGGATTGCCCGCTGGAGTGGGTCCGCGCTCACGCCGGGTACCGGTGGAACGAGTACGCGGACTCGTTGGCGACGGCCTGGAGGCGGGACGAGCTGTAGGGGGTCACACTAGTCGCGCCAGACCCTGGGCCGTATGGTCGATCTAGACCACACTCTCCGATTCGCCCGACGCACCCCCGAGACCTTCCCATGCGCATTCGAGCCCTACTAGTCGCCGCCGCACTACCGATCGCCTTGACCGGCATCTTCGCGAGCAGTGGCTCCGCCGCGCCGATGCCGATAACGGCGGTGGTGCCCCAAGACGCGCAGGACGACGCGCAGGACGACCCGGCGCAAGTCCTGGTCAGCCGCCTCACCCTCGACAACTACAAGACGACGCTGAAGGGACTCACCCAGTTCGGTGACCGCCGCCAGGGGACGAAGCGCAACAGGGACGCCGTCGACTGGATCGAGGCGCAGCTTCAGGCAGTCGGATGCACCAACACCGAGCGGATTACCTACGAGTTCAATCCCGAGCCTCGTCGCGGCGGCGGCGGTGGTGGCCGCGGGCGTGGCGGCGCGGCGGTGCCACCGGATCTGACGACGCCGACCGGTGGCATCGTCGGCCGCAACGGCAACGGGCCGGGCGGCAGCTCCATCTACGGCTACCGCGTGCGCACTGGAGTGAACCGCGATCTGGACGCTCAGCCGGACGAGCGCATCCGCGAGTTGAACCGCGAGGAGCCGGTGAACGGAGAGCGTACGGAGGTCTACTGCACCAAGGTCGGGACGACGCGGCCCAACGAGATGTACATCGTCGGCGCGCATATGGACGGGCACGGTGTCAACGAAGCGGTCAACGACGACGGCTCGGGCACGGCCCTGGTGATGGAATTGGCCCGCGTCTTCAGTGCCACCGACGTGGAGACCGAGGTGTCGATACGTTTCGCGCTCTGGAACAACGAAGAGACCGGCACCAACGGGGCCGACGCCTACGTCGCGCAGAGGCGTGAGCTGCAAGGCATCGAGAGCCCGTCGGGATCCGGTCGATATCCCGAGCCGACTTGGCTGGGCATGATCCAGCACGACATGATGATGTGGGATCACGGAGCGCCCCGCGCCGATGGCACCGTGAGTCGTGACCAGCGCCCCGAGGCCGACGTGAACATCGAGTTCCAGTCGAATTCCGTGATGGCTGAGGAATCGATGAAGCTCGCCTTCGTCTTCAAGGCCGCCGCCGACACCTACAATACCGACTACCCGGCTACCGTGGGTCCCCACATGACGAACACGGATTCAAGGCGCTTCCAGGACATCGTGCCGTCGATCAGCCTGCGGGAAAACGAGCGAGGGGCCCACACCGGGGGCGGGTGGAATCCGACCTGGCACACGCCGCTCGACGTCTGGGCGACGTTCACCGACGATGACTTCAGGCTCGGGCTCAATGCTGCCCAGACGACGCTGTCGGCGCTCTCGCAGCTTACCAAGGCGACGGTCGGGGGACGCTAGAGAGGGTCAACTCTGCGTCTTCTTCTGCGCCTTTTTCGCCTTCTTCTTCTTCGGCTTCGGCGCGGGTAGCTCGGCGGCCGTGATCATCACGAGTTCACTGAACCATTCTGAATCGTCGATCTGAGCCCCGATCAGGAAGGTCGGCTTAGCGCCCGGGTATGCTGGCTCTTCCACCACGTCCCCTATGAACGCCCGCCCGCCCTCCGTGGGCTTCACGAACAGCCGATTGTCGCAGATGACTGCGAAGAACTTTTCGCCGCTGTAGAGGCCGTACTCGCCGAACATCTTCTTGTGGCTGGCGGCACAGTCCTCGTTGAGCTGGCCCATCACGAAATCGACGAAGCTCTGGTCAGAAGCCATTGAAGGTTGCCCGGCTGTCGGAGGGACTGGTCTGCAGCCAAATTGAACGTAACGAAACTTTTTGTGGCGCCGGTTGCTGAACAGGCGCCTCACTCCTCGGCCACTGCCTCTCTGGGTTGCACCGCCAAAGCGCTGCGCAGAGGCGGCAGGCACGCCAGGGTGCAGACGCCGAGCAGCAGCGCGCGGGCCACCACGAGCGTCAAGGGATTCCCAGGCCCCGATCGTCTCCAGATATCCGGTCGAGACCGGCGTTACGTGAGCGGTCTCGTCGCCCAGGGGGATGGGCCCGGCGGTCCCCAGCCAGGAATAGGCGACCGTCCCTCCCACGCTGGCGACCAGAGGCAGCTGCTCGGTCGCGCCCACCGAGCGCACGCCCGGTATGTCGCCCAGACGCCTGACGAGCTCGTCGTAGAAGCCCGAGAGTCGCTCCGGTTCTTGGTACGGATACTGGGGCCCGGAAATGGAGAGGCGGAACGACAAGACACCGTCTGCCACGAAGCCTCGGTCGACTCGCTCGAGCGCGGCGGCGCTGCGAAGCATCAGGCCTCCCGCCACCAGGAGCACGAGGCTCATCGCGACCTCGCACGTGACGAACAGGTTCCTCATGCGAGAACCCGACGCGATCGAGCTCCGCGACCCGATCGCGATGTTGCCGGCGGTGGGCGAGGTGAAGGCCAGACTCGGCAGTCCGCCGAACGCGAGCGCGAACAGACCGATCACGCCAAAGACCGACGCCAGCAACGCGATGTCCATGACCGGCGGGTGCATCAGCGGTAATCCGGAGGGCCGGACCGCCAGGAACGCGACGATCCCCGCTCGGGCCGCGAATATGCCGAGGGCCCCGCCGAGCAGGAAGAGAAGCATCTGGCCCACGATCAGCTGTCGAGCGAGTCGAACGCGGGAGGCGCCCAGGGCACTCCGCACGGCAAACTCTCCAGGTCGGTCCGCGGTTCGCATCACCATGATACCAGCGGTATTCGCACAGGCCACCAGCAATAGGATGAGTGCCGCGCTGACGAGTAGTGTCATCGCGGGACGGAGCGGCCCGACGAAGCCTTCTCGAATCGGCTCGGCTCTCAATGCCAGTCCTGCGGGTCCGTAGCTGTCGTGCCGGGTCACGAGGGACGAGGCGACGTCGGCGAGTGCGGCGTCCGCGTCGGCCAGCGAAACTCCGGGAGCGAGCCGGCCCACCGACGCGAACAAGTGTCATTCCGGGTCCATCTCGGCTTAGCCGCCGCCCCAGGGCATCCACACGTCGACAGGGTCGGGGAGCGCCGCTCCGGCCGGGAGGAATACCCGAAACCCCTCGGGCAATACGCCAGCCTCCGTCGTCGGGATTCCGTTCACTTGTACTCGGCGGCCCACGATGTCTGCGGCGGCCCCGAATCGATCCGTCCAGATGTGATGCGAGAGCAGGACTACCGGGTCTGCGCCGTTCACGTCGTCGCTCGGATGGATCTATTCCCCCAGAGCCGGGGAGATCCCCAGCGCTGGAAGAAGCCCCGCCGATATGTATCCCACGTCCACATGCTGGGGACCGGGGTCTCCCCCGAGTGTCGCGAACCGGGACCAGACACCGCCCACGGCTTCGAATACGCGGGCCCGGTCCGAGATGGCTGCTATCTTGGGGCCCGACAGCCGAGAGTCGGCGCCCAGCGTACCGTCGTGCGACGACCAGAGGCCTACGACCCGGTCGGCGTCGGGATAGGGCACGTCCGAGAGCACCACCGCGTCGACGATCGAGAACACCACGGTCGTGGCCGCCATGGGGACAGCGAGGGTGGTGAGGACCAGGGCGACCCAGAGTGGGCGGCGTCTCCATCCTTTGAACGAGCGAGTCAGGTCGGTGGCCAGCCCCGCCGTGATCTCCCCCGAGGCGTTGCTCCGCCAACGGGCCCGTAGTCCTGCGCGGATGTTGTCCAGGCATGCCGATACGACGTACCAAGCCACCGCCCAGCGGCGCGCGCTCGGTCCCAACGGTGGTGGAACCATTCGCACATCTCGGCGCTGTACGCGGTCCTCAAGGGCTCGGGAAAGCATCGTAGTGTGGCCCTGAAAAGCGCCGCTGATGCGTGCCGGACTCGAGTGCCGCGACTCATGAGGCGCGGTCCGGCGCGGCGGAGTCGTCCGTCAGGCCCTCTTCCCGTGCGATGGAGAGGAGGAGCTGGATTCTGGCTGTCTCCGCCTGGGCCACTTCGCGGCCGAGGGAGGTCACCTGGTAATGACGACGCGAGCCGCCCTTTCGCTCGTACTCAGCGCCGTGAGCTTCCGATACCAGCCCCACGTCCAGCATCTTCGCCAAGGTGTTGTAGAGCGTGCCGGGCGGAAGAGAGATACGACCCTGTGAGCGCGTCTCGACCGCTTCCATCATTGCGTAGCCGTGCATACGGCGGGCGCCGAGCGCCAGCAGGATGTGGTACATCGGGGTGCTCAGCGGGAGGAAGCCCTCCACCGTCCGATGAGTCTTTTTCACGACGTGGTCCGGGTGTATTGCGACGCAGGGTACCTTGCGATGAATTATACCTAGCGGACCGATCCGTCAAGGTGCTGCGACCGCGTGCTCCCGTGCCCACTCCACCACGTCCGCGTGGGTAGCGAACCACACATCGCCCCAGTCCTTGGCCATCTCGATGAGCTGATCGAGAATCCAGATGCGGGAGCGGTACCCGATGCGGTGCGGGTGCATGGTCAACTGAAAGACGCCGCCTTCCGCATAGGCGCCTTCCATCTCCCGACGGAAAATGTCGAAGACCGCCTCGGGCGGCATCTGCGGCCGGGTTCCGCCGAACCGGTCCATGGCGAAGTACACCGCGTCGTCGCGGATCCACTCCACGGGCAGCTCCACGACACCGGTTGGAGTTCCGTCCAGCAGGAGCTCGTAGCAGTCCAGTCGGCCATGAGGGAGGAGTCGTAGCGCAGGCCCATTTCCATGAGCAGCGGCAGCGTGTTGGGGCTGAAGTCCCATGAAGGTGTCCGCATGCCGACGCTCCGCACTCCTGTGACCTGCTCCAGGGCGTCCGCCGCGCGCATCATGAGATCGCGCTCCGCCTCGGGCGGGAGGGAGGCGTTCCGCTCGTGGATCCACCCGTGGATGCCGACTTCGTGACCCTCCGCCACCACGCGGCGCTGCTCATCGGGGTGCAGGAGCGCCGCCACCGCGGGAACGAAGAAGGTCGCGGGGATTCCGTGCTTCTCCAGAAGCGCGAGGATGCGGGGTACGCCTACGCGACTCCCATACTCTCCCCAGGCCAGCTTGCCGATGGACACACCGCCGTCCCGCAGTTCGTTGGTCTCGTGGTCGGAGGCGAAGGAGAGGGCGACCGCCCACCGGGCTCCGTCTTTCCATGCGGCGGGTCGGAGGGCGCGCCCGGCGCGCACGTGGTTCACCACGGACCGCCAGCGTTCCTCTGGCCATTGCCAGGGTTCGAGGTCGTTTAGGGGATCGTGCATGGGGGTCTCCAAGGGGCCGGTGGCGTCAGCGTAGAGGCTTGTGAGCCGTCTCTTCCAGACGATAGATGACGATGCCCGAGACCGAGGCCGCCGCCATCACATAGTACACCCAGGCGATCGGTGAGCCCGTCTCCCGGATCAGCCACGTGGCGATGTAGGGCGCGAACCCGCCGAAGATGGCCACCGACAGCGCATAGCCCGTGGTCATGAGCGTCGAGCGCACGTGCGTGGGGAAGATCTCGGCGATGGCCGCAGGTCCCGTCCCCGAGAACAGCGCGATGATCACGGCCACGACGATCTGAAGGCCGATGATGGCGCCGAACGGCGGACCCGAGACCAGGAAACTGGCCACGGGGTAGGGCAGCACGACGAACGCCGCGGCGCAGGTCAGTAGCAGGGGGCGCCGGCCGACCCGGTCCGACAGCCATCCCCAGAACGGGATGGCCACCACCAATACCAGTAGGCCGGCCGTGTTGGACCAGAGCGCCTGCGCATCCACAGCCCCACTGGGCCCAAAAGGCCGCCCAGGAGGAAGGGGATGCGCCACCCCCATCCGTCCATGGATTCCGGTGACAAGACCGTGCTGAGCAGGGCGGCGAAGCCCGAACCGAGCAGCAGTCCACCTGCTACGCTGCTCTGTTGGAAGCTGCCGTAGAAGCCCCTCTTCCCCTCCGGGGCCCACTCTACGATGAAGGCGGTGGAGCCGCCCCATTCGCCGCCTGCCGAGAACCCTTGAATGAGGCGCGCCAGCAGGATCACGATCGGACCGAGGATGCCCGCCTGGGCGTAGGTGGGCGCAAGCCCCATGAGCACGGTGCCGCTGGCCATCATGAAGATGGTGAGCAAGAGTGCCGTCTTGCGGCCCTTCAGGTCCCCCAGTCGCCCGATGAGGATGGCCCCCAGTGGGCGCGCCAAGAACCCCATTCCGAAGACCGCGAAGGAGTACAGCAGCTCGGCGGAGGGGTCACCCGACGGGAAGAAATTCCTCCCGATGATGGCCGCCAGGAAGGAGTAGACGGCGAAGTCGTACCACTCGAGCACGTTGCCGATTGCGGCCGCAGCCACAGCGGTACGCGCCGTCGCTGCGGTGACATCGACCGACCCCTTGAACCCCGGCTGGGTCTTGCCGCTCACACGACCCACTGGAAGCCGTCGATCACCAGGTTCTGACCCGTCATGAACGACGGCTCGGCGGTGGCCAGGAATGCCACGACGTTCGCTACGTCCTGAGGCGTCCCCAGGCGCTCGAGGCTGATGCCTTCGGCCAGCTCTGCGCCGCGGGCACGTGTTAGGCTGTTCCCCAGCTCCGTCTCGATGACGCCGGGGCAGATGGCGTTGATGTGAACGGTCGGGCCCAGCTCTTTGGCCAGCGCGCGGGTCAGGCCCAGGATGCCCGCCTTGGCGGCGGCGTATGCGAACTTGCTCACGGCGCTGGTGACGCCCCCGGTGTGGGCGTTGAGGGAGGACATGTTGGCGATACGCCCTTCTCCTTTCTCCTGCATGAGCGGCACAACCGCACGGCACCAGTTGAAACAGCTCTTCAGGTTGATGTCGAGCGTGCGGTCCCACTCCCCCTCGCTGATCTCCACTAGCCCCTACGGCCTGGGCCTGCCCGCGCTGTTGAGCAGGAAGTCGACACGGCCCCATTGGGCGGCCACCTCGTCCACGACCTCTTGGGCTCGGGAATAGCTGGCCACGTCGGCCTCACAGACGAGGGCCTTACGGCCCATGGCTTCGATCTCGCCCTTCGTTCGTTGCATCTCGGGAAGCAGCAGATCGACCAGGACGAGGTCGAATCCCTTCTCGGCCAGAGCGTGTGCACAGGCGCGCCCGATTCCCCGGGCGCCACCTGTGACGATCGCTACTCGCGCGGTGTCGATGGTACGCTCGTCAACGTTCCAATCGCTGGGTCACGACGAACCGTGTCCCTGCGGCGTTGACGTCGTACTCGGGATTGTACGAGGTCATCATGTTGTCGGCGCCCATGCCGACGTCTCCGCCCGTGAATAGCGTGCGCGGCGTGGACGGACTGAATCCTCCGTCCGTCGTGAACGCAACGGCCATGAGCGAATTCCCCTGCCAGAAGAAGAGTTCGTCGTCGCTCCACTTCGGCCACGTCCCGCCCTCGGTCGACACTTGCCATCTCGCGTCGGACCTCGGGAAAGTGGTCACGTAGATCTCGGTCTCGCCGCTCTGGTTGGACTGGTACGCGACGAAGCGACCGTCACGCGACAAGCGCGCCAGCGCCTGAATCCCGTCGTCGTCGACGAGGACTCCTGTCTCGCCGCTCGCGACGCTGACGTACCAGAGGTCACGCGCCTGAGTGTCCTGGTCGTTCGTATGGAAGACCACCGTCGATGCGTCGGGCGTCCACGATGGATACCACTTGTGCATGCCCTCGCTCACGATGAGCGGACGGTCGCCACCGCTGCCATCCGACGCGCGGATGAAGAGATTCGATACGCCGCCCTGTTCCTGGATCGAATAAGCGATGCGCGATCCGTCGGGAGACCAGATCATGTGGCGTTCGAAGCCTTCATTGTCTGTGAGTCGGTCCGCACCAGATCCTTCGAGGACGTAGAGATGGTCCGTTTCGCCCTGCACCTCGCGCCCGCGTACCGCGACCTGGGTGCCATCGGGAGAGATGGACGGATCGAGGATCGAGTTCATGCGCGGACCGATCGTCCCCTGGACATCCCCGGTTCGGTCGACCCAAGCGAGCTGTCGGATGGTCGGCGTTTGGTTGCCCCGCCCTCGACCTTGGGCGGCGAGTGGCGCCTGCGCGACGACGAGTACTCCGACGGTGAGCAGAGGAATCGCGAAATAGGACTTCATGGTCTCTCCCGGATGTGAGGCCGCGCACCGGCAAGCCCCTTGGACCGGCCCAAGGTACGGTCACTAAAGTTGGACCGCACGCAGTGGATCCGTCTCGCGCCTGTCCATACAATGCCGTGGCCAAACACGCCGGGCTGCGAGGTGATTGTGGGTGACAGGAACAATGTTCGCAGTACGCTGGTCATCCTCTGCGGACCACCCGCGGTCGGCAAGATGACCGTAGGAATGGAGTTGAGTGACCTGACCGGCATCCCGCTCTTCCACAACCACGCGTCCATCGAGGCTGTGCTCCCCGTTTTCGAGTTCGGCACTCCGGCGTTCAACCGCCTCGTCGGGGACTTTCGATGCAGGATGTTGCTCGAAGTCGCGGAGAGTGACCTGCCCGGATTGATCGTCACGATCATGTGAGCCTTGGATCTGGATGACGACCGCCGATCCGTCGAGAAGCAGATGGCCGTCTTCGAGGCCGGGGGCGGAAGAACCGTCTTCGTGGAGCTGTTTGCGGACCTGCAGACCCGCATCTCGAGAAACGAGACGGAGTTGCGACTATCGTCGAAGCCCTCCAAGAGGAACGTCGAGGCTTCACGGAAACGTCTGCTGGCCGCGGAGGACAAATACCAATTCGACTCCAAGGGAGTGTTCCCGTTTCCCGACTATCTCAGAATCGATAATACGCACTTGGCGCCGCGAGTCGTCGCAGAGCAGATCGCGGCGCACTTCGGGTTGACTAAGGGCTCCGCGGCTGGTGGCCCCCTCAGTTCCCCAAACTGAACACATAGAGCGCGTTCCCATTCCTGGGATACGTGATCTCGGGCGATACCAGCCTGGGAATCGTGCGCGGGCTCGTTCCTCCCAGCGCCGCCGTTACCGCGATGTACTGTTTGCCATCGATCGCGAAGGACATCGGGTGCCCCTGGGCTGACGTGCCCAGGCGGGTCTCCCAGAGGATCTCCCCGGTCCGGACGTCGAACGCCCGGAAGCGACGGTCGAGGTCACCTGCGAATACGATGTCGCCCGCCGTGGACAGCGCGCCGGTGATGAAGCTCGCGCGCTGCTCGTAGCTCCAGACCTCCTCCATGGTGCTCACGTCGAACGCCGCGAGTTTGCCGAGGTTGCCGTCCGAGCCCGGCATCTCGAAGAAACGCCGCGCAGAGCCCAGGCCCCCGCCCCCTGGCTCCAGGTCGACATTTCGCGCGTTGTTCTCCAGGCAGGTCTGACTCAGGGGCGCGATCACGACTCCGGTCGGCGGGTGATAGCTCATGGAATGCCAATCCTTGCCGCCGGCGCTGCTCGGACACGCGGGCGTCCATTCACCGATCTCCGCGTTGATGATGTCTTCGCGGTATGTGATGGCACCGGTCTCTGGATCGATGTTCGAGAAGGCGTTCTGGAACACGGTCTCGGTGAACCCCAGGAATTCGCCGGTGACCCGGTCGTTCTTCCAGAGGATGCCGTGTTTGCCGATCGACAGAACGAGGCGCCTTCCGTCCTGGTCCACGAGGACGCGCTCGAATACCTCGTCCAGGTCCAGAGCCTCACCAGGCACGTGCTGGAAGTACCACTCGAGCTCACCGGTCTCTACGTCGACCGCGACGGTGGAGTTGGTGTAGAGTCCGGCATCAGCGACCTCCATGTGACGGCTGACCGCCGCCCAGGGTTTGGCCTGAGCCGTGCCCCAATACGTCAGGTTCAGCTCGGGGTCGTAGCTGCCCGTGATCCAGGTCTCGCCGCCCTTCCGGAAGATGTTGTCGAGGTTGGCCCATGTGTCCCCTCCGGGCTCCCCGGCCCCAGCGATGGTATTGAACCGCCATGCGAGCTCTCCGGTGTTCGCGTCGTGCGCGCTGATGAAGCACCGGGTCTCGTTGTACTGTGTGCAGTTGGCCATCCCCGTGATGACCTTCCCGTCAGCGACGATGGGACCGCTGGAATTCGAGTTTCCTTCTTGGATCTCGGTTTCCCATACGAGGTCACCGGTGCGTGCGTCCAGCGCCACCAGACGCGCGTCGGTCGTCGCCTGGATGATCTTGTCTTCGTAGAGAGCGATGCCCCGCATGTCCTGGCTGTTGTCGGGGCCGGTGGCGTGCTCCCAGATCAGGTCTCCCGACCGGCCGTCGAGGGCCTGGATGACGTTGCCGGGATTGATCAGGTAGATGATCCCGTCATACGCGATCGGCGCGGGCTCGGAGTTGCCGTCGTGCATGTTCCACACCCACTCCAGCTGCAGTCCACCGACGTTACCCGCGTTGATCTG
>Ga0066376_10002458_pt1 | contig 17257 bp, 17 predicted proteins | sample Knorr_S15_td_Bot_FD_77009 | JGI IMG/M metagenome (GOLD analysis project Ga0066376, IMG submission 77009) | Marine microbial communities from Southern Atlantic Ocean transect - Knorr_S15_td_Bottom_ad_5009_LV_A | ecosystem: Environmental > Aquatic > Marine > Oceanic | place: Southern Atlantic... | reverse complement strand
TGATCTGAATGGTTGATCACCGGTGCTTGTTCAATCCGTTTTTCTCCAGAGTAGATGAAACGTGGTTGGTCATGATGACTGGTGGTGACGGTTTCACTGATTTCGGGGGCATCCTTAACCTGCAAATGGGAAGTCCCGTAACAGGTACACACGTAGGTTTTTTCAGAATCAGCCTCTATAAACTCCAGTTCCCTTGATTCCTATTACGGCTGTAATGGTTCTCAATGTGCGCTTCTTTCCGGCAAATACAGAAAGTATTGCACCTGATCTGAGATTAAATCCGGAAATTTCGTTTCGTTTCCTGTCAAGTGAAGGTTTCAGTTCCAGTTTACTGTTTCCGCGTATAAGAAATGCATCTCTACCAATAACAAAGACAGCAGATCCGGCTGATCCTGTATTGATCGAAGCATCATTTTCTACAAGCACACCATCAGTTCCTTTCAACTGGTCGGGCCGGATTCTACGTCCGTTAATGAAAACTTCTCCAGTGATTTGTCACATGCCGGCAGGCAGAGCACAACTGTTCAGAAGAAACACGATTGTACCCATCACTCCTGCGTATTAAAGAAATTTCAACACCTCACGCCTGCTGTACTGATCCGGATTTTCTAATGAATCAATATCCATTTAATAAAATTCCAAATTTGGTGGTTTTAGTTGAAACCAATATATACCTTCATTGTGTATTTTTATAAGTAATTGGGATTTTAATAAAATAGTTTTTACATCTTAATTCTCCTTCCAAATCCATCAATCGATTTGTCCTTTGATCAACACAATTTTAAATTATGAAAATTAATTCTTTGAAAATTATTATTAGACAAATAATAATTTGTATTGTATAAACAATATATTAAGCCCGTATTATAAAAACGTTTCAACTTTTTCCTGATTGATTTTATTTTCAGGCAACAATTTTGCTATATAGAGATTAAGACCGTAAAAACTTTCGACTGCATTGGCGACAAATTCGAAAATCCAAATTCGAAAATAATTGCGTAAATTTGGAAAAAGAATAATCAGAGTTTTCGAGAATAAAACATGAGCAAGGTTTTCTACCCCTTAATAGACGGCCCAAAGTCAGAACAGAAACCAAAGAGTGATGACTGGCAAATAGAGGAAAATTATTTAAACCTTTGGGGCTATCTAAGAAGAAGGTATCCTAATGTTGATTTGGAAGAAAAAAAGTTTTTGGATTTGATACAGATAAAAACCTCACTTGAAGGTCCACATCAATTAAGAGAATGGAACGAAGATATTGCATCAGTTCGCAAGCATTGATTACCGGTGGTGAACCACACCCTTCACGGGTAAATATTTATGAAGTCCTTTGACAGCATCGACAAGTCTTTTGAGGAGCGTTTTGATCCCAAGCTCCGCACAATAGGAGAATCCCAACTCCAAAATCACGACCGCAAAAAAGAACAAATCCCTCCCTCAAAATTTTTCCGTATTGAATATTCAGCATCAATTCCTGAAGAGACAAAGTTATTTTTGAGCGGAAAAATTCCGGACATCTTAGATTTTCCTGAAAAATTCGGTATTCAGATTCCTCATGCCAACCATTTGCTGCGTTTTATAGACCAGGAAACATACGAGTCTGAAATGGGTTCACCACTGCCTGCAAACGTTGCGCTTCCCGCATCTCGCCTGAAAATTATCAACACTTCACGGGCATACAATGTAACGGTTATTCTGCCAAAAAAACTGGACACTGCAGAAGTAATAGTAAACATTACACGTAATTTATTTTCAAAATTATGCGGAAATATTTTCTTTAATGAACAAATTCTGCCGTTGGAATTTTACCGGCAAAGTGCACAAGTTCAAAAACAAATCAGTGCCGCAATTCCGGAAATCCTGGACCTCGTTGAAGAACTTAATTTTCCGGCAAAAAGTTTGCAGGCATTTTGCGAAAGTGTGGCGAAGTCATATCGTCTTGATCTGGAAAAAAAGGGTGCTGAAATCCGGAAACAATTAATTGCGGAATGGCGGGAAAAGTGGAAATCCCAGTCGCTTTCAACGGAGGAGCAGCACACGCTTGATTCCATTTTTACTGAGTTTAAACAGACGTTCAGGACAAATCCGGAAAAATTTAATCAGACAGTGTTTGAACGGGTTAAGCAACTTAATTCACAGCTGCATTTCATTTTACCGCATGAGCGACGTGCCTATGAAAAATTCAAACAGGAGCGCTTTTCACATTACATCCGCTCTGTCATGCACAAACTGGAAGAAATAACTGCGCTTTCCGGATTTATTGAAGAACTGCATGCACTCCTGAAACAATCTCCGGAGGCCGCTGATTTAGAGGGAATCGGCTCTCAAATTCGATCCCGAATGCGGGAACTGCGCAGGGAGAAAAAAGTCGTTCAGTTTTATGTTCCGGAAATCCCGCAAAACCCGGATTTGAAACATATCCGGCAAAAGTTCCCGTTGCGTCTGATTAAGATGCTGCCGTCAGGAACTCCGCTCAAAGAGTGGTCAAAAGAAATAAAACGAATGGAAAAACATTATGCTGAATCGATCTATTCAAAACTTTATTCCGCCCTTCACAGTTTGAGTGAATGGACACTCGCACTGCAAGAATCAAAGACAGATGATTTTCACGAAAGTGAGGATGGACAGCGCTTAAAAAAGCTGTTGCTGGTTTTGAAATACAGAACTCCTGCTGTTAAAGGATTGCAGAGCGTACTTGGCGTATTGCTGGACACAAGCGAACAATACGTTCTGCAAACTTCGGATACGGATAAGCCGCGGCAGTTGGTGCCTTTGGATGATTTCAGCAAAGCCTGGAGCTATTTCATCTCTTCCATTTTGACCATGCTTTATTATCAAGAGCCCTCTGCATCATCAACCCTCCCTCAGGGATTTAGAACTGACAACTTCCTGAAATCTATTCTTAAATTTGTTGACCGGCAATCTATCCGTGGAATAAACCATTTTCACATCGTAAAACTGCTCTGGCTTGTTTATGAAGAAAAAGAAGCTGATGACCTAACATTTCTGCTGTTTTGCATTCAAAAGCCCCAGAATATTCTACGCTACACATTGGCTCTCACGATGCGTCCGGTAACAGAAAAAACAAGCCTGGAAAAACGTCTGGAGAAGCTGCCTCAATACCGGGATGCCTGGATTTCCGCATATCAAAACCGCATAAACGAATTCGAAAAATGAAAATACTGAAATGTTTGCCCACCGGTTTTTTCAGGCAGGAGTAATCAGTGAGAAATCTGGATTAGATTTGAGGCGGAAAGAAACATGAAAAACAATTCTATCGCGGTGATCGCTACTAGTGATTTAGCGCCTCTCTGCAGGAATTGAAAAAACAAAACCAGGTAACAAAGCAGTGTAACTGAAGCTAAAACCGCAATTCCTAAAAGTGGCGCAACATCACCATAACTAAGTTCTGAAATCCACTGCCATCCTGTAGGCGCGTCCGTTTTTTCCAAATATTCATTCAATGGAAGAGACCAGTATTGCGGTAGATCTTCCAGTGGAACATGAGGAGACAACACGCCTGTCAAATACAAAGCAAATCCTGCGACAAGAACAAACAAACCAACGTGGTTAGTGTGATAAACTATTCTTGCGTATAGTTTCTGTTCTGATGCATTTTCAAATGCTGAAGTATCTTCCATTACAGAGCTCAGTTTCTGTTCAAATTCCAAATGCTTTCATTAAGGAACGGACTCCCGCAAAAAAGAGGACGCCGATGACCATGTTGCGTATCACAGTTGGTTTAACTTTAGGCAGCAGCTTGGAACCTATTTTTGCGCCCAGCATTATTCCTACCATCGAAGGTACCGTGAGAATAGGCAATACCGCTCCTTTGTTCATGTAAATCCAGGCCGCGGTGCTGTCTGTGATGGACAATGCAAAGCTGCTGGTTGCGACAGCAATCTTGACCGGGGCGCCCATGATCAAGTTTAAAATTGCCACATTCGCCCAACCTGCACCTAAACCGAAAATTCCTGCCAATAATCCCACAATAACAAAACCCAACATTCCTCTAGTGGTTTTGTGCACCGTCCAGCGAACTTCTTTTCCGGTAGTTTCTTCCGTATAAATCCCGTTTATCTGGAAGAGTTCTGTCAAGTAGTTGCCATGAGTAACGTCCGGATGTTCTGAATTTTTTGCGAACAGCATGATGAAGACGATAACAATAATCGTAACTCCTAAACTACCCTGAATATAAGCCGGATTCAATGCGGAAAGCCAGAGTCCCAGGAAAGCTCCAACCATCGCAAAGGTTGACGCCACCAAAGCGGAAGGTAAGGCAAGTTTTAAACTGGCCAGATTTTTTTCAAGTAAATGTGGAGCTGCCGCAAGAGAACTGCCCAGCGCGATAAAAAGTCCGGTGCCGCGGACAAAATCGATATGAAACGGGAAAAAACTACTGGCAAGGGGAACGAACAAAACTCCGCCTCCAATGCCTGCCATTACACCAAAAACACCAATGAAAAAAGTAGTGAAAAATAAGATGGTCGGCCAACCCCACCAGGGCATATCGAATTCTGCCGTTGACCCGGCCAACAGAATTGACGGTGAAAGTAAGGAAAACAATAATGAGCCGTATTTGAACAGGATGCTCCGCTTCATTGAAGGACCTTTACTGTTCCACCGGAAAAGATGCTATTTCCCAATCCGCCATTCCGGAACTGTTTATACAAACAATATTTTCCAACCCCTGCATACTGAGCATTGTAAAAACTGTTTGTGCCCTGAGTCCGGAATGACAATGTAAAAACACCTTGTCATAGCTGCGGATTTCTTCAATAAACTCATTCTCATTTCCCATGGGAATATTCAAACTTCCGGGTACATGACCTTGATTGTACTCTTCAGGCGTCCGGACATCAATCACCCTTTCCGTAGGTTTAAGTTTATCCAGCAGCTGATGCAAATCATGCATGGTGAAATTATCTTCGTTGACATGACCCAGTGGCAGAGAATAACCGCATTTAAGATTCATTGTAACAGCTTCATCAATTCTTTTTGGATCAGGCAAATCCAGGTTGTTCATGATCTGGACAAATTTTTCCAGTGTCTGTTCACCCCCGATTCTGGGATTAAAAGCTTTTTCTTCCTTGATACAGGAGGCTGTTCGTCCAAGGTAATCATGTCCCGGATAGACCATAGTTTCGTCCGGAAATATAAACAATTTTTGCGTGATACTTTCAAAAAGTTTTTCCGGATCACCTTGCTGAAAATCAGTTCGCCCACACCCACGTATCATCAAAGAGTCCCCGGTAAAGAGTCTTCCTTCGGTATAAAAGCTGGTGCAGGCATCGGTGTGTCCCGGAGTTGAAATTGCCCTGAGGCCAAATCGTCCGAACTCCAACTCATCACCATCCTTGAGCAGAATATCAGCACACTCTACTTTTGCATTTTCACCCAAAGCACTTTTTGCGCCGGTAGCCTGGCGTAGCATTCCCGCAGAGGTCACATGATCCGCATGGACATGTGTATCAATCACGTACTTGAGTTCAACACCAAGTTCTTCAATGAATTGCAGGTTCCTGTCAAATTGCTCCTTGACAGGATCTATGATCAGGCCTTCCTTGGTTACAGAATCAAACATCAAATACGTGAAAGTTCCCGTATCCCTATCAAATAATTGCCTGAAAACAAATGATGATTTGTTGATATTCTTCATAAATCTTCAGCTTGTCAGGTGCAGTAAACTTCTTTGATCACGTCAAATAGTTCAGTTATTTTATCACTGGAAATCCGGTAAAAAGAATAGGTTGCCTCACGACGTGAGACTAACACTCCCCGGCTTTTCAGCAAAGATAAGTGCTGCGAAAGCGTTGTTTGCTTAATTTCGGTGTAATATTCCAGATTCTGAACTGTTTGTTCACCACCGCGCAAAGCGCACAAGATCCGTAATCTGGCAGGATGAGACATAACCTTTAAGCACTGAGCCACAGTCTCTATATTTTCCTCCTGCTCACCAAATAACTGGACGAGTTCACATTTAAGTGCTTCGTTTTTGTTGACTGAATTTTTCACTATATCCTCCTATAATTATCATATACCATAATATACAAATATAAAGAAAGCCAGCCTGTTTCAGGATTTATTTAAGTAAACTTCATAATTAAAAAGCTGGAGCATGACTCAGCATTTGTTATCCCAGCTTTGATTTTGCCTATCTAACTATAATTATTAGTATTTTTGGATAAATTTGCAGAAGAAATTATTAGCGCTTTTCTAGAAGCATTGGAGCCGCAAAATGTTTTTGCAACAACATTGTAATTGGCATATTTTTCGCACCGAAATTGTTAATCGTAAAACTTAACCTGTAAAGACTTTTAAGAAGAGGTAACATGAAATGGTTCAAATTCGAACCTCAGGAAGAGGAAATAGTAGAACCTGAAACATCGCCCGTTTTGGTTTACTTGAGTCCGGAAGCACTTAAACACACTGTTATTGTAGATGATTTTGGTTCTTTCCAAGACAGCCCTGAGTGCATTCCAGGTGGGCGGCTTTTTGAAGTAAGTCGTCAATATAGTTATCGTTTACGTCAGGTTGCGGATCTGGTAGAAGAGCCATTGGAGGAGAAAAATTTGCATATGAAATCACAGTCTAAACGTAACTTTCACGCAGATATCCGACCCGAAAAACGCCTTGCCTCGACAAGGAATGACATGCTTGAAGGCAGCGCAAATGCCACCTGTCCTGAGTCTTCACCTCCGGATCTGTCCAAAAACTCCGGAGAAGAAAATCTGCCGCAACAAAAGCTTCGACCTGAGCAGGTACCATTTAAAGATCTGGAATCACTTTTTGTCAAATAAGCTGGAGACCGGTCAGGCTGTATAATCTGCAGCCTGAAAACATTCAGCGTAAAACATCAATGCTTTAAAAGCTGAATTTTACCTCGCCGCAGAGTCAGCAGCTGCATTTCACGCTGAACTTCCCCCCTTTCATCAAAGCGCAAATTGCCCGTTACACCGGCATAGGTCTGCATATTCGCCAGAGCATACCGGAGGTCGCGGTGAGTTTGGTTAGATTTGTCTTCAAGCAATTTCATCAATATCATCAAAGTATCATAGGCATAAGCGGTATAATGCGTGGGACCAATATAATTTTGATGTCGATATAACATTCGTTCGTGTAGCCTCAAAAGTTTTTTCATGGCAGGTGTATTACTTTGCGGGAAAAAACTGTCTACAAATACAGGTTTTTTCACACCGCGCAATCCTGGGACAAACGGTAGCGCCGAATCATTCCAGCCGCTATCTCCCAGAAAGATCGTCTTTTCCATTTTATAAACAGCACTATAAGGAAAGATAAGCCTCAAATTTTTAACACCGCCTGAACCGACTGCTACGAACACAGCATCAAAGTTGTGGATTGGGTCTTCCTTTTCTTTGAGATCCTTCAAAATACTTTTATCTTTTGTGGTCATGCGTTGATTTTTACCCGTGAATGTATCAAACTCGTTCACCAAGCTTTTTTGGCCTTCATCCTTGTAACCTTCAACCGCAACAACTTCACAGCCTTTACGTAGAGCCGCATCCCAAAAAAGTCGCATCTTTTGTCGTCCTTCACGCGTTTTTGCGTATAGTATCAGGAAACGACAAGCCTGGAGTTCACTCACGGCATATTCCAGCAACTCCAGAACTTCCTGATTCCAGCTTTGATTGTTACGAAAAATGTAGTCCCCCAATTCCGGAATCCCGGCAGTCAATGACAGAGAGATCAAGGGAACTCGCAGTTTCTCGGCTTCTTCTGCCGCGGCCTCTGAAGTTTTCCGGGCAAGAGGGCCTATAACGGCAATCACGCGTTCCTTTTCCACCAATTCACGGATTGCGCTTTTGGTTTTTTCCGGATTCAAATGTGAGTCCCTGACCACAAGTTCCCACGGGCCAGCAGGTTTTTTCGGCATCGTTTCAACCGTAACATTGTCAGCAATCTGAGAATTAGCGCTTAGTTCATTTGTCAGTAAAGTTGCATTATCAGTTTGATTATCTGTCAAAATAGATTTCTCGTGGGCACGAAGCGCGAGCCACAAACCATTCAAAGTTTCCTGCGCTAAGCCGGCTACTTTTGCGCTGGAACTGCTCAACGGCAGAATAACGCCTATTCTCCGGGGACTAACATTCAACGCAGTCGTGAAGTTGTTCTGCATTTGCTCCAAAAGTTCAACCTCTTCCGCATCACCGGATTCACGTGCAAAATCGAGTCTTTGATCCACAAGTTCCAAAGCTTCACGATAGCGCTCCTGTTTAACCAAAAGCTCCAGCTCCATTGATGAAATTTGCTCCCGCAGCCAAGCTATATTTGGATAATTTACTGATATAATTTGTAATTCTTCACGAGATTGAACTTCTTTAAGCAGACTGAGCAATTTTTCCAGATCGGCCATGTTTGCGGTTTCAGGATCATTAAGTTCATCAAGCCGATAGTTAACAGCAGTAAAAAGATCACCTTGAAGCAGTGCCTCATCACTGAGTATCCGTAATAAATCGCTGCGTAATTTTGGCTCCAGAGATTTCAAAGCACCTTCAAGCATAATCAGATTTTGATTAAGCGCCTTGTTTTGGGACAGCAGTGATTTATTCAAATAGTAAAACATTAAAGATGAAAGAGGGCTGTTTGGACGTTCATTCACAAACGCTTCTGCCAACTGTTCCGCGGAGTTCCACTCATTTAAATAATAAAGCAGTTGAACTTTAAGCCGTGTGCGCTCCTCAATCTCCAGTTGGTTTTCAATTTCCAGATACCTTTCCCTGGCCTCTTCCGGATTTAAAATGAGCAGCCTTTCAATCTCCGCAACCAGCATATATACTCCGGAGAACTCTACGTCTGCCCATTCCGGAAGTGTTTCCGAGGCTTCTTTTTCAGTTGCGGGGTTCACGGATTCGGTTTGTTCTTCATCGGAAAACCACGGAAACAGTCTGCTGAGAAATGATCCTGAAAAAATTGTGTTCCCCTCTTCCTCATTTATCAAAGGAAGCGCGGGTTTTTTTGAAATTGACGGGGAAACAGGATAATTTTGAGCACTGCTTTCAATTCGGGTTTGTACAGGCTCAGACAGAGTAGTAGGAGTTGAAAACAAGTCTGCGGGCAAGTGTGGAGTATTTTGTCCGGAGTCTTCTGATTCTTCGGAGATTTCTGCTATTCCGGAAACTTCTGTTTTTCCGGCGGATTCTGTTTTGTTCGTGACTTCTGAATTTTGCTCTAACCACGTACTGTCACTCAGCAGACTTTGGGCAAATACGTTTCCGGAAGTTGACTGGAAAATTCCGAAACTCAGCAGAGCACAGGATATAACAGGGAAAATTGTAATTCGAAGTAAAATCACTTTGTTTTCCAATTTTTCTTTCAAGTGTTGGAAGCTAAAATTGTACCTGGAACACGGTGGTTATCTTCCCGAATTGTGAGGTGTTGACTGTCAAAATACTCTAATAAATCAATAGCATGTTTGCGAGAAATGTTTAATAATTCTTTGAATTGAATCACGGTAATATTTGGATTATCATGCAAATAATTCCGGAGACTAGCCAATATCTCTGCAGTTTGTTCCGGAGCATAATACAAGTCCTCCGCAACACGCACAAGCCGTTTGGAAAAAGTCGCGGATTTTAGCATCGCGACACCATCTTTCTCTTTCAGTCCCAGTTCTTCCAGTAAACGAGTCCGACGCACAGGCTGAAAACCTCCGCTCTTGAGCAGTACAAGACAGCGCGAAAAACTGTCTTCCTGAAATTGAGAAACCCGCGGCTGATGCTCCGCCATTGCGAAGTAGTGTTCATTTTGTAAAATCGTACCCGCCTTCACCATGTATTTTAGCAGAACTTCAACCTCTTTTTCTGTAAAAATCAGGGATATCTTCCCCGCCAGTTCAGAGCGGGTCATGCCTTCACGATCCGGAAATTTGTTGTGATGCATAGCTAAAACCTTGCACAAAAACTGGCCGATGCGTTCGACATGCTCCACATGCAAATAACGCTTGCAGATAGGATCGACGCAAAGTACCTGCTGCTGACTTTGTAAAAGCTGTAAAACTTTTCCGGACTGTTTTGCAGAAAGACCTGAACGCACCGTAAATTCTGATTCAATTACTCCCCTCACAGATTGCAGATAGATCACTTCCGCCGAACGTACATTTTCATCACCATCGTGCAAACGCTTGAGACGCTCAGGAAGCTCGTGCAGTATTCTCCGGGATTTGCTGGGAGAAGGATCAATCACCATTCCCCCGCCTATGGTGTACATTGGTGAATAGCTCCGGACAATAAAACGGTCGCCATGTCTCGAACTGACCAGACTTTCCAAACGAAATTGAACCAGAGCCGTTTTTCCGGGAGACAAAGCTTCGCCTTCTAATAGTACAATCCGACCAAAAACTTCCTTGCTGCCAATATGAAGCCTTATGCGGGTTCTGTTTTTCAACGGAGCAGAAACATCTTCGAGGAGGGACAGCGAGGCATTCAGCATGTAACTGGTGAGTAAAGACTCCGCTTTTGCCAATTGGTCACCACGCTGAATTTCTTCTTTGGCAATTCCCGCCAAATTCAGCGCAGCCCTTTGTCCCGCATTAACTTCTTTGACTGCTTGGCCGTGGGCCTGCAATCCCCGTATACGAACGCTGCGGCGTTGCGGAAATTGCTGTACCTCTTCGTCTTGAATAACCGATCCACTTAGCACTGTTCCGGTAACAACTGTACCAAACCCCTTGATCGTGAAGGAGCGGTCTACATTTAACCTGAAAGGTTTTTCAATTTCAGGAGACTGAATTTGCTGTGGCAGTTTTGTTAATGCTTTCCGGAGTTCCTCCAGTCCATCTCCCGTATTGGCGGAAACCGGAATCACCGGCATGCTTTCGAGAAAAGTGCCTTGCAGTAATTCTGAAACTTCCTCCCGGCAGAGTTCCACCATATCCGCACCCTCCACCAGATCAATCCGTGTAAGTGCCACCAGGCCGGTTTTAATTTTCAGCAGATTGCAGATATTCAAGTGTTCCCGTGTTTGAGGCATCACACCTTCATCTGCCGCTACTACGAGTAAAACTGCGTCTATACCTGCCACTCCGGCAAGCATATTATGAATAAATTTTTCGTGACCTGGAACATCCACGAATGCCATTTTATTTCCCTTTTCATCTTCATAATGAGCAAATCCAAGGTCAATCGTAATGCCACGTTTTTTTTCTTCGTCCCAACGGTCTGTGTCCACTCCCGTGAGGGCTTTGACCAATGTCGTTTTTCCATGGTCAATGTGTCCGCTTGTGCCAATCACAAAAGGACGGGAAGGAAGAATTACGCCTTTACTGGAAGTCATTTTTTAAGGTAGAGTATGAGATATTCTACGCAGCTTATGCGATTTTATTAGCAGTTCGTCTAACTGAAAGTGATTATACTAATCTTATGCCGCACAGGACTCAAGTTGCTCAAGCAATATTTCACTGACTTCAGAATAATAATTTGCTATAATTATTTTGTTTTTAATAATGTCGATTTGTCCAGTTAACCGTTTCAGGGAGAAAGAGTTGAGACTGCCGGGATTTCAAATGTTTAAGCTTAAAACAAATATATTATTTATTTGTTTTGGACTTGTCCTGATCATGTTGCCTCAAGGAGTTACTGCAGCAGAAAATTTTTCCAGAGATGCAGAACACAGTGGAATTGTGGAAATTGGTCCCTACCAGATCTATCCTGAAAACAGGATGGGAAACGGAATTTATCTCGACAAAAAGCTTTTGGATTCTCATCCTCAGCGAGTGATTCTTAATATTGTCAGCATTAAACATAGTCAAAGCCATGTCTATCTCTACCGAGGTCAAAATGGACTTTTGGGACTGGACATCGTAAAAAATGACGCAGACGGAGAAGCGCGTTTTTGGAAGATTGATCCTGAATTCTATCAATATACAAACCGCACTTTTGGAATTCAAAGAGTGTTTAGAATTTTTCAGAATCAAATAAAACCTCTACTCTCTCATCTCCGAACAGGAACCGGAGTTGCCGCATCAGCTACTCACGCGGTTTTTTATCACATCACAGATTCAAAAGATATCACACGCATCAATTCAAGCGGTCAGGAAATAACTCAAAGGGTTTACACTTTCAGGCTCCATCTCATCAATCGTAAATTTGAAAACATTGAAAGTCTCATTAATCTCAAGATTCAGGACGTGAGTCATCGTCTAAAACTGAAATGGGTAAGCGAATATTCTGTGAGTTACAAACTTAGTAATGGTGAAAATCAAACCGTTGATTTACGAAAATACGCGCCCGCCCTTTTTTAGAAAACGCGCCTGAGACTCCTGTTCATATCTCATCCTTTTTCAACCACGACTCAGCAGCCAAAAAACTCAACAATGCCTCCCACAATTTCCTGTTTAATTTACGATATGGACGGTCTTCTCCTTGATACAGAAGGCATTTACACTGAAGTCACTCAAGAAATTGTAGGTGAATATGGGAAGGTTTTTGATTGGTCTATCAAAAAAAAAATTATTGGACGCAGATCGATTCAGGCGGCACAAATCATTGTTGAAAGTCTGGATTTGCCGATAACCCCGCAAGACTATCTGGACTCAAGGAAAGACGTTTTGCTGGAAAAATTCAGGGACACACAAGCTTTGCCCGGAGCAAAAGCAATAACAACTCATTTTTTCAAACATGGAATTCCACAAGCACTTGCCACCAGTTCCTCATATCCGATGTATGAGGCAAAATATGAAAAACACAAAAAGTGGTTTTCACAATTCAAACAGATTGTCCGTGGAGATGACCCTGAATTGAAGGAGGGAAAGCCTGCACCGGATATTTTCCTGCTTGCGGCAAAACGACTCGGAGTCAAACCCGCAGAGTGTCTTGTTTTTGAGGATGCGCCTACCGGTACCGAAGCAGCGTTAGCAGCCGGAATGTCGGTGGTTGTCGTGCCTGATCCTCACATGGATCATTCTCACTACCGGAATGCTTCGCAAATCATATCCTCTCTGAAGGACTTTGATCCGGTATATTGGGGACTGCCTGGCTTTAGCTGAAAACAATCGAGTACAGTAAAATGAAAGTTCTTGTTACAGGTTCATCCGGATTAATTGGTTCTGCTCTGACCAAATCACTGAAAACCGGTGGTCATTCTGTAATCCACTTGCTGCGTACAAATAATAATCCGGACTCACCTGTTTGGGATCTGGACAAAGAAGAAATTGATTTAGCTCAGACAGGAGGAAATTATGCGGTCGTTCATTTGGCCGGCGAAAACATTGCGGATGGTCGTTGGAGTGAAAAAAAGAAAAACTGCATCCTGAACAGCCGTGTTCGGGGAACAAAACTTTTAGCGGAACATTTTGCGTGCGCAGAAAACAAACCCCAGGTTTTTATTTCGGCATCCGCAGTCGGTTTTTACGGTGACCGTGGGGCAGATATCGTAGATGAGTCCAGTGAGGTCGGCAACGGATTTCTGGCCAAAGTTTGTGGGCAATGGGAGGAAGCTTCGAATGTTGCGGCTGAAGCAGGTATCCGGGTAGCAAATGTACGCTTTGGCGTAGTTCTCAGTTCAAAAGGAGGTGCTCTAAAAAAGATGCTCCTGCCCTTTAAAATGGGACTAGGCGGTGTTATCGGCAGTGGGCGCCAGTATATGAGTTGGCTCAGTATCGATGATGCGGTAGCAATGATCCAATATGTAATTGCCAACGATTCAATCCATGGTTCTGTAAATTTTGTAACACAGAATACTATTAACAACCGTGAATTCACAAAAACCCTAGGACGTGTTTTAAACCGGCCTACGATTTTTCCATTACCCGTATTTGCGGCACGCCTCGCATTTGGCGAAATGGCAGATGAACTGCTGCTCTCAAGCACCCGTGTTTTTCCAGAAAAACTCGTTGATAGCGGCTACAAGTTTCAACACCCTGATCTAAGTCAGGCTCTCGAACATTTAATTGAAAGCTGATACTTACTCCAAAGTATTAAAAACGCCATCTATTTTCCGTTTTTTATTGAAATTTTGGAGAAGTTATTTTGTTTTTCTAGTCTATCTTGTAAACATATCTAAAATTTAAAAGTACAATTATCAAGTTCATTTCACGCAACTTGACGTGGAAAAATTTCCTTCTGAATGGAAGCTCCCATTTGTTGCTCAACTATTTTTAACTCGTAAGCAGTTTGGAGATTGAGCCAAAACTGAGCAGTGCTTCCAAAATATCTTGCTAACCTTAAAGCAGTGTCTGCACTCAACCCACGTTTTTCACGAACTAAATCATTGATTCGTGGAGCAGGAATACGCAAAGCAATTGACAAAGCATTCGCACTCATCTTCAAAGGTTTGAGAAATTCTTCTAGCAGTATTTCTCCGGGGTGTATCGGTCGCATTTGGTTGACAGGCATATTGTCTCCTTTAATGATAATCAAAAATTTCTACATTCAATGCTTCTCCGTTTCGCCAACCAAAGCAGATTCGCCACTGATTGTTAATTCTGATACTCCAAGATTCAGAACGGTCACCCCGCAATTTTTCAAGTCGATTTCCTGGCGGACTGCTAAGGTCTTGCACATTAGCCGCGGAATCCAACATTTGTAATTTTCTTTCTGCTAGTGTTCGGAATGTTCGAAAAAAATTTGGACAAACACCCGCAAAAAGAGATTCTGTTTTATGGCAACGAAAGGAAGCAATCATGGTACATTTAATAACATCATATGTTAAATGTCAAGTATTATATTTATTACGTTAAATATGGCATATAACCTACGGTTTCACCACTCACAGAGCCGTAGCTCGGACTGCAAATGGAGATTATACTTTAGAGTTTGTTTATTACCAGTTTCAATCCACGACCAATTCGTACTAAAGACGAATCTTTAACAATACTGTAGTGCCAAAATATTCGCCCATTGATGACATTTACGTCCCATTCGTGGTTAAATGCTTATCATAGTCGGAACAAAAACATTATGATTAGTCTTGCAATGATTCTATTTTTAGAGATAATCGGCAAAAAACGATATACTCAACAAGGGTTAAATGTTGATCAGGCCTGGCGTAGCCGTAACCAAACAATTGTTTAATATTATAAAATATGTTAGGTTAAGCTCCGTTAATCCAACCTGCAAAATAGTTCAATTTTAACTCTTGCAATCTAAACCCACTTAAGGAGAAGAAGATGATAACTCGACGTCAAATGCTGAAACTCTCCTGAGGAGCCGCCGTAACTTTGATCTTGCCCGCTTGCAGTGCGAATAGCCTGCCGCTGACTGCTTCCGGAATTCCGAAACTAACAAAACAACCTCCGGGAAGTCCGTTAGGATTAGCGACTTCGCTGAAACAGGAATATACCTATCAAGCGGTAGTCGAAGGCAAAATTCCGCAAGAATTGCGAGGCACACTTTATCGCAACGGGCCGGGATTATTTGAACGAAATGGAGTCCGGAAACGTTCTTTGCTGGACGGAGACGGCATGGTGCAAGCCTACCACATCCGAAATGATAACGTCGAATACCGGAATCGTTTTACACGCACGGCTAAATTTATTGAAGAAGAAGCCTCTGGAGAATTTCGTTATGGAGGCTGGACAACACAGGCTCCGGGAGGTGTTTTTTCAAATTTGTTTGCTTCCGGAATTAAGAATCAAGCCGGTGTCAGTGCTGTGCGGAAAAATAACCGACTTTACGCTTTTGACGAATCAATACAACCTTATGAACTGCATCCGGAAACTCTGGAAACGGTTGGTTTATCACATCTTGGTTTGCCGGAAGATCCCGCAGTGTATTATGCGGCACACTCAAAAACGGACTCTAAAAATGGCGATTGGTGTCATTTTGGTTTGCAATACGGCAGAAATATCGACATCTATTTTACAGTTTTTCACGCTTCCGGAAAACTCAAGAAAAAATGGATTTTCGAGTCCCCCCGTTATGTTTATCTTCATGATTATTTTGTGACAGAAAACTATTTCATCTTCAATTTGCATCCGGCAAAAGTCAATATTTTTGGCTTTTTATTTGGCCTCCGGAGTCTTACCGATTCGTTTGAATGGCAACCGGAAAAAGGAAATATGCTGGTGTTGCTCTAACGAGACTGCAGTGGAGACCCTTTGATTTTGGAAACAGAAACGGCGTGGATGTGGCATTCTTTGAACGCTTACGAAAAAAACGGAGAAATCATTGCGGATTTTGTCGGTTATGAGAATCCGGATCATTTCATCGGAGATGACCCCACATTTTCGGCTATCATGTCCGGACGAAGTGTTGTCTCAAAATACAACGGAGAAATCAGACGCTACCGCATTGACATCAAAAACAAGCGCATTCAGCAAACTGTTTTGGATCAAGGCTCGCATGAATTCCCGATTGTCAATCCACAACATACTTGCCATACTCACCGCTACGGTTTTTTTGCCGCTGGTCACGGAAAGGCGGATGCCTCCTTATTTTCCCAAATCAAACGCCTCGATTTTCAAAGTGGAAAAACAGCTGTTTATAATTTTGGTGAAGGTTATTTTTGTGGTGAACCTGTTTTTGCGCCAAAACCGGATTTTCGTTACAATCCGGAGTCTGCTGAAGAACCCGGTTGGATTTTGACCCAAGTTTATGACAGCCACACTCATAAAAATTTCTTAGCAGTTTTGGATGCGGAGCATTTGGCTGATGGCCCGTTAGCCCTGATTCATCACACGCATCATTTGCCGTTTGGTTTGCATGGTTGGTGGTCTGGAATTTCTTGATTAAAGTGTTTTTCACAGTCTACAGTCGTCAAAAAAGGAACCGTTGACAAAAGCCAGTTTGTTTGTCCTTCTGGAGCAAGTGCCGGATGTCAGCCTATTCTCGATGAACTTTACGCTAGACAACTCGCCGAGGCCGAAAATTGAAAAGCGACTTCTTTGGGGGGAACTAATCGTTTGCGTGGATATCGTACCAATCGATTTTACGACAGCTACTCAAATTTTAGAGGGGCGGAATTCCGTTGGTATTTGCACGAATCACAGGATTCATTCAACTTTTTACTTGAAAAAGGAACGTTTGCCGGATTTCAAATGGCGTTTTTCTATGAGGAAGGAACTGTTGCAAATAACAGGGCAGATCTTTGGCAAAACTTGCGAACGTCTTATGGATTCGGTATACGCTTCTTTTTCAATACCATTATCGTCCGCATCGATAGAGGCTTCAGCAAGGACGAAGGCGGACAAACGACCTTTTTTGTTGGCTATCCCTTTTGAGTGAAGGCGCTTTTGAATTCTCATTTATCTTCTACCTAAATCCTGCAATTAGGTGACAAACAAACATGGAAATGGTAACAT
>Ga0066376_10002455_pt1 | contig 17269 bp, 9 predicted proteins | sample Knorr_S15_td_Bot_FD_77009 | JGI IMG/M metagenome (GOLD analysis project Ga0066376, IMG submission 77009) | Marine microbial communities from Southern Atlantic Ocean transect - Knorr_S15_td_Bottom_ad_5009_LV_A | ecosystem: Environmental > Aquatic > Marine > Oceanic | place: Southern Atlantic... | reverse complement strand
TCTTAGTAAACTCGAGAGTTCCTTAGAGGGAATCTCTGGTGAACAAGTTGTGCTCCTCAGGGCAAAGTTTGGCCCGAACGAACTTCCTACAAAAAAGAAGTCTCTCATTAAACTATTCTTCTCGCAGTTTCAGGATGCGATGGTGTATATCCTGTTTGCAGCTTTAGGAGTATCACTGATTATTCCTTTTGTAGAAAATGGAGGACATCCAGCGCTCGAAAGCTTCTTAGATGCTTCGGTGATCTTTGCGATCTTGATTCTGAATGCGATCTTAGGTTTCGTGCAAGAGTACAAAGCCGAGGAAGCCATAGCAGCGCTTGCAAAACTGACTTCACCACATGCACGAGTTCGCAGAGATGGAAAAGAGCAGATCATAAGCTCCTCAGAAATTGTTCCCGGAGACATCATTATTGTCGAAGCGGGTGATCGCATCTCTGCAGATGGAAGAATTATGAATCACTCACACTTGAGGGTAAATGAATCTAGCCTAACAGGGGAGTCCCACGCAGTAGATAAAACCGAGAAGCAGATGGACAAAGACAGTCTGCCTCTCGCCGAGCAACATAATACTCTCTTCTCGGGGACGCTCGTGACGAGAGGGTATGCAGAATACGTTATTACTGCAACGGCAAGTAACACAGAGATCGGAAAAATTGCAAAACTGGTATCAGAAACTGATTTCCCCGAAACACCGTTGCAAAGACGCATGGCGCAACTCGGAAAGCTCCTTGGGATGGTGGTGATTGTCATGTGTGGAATGATTGCAGGTATTGGTGTCTATCAACAATTACCGTTCACGGATATTCTTCTCATTACCGTGAGTCTTGCTGTGTCTGCAGTGCCCGAAGGGCTTCCTGCTGTGGTCACGGTGTGCCTTGCTATGGGTGTGCGTCGTATGACCAAGAAGAATGCTCTCGTACGGCGACTCGAATCTCTGGAGACGTTGGGGAGTGTCACAGTCATCTGCAGCGATAAAACGGGAACCATCACGCAAAATACGATGAAGGTGATCGATAGTTGGCTAGCACAGGGCCAAGATGAATCACTGCTTGCACAGATAGCTGCTTCCTGTAATCGTGCAAAACTCCCAGACATTGGAGACCCTACAGAAATTGGATTGCTTCAATTTGGAGAGATGCATAAAGCGCAACGTCTAGAGATTGATGATGAAGAGGTTCCATTTACCTCAGAAAGTAAGTATATGCAAACGCGTCACGGAGATCAGGTGTTCCTCAAAGGTGCTCCAGAAAAAATTGTAGAGCTTGCCGGAGGAACACATCAAAAGTTACTCGATGCCGATGATGCATTTGCAACTAACGGCTTACGTGTTCTTGCATGTGCTGTAAAGAAGGGCGACACGATTACCATAGTTGGAATGATCGCTATGGAAGACCCGCCTCGCGAAACGGCAAAGGAAGCGATAGCGCAGGCAAAGACAGCTGGCATACGCACGATTATGATTACAGGAGATAATCTGCGCACAGCAGCATCTATCGCCAAGCAAGTAGGGATAGAAGGCAAAGCAATACATGGCAGTGATATAGATCATATGACGATGCATCAGCTCGCAGTGGTGCTGGAAGACGCGGCAGTGTTTGCGAGAGTGTCTCCTGTCCACAAGCTCAGGATTCTCGAAGCCTTGCAGGATGCGGGAGAAGTAGTCGCGATGTCTGGTGATGGCGTCAACGATGCACCTGCTCTGAAAGGTGCACATGTTGGGATTGCTATGGGTAAAGTGGGAACAGAGGTTGCCAGAGAAGCATCGAGTATCGTCCTTGCTGATGACCACTTTGCGACGATCGTCTCTGCTATTCGTGAGGGGCGTAGAATCTATGACAACATCAAAAAATTCGTTCTGTTCCTTCTACGGGCAAACTTTGATGAGCTGCTCTTTATAGCAACAACGATCATCCTCGGAATGCCGTTGCCGTATTTGCCTCTACATATCCTCTGGATCAATTTGATGACGGACGGCCTGCCCGCCCTCGCCCTTGGGATGGAACCTGCTGAGCGTGGCATTATGAAGCGTCCTCCTAGGCCTCAAAGTGAGCATATTCTGCATGGTGAGTGGGGACGACTCCTCTTCTCGTCGGTTTTTGCCTTTGCTATGGCCTTTCTCTTCTACCTCTGGCAGCTTTCGAGTGGCGTTAGCCTCATAGAGGCACGATCGACCACACTCACTCTAGCGATCATCTTTGAGCTATTCCTTGCGTTCTCTGTGCGTAGTTCAGAGCCTATCTGGCGTATAGGATTTTTTGGTAATCCTTGGCTTCTCGGAGCTGTTGCTATCCCCTTTTTCCTCCAATTTGTCCTTCTCTATACCCCGCTCAATATTCTGTTCCATGTCACCCCCATTTCGTTTACACAGTGGGTAGAAGTGTTCCTACTGGCTACCGGTGCATTTGTTGTCTTTGAGATGATGAAACTGTTGCCAGACAGAAAATAAGTCGAATGTCTATTCCTTTCGGGCCTGGAATCGCGCAAGCTGTATACATGAGTGACCGTGTGTATAAAACCATAATGTTGGGGTATGTCATTGGGCCACTGATTGCACTTGTGGTTGCAGTAGCCCTGCTTTTCAACAGCTACATCTTTCCAGAAGACATCTATCTTTTCTTGGTATTCCATACCCTAGGAATGTTTGGTGTTACTGTTGGGTTTCATCGACTACTTACACATGATGGATTTAAAACATTTGCTCCCATCCGTGCATTCTTAATTTTATGTGGATGTATGGCACTCGAAGGAAAGCCACTAGAATGGATTTCAACACATACGAAACATCATGCACATTCCGATCACGATGATGACCCACACAGTCCACTCGCAGGTTTCTGGCATGCGCATATGGGTTGGGTATTTCATCAGGATAGCTTTGCAGATCCCAAGGTGTACTGCCCACATCTTTTAGAAGATCGCGTTGTCATGTTTGCGCAGCGAACCTACTTCGTGTGGCCTGCGCTCTCATTTGTGATTTGCTATGCAGTTGGAGGGTGGTCAGGTGTTCTTTGGGGAGGCCTCGTACGGATGGCATTTACGACCCATACAACATGGTGTGTAAACTCCATATGTCACACATTCGGAAAGAGAGACTTTGAAACGACCGATGAAAGCCGCAACAACTGGATCATTGGCCTACTTGCCCTTGGTGAAGGGTGGCACAACAATCATCACGCCTTTCCGCGAAATGCCTTTCATGGAATGAAGTGGTATCAATTTGATTTATCCGGAGGACTTATTCGCACTCTCGAAAGAATGGGGCTCATATGGGATGTGCAACGTGTAGGCCAAACGATGATTGATGCACATAAACTCAAAGGAAAGACGATGCACGAAAACATCATGCGGCTCAAACAAGAACTTGGTGACTATATCGATCAAGGAAGACAAGAGATAGACCTCATGATGTTGAAACTTCCTCCAGCGAAAGTGGCTACTGTTCGGCATTATCATGAGCAGACGATGAAGCGGTTGGCAGAGATTCAGATCCATTTAGTTAAACGCAGGAATATGAAACGTAGAGCCATAGAAAAGCGCTACGAAGAAGTAGCAAAGCTTATCGAGATTGCAAAACAGAGGATGACGATGGTGGCGGCGTAAAAATCTAGCGGAGCATGTGGGTCTCCTACCCTTTAGAGTATATTGGAATGGAACAAATGGAATACTATAAAAAAGGATGTTCTAGTAATTATTGCTCTTTCATTGAACAAGCCATATCTTCAAAATATTTGGCAGATCAATGAAATACAATTGCTTGAAATTAAGCAGAGATAGGAGCAGTTCTTAATCGTGATAGAAGCAGTCGTAACTGAAAAGTGATTCTATCGTGGACAGGCTGCCCCTTGGTCTGGTTTGTTAGCATTTGATGTAAGCAGTCACACAGCCATAGGGCGGATAGCGCTAAAGAGATAGTGTTTTTAGTTCAAGAGTCCGGTACAGGCTGAATTCAAACTGGAAAAAGAAGCCATTTTCTGGTATAATTTAGTGATTATGTCAAAAAAAGACACACAACCCCTCAAAGTGCTCATTCAGCGCTCACGGCTCCTCACTGATGATCGTAAAGAAAAACTGCTTGGTCATGTTTCTTCCATGTCTCCTAAAGCTCAAGAGAAACTGGAAAATATACTCTATGAAGAAGGTAAGTTTCTCTCTGGCTTTGTAGAACACACAATTGGACAAGCAATCAATAGTGGTAATACAGAGGTCCTGAAGCAACTGGATGGTTTCTTTTTTAAGGCAGGAATGAAGCTACGAAAAACAGAGGAGAGTGCAGAAAGAGCTCAAGAAACAGAGCAAATGGAACATTTACTCGATGACATCAGTACATGAATCCTTCACCAAGTCCTGATCGGTATTCGTTTGATAAGCGTATCCAGGATACTCAGGGTAATATTGATAGCGAGATTAATAAAGCAAAGTTTACAGAGGAACAGGAAGTTGCAATGAAGAAGGCGTACATAGACAAGGTCAATGCATTGCAAGGACAAGTACGTAGGTCATTTGGGAAGATTGATGTCCATCGAGATTTGCGTTCTTCTGAATGGCGAAAATGGGAAGAAGAAGTTTTGGGAGTAGAGAGCAAATTCTACATTCTCCTCAGTGATGCATACAAAAAGATGAAGTTATTCAAAGACGAAAGGGCGGATAGCACTAAAGAGGAAGTATATATTAATGGGCTAGCTAACTTTAATGTTAAAATTGATGAATACCTCAATGAGGTATCTGCATTGGATGAAGAATATGAAGAACCGAAACAGTCAAAAGAAACACAAGAAGAGCCTTCACAACCCCTTACTATCAAAACAGTGTTTCTTGAGTGGAATGTACCTGGTACCAATAAAGAGGTTGCTGAAAAAGCACGACAGGCAAGTGAACATTATGGAGAAGCACAGATACGTGATCTTGCAGCAGCCCTATCTCTCTATGAGTCATTGCCAACGCCTCTCAAGAAAAAACTCTTCAATACGACCACTCCTGTATTTCGTCAGCAAGTTGCAGGACAGCTTGCAAACGGAACTTTTGAAACATCTCCATTATCATTTTTACTCACTGAGGATTTTGACAAAACTGAAGAGCAGGTGCTGTTAGAGCGCGAGACAGTACTTGATCGTATCAATGCACTTTCACAAGAGGTGCAGGATTTGGAGAAACGGACACACAAACAAATAGCACAACTATGCAAAATAACAATAGAAGATGCTGCGGATGACACTATTGGAAGTATCGTTGCCTGGGCGATGAATACAAAAGGCTATCCAAAAATCCAAAAAAAGATAGTTCATTTTGTACAAGGGCTTGCCGAAGAGGTGCAATCTCGTCAAAGCGAAATGAATGCACTTGCGTTGCAGCTCAAACAAATCGAATACTCATTCAATTCCTTTGATACAACGACTGCCCGTAATGAAGGAAGGAAACAACAAGAAGCACAACTACTTTTCCGTACAAAGATTGATTTTGGTCAGGACATTCAGCTGCCAGATTATCAATTGCAGCTACTGAGGCCTGCACAACAACAACTCTTTCTCGGTAAACATGAAGATGCACTCAGAACGTCCATTGATGAGTTCAATGTACATATAGAAAAGAACCCTGATCTCGATACCTTGGATCGTATTGATATTCTGAAACTAATGAATATATCAGAAGTAAAACCTGATGGTGCACGGTTTGAAAACATTGATTTAGGATTCAAAAACCCATTCAGTCAGCTTGATGTTGGTAATGCAACCTTTTCACGCCTTCGACCAATAATTGGACCAGATGGAATGTTTGATGGTAAGTTACCACAGAAAATAACTGTTCTCAGAGACCTTGGTACACTCGAAGGTGGAGAGCTAATTTTGGTTGAATTTCCAAGGGTGGAGGGAGGACTTACACAAACAGCCATTGCATTTCGTGACAGTGAAGGGGTGGTTCGATTGCAGGATGGGACAGTCCTTGAAGACCCGCGCCAGCTTCGTCCAATGAAAATAAGTTCAATATCAGATTACAGACAAACTGTGTATGTATCTCCTGAAACTGAGCGCTTCTTGCGTAGTAATGTAGGTAGTGATTCGAGTACAAGAGTAGTGTTAAGAGAAAGAATTCGACAAACACAACCCATCGCCCCTTTTCCTGTTGGTTCATTCCGTACACTCGATACATCACAACTGCAAACAGCCTCTCGTAGATATAACGGTGAAATCAACTTACGGGATGCAAATGGCAATCTGGAACAGACGATTGATGCAGAACGTCTTCGGAAGGAAAGCACAGAACAGGGACATGATGTTCTTCGTAGTATTGACCAAAATCCGCTTATTCAAGGTGTCACACAGAGAGCTGGAACATTACAGGGAAACATGCAGAACATGCAGATGATGTTGCAAACAGCAATGAGTAGCGAGGCAAACGTGGGAGATGATTTTGTCGAGCAACTGCATGATTACGCCAGGCCAATGCTCAAGGTCATGGAAGACCAAACCACGAAGCAACAGATCCTCGAAGCAAAAAAATTACTGCAATCACAACTCCGGCGTGTAAAATTCGAAAATTTCCTCGGGCGAGGCATGGAAAGTGAGATACAAAATCGTATTGATGCTCTAGATGATTACATTGATGTGCTGGACGACGATCGAATGTTGCATGGCTTGCAATCAGCAATGGAGGTGCGATCTGATACATGGGAGTCTTGGCTTAGCAAGGATGGTCTTATCATGCTTGGTGCGATAGTTGTAGCCGTGATTGCTATTGTTCTTCTCACGGTATTTACAGGTGGAGTAGGGCTCATTGCTATTTCCGCAGTAGGTGCAGCAGCAGGAATTGCAGGAGCAGAAGGGACAAAGGAACTTCTCTACCAATATCACAATACACTAGGAGGAGCTTCAACTGGTCAATATCGGTATACAGATGGTTCACGCGTTGGCAATTACTTCAGAGACCAAAAACTATTTGATCAAAGAACGGGTAAGTTTGTTGAAATGGAATTCTTAGGGGATGTGGCTTTTCCTTATGCAAAAGAATTTTTGGTGTGTTTTGCAACAACTGCTCTTGCACTTGGTGCGGGACAGGCTGCTGGTAAAGCACTCAGTAGACTGGCGCAGAGCTCAAAATCAATGCAGGCACTTGCGCAGAACAGCGGGATTGCAAATAGTATTATGAAACGGCTTTCAGGACTTTCAGACGATGTAGTAAGAATACCTGGCAATATGAAAGAATTTGCAAAAATTTCATTCAAAGAAATTCTAGATGAATTGAATGATGAACTTATATTGGAAGCAGGGGTTACACAAGGACTTATGCGCATTGATAAGCGCCTGGCTTTCCTAGCTACATTCATTGTAGCAACAGGAAAGGGGTTCAAACCTCTTTCTGGAGGACAAATGGAGTATTCATCCGAGATGAATTCAGAGGCTGTTCGTGCTTGGGCTGAGGATCAGGGTCACACTGTCGCTTTTGAGAACAAGGGTGTCTTTGATGTGAAGACATTTGATGGGCAGACGTTGGTCTTGAAGCCTGCTGTTGTAGTAGAAACTAATACAGAGCAAGAAGCCGAAGGAGAGCCTTCACTCGAACAGTTGTTAGAAGATGGTGCTAGTCTTATTGCAGCTCGCAGAGAAACTGGAGCAAGTCCCGAACTCACCCAAGAAGCTGCAAATATGATGATTGATCAAATGGCAGATATGGCAGAAAGAGCTGCAAATGGTGATCCAGACGCAACCCAAGAATACATTGATAAGCTTGGCAAAAGAAAAGCCAAAGAAATATTTCAAAAAGAGAACGACGAACTTATTGGAGAAGGCAAAGAACCATATTCTTCTGTAGAAGAGTTCGTGCAACAAAAATTGGCAAAGAAGTTTACAAAAATTCTCGCAAACATTAGAGAGGGTGGTATTGGTCTAGGAAAAGAGAGTTACATTGGCAAATCAATCCGTGATCTTCATAAGCTGATGCCTGGAGTGGATATGGAAGTAAAACAAGGACTGAACCGTCAGTTGCATGAAGCTGCCATGAGAAACAATACTGTATGGAAGCAGTATGCTAGTAATAACGAGTTAGATGTGAGTAATCTTGAACAATACATGGATTGGTTCATGAGTCCAGATCAGACAATTGAAGGTGGCAGGCCAGACGTATCAAATCATGCAGAAACAACTTTTGCTGGTATTGATTCAGCACAAATAAACAGTGAGGGTGCTAATACAAGGCTTGATGCAACAATAGTGGCATTAAGTAGCATAGAGGGTGAATTTTCTCGTGCTGCTGTCGAGCAAGCTTTGGACAATGTAACTGATCCTGTGGATCGAACTGTGCTTCTTGAGACAGCAACAATGTTGGAAAACATCACTCCTAAAGCTGGCGAACAATCACTCATGCCTGTAGAACGTTGGAAGATCATGGAATTCTCTGCTCGGTACCTACAAGATTTCCGTGCTGCTAATTTCGATACAAGCCCTCAACAGGCGCTCGATCTTATAGCTAATAATGCACTCAATCTCGCTCATCAAAACATAATGGATCATATGACACTCGTAGGATCGAGCCATGGGTCTCTCCATGTCCTGCATGGTAATTCGACAATGCTTCTCAATATCTGCGACCAACTCAATTTCACTCCTCGCATGCGTGTACTTGCGATGCAAGCAATGTTTGATCATGACATGGGCTACACCAAGAGAACCCTAGTAGGTAGCACTGGAAAGGAAGGAGTGTTTGATGCATCCAAAGATCATCCGCTGGAGAGTACATTGCGCATTGAAGCTAGCCGTGATCAGTACATTGCTATCTTTGGAAAAGAAGGCTACGAAACCATCCGTAACGCTGTTCTGGATCACTCTGACCCACTAGGGGAAGGACAGTACGAGGGAGATACAACAAAGTTACGGCTAATGGTGGATGAGACAGCATCTGAAAGTGAACGAGTAGAAGCTGCTGTTGCCTGTGTAGACTGTCTTGCTACAGTCAGCAATCTCAAAGCATCACCACTCATTCGTGATAATCCTGATGTATTTGCTACCATGACACGTATTCAGCAAATATGGGATCAGGCTCGTGCAGAAGGTAAAACAAAGGGCAATGCTCCAGAAGACATGATTACCGATCCAGAACTCAAGGCAGAAGCAGATGCCATTCGTCATGGGTTGATTGATCGCATTAAAGCGATGGATGAAACACAGCTGTCTCCAGAAGCCCAAGAAGCGTATGTTACGTCATTGGAAAGTACGATGACGTGGTCTGACTTTATGGGAAGCTTTGCTATTAGTCTCAACATGCAAATGATTGGTGCGTGTGTATCACCTGACCTACGTATTGATCAGCAGGGTGGTGTGCACGTCGAGTTTTCTATTGATCCAGATGGACAGGCCTTGATTGCAGAAACAATGACTGAGAAAGCAACAGCGAAAATAAGTGAAGCAGGAGTCCTGAAGGCAGCTGATGACTTTGGTGGATTAACAGGAGATAGCAAAACTAAACTCTCAGAATTTACTAAAAACTCACGTAACCTCCGTTCATCTAATGCAAATGAGCGCATTCGAGCACAGGCATACTTTGAACAGAATGGCGGTACGATCGAACTGACGACCAATTCGAACCTCGTTATTGATCTTACTGTTGGTCAGAATCCCGAGTACACACAAATGAGAGAAGCATCAACAGCTGCTATGCGCATTGATACAATCCGACAAGAAGCTAAATCCCGATTGAATAGTCTTCTCACGACTGGAACAGTACACATTGAAGGTGTAAATGGGCAAGTAGAGATTTCATCTGTAGAAGACTATAACAAGTACATCCACGACTCATTGGATTCTACTAAGAACGACCTTCCTAAGGATTTTGTGATGCCATCAATGAATGACTCTCAGAAGTTCATCTCTTACGAAGTGGCGATATATGAGGTATCGCGTGCTACCCAAAAGCAAACAAAAGCAGAAGCACGGAAGACGTGGCAGGAGTTTTATGGTAGAATGAGCAGAGGTGGAAGTGCATCACCCGTTACCTCTTTACGCAGAGCAGCATGAGAAAATCTACAGATCAAATTACGGCACAAGAAAATAACGCAGGGCGCTTGCAGCAACTGGAACAGCAGTTACAAGCGGATGATGTGCGCATCTTGCTTGATGCAAGAAATAAAGTTGAGGAATATCTGAGGCTCGGCAGAAAGTGGCAATTTTTTGCACTTCATGAACAAGCCTCTGATGAAGCATGTCGAGAAGTTATGCGGAATGTATTCATGCCTGAGTCAGGACTGGCAGTAATGATTGCAAGTAATAATAGTGCCTTGGAAGGTAGAGTAGATGTAGCCCTGAAAAATAATCCAAAAATGCTAGCCATTATGCTTCTTGATCAGGTTGATGCTCTCACTGCTGATAGAGATCCTGAACACTGGGGCACCAAATTTGCGCGCGAACAATTAGATACAAATTTTGATGACACGGATCCTTTTGATTGTGTGAATGTAAAGCCACCAATTACCAGTTGGCCTTCTTGGTTTGCAGTTATCAGGCAACATGAACTTTCACCTGCTGATATAGAATCTATTTATACTGCAATTGATGGTGGTCATTGGAGTGGTCAGCAACCGAATATTCAAATTCTGCAATCAGGAACACAGTCAGAAATTAGTGGGATTGGTGCTTAAGAATACGTGAGCACTGTCCGAGAATAAGAAAGTTCAATCACTTATGGCAGTAGGTACAAAACTATTCAACGTGCCCTTAGTGTTCTACATACCTAGGTGAGAAGGATTGGTACCTTAGTAAAGAAATACAGTGCTTTAAGGGGTTTGTTGAGATAATAAATCCGAAGTTTACTCTCTATAGTGAAACTTTTGCAAGTGCCCTTACTGCAATGCTTGGCGGAGAGTGAGGGATTCGAACCCTCGGACCCCTTACAGGGTCAACACATTAGCAGTGTGTCCCATTCGACCACTCTGGCAACTCTCCACCGAGTTTAGTATAGGGCAACTTCCTTGCTCTCTTCTAGATCTTCTTTATCTTTCTCAAATGCCAGCATTGCAGTACGAAGATCATAAATACCATGTTGAGAAGTCACTTCTATAGACCCATTTTTCTCAAAGGTGTTTACCAGTAGGTCCATGATAGGTACACGAACAACGATACAACCCATACTGCGGAATCTCGTATCCATACCATAGAAAAGCTCTTTTTCATTTCCATATTCGTGGAAACCGTATGCGGTATGATCAGTACCATCTTTGTAGAGTCGAAGGAAGCGACCGGAAGGACCAAAGGTCAATCGGTCTCCTTTGATATGTATACTTTTGGCAACCCAATTCCAGTTTGGGGTCGCAGCATTATATGAGCGACCTATGTAATATACCCAACGTTTCTGACCAGTTACCACATCAAAATTCATATACCTACCATCTTTATGAAAGATATAGCCCTGATTATTTTTCGTATCTACAAGGATTTTATCATCCTCTTCAATGCTCCAATTTTCCCGAGATATTTGCAATGGTACAGGGTCGCCTGGCAGCCCTTGCTCACGGGCAATGGGGGCAATCGGAACGCTCAAAATGAGCATCAGTAATGTACTAGTCAAAGTTGACATAAGGGCAACTATTCTACATAATTTCACTCGTACGTCAATGGCTTCTATTAGCCGAATTGTGGCAATATAGTGGCCTGAAACGGGGTATATTCTCTCACAGAAAATTTTGATCAATTATGGATGATTTTCCACACGAATCGGTACTGCTTACAGAGGTCCTTTCGGGGCTAGATCCACAGGCTGGAGATCGCATTCTAGATCTCACCTTAGGCCTGGGTGGACATGCATCTGAGCTCCTTAAAAAGGCAGGGCCAAAGGGATCACTTGTCGGCATAGATGCTGATGAGGAAAATCTACAAGCAGCCGAAATGCGATTAGCAGATTACGCACATCAATGTCAGTTTGTTCATGCAAATTTTGCTCAGCTCGCAGAACTCAATCTCGGGTCATTTGATATCATCTTTGCAGACCTCGGTGTGAGCTCTCCTCATTTTGATGAGCCAGAACGAGGGTTTAGTTTTCGTAGCGACGGGCCTCTCGACATGCGTTTTGATCGCACATCTGGTCAGACCGCTGCCGATCTTATTGCACGATCATCTGCCTCCGATTTATCGAAGGTTTTACAAGAGTATGGAGAAGTGAAGCAGCACGGACGAATTGCGGAAGCGCTCAAAAAGAAATCCCCTAAAACAACACGAGAAGCGTTTGCTGCCATAGAGGAAGTAATGGGACATCGTTCTAAAGGTGTAGCTGCTCAGGTATTCCAGGCACTTCGCATTGTCGTTAATGATGAGCTAGGTGCACTTGAAACACTTCTCGATACCGCTCCAAATATGCTTAACCCCGGTGGGAGAATTGGCATTATCGCTTTTCATTCATTGGAAGATCGAATGGTGAAGAATCATTTCCGAGATCTCTCGAGTGTGGAGAAAAATGAAACCACAGGGGCAGATATTGGGAAAGCTCCGTTCAACTTAATTCAACGAAAAGCAGTAAAGCCCTCTGAGCAAGAATGTGAGCAAAACCCTCGTGCACGGAGTGCGAGACTCCGGTGCGTAAAAAGAGTAGAATCTTGAAGATGCTAAAGGATCTTCTTTTTCCTGACAGAGGCCCTCGTAGGTCTTCCCTTGGGCGGATGGTAAATCAAAGTACGGTGCTGCTCATGGTCTCCATTGGGGCGCTGATTCTCTTGCTCGCCCTGATGATTCTTTTCCATCAAAATAGTAATGCCACCAAAGGGTATCTTCTGAGGAACCTAGAACGGGAAAGATCACACCTTCTTTTGGAGCAGGAAGTGCTCAATATGCAGGTCGCAAAGGCCCAAGCAATGGCAAAAATAGAGAATGATAGGCAGGTTCAGACCATGATTCCGGTCAAAAACCCAATATACACAGAGCTAAATGCCGAGAATTCGGCTGAAACTAGGGAATAATCGCCAAATTAGCCTCTGTGCAGAGATTCGTTTTGCTGGTATAATAGAACGAACAAATGAAAACAAACCTTGTCATTGGAGTAGCTGTCACAGCCGTAGTTGGACTGACTATTTCTGCATCTCCTTCGCTTCAAACAGCGCAACTTTCGTACGATGAGTGTATCGGAGAAGTGTATGCTACAGCAGGGTGTCCACTGATCCCTGACGAACCAACTCCACCCAACTGCTCAGATGCGATACTTGATGAAGGTGCGGGTGAAGAGTGTGATGAAGGGCGTTTTAACGGTGTGAGTTTCTGTAGTAATGAATGTAAGATTTTCTACTGTGGTGACGCAGAAATACAAAATCATATAGGTGAAGAGTGTGATCTTGGGGTGAATATTTACGCAGTAACACAAGGTGAAGTCGATCTTATCTTTGATGCAGAGCAGATTGGCAACTACGCGAACCAATGTGGTACAGCATGTATTCCTCCTTGCCCCCTCAAGAAAGATACCAATGGCAATTATGTGTTAGATGCAGAAGGAAACTACCAGCTTGATTGCGACTCTGGTCTACTTCCTAGTCGCTGCACCTACGCAATATTTGAGGAACCGTGTACGACAGAGCCCGTTATTCCTGCAGCTCCTGGAGCACCGGATGATGGTACCGCTTCCACAACATCTGGTGACGGAGATATCACCGTTAACCTCACATTCCCCTTCCCGAATCAGCAAGGACCAGGTTCTGCGGAAGACGGTTCACAAGATTCACAGAATGCCCAAGGACCTGTCTGTGGAAATGGCGTACCAGAGCTTGGTGAAATGTGTGACGACGGAAACCAGAATGATGTCGATAACTGCACCAATAACTGCAAAGTTGCGTACTGTGGAGATGGTATTCGCGAAGGTCCAGAACAGTGTGATAATCGCGGCACAGATACAAGTGCTTGTGACTCTGATTGTACATTCCCAAGCTGTGGAGATGGCCACCGCAACAAGAACACTGGTGAACAGTGTGATGATGCGAACGATAGCAACACAGATAGTTGTACCGATGAATGCAAGAGAGCGACCTGTGGAGATGGTTATAGGCAACCAGGTGAGCAATGTGATGATGGTAATTCCTCAGATCTTGATAATTGCCGCAGCGACTGCACAAGGCCGATTTGTGGAGATGGTATCATCGACCGTGGTGAAGAGTGTGACGACAAAAACTTTAATAACACTGACAGTTGTACCAATAAGTGCACACTGGCTGAGTGTGGAAATGGTATAAAAGATGGTAAGGATGAGTGTGACGATGGTAATACGAATAACTTCGACAGCTGCAAAAACGATTGTACTATTCCGTACTGTGGCGATGCCATAGTGACGCCGATTCCACCCTACAGCGAACAGTGTGACGATGGAAATAAGACTGATGATGATCAATGTAATAACGCCTGTCATAAGCCAGGGTGTGGTGATGGTATCATTCAACCAAGTCGCTCCGAACTCTGTGATGATGGCAACAATATCAATACAGACGCCTGTAGCAACGAGTGTAAACCAGCGGTGTGTGGTGACAGAATCATACAAACAGGAGAGCAGTGTGATGACGGAAACAAGATCAACACTGACAGCTGTACTAATATCTGTACGCAGTCAAAATGTGGCGATGGCTATGTTCAGACTGGTGAAGAGTGTGATGACGCCAACCGAGAGAATCTTGATAGCTGCAGCAATCGTTGTCGCGCTTCACGCTGTGGAGACAAGATTGTTCAACTGGATGAGCAGTGTGACGATGGTGATGATGACAACACGGACGAATGTACCAACCAGTGCACCATTCCTGTCTGTGGAAATGGGATCACAGAAGGTGCTGAGGCCTGTGATGATGCCAATGAAAATAACCTCGATGCATGTCTCAATACGTGTCAGCTTCCTGTGTGTGGAAATGGCGATATAGAGGGCTCAGAAGAGTGCGATGATGGTAACAATGAAAATGGCGATGGCTGTGACCTTCGTTGTGGAATAGAGACACAATGTGGCGATGGAAAAGTAGATGGTATTGAGGAATGTGATGCAGGATCACTTAATTCCAACGAAGTACCAGACGCATGTCGCCTGAACTGTCGCGTCTCCTTCTGTGGAGACAGTGTTGTCGATGAAGGTGAAGAGTGTGATAGTACGGATGGTTGTACTGCACAGTGCATGAATCCTACCTTTATGGCAGCCCATGGAAATAGCGTATGGGGTTCTGCCGTAGCCTTCCTCCTTATCGGGGGTGGGTCAATCGCATTCATCTATCGCAGAAAGATACTAGATCTCTCTAAGAAGGCTGCAGAGTCTGTACGAGAGCTCTCTATCGACGATATCCCACTCGATGAGCTGGAGATGCCATGGCACAAGTGGAACGATAAGAAGTAGTTAGAGTGTCACGATTTCCATCTTGTTTGCACGGTCTTTGAGCAGCATGACTTTTTGTCCTTTCTTCAACAGTCCAATCTTCTGTGCAAGCTCTACACCATTTTTCATTGTGACATCATCAGATGCATCGAAGTCGATACGCAGTGGGTAGACACCAAAATTCAAGCTAAGTGAACGTTGAATGATGTCGCTTTTCGTTAAGGCAATAATCGGAACTGGTGCGCGGAACTTACTAATGTGATTCGCGGTAAGGCCTGACTCTGTGATGAGGACAAACGCATCCACCTCTTCTTTTTCTGCCAGTGCTATCGCTTTGTCCATTTCCTCTTCAGCATTATCTCTAAAGTGAATGTCATACGTCGTTTCCAGTCGAGAGAGGTGCTCCTCTGTCGCTAAATGAATACGAATCATTGCTTGAAGAGCTACCAAAGGATGGCTACCAGAAGCCGTTTCTCCAGATAGCATAGTAGCATCTGTTCCCGTGACGACTGCGTGTGCTGTGTCGGTCACTTCGGCGCGAGTAGGGACAGGATGTTCAGTCATACTTTCGAGCATGTGTGTCGCAATAATCACCGGTTTGCCCGCATCTTTACAGCGACAGACAATTTCATCTTGAACGACCGGTAATTTTTCAAACGGAAGGTCAGCACCAAGGTCTCCACGTGCAACCATGATTCCATCAGAGGCATCAATGATCTCCTTAATATTCTTTACTGCTTTCTGTGTTTCAATTTTAGAGATTATTTTAGATGTACTTCCTACTTCTTTGAGCATGGAGCGTACTTTTTTTACTTCATCTGCATTGCGAATAAAAGATAGTGCGAGAAAATCGAGGTTCTGCTCTGCTCCGAAACGCAAATCCTCCCAATCACTTTCGGTGATAGAAGGAAGATCAATATCCGCCCCTGGCAGATTGATGTGTCTCCTGCTGCCGATCTCTCCGTTGTCACGCGCCTTTGCAATCACCGAGCCATCACTCTCTACAGAAACGATATCAAAAGAAATTTCGCCGTTATCTATTAAGATCGTATCTGTTTCGATGACGTCTTTTGCAAATCCATCGTAACTCACTTCTACAATTTTTCTCCCTGAGCCATTCTCAAGTGCTGCTGAGGTAAAGACTACCTCTTCACCTTTCGAAATAGTAATAGGTGCTTTCACATCTCCAGTTCTGATCTCTGCCCCCTTGGTATCCAGCATGATACCGACTTGTAGGTCATGGGATGTGTTGTACGTATGAATACGGTCGATGATTTCTTGATGATCTTCGCGAGTTCCATGAGAAAAGTTGAGCCGAGCTACATTCATTCCCTCATCTGCAAGCTGTATCAGAATATCTTCATCCCACGAGGAGGGGCCAATTGTACAGATGATTTTGGTGCGCCGGAGGGGGTGGGTGAAGTCCATAGTGCAGTCTGTCTAGACTAGTGTAGAAAATTGGCCACGAGAAGGGAAATCAAAGCAGATTTCAATGACAACAATTATTGACAAATGCAAGGGCAGGAAACCCACAGAAAGGCCAAATTTTGCTATAATAGTAGGATTCTATGAATAAATTCAATATATGGCATCGGCTACTCACGGGTTGCGCAATTGTGGCAATTATGTACTTATTCTTTGTGCAGGCGCGCTTTGTTTTGCATCCCATTCCCGTGGTCTTTGATCCTACGCAAATAGCTTTCGGATACAGCAACACGCAATTTTCAGGAACGGTGTATCATGATGAAGGAGTTGACGCCGTGAGTTTTGGTACTGGCGTCGCATTAGATGTTAATGGTTCCCTTATTGGAACCAGACTCACAACTTCCACTGGTGCATATACATTCACTGGAGTGACTATCAATGCTCTTGATGTTATAACGGTGTATATCGATGGTGAGGTTGGTGATGGTGTACTGGTCATGAAGGTCAGTAATGACGAGGTAAATGGTCAGCCGATTACAGGTATGGA
>Ga0066376_10002453_pt1 | contig 17277 bp, 22 predicted proteins | sample Knorr_S15_td_Bot_FD_77009 | JGI IMG/M metagenome (GOLD analysis project Ga0066376, IMG submission 77009) | Marine microbial communities from Southern Atlantic Ocean transect - Knorr_S15_td_Bottom_ad_5009_LV_A | ecosystem: Environmental > Aquatic > Marine > Oceanic | place: Southern Atlantic... | reverse complement strand
TTATCGTGCAGGCGCGCGGTGCGGGGCTGACAATAGAGTTGCTAGGGGCGAAGGGAGAGCTTCTCGACTGAAATCTCATGCATGTAGTGGCATTCGGCCAACGGGAGTTGGAAGAAACCTCGGTAGATGATTTTCTTAAGGATTATACCTAGGGCTATTTGGATTCATGGAATCTGCCCTATCATCATTGGGAGTCCTGCCGCTGTCCCATACTTCATGGTCCCAATCGTCATCATCATCTTCAATCCATGAATTATCTGGCTCTTCTTCGCATCCATCCCACTCTTCGTCTTCTACCTCTATCCAAGTCAAGGTGATACCATATTTCCCTAATGTGGATTCTAGATTTTCCCACCCCTCATTTTCTGGGTCGAAGAAACCGCGTCTCTTCATCTCAACAGTAGCGAATTTGAAGAATATTTGTAAATGATTATCTGGTATTCCATCCAACCATTTTTTGAGTTTACTTATTTCCCGAGAACCAATTTCAGATTGTTCTGCCATGAATGGCCCAGAAATTATTCACACATTATATGTTCCATTTGTGCTCTACAATCATCCATTGCAATTGCAATCTGTTATCGCTCGGCTGCATCCAGTGCAATGTTTCTGCCCCAATCCAGGCCATTCTCCAAAGGATTCCCAAATCAGATATTTTGACCACCAAAGTGCTGTGAGAACCATCATTCCAGCAATGCTGCCATCTCTGGTCCATTGATTTTCGAACATCACGCAGATATGCACCTGTTTGTCTTTGTCCCGATAAGTATGGTTGTGGTGTGGGTCATATTTGATAATTCGATCAATGGGGTAAATCTTAGGCAATTCATTTGGATATCGTTGTGGAATCATCATGGTGAAATGCATTCGTTTTTCATCCGGAAATGCATCTCTATCTGGTTGCACTGAGAAGTTTACTCCATCAATTCGCTGTGATTCTGCAGATTCAGATATTGCCTCTGGCTCCATACCGAGACAGTGTTCTTCCCATTTTTCCTGCTCTATTCTCCATCTGGAAGTTTCTCGTGCTCGCCTGTGGTCGAGCATGCTGAATCTGGTAGATTCTGGCATTCTGGAAATTCCGGTCATGTCGCGGTGATTATTTCCTTGCTTTTGAATAATTGTATATAATTAAATGGCGGCTTCCAGACCATTCATTGAACAATGATGACCTAGACGGCGTGTTGAATCGCGGGGTGAGATAATGAAGATGACGAAAATAACGGAAGAGATACTTGATCGAATCGAAGCCGATCACCATGTGTTGAGTATTGTAACTCATGAATGGCAACGGGTCGAGTCATCCCTTGGTAACATTTCAGTTGAATTGGGTCGGCGTTTATTCAAGTGGACATCAGCCCAGGCAACCTTGCTCGAGTGGAACCATAACGAGGGTGAATGGGTCCCAAGTAAACTTGCAACTCAATTGTCATTGAGAGATGAGGTCAATACGATTCAACCTGACGACGAGCCTTCGCATCAAGGTAGATACGCGGCAGATGTATTGATGGATTGGTATCGAAACGAAATAAAGTTGAAGGATTCGATACTTTGGATTGAGGATCTTTCAGCCAATTTAGACCCCCACCACAATCCACTTCCTGAGCACCGAAGATTGTTAGTCAGGCGGATTCGCCAATTTTGTCAACATAATCATCTCGTAGAGAAAAAGACTGTCATAATGACATTCCCCGGCGACTATCTACCTATGGAACTTGAAAAGGATGTTGAACAATTCCGAGTACCTCTTCCTGACAAGAATATTCTGGCGGCAATCTATGATGACCATTTTATTGATGATAATGGAGATAATGTGCTTGAATTCGATGATGAGATTCGATCAGGATTAATTCGTTCGGCTTTAGGTCTAACTGTACAAGAAGTAGATGGCGCCTTCCGTCAAGTTCTAGCAAGGAAGAAACGTAAAGGAGTGGCCTCGTTAAATCTAGGTGACGCCAAAGTTCTGGATGAACAGAAGAAGCAGATTATCGAGAAGACCGGTGTTCTTGAATATATCACACACAGGGAGTCGATGGACGATATCGGCGGCATGTCAAAACTCAAGGAATGGTTGGAGATACACCGCGGTTCGCTTGAGGATAAACAGGATCCACCGAAGGGACTGTTGTTGATGGGGGTACCGGGTTGTGGAAAATCATTGATGGCTCGGGCAGTTGCAAAGGAATGGAGACTGCCTTTGCTGGCGTTGAAGGCCTCACAGATTTTTGATAAATATGTAGGCGAATCTGAAGGAAAGATTCAGCGCGCCCTCGATATTGCGGAAGCCATAGCTCCTTGTGTCTTATGGGTGGATGAAATCGAGAAGTTGCTTGCAGGTGCCGGGGGGGATGGGAGTAATGACAGTGGAGTTTCAGCAAGAGTTGGAGCATCCATTCTTTCGTGGATGGCAGATAAGACCGCTCCTGTGTTTGTGGTTGCCACCGCAAACCACCCTGAGAGATTGGACGCCGAATATGTCCGAAGAGGTAGATTCGATGAGCGCTTCTTCATCGATTTGCCAGGTGTGGTACAGCGTGAAGAAATTTTCAAGAAGAAATTGAGTTCCAGATCATCATCAATGGATAATTATGATTTGAAGAAACTTGCAGAAAAGACACATATTTTCACCGGCGCGGAGATTCAAGCGGTTGTGGTTGAAGCCAAGAATATGCTTCGGTTTGAAGTCAAAAACGCAGGTGGAAATGTGGAGGCCGCCTTGACTAATGGCCCTTCGATGGATCATCTTCTCAAAGCCATTGAGGATATGGTGCCGGATGCAGCAGCCAATGCAACACAAATTGAGAGGATTCGGAAGTTGTGGATAACCCGCGCTCGTCCCGCAGACGCCTCTGAACCGATTGATATTGGCGTCACAAGTAAATATGGTGGTGAGCTGAGAGAGGCGGTTGATGAAAATAATGAATTTCAGAATTTCAAGAAGCGTCGTAACCTAGGGTGATCACATGGCAAAGGAGATTATCATCGAAATTGACTGGGACACTGGCAGAATCTATGCTAAAATCGAGGGGATAATCGATAGAGACGTTTGTCGGCGTCACATCGTTGAACTTCTGAAAGATATAATCGTTGATGATGCAGTAGGTTGACCACTTGAAATTGTATTCGACGGGGATGATGATTCACCTAATGCAAAACATAGCCAGCGTAAATCACAGAAAAATTATTCACGCGGTAAGCAGACAAATTGAGGTGAATGTGAATGAGTACAGTAGTAAAAGAAAGCCCCATTACTGTCCAAGCCCTAATTACAGATAAACAGTGTTTCAAAGAGGCATTAAGAACTATTAATGCTGAATATAACACACAAAAGCACGTTTTGACATTGCAAGATGGTACGACAAAGCAGTTACAAAAAACTGGAAACAGATTGCATTATCAATATTTGAAAAGTTCAGGCGAAGACATGACTTGGTGGGAAGAATTGAAGGAAAAATATGCATCGGCAGAGAAGGAAAAGCAAGAAGCACTTCGTAGAGAAAGAGAACGAGTTGAGTTGAAACGAAGAGAGTTAGAGGAATTGACAACTCAAACATCTGCACAAATTGAAAACAGAACCAAAGCAAGTGAGACTTTAGAATTAGATAATAGACGCAAATTGTTAGAGCAGGAAATATCTGATGCAGAAGCAGCTAGCGCGGATGCAGAAGCCATAGTGGAAAGAATCTTGGCCTCAAAGAAAGAACTCGCCAATAATAGGACAGAAGATATTACCAAAGCAGCTGAGAAACTGAAATATAAAACTACCAAAGTCACTCATAATCCAATCAAGCGCAAAACTAGAATTAGATTGACTTGGTGAGAATGTGAATTGCCAAACAATACGCGTTCATGATACAGTTTCCCAGTCTACAATCTATGGCCCCGGAAACAGATATGTAATCTGGGTCCAAGGTTGTTCCTTGAGTTGTCCTGGTTGCTGGAATATCGAAACGTGGGACAAAAATGGTGGAGAAGTAAGATTGATATCTGAATTAATTGAAGAATATGAATCGACCGGCCCCCATGAAGGAATTACAATTATGGGTGGAGAACCTCTTCAACAATCTAGCGCTTGCCTCACTCTCATTGAAGGAATAAGAGATAGTAACGGCAGTATAGTTCTCTATACAGGATATGAGCCAAATGAGTTTGATGAGACAATGCAAAAGTGTTTCATGGCCAGTGATTTAGTTATCACGGGTAGATATGTGCAGGAGTTGCGCGATATTGGACTACGCTGGCGGGGGTCATCAAATCAGGTCATACATCGAGTATCAGAACTGTACTCAGAACTAGAGATTGAAGAAATGAATGAGGTCGAAATCACAATTGACCAAGATACAGGGCAAGTACAGGTGTTCGGTTATCCTACTCTTGAATTATTGGAAATGATGGAATTCGATTTGGGGATTGAGGTGCTTCAGAACAGAGCACCAAGGCTTAGACATAGTGAACAGTACTGAGTGACGAACTATTATTTCCAGAAGAAAATAATTCTGTGCCACCTTGCCCTCTTCGGCTTCTCGGTTGTTCTTGAATCCAGATATGTCCGAACCATCTGCTGATGCACCAAATGCAGTGGAATGGTCTTCAAACCAGCCTCTTTGCATAATTGAGATAGCCGTACAAACCCTTCATCCACCCCGGAAATATTTTCCGCAACTATTTCCTCACCATTCCTATTCCATGATACGATTGTATTTCTTCCAGATTGGATTACAACAGAAATTTCATTGGGATGAGAACTGAGAATCATGCCCCAATCATCGCCATCAGGCATTATCAGTATCTCTGGAGCAACTCCATTTCGGGGCACAGATAACGAATCAATGTAAGCAATCCACTCAACAGACGATGGCCGCCACTCGCCGTCATCCTCAGCCCCACGCTCCTTGATAAACTGCGAAAAATCCTCAAGATCAATCACTTCTGGTAGAGGCAGAACATCGTTGAACCAAACTATTTCCTCACCTTCCTCAAAATGATGTTCACCTAGTGGTGCTCCCTTCTCATACCATGCATGGTGCAAATCGGCACGAATAGAATCAAGATCATGTGGCATTCGATAGATTAACGAGCATACCATACGCGGGAATGGATACTTCGATAATTTGCTTTGATAAGATATGTGATCCATCCCACTGAACTTCTCTAGTCCGTTTGGAATGTGGGAATGCCAGGTACCTAGTACTTCTATGTCAGGGTTGTCGGCCTGTAGTTTCTTACATGCCCACAATTGGTATGCGCGATCTGGCTGCAATTCAACTTCAGTAGCCCGATCAGGATTCGGGCCGGTTGGTATATAATCCAATATAATATGCAAATCCCCCTCAATGTCTCCTAGTTCTGCTGGCAGATTGAGTCTCTGCCTATCATCATCATGTGGCACGAAATAGCCAAACCATCTTCCGCCGATCTCGGCATGCGGATTGCGCTGACAATCTGAGAATACACGTTCAAGGGTACCTTCACGAATTATCAGCCTGGCGCGGGGAATGGAATCCTCATCAATCGCACCAAGTATAAGTTCACTCAATCTCATCACCGCCACATAGGCATTCATCAGTCGGCTCGATAGTTGCATTCGTCATTGTAAATGGATGGAGCATGACCTTGACATTTCCCGTCCTAACTTTATTTCCATCATCAAGTAACTTCAATTCATCGATGACCATTCTCCTATTTGCAATAGAGACGTAATTGATCATGTGTCCAGATGTAGGACGTTCCATCGGTATCCACGTACGTATCACCTCAGAATATTCTATATCGGATTCGCGAGGCTCATCGGCATCCCAAATTAGACCATTGCCACACCTAGGGCAATAGTTGTCCCTTTGGTCCACATCCCTGTCACAATTTGAACATCTGGGGAATCTCACGAACATCTTTCCACTCTTGGAATCCCACCATCTGACGGTCTCACCACAACTCTGGGGCTCAACCGGGCCGCGCACATCATACGGTAGAGATAGCATGTGAGTCTCAGCTCGAGTGGTGGATGCTGAGTCGCCCAAGGAATCAAGGAAATCTTCTGTGATGTACGAATTCAGTAAAGTGGAAAGGGTAAACCTCGCCATCAGCAGAGAAATCAGTTGTATGTCGATTGAGAGTCCTGACAAACCGTATTTTGGATCCGCATCCCGGCCATACTGTTTTTCCTGTAAATCGGTTTCAATTTCTGATACAAGTCTTGCATCCTCCACCATACGTTCAATTTCAACATTGTCTCCTATGGTATGAAGGCATCTGAAGCAACCCCCCTTCAGAGGGTCATATAGCATTACATTACCGCCAATACCAGTTCGCCAAATGATTCCCCATATGCATGGAGTTCTAGCATCAACACATATGTCGTTGAGAATTAGTCGAGTATTCTGATTATCTGTGCACACCATTACTGCATCCGCAGATTCAACGGCCGAAGCCACGAGACTTTCTCCTTCAGTAGTGGTGATATCAACATCATGTGAAACCACTATGGCATTTGGATTTCGATCCATAATCCATCTTTCCGCTAATGTTGTCTTTTTTTCGCCCAGATCACCTCTCAAGCCTGGATGTTTGACTAGATTCACCTCATCGAGAGTATCCTTATCGAAAAGTGTCCACCTGCTTACTCCACACATTGCCAATGACTGTACCGCCGGAAATCCTCCACTGCCCAGACCTACGACGACCAGATGCTTGCCCTGTAGAGCATCTGGATTCAGCAGATGTTCTATACGCTTGGAATCCATAAATGCCCCTCAATTTCCCCAAAATATTGTGAGTGGATGGACATTACAGTTCACACTTCCCAGTTGTCGATCTTGTGCCTTTAACATATTGATTAAGTCAAGTTTAAGTTTGTTTGTATTATTACTGATTATCTGGCCCTGCTTCTGCAGTAATTCCACTAGTTCCCGTTTCCCCTTTCCATAATAATAACTGGCTGTCCTCACAGGCAAGCGATTACCGGGCTCAATATTAAGAAAGTCTTTCGCCTTCTTATTATATACTCCCAATAATCTTTCAGCTGGTTTTGCTGTTCGCATATTTCCCCATTGTACTTCAAAATCGAGATTTTGCAACTTCTGTGCTAAGCAAGATCGTTGTTGCGAAGATAACCCGGATGGTCCTTGGCCGATAATGATAAACACGCAGTTTGTTGCATGCTTCTTTTGTGCGGATTCTTTACATGATTGCAGGATTCTATCAAACAAATCCTTAATGGATTCAAACAAACTTTCTAATGTGATGTTGCGCAAGGCTTCAGCATCTATTGGAGTGCTCTTGTCAAAATCACCACCCATCTAACCACCCCAGGAAACATGCAACCAGGGCTGGTCTATTGAAGCACTAATTGGGCCATCACTGATTAATTCGCATAACAATACATAGAAGTCTTTCCATGTTTTTTCCAATTTATGTCCGGTTTCATCGTCAGAAACAGAAACGCAAGTCTTTGAATCGGCATGGCTGACAATTTCTAACTCGAAGGACGTTATTCCTTTGATTGCCGCAGCGGCGATTATTCCTTCCAAAGGCAACTTTTCTAGAACAGTAATGACTTGGTCTTTCAACTTCAAGGACAGTTCCTCTTTGAGGCTTGTTCCAGTGTGTTTACGCTTATTCTGAGCACCCTGCAATGCACGCAGATAGGGACTGATTTCCTCCTCGCTTTTGTCGAAATCTCCGCCCATTTTTTCACCCTAAGTCACGCCGTCTCTTAGTTGGTGGTGGTTGGAACGGTTTCTCCCAGCCTCCCTCATCATCATCGTTGAACAAATCATCTAAATCATCATCGTCACCATCATCATCTGAAACTGATTCATCCTCGGTTTTCATTTCCAACTGTATCTTCTTCTGATTGTACATTTCTTGATAAGTTTCGTTGTCCGAATCAGACAAACCCTCAAAGGAAATCTCCTCAAGAATTTGCAGATTGGGTGCATTCTCAATCAGTTTCGCTAAATTAACAAGATGAGCCTTATCTTTCTTCTGCTGCTGCTCAAATTCCTGATTGGACACATCACTTGGGGACAGATGGATGAGGTTTTCTTCAACTGCCCACTCATCGAATGAATCTAAGTATCTCGAGATGCCAGCAGGGAAAACAAGGTCGTATCCAGTACTTTTCTTATTGGTCGCAAATACTCTCCATTGATTGATTTTCAATGCTGCGAGGTGATTCTCAATCAGGGTCCAAATTTGTTGAGGCATCCATTTTGAATCGTCATCATCCACCTCATCTTCTCTCTTGATTCCATTCAATCGAAATCTACCTTCAACTTCATCCATAAGAATTACACCTGCGGGCGATTGACCTTTGAGTTCCACACCTACAAGATCTATGTAGGGAGGGAAGGTGGTAGCGTACCATTGATTTACAATTATTTGGAATGGGAATTTATCTTTACTCACAACCCCTTCGAATACCGCCAATCCTGAAAGTCTTCTCAAGGTAGCTTTTTTTCCTAACTTATTTCTAATGTACACAAGGATAGTTTCAAACTCAGGATCAGGCAGTTTCTCTTCCATGAAATTCACTCATCATTTTTCCCATCACCATACTTATCGATAATGATATTACTGCTTTTATTTACCTCTCGGTCCTTTTTTCCGATGGTGCGAACCTCGCCTGAATCAGTAACTTCAACCTTCATCCCCATGCGACGAAGTTTTTCCAAAGGGTTTTCAGCACCTTCGATAACACCTAACAACGCTCTCGTCATGTGTGGATTCGGGGGCCGCATGACTAAAAAATGTTGACACTCACCATATACCGGCCACGCTTGGTGATTGCAGACAGATTGAGGTGATTGATTGGGTGGAGATTTCGACAAGAGTAGTGACCAGAAACCAACGCTGCGTGATCTAATATATGAGGCAGCAAAAAAAGCACGAGATGGATTATCCCGTCAATTGAACCAAGTTGAAACAGTAATTATGTCGGCTGCTGTCGAAGCGGTGGGAGAAGGCTGTAAGGATCTGTATTTCATGCTGATACATCCGAGCTGTTTTGAGGTAGGAGAAGTATCTGTTGATTCAGCATATCTACAAACATGGTTTCAGCACTTCGCTGAGGTGCAAGGAATCTCTGTTGAAAGCAAGACGGCGGGTGTCTCGCTTGATGATGATTATCACAAGGATGAATGGTATGGAGATACATATTCTGACATCCCCCATTCCAGTCCAGATATAGATTCATGGGATTCGAATCCGATTGGAAACGCTATCTTTACCGGTAGCGATGATTGGGATGAGGAATCTCCTTGTTTTGAAGAAGGTATAATTGTGCTGAGTGTGGGTGGTTATGAAATACAGCTTGGCACTTTAGATGCCAGCTATGAATGGGAAGGTGAAGAAGATGAGGATGGAGAAGAACACAGGGAGTGGGAAATCAAGTATGGAGACTGGAATCTCGGAGACAGCGGTACATCCCGCAGCACGACAATGACAGAGTTGGCAGGGTTTAGGAAGATGCCAGCACGATTGTTCGACACCGGAGGTGTGTCTAGTAGAATCTCAAGAAAGAAACGAGAATTCATAAACAATAATTCTTACGAAATCTTGTTGATGCGGTTTGATCTTTCTTGAAATTGTGGTCGAAATGGAGAGAATCAAATGAGTGGAGATTTCGACAAGAGTAGTGAAGGTGATTTTGACAAGAATTCACCACCATCTAGATTCCTCAAACATCTGAGTTCTGATTTCTACCATAATATGAGACTTGAAAAGTATGCGGAAATGACAAAAAATGAACTCATCCAACTATTAAGAGCGAGGAACATTGGCGGTCACAAAATAGGTAAAAATCAAGATAAAATGAGCTTAATCAAAATGTTGATTGACCAAGATGAACAAAGATCAGAGGGTCTGGAGACCACTTCTTCCAGCGCACGTAAAATCTCAGATGATTGGTGGAGTGATAATCAAACAGGTATTGAAACTTTAAAGACTAAAGAAATTATATCCATTGAAGATACCCTGTCCTATTTGAGTTCGGAAATTTTTCAAGCCGCATCTCTAGGGCAAACCAACATCTCTGTTATATTTCCCAAAGCACATCAAAAAATCCTGATTGTGATAATTTCCGAGTTACGGATTCAAGGTTTCAAAGTTGAACCCGAAGGCGCTCCAATCAAATTTTCCGGTGCCCGTCCTAGTCATCTTGAAAGTTCTTTGACAGAAAGTAGATTTGGACATAGTTACGCCGAACTACTTGATTTGATTGGGCTTCCATCTGAATATCAAAGTTATTATCACAAACCATTCCGTCGTTGGTGCATAGAGTGGTGACGAGATGTCTGGAAATTTCGACAAATCAGGACCGGTGGATGTCATTAGGGCATCCGAAGCTTGGGATGAATATTTTCTTCACTATCAAACAAAGTATTCAAAGCAACTTAATATTCTCAATCAGGCTATCAAGGAGGCTGCTGCAAAAGGGGAGTCAAGTGTTGCATTTGTAATGTCTAATGATTATCAAACCATAGCCCACGATTTACGAAAAAATGAAGCCGCTGAGTTTGCTAATTTCATTAATGAGTATTCTCTTTTTCTAGGGTACGTAATCACACCAGGGAAGAGCTACCAGATTTGGATACGCCCGGACGCGAGATACAAAGGATCCAAACGTGAAATCCCTTACACTGAATCCGAAGACAGAAAAGCCAAAAAAATACCGTTCACCAAAATAAACCCAAATATCCACAGTTCTAGTTTTATATATCCAATATTGTTCATCAAACCCTTGAAACAAGTCTACTGTTACCAGATCTGGTCATTGCATTGGAATCTACAACTTCCTCAAGAACGGGAGCCGCCGAGAAATGCTCGAAGAGTGGTTATAACCAATCCAATAGAAATTGCTGAATCGATTCGCAGAGTTGGATTCAATTAGGATTTGTCAAAATCGGAATCAGCAGCAATCTCCCGCATCAGAATGATCCACCCAGTCAATGCTCTATCATAACCAGGATAACGGCCACCGGAACCAACCACTTTCCATCCCTCGGAACCGAGTTTGTTTAGTCTCTTCTCAAGTTGTTTGTAATCAGTATCACCTGGGCCGATGGTACGATATTCATACTTGGTCATAGTGTTCCCAAAACCAGTTTTCTTTTGTGCTTAACTAATGTAAGGTATGTTTTTCAAGAGAGAAAGAAGCTCCATCAATGTTTCAAAGGATGAATTGTAGGGATTTTCAAGAGGGTATAATGGCATATTCATGTGAATGTACCCGTCACGAGGATTTTTTCCATTGTGGTGGATGCTTTACGGACGCAGATAATGATGACCCCGAAGTCGATGCTCAACGATGCGAGATGTGCAACTATCCGTCTGAAATTTACATAGAAGAGGGAAGCCACTTCCTTTGTGATGACCAGATTGGCAGGTGGTGTATTCACTACTGTGATGGCGACGAGTGTGCCTTTCTGGTCGGCATCAATGCTCCACCGGAGGATTATGATGGAGACTTGTGGGTGAGCGCCGACAACATTCCAGACGAAATCTGGTATCATTGTCTTGAATGCAATCAAATATCTTTCAGCCCCCATGTTGATTGCCAGTGCGAAAATTATAGTTCCAGTTGCTGGAAATGCGCGACATGTCCGAGTTGTAAAATTTCTATCTCGATGGAGAATCTCTGTACGCCTTTGTCAATTGTACTCAAATGTGAGAGGGAAGAGTGTTATGGTAGCGATGTTGGAAACGACGAGTGGCCAAGTGAATACTACTGTGATTGTTGTGATGCCTCCGAGCCATCTGAATGGAACGGGAATGAAGGCTTTTTTTGCGGACGCTGTGAAAAGTATCACGATGATGACGAAAGAAATTGTTGTTTCTACAACGAAGAAAACGATAATTGTAATCACCCCGATCACTTTTATGATGATGACGATGAGAAGGAAGAGGGCAATGCCATTGCAGTTTTTTTCATCGACTTGGCCTACTTTGATTCTAACTTTGATAATTTCCTAGGCGAAGATGGGGCGACCTATATCACCGTTAATTGCCATTTTTGTGGCGAACCTCTGCACGCACGAGTAAGTATACCAGACCTTGATGCGTTTCTAGGAGATCGATTCTGGGAACTAGAAGGCTCAATCTGTCCACCAGAAATGTTCCCGGACTTAGAACAAGTAGATTCTGTACCAATTAGAATGTCTGAGAGTGGCTTCGATAAGAGCGACTTTGACAAGAGTGACTTTAATAAGAGTGATTTCGACAAGGGAGGCTAGAACTTGAGTGATGATTTTGACAAGAGCGAGCCGAGCGAGCGCATTGATTTCCATGAGGCTGAACGACTGAGTTTAGAGTATATTGAGAGCACATATCCCAAATTTTGCAACTTCATCAACAAAACCATCCATGAAGCGATAAAGGAAGGTAGATGGGAGGCTAGAATCACTTGGTGGGCCCCCAAAGGGCAATGGGCCTCGCATCCAGAACAAACTTGGCCAAAAACTGGGCCCACGTATAATGAATCAAGTACGTATTTCCAGAAACTAGGATTCGATGTACATCACAGCAAACCCCATCAGCGTCCATCAACCGAGAGGCTGTGGAGCATTACAATTTCATGGGGACGCAGGGACGGAAAAAAGTATCCCTAAACAGTGATTCTGCTGGAGTCATTGTGACAGATGACAAGTCCGAAATCGCATTATATCCCAGATATGTAGGATGGGTATGCACACGGTGTTTTGTCGTTTCCAAATAAGTTTGGCAGATGAGGGTGTAGAAAATGAACAACTGATGGAACAACTGATGGAACAATGTTGGAATTGGGCTCTGAAATCTGCAAGCAAACTGAAAGGTGTCTTACCTGACAATTGGGTAGCAGGAGAATATATCGGAAAAGGCGCTGGAAAGGGCGACAAATTGTCAGTTGAAGATATGCTAACAGAAAGCGGCAGGCTCTGGAAATTGATATTCAATAATACCAATCTCAAAACGAAAATATGCTGGGTCAACCATATTTATCTTGCTCGGATAGATGATGGTGTTGAGTTTTCAATTCTTCAGGAAGCCTTGACTCCGGGAATCCGAATTGGCCCATTTAGCGAATCGATATTACCGCCATTTATTATTAGAGATCTAGTCTGGAATGACTCATTAACTTGTTCAGTCGGTGAGGAAATCATTAGCGGTACTGAACCTATATTTCAAAACAATGGAGAGGAAGTTTTTGACGAAGTGACAAGTGATTCTCGGGACCTGCCAATTGTTATCCTTTCAAAAACATGGGCCACCAAGAAATCGATTGTTGATCCATTTGAATTGGCAAAAAAACTCACAGGGGTGGCGAAAATTGTCATAATCAGTAATTTGAATGCTCGGAAATTCAATGAGAAATTCGGTAAACAGTGGGTCAGTAATGGCTCCATTAGAATCCATTGGCCTGGTAAGACTGAGACTGACTTGGAAGAAAATCAAGAACTGGAGTGCCTTTTTTCAAAACACAAGTTGATTTCGCGGTTTGACGATGACCCGGATAAATTGATGCATCATATTATTAATCAAATTTGCAGTGCTACTGTTTCAAACTTTCAAACGAGTAAAGCAGTTAAACAAATCTCTAGCGATTTTGCAAAGTTAAATCATATTAAGCAATGGGAAGAAGATGAAAAGAAGTTTCAAGAAATTATTGATGAGATTGAACATGAAAAAGATTTGAAAATTTTATTTCAAGAAGAAATTGACAAAAAAAATGCACGAGTATCAGAATTATCATTGCAGGTGGGGCAGTTAACAAATGAAATAGTGGAATTAAAAGAAAGTGCAGAAAGATTTGAGAGGCAGTATGAGAAACTAAAATCTGAAATGCAGGATTTTTCATCTCTGAAGCATTTAATGCTGGAGGTTAAGGGTAAAAAGCCAGAATTGACCCCAGATGATTTTGTGGCTGCTATTCGCGGGTTAGTAGATGATGAGGAAGAGGAAGAACCAGAACCAGAGGTAGAATTTGATAGCATTTATGATGCATTATTACAGGCTAGGCGTGAATTTGGTGCTAGGGTTACGATATTGGACGACGCCATGTCCTCAGCAGAGAAAACCACATCAGATGCTTCACCACAGGAGGTGTATGAACTTGTAAAATTCCTTCACGATGATGTTCAACCATCATTGAAAAAAGGTCCTCTAGAAGGAAAGAATCGCTACGTTTTCAATAATGAGGTAATAAATAGATATTCCAGCAAGAAGTTTGCTCCGGTCGGATCCAAGACAACAGTGGAGAAATATGGAAATGAAAAGAATCCCAACGGGCGCAAATTTGGAATATCAGAGGGTGTATTGATAGAGATATATGGTCATCTGAAATTCGGCTCCATGGATAATCCACTCAGGATTCATCTTTGTGCTGTTCATGAAAAGTCTAAGCCGGTATTTTTTGTCAAGGTGGTTCAAAAAAAGAAACACGTTTGGAGAAAGAAAATAAATTTTTTCGATTGGCAGAAATACTTCCCAAATATAAAAGATCAGCCAAGGGTGATTATTGGATGGTGCGGTAAACATTTACCAATCGATTAGAAATTGTAATTAACGTACATTAACTTTCGATTCCTCTTCATTATCCGACCGTTAGAAAGAAATGTAGAGTCATTATGGCTTCACTCCCGCCGAGGTTGTTGAATGGCCAAGAAAGACCCCGCTATCTTAATGCAGGCCTATCAGAAGGTTGGATTGGATGAGGCCTTCTCAAAGGCGATTGTAGATGGTGGTAACGCCAAACATATTGTGGAAACCTGGAAGGCAGATTGGCGCGGAGACAACGATTCACGACATCCGGCAATTCTCGCAGTCCTCGAAGGACATGCCACTCCTGAACAGGCACGTTCACTTCTTGAGGCTGCGGACTTACACCGTGATTTGGTTGAGGCTGTGGCGGCTGGAACCAAGACTGTCGAATGGGCACACGTTGTGCTGAATGCTGGCTTCAAGGGACAGAAGGAAGCGGTCTCAGCTCTACTGGATGGTGCAGATTCATCTATCATCGCCCACATTTTGGATGTAAAACTCTCTGATGCCGATGCTAAGGCAATCGGAAGAGGTGGGCATCGAAAACGAAAATCATCTGTTGATAATAATGGAATAACGGTGAATAAAATAAACAAGATGAAGAAGAACGAAATCGTTGCAGAATTGGCTTTCGGAGGAGTGCCCTATACGGGAAATACTGAACAAGTTAAGAACAGACTTCTTCGATACAGGAGTTTCTTAAAACATATTATCGATGGCATGAAATCTGGTAAATTAGTTTGGAAGGATCAATTACAGGTACATGCTGGACGTATGGACAGATCCCACGAGTACACATACATTGATGGCTATAATCGGCGGGTTGTGGTGGAGAAACCGAAATATGTGAGCTATAAGGGTATTACCGATCTGAAAGGGCTTAGAGAAGCAGGTAAACAGTTGCATATCAAAGGCTATTCAAAGATGAAAACGGAAGATCTCAAGGCTAAGATTATTGATGAAGGTTTGAGATTCGGCTTCGTAGATGATGATGAATACGATGATTTGCTTGAGGATGATTCTGGATTCAACAAGTCATGAACCAAGGTAATATTCGACTTAGTTACCATTGAATATGTGAATTACCACGAGTGCTCATGCAAAAGCATGAATACAAAATAATTACGTGGTGGCCAAAGGCGGTAGCACCGATGGATGAAATCAATGAGTTGGCGTCTAATGGATGGCGAATGGTGCCTTGTGGAGTCGCCGGGTTCAATGCTGGACCATGTTGGGTGATGATGGAAAGAGAGAAGGATGATTCTGGATTCAACAAGTCATGAACCATTGAAAGACTAATGTTTTATGAAGCAGACTTGAACTGCGGTGGTTGCAAGGGAGCGGGGTAGCGAAATGGTCGTCAAAAGTTCTACAAAAAAGCGATTAATGGAGTTGGGAGTTCCCGAGGAATTAGCCCACAAGTTGGCAAATGATGCCAATATGGACGCTATCAAGCAAATGAGCACCAAGGATGTCAGCAAGAAACTCGGTCTTACGCTCGAGGATGCTAAACTTGAGAGGACGATGCTAATCATTAACGAGTTCGCCCCCTCACGTAAAGTAACTAAGTCCGCCAAGGCAATCGAGGATGATGATATTCCTACCGGGGATTTCAACAAGGCCGATGACTTTGACAAGGGAGGGGAAGAGCCCGCTAGACCGATTGCCTGTTCTTATTGCGGTTTTGAAGATGAATTGATTCGTAGAATGGAAATAGAAAAAAATTTCACACCACATGGTCATGAATCACATTTGAACCATAGAACAATTGATTTGGGAAAAGAAGTTGCTGCCTTTGGGGCTGACATCTTTGTGCCCCTGATGGAATACTACAGAATAGCAACAACTGCTGATGAAAAATGGTCCACTGAGATTAGTACAATTGCTAGAAAAAAGAAAAAGTTCTACCCGAAAAATTTTTTCATCTACATTTCTGAATGGGTGAACCTTCATGATAAAATTCCTCACATCACACCCCATCAAGCACGGATCCCAACACATATGCAAATACACGAGATGATCTGCAATTGGGATGACGACGCTTCGTGGGATAGGCCGAGTATTCCTCTTCCGAATCTGAAGTTCCGAGGGCGGCGGCATCGTGCTGAAGGGAATTCAGTAATCGATGCTGGCCTGTTGGCGGTTGGTACGCCCATAAAGCCCTATTTCCCTCATCCACTCACAGCCTCTGCTAGAACTCTAGGGGATTACTGTGCTCGTTGTGGTACCATAAGTCGTGTGTACGTCGAGGGAATGGAGGATTACAACAAAGGAATCGATAGCGCCATGGAAGAATGGAAAAAATTCACAAAACCTCTAATCGATTTATATCATTATATTGACTCAAATTTGTTGAAATTGAAAAATAAGGAAAACGAGGCTCTAGCAAAGAAGAAACGTGAAGCCGAAGAGAAGAAGCGAAAGAATGAAATCGAGAAATTAGAGTTGAAACTGAAGAAACTCAAAGACGACCCCAAATCTGACTCTTCAGGTGATATCGATACAGACGGAGTGGCCGACAGAGACTGTCCGGCCTGCGGCACCTCCAACATCATACCAGCCGATGCGTGCGGCACCTGCGGATTTGCATTCTAGTAATCAAATGGAAGTGGAGTTGATACTGGTTTGATGGCTCAGCGGCCACCGGCATTATCCAAAAGTGGTCCCACAGCCCAGAGAATCCTACCATCCAAGTCCTGCGAAGTGCGAGTAATCTCATAGCGGTCGCGCAGAGAGAACTTGCGATTAAATGCCCCGAAATCA